>Ga0163147_10005073_pt1 | contig 16306 bp, 16 predicted proteins | sample OliLakLV19MP6G1_FD_148597 | JGI IMG/M metagenome (GOLD analysis project Ga0163147, IMG submission 148597) | Freshwater microbial mat bacterial communities from Lake Vanda, McMurdo Dry Valleys, Antarctica- Oligotrophic Lake LV.19.MP6.G1 | ecosystem: Environmental > Aquatic > Freshwater > Lake >...
CAATAGAACCCATTGCCGCGCTTTTTTGTCAAGGACCGTACTAGCTCTGTTTTTTGTGCCAGCTCCCCTTTAATACCATACGTTTATAAAATTTTATACCTAAAAATTCGTAATAACCCAAATATTGAAATTCACGCGCAATGCCAATGGTAAAAAGTTCATGCGGCAGTTTTGCGTATCAGATGCCCCAGGATTGCAATTCCACGTTCAATCTCGGGAGACCAGGGATTGCCGCAAGTCTGCCGAAGGTGTCCCAAGGGACAAGTGTCCCAAGGGACAGACAAACTATAGAAGTCTGCCGAGACATAGCTTTGATGCTTTGATTTAATACTCCAATAACCACCTCGCATTTATTGATCGAATTCCGATCGTAAATTGTTTGTCCGTCCCTTTGCATTCTTTGAGATGTACCGATCGTTCCCAAGGGACCGTTCCCAAGGGACAGACAAACTATCATTGTTCCCTTGCATTACAAGGGAGCCGGAAAAGGTTTGAATCTGGCGCCCTTTTCCCGTTACCTTCCCTCAATAACAACGCCAACGAGAATCAAAAGTATGCGCACGTCAGAAAACCAAGTTCTTATCAGTCATGTTTCCTGAAGAACATGTTCGGCGACAAAAACGTCTGAAGGCATGGTTTTCCCCCGGCCGGTTCGGTCTCTTTTACCACTGGGGCCTTTTCACAGGCGGAGGTAACAGTGCACAAGCTTCCTGGAAAGCCCCGCTTCGGTTTCAGTCCATCTCCGCTTTGGAACAACTGGCTCCTGACCCTGAAACCCTTGCCCACAACCTTGTTCAGACTGCCCTAAAGGTCCGGGCCCAATACATCACTTTCACTGTTGTTCATTCCTGCGGAGGATGGGCGGTTTTGTTTCCTTCCCGCGTCCCGGGCTTCATGCATGTCGCCACACGTGATTATGTTGGTGCCCTTCTCGCAGAAGCCCACAAACGTCAAATTCGTTGCATTCTCTACCTGCCCGGCAGTATGGGCCACTGGGACTCCCCGGGCGGTCCTTGGGTGGGAGAACCGCTCCGAAGTGCGGAAGGTTTCGCCGCCGGTCTTCGGTATTTGGTCAGAGAACTGGCTGAAAAATACGGCTCGCGAATCGACGGCTTCTGGCTGGACGGATTGGACCCACTGCTCTTCGACTTGCCGGAGCTAATGCACACGCTCCTGCCTGAGGCTGTGGTGATGGTCAACAACTTCACCCGGTTCAATGTCCCGGGCATGGACTGTTCCACCACAGAATTTCTCCCATCATCCCCGGACCCGATTTACAACCGGCCCAATGGACTGATCAAACCTATCGACTGGATCGCGGGAATGATGCCGCCAATGAAGGACTTTAACGAAGACATCCCCACCTGCAATGACTGGTGGCACGGGGCACCCCCTTACAACGAGGACTGGATTAAACCCTACGCGTACCGCCAGGGTCAGGGTCATTATCAAAGGGACCCGCTGTTCTGGATCCGGGAAATGCTCTGTTCTCTGGGCATGCGCGGGCAGTGGAATTACACCATGGGACTCGGCCCCCTGCTGGATGGGACGGTCCCTCCAGAGTTTTTGGGTATGATCGAAAAAATGGAGGACTTCATGGGCTGGGCCTCCGAATCAATTTTAAATACCACCGGCGGTGAAGGCTCAGGACTCGTGCCCGGATGGTGCAACGATGGCGCATTCGCCCCGGTCACCGTCTCACTTTCCGATCCGTCCCTTCATTATGTACATGTCACCCAAGCTCCCAGCACGGATTACCTTCGCATTCAAACGTCGTTCTATCGTGTTGAAAAAGTAGAACATCTCCGGACGGGAAAGCCGGTTCCCTTTTCACAAAATGGCGCTTTGGAAATCCGGCCGGAAAACTGGAATGATGTCGGCGAGTACGGCGCTCAGGTATTTCGCGTCAGCATGGTCAGAGCCTGATCCGAACGTCGCTATTTGATGAGCCTATTGAAACCGCCGTCCACGGTTTAGGTCACAGATGACGGATTAGAAAATATCCCACATTTAAAATTGACAGGGTATTAGTTGGAGACCCAGAAGAGAAGGACGAGGAAAATAGTACCGAGGAGACGGACAAACTTTTTGCCCTATAAAAAGGGTGCCATGACTTCTAAGAACGATTGAATGATATCCAGTAAAAGGAACGCTCCCAAAAAATAAAAAGGGACGTCTGGTTGACGCCCCTTTCAAGCTTGTAGATGGCCGATTAGAAAATGTTATTAACAACGTCTTTGATAATGTTGTTCCTGCTGTTGCGGTATTCGCTGGAACTTAGGCGCCCATCATCATTTCGATCTAATCTCGAAAAGTCGCTGGAACTTCCATTGAACTCGCCAAGAGTTATGTACCCGTCACCATTTTGATCCCTGCCGGAGCGAACATAGGAACGTGATCCAGAGTTTAATTCTGTGCGTGTGACGAAATCATCGTTATTTCGATCCAAACGATCAAACAAGGAGTCATTATTAAACTCATTACGTGACAGATGACCGTCCCTATTTCGATCTAATCCCGAAAACGAGCTCTTCGAACTGGAAGTGGATCGGGAGCTGGAACGTGTGCTCACTTCTGATCCGGATAAGTAACCGTCCTGATTGCTATCTTGAACAGCGAAGGAGTTGTCATTGCCCCGCCATTCCGAGCGAGAAATAATTCCATCACGATTGGAGTCTAGGCCATGATGTCGAATATGGGTGGTGGTGGAAGTTTTCCCTTCATGTTTTACGGACTTCACCTGTTTTTTGCTCTCTTTCCACTCTTTTTTCGCATGCTTGTCATGCTTGTCATTTTTAGCATCGACCGATTGAGTAAATGACAAGGCCATAGCTAATAAGGTTATATATCCCAATTTTTTCATAATGAATTCCTAAGTTAGCCCGTGAAGACGGGCGATTTTGAATAATTAATCGATTTTTTAATAGCATTAACGATGCCATACACAGTGACCAATAATTCGTCCGTCCAGTTTGAGTCGGCTCAAGAGAAGCAAAGAAGAAACGGGGAACAGAAAATTTCACGCGGAGGATTGGGAATTGAGGGGCAACGCTTTTTTGCACCCAAAAACTTAGGGACAGGCTATTAGTTGTGGACACGAGCGAATCTGCTTCCGGGACAACGTCGATTATTATGACGGAGAGGAAGAGTGATAGATACAACCACCACATTCCACCCTCATCATAACATGCGCGAGCCACGCACCCAAAACTAAGGGACAGGCTATTAGTTGTGGACATGACCCCGAAAAAATCATGGCTGTCAGACGGGGGGTTCTTGATGTCTGCCATGCCCAAGGTTGGTTGGACGAACAGGCTGCCCGGATGGCAGGGGTAGCGCGGGAGGGACTGAGTGTCACGGAGGGGGATGAACGTCATAAGCCATTTTACCTCGATGCACAGACGCTCCGCTGTTTTCATGCACTGTCCCAATCGCCGGAACTCCTTGATGTGTTCAGATTACTCTTCGGCGAAGAACCACTCGCGCACAGCCGTAACATCCTCCGGACGATTTTTCCGAACTCTTCGCAAATCACCACTCCCGCTCACCAAGATTACGTCCAGATCGGAGGGACTACAGAAACCTGGACCACTTGGATCTCGCTCGGAGAGTGTCCTGTCAAATTGGGGGGACTCGCGGTCAGTTCCGGGCTGCATACCAAAGGCGTATTGGAAATGAAGAGTGCCTAATGGGGCCGGCGGTGTTGGGGTTGATGTTCCGGAGGACACTGTGACATGGGCCGCCTGGCGTTTCCAGTAATGCATAGGAAATGCCCGCTGTCTTCAAATACTGGAAGTGAGTACTGGCGGTGGGAACAATGGTGCGGGATGAGGTCCGTGCGCAAATTGCACCATTCCTCACACCCGACAGATATTCATCATTTTTTCAAATGCTCAAAAAACGAAGCCGCACCGAGCGCCAGCAAAGAGCTTTCACTGGAGAGAGTGAGCATTTTGATACCCGCGCTCAAAGGCACCGGAATGTCAGCGGGTTTGCGCACAGGCAATGAGAATTGGCGGTTTAGTTCCTGCGAGGCATCTAGACAGATCTTGATTTTTTTCTCCACCTCGAGACAAAAAAGAAAAACTTAGAAAACTAAGGGACAGGCTATTAGTTGTGGACAGGAGGGCGTAATTAGATTTCCTGAAATCTCGCCTCATGTTTGAGGCGAGTTTTTTCGGAATCGGTTTAGCGAAACTAATTAGTGCCCGCTCAAGTTGTCCTTATTGGGCAGTCGAATAATATCAAACCAATAATTGTTCAACTCTTTCATGACCTGAACCAGTCCATCAAAAGACACAGGTTTGGAAATATAGGAATTGGTGCCCAGATAATAGGAACGCACAATATCCTCCTCAGCCTGAGAAGTGGTCAGAATGACAACGGGAATGGATTTTAGGGTCTGACTTTTTTTAATTTCCTCGAGAACCTGATGACCGTTGACTTTTGGCATGTTCAGATCCAGAAGGATGAGATCAGGTTGTGGGTATATGGAAGAATCACTGTACTTGTTTCGTTGATGCAGGAAATCAAGGGCGTCCTGGCCGTCCTCAACAAAAAAGACCTTGTTGGAAAGACGTGACGCGAGCAAGGCTTTCTTGGCCAGCATCCGATCTTCGAGATCGTCGTCGACAATTAAGATTACTATCGATTTTCTTTCAGGGGTCATAGTGTCCTCATATGTTTATTTTTTTTGCAGTGTAAAAGTAAATTTAGAGCCAGTCCCCAGTTCGCTTTCAGCGGTTATTCCTCCGCCGAAGCGTTCAACGATACGATGGCAGATTGCCAGGCCGATCCCAGTTCCCTCAAAAGTTCCCCTGTCGTGCAGTCTGACAAAAGGTTTGAATAGTTTGGAGGCATATTGGGGATCAAAACCCACCCCGTTATCGGAAACAGAGATGGTACACATTTCATCTGTTTCTTTTTCCAAACGAACCTTGATGATTGGCTTGCGGTCAGATGATATAAATTTCAAGGAATTGGAAATGAGGTTTTGAAAAAGTTGCCGTATTTGTACTTGATCAGCCTTGATGGAAGGAAGTCGATCGAATGTGACCAGTGCATCATTCTTTTTAACGGCGATTTCCAGGTCCTGCAAAACTTCATCGAGGGTTACATTTAAATCAACTTTTTCCACCTTACAAATCCCACTTGTCAGCCTTGAATAAGAAAGCAGACTTTCAATCAATGCCTGCATTCTTTTGGCGGCATTTTGCATCCTTGAAACGTAGTCCTGGCCTTCCTCCGGAAGGACGGAATTATATTCAGTTTTAAGAAGATTTCCAAAAGCCTGGATTTTGCGAAGTGGTTCCTGGAGATCGTGTGATGCGACGTAGGAAAATTGCTGCAAATCATCATTGGACCGTTTTAAATTTGTGACGTTTCTAAGTAATTGGCCATTCAAGTTTTTAATGCTAATTTCATTTTCTACCCGTTCATACAGATAACGATTAGCAACCCTATAAAGGAAATAAAACAGGATGAGAATGAAGCCGGCGAGCACGAGAAAAACAGCAATGCTATTTTTGAAGTCGTGATCGGCTTTTTTTTGCCGCTGGGCTAAAATCTGAAATTTGCCCACTTTAATTTCACTAATGGACTGATCGATAAATTCAGTGAGGTGCTGGCCCTCATTTCGCGTGATCATCTGTATCGCCTGCTTTTGGTTCTGGTCAACCAGCGCCACTGTATAATCCATCAGAGCAACACGTTCATTTATTCTTTGGTCCAATTGAATAATATTTTTATACTGGGATGAGTCGACCGGGACATCGGCCAGCAATTCACTCTTTGCGGGAAAAATCTCCTTGTGGAATTTTAGGTAATTTTTCTTGTAACCTTCGTCCTTGGTAATAACGTATCCACGCATGGACGATTCGGCGGAGGCGAGCTTCACATAAGTTGCATCCAGTTGGAACAAACTCTTGTATGTTGTTAAAACCCATTGAGAACTATCATTAAATGAGTTGAGGCTCCCCAGAAAAATTAAAAGTATTGATATTCCAAAAACGGAAATGACTGAAGTCGTGAGGAAAATCTGTGCGAGAAACAACTCAAACCTTTCCCCTTTTAGTTGCTCCTGCTGATTTTCCCATGCCAGACAAAGCACCGCGATTCCTGAAAGCAGAAACCCCACGGCCGTATGGCCAGCCAATGGAGCATAGTTCGTCCAATGATAAATAAACTCGAGATCGGAAATCTCGCCGAGTAAACTAAAGAAACCAACAAATGCCACAATGACTGAGAGAAGTTGAGCCAGCCGAAAGATCCACCTTCTCCTCCAGGATTTCAGAATAATAATTGCCGATACACTTATAAGCGAAAAACAGATGGCACTCAGTGGCGACATACGCCCTGCAGAATCATGTGATCCGAAGTTGCTCGCATCTTCCATAAAAAGAGTATCTATCCCCAGCTGATAGCTGAAAATAGGTTGAGACAGAGTGAGAGATCCAAAGAGAAATACAATCGAAGCTAAAAGGAGGGCGACATTCTTCTGTCTTTTATTGATTAACAAATAAATACCCAAAAGCAGAAAACTCAGAGCTAGATTAAATCGCATGATCGGAAAATCTGGATTGATCGTCGTCATCCAAGGAATTCCTAAAACCCATCCGGTCAGGACAGTGACGCCGAGCACGATCAATAAGGTGCCAAAAAGGTTTTGGGAAATCTTAAGAGAACGGTTAGGCACGAGGGGTCTCATCAGAGACTTAGCACTCATAAAGGTCAACGTATTTTACTGTTATACCCCCCGATTCACGGAATAAAACCGCTTCCGATCTGCACTATTACAATTTAGTCCGCAATAAAGGGGATAGCCGAGTAAGAACTAAAGTGCGGCGAACATTAACTAGGCGGGCTTAGAAATTTTCTTCTCGAAGTCGATGGGTATCGTGATGACAAAAACTGTACCTTTGCATCCCGTGGTGAAATCGACAAAGATTCTTCCCTTGTGATAAGCAACCATCTGCCTGGCAATGGAGAGCCCGAGGCCCGTGCCAGGTTTGTTCACACCTGAAGCGCGAAAGAACTTATCAAATACTTTTGTGGCGTTCTCCGCAGAAATACCAGGACCCTCATCGCTGCAATAAATTTTAACTTGGTTATCCCCCTCGGCAAAAGTCTGAATGCAAATCTCTGAGTTTTCCGGAGAATATTTGATCGCGTTGGCGATGACGTTGTTCAGGGCAAGGTTAAACATCGCCGGAACAACTTTAACAAACGGGATTTGATCACTAAACTTCTTGGTTATCCGAATCCCTTTTAAATTGCTGGCAGTGACCAATTCTTCAATCGACTGGTTGATAAAGGAGTGTAAATCCAGAATGACCGGCTCCTTTAAAGTGATGCTTTCCTGATAGCGGCTCAGTTCAAGAAGATTATTGATGATGGAATTAAGGCGCAAAGTTTCCTTGATAGAAATTCCGATCATTTCCCGTTGCGGCTCATTGAGAGTCCCTGTTTTTTCCTCCTCCAACAACATCAAATACATTTGCAGGGTTGTGAGCGGGGTTTTTAATTCGTGACTGACCGTGCCGATGAGATCGGTTTTTGCCAGATCTGAAAACCTTAATTCGGTTACGTCTTGAAGGATGATGATCCCAAGTTCAGGTAGTTCTTTGCCCTGGGTTAGTGGCGCGATGCGCAGCACAAAATGACGGTCATTGTCCTCGATTTTTAAGGTATATATGTCATTAAAATCAAGGGCAACAAAGGCTGTTTTTTCAACGAGACAACTTTCAAGATGAGTTAAGATTTTGGGCCAGACTTGTTCAAGTAAACCCGTTTTTTCGTACAAATAATTAGCCGGAGGGTTGGAGAAGATGATCGTTCCATTTTCTTGAACAATAAAAACTGCATCTGGAATTGAAGCGAGGATGGCGAGAATGAACTGGCTGTATTTCTGGGTGGTTGCCTGAAGCTGGGTAAGCTTGTCAAAGTTCCTGCGTTCAATGGAATAACGGATGGACCTAAGGAGAGTTTGTGGGGAAACCTGCCCCTTCATCAAATAATCAGCAGCGCCGCGATGAATAGCACTAAAAGCTAATTCCTCATCTGAAAATCCTGTCAAAACGATAATAGGACACCCTGAAGCGATTGCTTGTAGTTGTTCAAAAGTGCCAATACCCTGACTATCTGGCAGGGTCAAATCTGCGAGAATGATATCGTGCTTGTTGAGCTTAATAAACTTTTTTGCCTCTTCAAGAGATGAAGCAATGTCAGTTTCATAATTGACATTTTTATTGAATTCCGAGGCTTTTTTGAGGTGTTTATTGAAAACAAAGACATCCTCATGGTCATCTTCAATTAGAAGTATTTTTAGTTTTTCCATTGCGGACGGTCGTTGATGTTAATCAATAAGTTTAATAAGTTTAATGTTAGAAAGTGCTGATAAGAATTTGGTCTACCCCGCGCCTCGCGCCGCCGACACTGATGGAGGTTAAAGTTTGCACACCCCTCGAACTATAACAAGACATAAGTCCCGTTCACCGGAAACTGCGAGTTTGAGGGATTGGAAGGTAGAAGGCAGCCGGTGGAGAAAGGATGACGGGACGTGTGGCTGACCGGGGCGGGATCCGAAGGGACGCGGATGCGAAGGGACGGACAAACAATATGCTTTTATTGAGCGATTTCCGATCATGTTGTCCATATCGTCGTTCAATACGAAAACGTAGAAAATGGCTTTTAAAGAACAAATAGTTTGTCCGTCCCCGTTGACTCGTCCCCGTTGACTCAGGAACGGAACTTCCGTGTTTCCCATGCTGGAGGTATGACATTGCTGGCATCCCTCCGGGATGCATTCGGGGGGGATTTGGTCCGGTGGTGTCACTTCGCTCAACCACCGGCTACAAGCTGAGAAACCTCCGGCTTCTATGGTTCGCCGAAGGAACGGACAAACAATATGCTTTTATTGAGCGATTTCCGATCATGTTGTCCATATCGTCGTTCAATACGAAAACGTAGAAAATGGCTTTTAAAGAAAAAAGAGTTTGTCCGTCCCCGTTGACTGTCCCCTTTACCGAGGCGCTCCCCCATTCACGGGACACCCAGAGCGACCACCATGTCCGCTGCTTTCCCGATGAGTCAAAGGCTGTCCCTGTTGAACTCAAGGCGGGTGGCGCTCTATTTTTCAACTGCGGCGTGCCTCATTGTACCCGTGGGAACGAGACTGATGCCGACCGCGCGGGACTGGCCCTTCACTTTCTCCGCACAGATTGCCGAAATCAGGAATATGAACGCGATGGCATGTACCGCGGCCCCTATCTGCGCGGCCCTCTCGCCAACGGTGGTCGCCAGGAACATGGCGTCATGGTTGAAGGCACTTGGGATGCCGAAGTCGAAACCGTCCTCAACCGTTAATATAGTCCGTTAAACCGACCGTAACTTATCAAATTTCGCGAGGGCCGCGGTTTTAAGGAATGATGTGTACTGGAAAAAGTGGACATGAGTTTGTCTTAAAGGGAGACTTAAAAGATGATCAAAAAACGATACAGCATTGAGCATAAAAAAGAGGCGGTGCGGATGTTGGTTATCGATGGGCTGAGTATCGGTGAAGTGAGGGTACTTTTATAGGTGGAGCCGCGGCTGGTATGATGTTTTTGTAGGTGCATTGCCGGTATGTGCGGAGTTGTCTCCAGAAAAATATGGGAACGACAGACACGGCGAGAAGAGTCAGCAGAACGGAGTCGCGCCATCCTGGCTTGTAACCATTCTTCTTAAAAAGGGCCCTTGTCATTTCGGAAGATTGAAAGAAAGCGTGATCAATCAAAAGCAGTTGAGCAAAGAATAGGGTGCTCGTGGAGGCATGGGCTGGAAGTGGTTTACTTCTGTTTTTCATTCGACGGTTCTTTCGCCTTCATCCTCCCTCGATGCGAAACGGGGATCAGTTGATGAATTTCGCTTCATGAAAAAATCGCTGACGAGGGTGCATTCGACTCCGAACGGAAGGTAACCTGCAAAGCCGAGCAGCGGCATTTCGAAGATGTGGAATCGCTGGACATAAGGCACGGTGTACACCCATTTCGCTAGGCTCCATTGATTCCACATTTCCCAAAAAAATCCGCAGACGAGAGCCGCGAGGGCGGAAGTAACAATCACCGTCCAGTCGCCACGGCGGACGTCTTCGGCCAAAGGTATGCGCGCTCCAGTTAGGAGACCGACGCCGGCAAAGAGTGCGACGGGGGCAATCCAAAGCATAGAAAAAAGGGAGAACGGAAACCAACTGAGGAAATACAGTCCGAGCACGGAAATAAGAACCATTAAAGCAGCGCCGCCTTTTTGTATTTGAGGACGGATATTGATCCAGTTTTTGAAACAGGTGTGCCCCGGCCAGAGAGCTTCAATGAGTGATCGAGTTGAGGCGACGGCTGGAAGTACGGTCGAAAAGGAGAGGGTAGCTAACCCAAAATAAGCAAGGGGAGTATAATTTTCTGTTCCGATATAATTCCAATTTTGGACGAACCGATTCAAGTATTCAAAAAACCACCAGAACGCAGCACTTACTGGAAAAAGGATCAGCAGTTTTAAGGTGTGTCGGGTAAGGAAACAGGAGCCGGTTAATTTATAGGTCCAGGCGTTGACGATAACGATATACGAAATCCAGAGTGGAAAATAGGTGTGTGGTTGAACCGAAGTGGCCCATGGAAACCGTGTCCATGCGATAACCCACCAACCCACTAGATGGATGAGGGCGATCCAACCCCAAATCGGAAATGGGCGGCGGTTGCTTGGGTTGTTTAGGGGCGCAACAGTGCGTGCGTGCGTCCGAAGGGCTTTGAGCAAAAAAGGACAAACGAGAGCGAGGATCAACGCTAAGCACAGGATAAACATCGGCCACGAGAACGCTGGCATTTGGAGAAAGAACGTGCGGGGAGGAAATTCGAGGTAGGGCGTTAAGGAAATCCCTTTGGCTAGCACTCCCGCCGCAGGGAGGAGGATCAGCGCGCAGCCCGCGCCGACGACGCACAATGTCCTAAATATCTTGTTCATGGTGTAATAAAACGAGAGTTCGAATCCGTTTATATTTTCGCTCCTCTTGCCCCGAATAGTTTTTCAATGATCCCAGATCGTTTGCGTTTTGGGTCCACTGCTTTGGCAGCTTTCTGGAGTGCTTCTTCGAGAACGCCGAGGTACTGGATAAAACTGTCCCGGCCTTTATCTGAGAGCGTAACGGTGGTCTGGGGTTTCACGCCCACAAACTCTTTCTTGATGGTGACCATTCCGGCGTCTTCCAATGTCTTGACGTGCCGACTGAGGTTGCCATCGGTGAGTTGGCATTCTTCTTTAAGCTGGTTAAATGTCAGTCCTGAATCCGTTCCGGCCAATGCCGACATGAGAGAGAGTCTGTTGGGTTCATGAAAAACTTTTTCCAGTAACGAAAAAATATTTTCCTTTTCTGGTTGTTCTTGGTTTTTTTCGCTCATAATTCCTCTTCATCATTTGTGAGTTTGGTTGGATAAAAAAAGGTGCTCAGGTTCCGAGGCACTTCCCCGTCATAATGCAGAATCATTCCGCCCAACCATTCCCCGGCGAAAAAAACAATGCCCATTGGCCAGGGGTTGGTAAAATTTGTGGGCGGAGCTAAAAGACAAATGGTTCCTGCACATATATAATAAAAGCCAATCCACACAATCGCCCTCGGCAACACATGGCGCGAAGCTAAATTGGCCAGCCCATATAAGCTCATCCACACGCCAAATAAATATTGGTGATGTCCATTCGACAGCATGATAAATGTGAGAACGCCTCCTACGAATATGGAGGGCATCACGTCGAATACAGGTTTTAACTTCCGCACATCTCGTTTGGTGTCCGGATCAAATAAAAACCAATACACAAGCGCTCCAAAATTAATCAGTACCGCCACAAAACAGGTGAGGCCCCATCCAATCACATGAGCTTTTGGCTGCCCAAAAAAGCCTGGCCACGACATGATCATGGCGGTGATGAGGGCCAGCGTTCCGCAAATCGCTCGGGCGCGTCCGGAGTAGCCTTTAAATCGTTGTTTCTCCAAAATGCGTTCCCGCAATTCGTGGACTTGAGCTAATGCGTGATGGATGTGTCTGAACATAAAAATTATTCTATGCCGCCCTTTGAATACATAAAGCCTGTAAGGTTTGGCGTACGGACGTGATGACCGTATCGGGAGTACTTGTGCCCGCTGTTAATCCGATCGTGTCGCGTTGTTGAAACCATTCTGGCTTTATTTCTAAGGAGCTTTCGATTTGGATGACTCGAGGACAACTCTTTTGGCAGGTGGCCACCAGTTCCCGAGTGTTGTTGCTGTTGCGACCACCGACAACGATGACGATCGAACAAGCGCGCCCGAGTTCTTCTGCGGCTGTTTGGCGTTGTTTAGTCGGTTGACAAACCGTGTCGACAAATTTGACCTCCGCATTTGGAAAGGTCTCCTTTATGAGTTGCACCATTCTGATCACGCGCGATATGGGCTGCGTTGTTTGCGAGGCGACCCCGTATTTCTGATAGCTCGGGAGTGAAACCACTTCGGACTCCTCAAGGATCACAGAATGATCACCCAAATCGCCCGTCAATCCTCTGACTTCGACATGGTCCTTTTTTCCAATGATCACTGGGTAATACCCGCCGGCCACCAATTTTAAAACACTTCGATGCGCGAAATGAACGAGGGGACAAGTAGCCTCGGCGACTTTGTATCCCTTAAGTTCAAGGGCCGATCGTGTCTGGTTCGACGTGCCATGAGCCGTGATCATTACTCGCGAAGTAGTGATATCGCTTTCTTTATGTGCCACGCGGATACCTTGACGCGCGAGTTCATCGTTCACGACCGGATTATGGACAAGTTCACCAAGCATGGTTAAGGGTTCTGTCGCGGCGACTTTATGAGCCAAGGTGATCGCGTCTCGGACTCCGAAACACATGCCTAGGTGTGTTGCTTCTATTAATTTCATAAGATTCCTTTTTCCTTTTGATATTCTTCCAGCGCTTTTGCGGCGCGGTGATGATGCCATTGAAAACTCTGCCAAGGTTTTGGCTTTGTAGCGGCGCGGTTTATAATGATCTTTTGTAAAACCCCGTGCGCCTGAGTTTTTACAACCGCGTCTCCATCCTTTTGAGCCAATTCAATGAGGGCGGGCCATGCCGGAGGTCCGAGTTCCTCGAGATATTTAATGTCTATGCTTTTTCCAGCCAGAGCGTGATTGGTTACGTTGTAACGAGCGACCCACGTGGAAGTGAGATCAAATTGAATGATAAAAAAGAGGAAGAATGTCAGGACGACGTTGGTGCATAGGAGCCACGTAAAGCGTTTATTTTTTAGAATGTACCAAGCCAGTGCGATAAAACCCGCCAGGACCAAAAGCAGAAAATAAATGACGTAAACGCGTGTGGTGGTGAGTAAAAATTCGTCCACGTATTTTTTAAGTCGTAGGGCTGTGCTCAGGATCAAAATTCCGTTTTGGGCAATCCATAGGCTGGCCAAAATACGTACAGGTTTGGAGTGCTGAACCACGCCAGGCCGCGCTTCTTTCATCATGGTCATAACCAAAGCCGAAAGGAAAACCGAGGCGATCAGGTAATACACCCCCGAATGAACATAGTCAGTGTACGTGATTCCCTCAGGGATGTTGTCTTGAAGCCAGAGATACCGGATATCGATACCATTCACCAACGCGTACAGTAGGTTACCGCCTCCTAAGATGGCGATAAACTGAGCCGCAGAAAGCGGGACAAGACTTGTCTGGGGGAGTGGAGGATTTTCTACGAGCACGGCGGGTGCGTTAAGGTATGGGGGATAAACCAGGTACGCCGCGCAGATGGCTACACCAGCCCAAAAAAGAATGTGGAGTATCGAAGGAAATTGAATCGCTTCAAGGAGGTGGATCAAAGAAGTGAAAACATTTGCTAATTCCTTCGCGAAAATGGCATTGCCACCCATCAGCAGTAGAACAAAAGGGACCAAGATAATGAATGCGGGGACTACGACCTTAACGGCAAACAAAATTCTTTTGCCCGTTTGACTTGGGGTGTCATTACTTTTCAACACACGACTTTCAACCCATTGCGAGGTAAGGTCCAACCAACGGAACGGGAGGTAATAGATTTTGCGGAAGAGTCCAGTGATCCGGACGAACGTGCGCTGAATGTGGACATAAAACGAATCGGCCGCCAAAGCGAAGGTAAGAGTGATCAGGCACAGCACATTGGAGAACGAACTATGGAGAACACCGGCGATGGTCGAAATAATGAGAAGGACGGCGAGGACGCCCACCGTGGAGTGAAGTCGTTGCTTGGACCGGTTCCACATAACGAGCATTGCCATGAACAAACAAAAAATCGAAAATCCAGTGGCGGGGTTGGAATGGTAAACAAGGAAGTCTGCCGCTATCACCGCCAACCCCATGGAAATAAATACCTGTGTTACGGGGCTCAAACTGGGTTTTAGGGGTTGTTCACCGTCAATTAAAGGGGAGTTCATGCACTACACTTTATACTGCAAAGTACTTTCCGTCAAGGGGTGTTTTTGTTTTTTCAACACTTGGGGGAACAACGAAGGTGCGTGATACCTACGCGATATCCTAATTAGTTCGCTAAAATTTCTAAAAAAGCCAGTTGTGGAGAACCATATGCTTCAATAGAACCCACGGAATTCAAAAATGAAAATTATTTCAACAAAAACACACGGATTTTTAGATTACTTAGTAGGCATCTTATTGGTTATCAGTCCCGCCTTATTCAACTTTAGCCGGGGCGGTGCTGAATCATGGATCCCCATGATTATGGGCGTTTCCCTCTTGTTAATGAGCGCCCTGACACGCTACGAACTGAGTCTTTTTAATCTTATCTCCATGCCCGTTCATCTTGGATTCGATATCGCAAGTGCCTTTCTTCTCACCCTGTCCCCTTTTATCTTCGGGTTTCATAGTTACATCATGATGCCCCATATCATCATGGGCCTCATTTTACTAAGCACCGCTCTAATGACCGACCCACACCCCAATCACATTCCCGCTAAACATGCCCATACACCCAAGAAAATAAAAAAGGATTTAAGGTAAAGGTAAGGTTTTAGAAAACTTGCCGAAACCGCGTTGGGGTTGAAGAAAAAAAATAAAACACCACCGTTCCAAGGTGGCCTTTGCTGGCATCCCTCCGGGATGCATTCGTCGTGTGGGCCGTGTTCCGGTGGTGTCGGTCGTACCTCGCTCAACCACCGGCTACATGCTGGGAAGCCTCCGGCTTGTATGATCCGGACGTGCCCGCCGGGATAAATAATTGCCTCTTCTTAGGGTCTCCAATTTGGGAAGCCTCCGGCTTGTACGAATGAGGTCTTGAATGCCGCCAAGATCGATCTTCATCCCCGGCATATCCATGAAATGCGGACACATCATCGAAACGCAAACACGGAGATTCCGTATTTCCCATGCCGGAGGTATGCCAGCATGTAGCCGGTGGTTGAACGAAGTGACACCACCGGATCACCGAATAAACATAAATCGCACCCCGGCAGGGGTGCCAGCGATTTCCCGTCTATGTCATCGACACACACGAGCCTCCATTATCATCAAATTTTTGCCACGAAGGTAGCAAAACGGAATCAACCCCAACGGGGTTGCGGTTGCAATTCGCTCACGCTGCGCCTTTTTCCCCAGCCCCAACGAGGCAACGTCCTCCAGGAATTTTATCCCCCTGCAACCACTTTAACGACTTCGAGCCGGTCGCCATGAGCGATTAAAGTGGTGTCATATTCGGACTTTAATAATGCGTGTCCGTTGAGTTCCACCAGAACAGAAGCATGGTTGACACTGCGATCCTTTAGAAAAGCCGAAATGGAAGTCTGTTCCTGAATTTGGAACGAGCGTCCATTCGCAAAAATGACAAGCTGGCGCGGCATGATCGTTAGAGGTTATGGCGCGGCTTCCACAGACGCCTCTGAGAAGGCTTGATCCCAATCCTTCCACACAGCCTCGTAACCCAACTCCTTTAGGCGCGCCGCCATTTGTTCGGGGGACCGATCGTCCGAAATTTCAAATTGCTCTTCAGCGGTCGTGGTGCCCTTTAAATCTAACCCGGCCTCCAATTGACTTTCCATGATTTTCCCGCGCACGGTCAGATGCACTTGCTCTTTGCCCGCGCCGGTGTACCCGCCCGGTTCGGTGTGGGATCCCGCGCTCATCATGGTGACGCCAAGCGGCACAAGCCTATCGCGGAGTGTCGCCTCTTCCCGTGTGGAAAGGACCAACCCCACTTGAGGAAAAGTAACGCGCAACGCGCAAATTAATTGAACAAAATCACGATCACTCACTGGAAAGTCAGGATGAAACCC
>Ga0163147_10005076_pt1 | contig 16300 bp, 11 predicted proteins | sample OliLakLV19MP6G1_FD_148597 | JGI IMG/M metagenome (GOLD analysis project Ga0163147, IMG submission 148597) | Freshwater microbial mat bacterial communities from Lake Vanda, McMurdo Dry Valleys, Antarctica- Oligotrophic Lake LV.19.MP6.G1 | ecosystem: Environmental > Aquatic > Freshwater > Lake >...
ATATCGCCCTCAATTTACTCAAACAGGAAACCTCCTCCAAACAGGGTCTGAAAGGCAAACGGCTCAAGGCTGGCTGGAGTGAGGCTTATCTCCTCAAAGTCCTTGGTGTTTAGATGCAATTGCCCTGGGAATGTTAACGTGTGGGAGTACAGGCGCGTGTCCACGTTGCTGGAAGCGTTTGCCCATCCCCTCATAAGAGTAGCTCGTGCTGACCGCTGTGAGCATCCGTTGGGGCGATTCCAGCCGCGTCGGCATCGATGTCCATCAAGGCGATGGTTGCATCTTGCAATAACGGGAAGGTCAAAATATCGCGTACCCGTTCGAAGGTAAATTCCAAACTACCCGCGCCGATGAATGTGATTTTTGTCATGGTATCGCTCTTTCCTGTTCGTTTGAATTAGATTGATTCACTCAGTTCGTCGGATAGATTATGACCGGATCGACAGCGCAGAACGCCGCAACACTGGAAAAACACAACTAACGTATTTGGGTATCAGACGTGTAGACTACGTGCTGATACCCAACAATGACAGCGAGAAACTAGGTCTACTTGTAGCGGATGTAATCCACCATGCACCATGCACCATCAACTGCCACGATCCTGATGGTATGGCTGCCGCCGGACAGGTCAGCGTTACTGTAAAGCAGTTGATTGTACTGGTCAGGGTCAGCATAAAGACTGAAGATGCCCTCAGAGATACCGTCAATGAAGACTTCTACGTTTCCACCGTCCGAGCCTTTCCATGTATAGACTTCAACACCCGTCCCTGTGAAGGTGTATTCGCCATAGTCTCCAGCTTCCGGTGACCCGTGCGCCGTCTGACCATACGCCTGACCATCCCGATACTGTTCCCAACCAGACCAAACCCAACCGGAATCGCTGTCATCCACCGGAATCCACTCACCGGGCGCGAAAGTTGGAGTGATTGTGGGAGTAAGCGTGGCGGTAGCAGTCGGTCTCGGAGTGCGTGAGGGTCCCGGGGTTGCAGTGGGAGGTGGCGAAAAAGCCGGCGCCAGGGGAGCGCGACGATTGACTGTGTCGCTGTTGGGACCGCCACCAATGGTGGTCGCGGTATTGTTATCAATCACTTTTAAGTGGCTGATGATGTTCCACATATCCTGAGAGAAGCGACAAGCGTCACTTGCCTCAGTGCAATTCAGCAGCGGGCCGTCATCGATTCCATAGCCATAGGTTGCTTGGAATTGGTCAGTTACGCTGCGATTACTTGAGCCATCAGTGCCCCATTCAACTAACAGCCCAAAGACATCCCAATACGTGTCGTCCACTGCATAAATACCGTAATCTTGGGCAGCCTGTGCGATGATTCTGGCAGGCTCAGTTTGAAGACTGGTGATGTCGAAGTTAGGTTCAAGCGCCAGCAAAGAACCTAAGACCATCGCCGGAACTGTACCCCCATAGGTTTCCGGGCTGGCATAACCATCTGCTGTAGGCGCGGGCCAGCGATAGCCAGGGGTATCTCCGGTGTAGGAGTAGGCATATCTCGCGTAGAAATTCATTTTCAAGGCGTGATAAATCACCGAACCCGGGAGCAGCTCATTGTATCTGATGCTGCCGCCCAATGAAGACATGCCGCTGCCGCCATGCGAACCAGTGATCCCGCCGCCGGTTCTGATGCTCTCAGGACTCCAAGCCCATCCGCTGGTGACGAGACCGCCTTCGCTGCAGACGTGCAGCGGCTGTGTTTCGATGACCGTGTCGTAATCTTCCAGCAGAATTGCGCCCGACATATTGCCTTCGGAACCACCGCCCGTACTCCAGTTTTCCGGGACGGGCGCTTCAAAAAGAGTGGCACCCGTTAGGTTGGCTGTGTCACAACGATCAAGACCATCGAACCCGGCAAAACTTTCCTGTACAGGTACAACCGGGGAACCTGGGGAAAGGATCAAGATTTCCTGATCGGTGGTTGGGCCTGCGTCAAGGGGCATATGCAGATCAAGACCCGAATCGACGTAGACAGCATTGTTGTGGATGGGCATATTCCAGATGCTGTCCGCAGCAAAGGGCCAGTAAATTGGGTCTCGACTGGTAGGAAAGGATACGGCTGGGAAACTCCCGGTTGGGATTTCCAGGTTGGTCGGGGTAATCGTGACGGGTGAGACGCGGACTGCCATTAACAAGCCGAAACAAAACAGTAGTGCTGAAATTGGAAATAGGGTTTTCATGATTTTCTCCTTGGCATTCGCTTTGAGTTGAGCAGATGCGGGTTCGCACCTGAGCGCTACTCTTTGGTTGAATGTGTGTCGCTGAAACTGACTCGAATAGACACTATTGGGGCTGCCTGATCGGGATGGATAGAGAGCAGGTGGGTTGCAGCCTGATATTCATAAGTGACGGGTTCTTCACTCAACCACACCTGATGTGGCTGTTGTGCGCACCAGATGATGAGTTTGCCTCCATTGTGTGCCAGCATTTCGTATTCATCGTGCCGGTTGAAACGAGCTTCAATGATCGCCCCACCGCTGTTGAACAGGTCTACCAACCCAAGGGGAGCGACCCCCCGCTCGATAGCAGAGATTGTAAAAATCTCAAAGGACATCGAAGCGAGACGAATAGTCCACACGGACTCTCGCGCCAGCACCCGCACTTCGCCCAAAGTGTGGGCGTACACGGCGAACTGTTCGCCGCTCAGCCCGTCCACATCTTTCGGGCTGATGTGTGCGCTCAAGGTGGATGCTTGCGCTTCGGTTTGGCAGTTGAACACGCCGACTACGCCGGTGTTTGTGTTCCGGTTGAAAATTTTGAGCGGCACAGCTTCATGGATGGGATCGTTGAAAAGGCAATCTCTGGTGGGGCGACCAGGGAGTTGGGCGCGTAAAATCTGACCGTTGGGCAGGACGAGTTTGTGCAACAGGGCGAAATCGTGTTCATCCGGCGTATCTGCAACGTAGAGCGGTCCGCCACTGATGGCACGGGCAGCGGCGTGGAAAGCGCCTAGTTCATGTGCCGATTGGAACATATCCCAATCGGGGTGGATGAATTCACCAAACCACAGCCCGACATGGGCATTCGCGTATAGATGTGTGCCGTGACTGGCGGGACTGCGCGGGTAGAAATCATCGGATGTGCGCGTGAGGTTTGAGTTCAGGGCGCTGTAGAGCATATCGTTCGAGCAGGACATGCAGTTGATAAGGTTGCCCTGAAAATGGGTCTGGGTCGAACCTTCCAGCGCTTCGTGATAGCGACGCATCAATTCTACGCGCCCGCCCAAGGTCGCCCCCAATGCCTCTAGGGTGGTTTGGAAATCTGCCTTGACCCCGTCTACACCGGCTAGGCGCAAAGCCCGATGGTAGTCATTGTAGAACAAGTAAATGAAATCGGGCGGGATCACCCCCGCGTCACTGCCTAGCACTTCATTGATGCCCGGATTGGATTGAAGCACTCCGGGAGAATATTGCCATGTGATATAGCGCACATCATAGCCCGGCAGTTGTTCGTTATTGACCCCACCTGTCGCGCCTAGGATGGCATGCCACGCCAGAAAGGTCTGAACGCCAAACATCCCCTTTGCCATCGACACGGTGTTTGAAAGCCCGCCGGGGAATTTCTCATTTGCTTGGAACGCTGTCAGCCGCGATGTGTTGGCTGGAACATTTTCGACGCTCTGCCAACCGGCATCCAGAATCAGCAGTAATGGGCTGACACCGCCCGCCGCAAAACTCTCCAGTCCTCTGCGAATCGCCTCATGCGAAACATCAAGATAGAAGGCGTCCCATGTACACCAGCCAAACTGATTTATGAAGGCGGGCAGCGCTTTTTGACGACGCAGACGCCCGGTTTTCAACATGGCAGACACACTTTGCGCGGCTTGTTCAATGAGCGCAAAGGGGTCATTGCCCACAGCCAGAAACACCCCCTGCACGGCGCTGGTTGTCACCGCTGGATCCCCCGATTCGGCGATCAATTCCAATCCGCATTCCCCCGCCCCCTGTAAGGACATGCGAAACGCGCCGTCCAGCAGCGGAACCAGCAGGGCATAGCCGTCTGGAGATAACTCGGCAAGTAAGAACTGTGTTTCGAGAGGTACAGCACCCGCGTTCGTCACCACTGCGGGCATCATCCAATACGGCTTGTTGCGGTAATGGCACAACAAACGCTTGGTATGGGTGAGTTTTCCCAGCCGAAAAACCTGCCGCGCCCCGGCTGTTTCGGCACTAAAACGGAGGAACAGCCCAACGCCACCCGGGTCTGTCAAGGTCGTGATATGGCTGCCTACGTCCGTCAGTAAGGGGGTGCCATTGTACAGGAGAGTTTCGGATTGGATGGAAAAGCTGGTCATGTGATTTCTCTAATGAACGTGGGGTTACTATAAATCTGACACAAATAGAGCCGCCCGTCTCGGAAAATACGGAGGCTCTCCCGGAAAAAAGGAGGTTACTTACTGTTGGCGGTAGGCTTTCGGGGAGAGACCTGTTTGCTTTTTGAAAACGCGACCAAAGTAAGACGAGTCGCTAAATCCCACTTGGATGGCAATTTCTGTGATGCTGGAGTCGCTGGTTTTGAGTAATTCGCGGGCGCGCTGAATACGGAAGCGAACCAGCACATCCCACGGAGAAATCCCCATCTCCTGCTTGAAAATTTCGCTCAAATAACGTTCACTGACCCCCACATACCAAGCAATTTGTTGGCGGCTGAGTGGTAACGCATAGTTTTGGTGGATATAAGCTAGGGCGCGTTTGACGAGGGCGCTGGTCGCCTGCGGCAGGCGCACATTATCATCGAGAAGGTTCTGAAAAGCGGCAGCAACTTCCTCTGGTGTGAGCATCTCTTTGCTCTGGAAAACCACCCGTGAATAATCGAGACGGCGCACATCCTCTTCGGTAAGCAATTTACCACTCATGACCAGCACCGGCACAGTTTGCCAACGTGCGTTTTCGCGCAGATGTTCCAAGAACCGGAAGCCATCCATCCGCGGCATCATCAAGTCGAGGACCACTAAACTTGGCGTGAACGATGCCAGCATCTCCAGCGCCATTTGCCCATCGTCGGCTGATTGTATTGGCAGACCGGGAAATGCCTCAGTCAGCCATCGTGCGAGCATCGCACGCACCACCGGATCATCATCGACCACCAGCATTGGGTTTTTGTTTCCAGCCGGGTGCATACTGTCGAGCATTTCCATCAAGGTGGCTTGCGGCACCGGTTTGACAAGCACATTCGTGAGTCCCGACGACCCGGAGCGCTGATTGTAGACAACGAATGGCAAACGACAGAGATGCGGAAAACGGCGTAACTGGGTTATTAGCTCCCAATCAGTAGGTGTTGAATCGACCATATCCCAAGCTAGCATCGTTGGTTGGTGAGACCGGCTGATGTCATTGATGGAAGTGATCCGTTCGACGCGCAACCCCTGGCGCCGGCTCAACTGTAGGATATTGGCGCTCAGGCTCGGCGCATGAGAAATGAGTAGTAAGGTGGGTTCTGCGGCAGAGTCCGGTAGGGTGGGCATACTCGGACCGGTGAGTCCTGGCAGGGGCAGATAGACATGAAAATTGGAACCCATCCCAAGCTTGCTTTCCAAAGACATGAAACCGCCGTGCAGAGCGACCAGTCGTCGGGTGATGCTCAATCCCAAACCAATGCCCTTGCGGTGACGTTGTAGCTGCTCGGACCGAAAAAACGGCTCGAAGATTCGGTCCTGATCATCTGGGGAAATGCCTGCTCCTGTGTCCGCCACCCAAATATGCAGGTGAGGGGGTTCCACTTCCCCGCCCAGCACAATTTCCCCTTGATTGGTAAACTTACTGGCATTGGCAAGTAGGTTAAATAGAATCTGGCGTAGGCGCACCTCGTCAGCCTGAATAAGCGGCAGAGATTCCGGTAAATCAAGCCGCCATGTGACCCCATCCTGTTGGGCGCTATCAACCATATTCTTGAATACGTTTTCCAAGAATGGACGCGGCTCGAACATCTCGGGATACAAATCGAGCGCACCAATTTCAAGGCGCGACATATCGAGCAAGTCGTTGATCAGCCGCACGAGATGCTCACCACTCTGGTTGATTTGCATGAGGTCACGGTGCAAGCTGGCGGGTAGGCTGTCGGGTTCTTTTAGCGCGAGCTGGCAATACCCCAGAATTAGGTTGATGGGCGCACGCAGCTCGTGGCTGACATTGGCAAGCAGGCGCGTCTTTAGTTGATCCGCTTTTTCGGCGCTGGCTTGCGCTGTAATCGCCTTCCCATACAGGCTGGCATTTTCCTCGGCAATCCCAATCTGGTCGGCTAACAGTTGGAGACCGAGCAGCTCATGACGAAAATGCTGAACCCGATGGGAACTCTCTAAATCCAAAACGCCTATCACTTTTTGGTTGTAGCGAATCGGTAGGATGGCACGTGAGCGGGCGTTGGGGATGAAAATGGCTTCACCATGAAACAGCGCCTTCCCTATCAGCCCAGCTTGCTCGAGGGTGATTTGATTTTCGTCTCCTAGCAGCGGCGGTGGGTATTCTCTGTGCAGCATCTGCCCCGGTTTCAGCCAAGAATAGACTATTACCTGACTATACCCGTAGTGTTTTCGAATAAGGTCTGCCACTTTGTCGAGGAGCTTTGTTCGATCTAACAGCCCGCCGACCTGCTGGTTGATGCTTACGACCGTTTCCAACTGTTTCATGCGTAGTTGTTCGGATTCGCGGTTCATCCCGATCAGGCGTGTGGGAATGTCTGCAATCGAAACCAGCTTCTTTAATACGAACTCATGGATATTCTCGGCAGTGACCAACACCGGATGAATATCCAAACGCTGTCCGGAAGGCTGCTTTAGCGCTATGTTACACGCTACATCTACCGCCTCGCGCCCAAGACTGGCGGGATCTGACTCGACGGTGGCGGTCAAAGTCCCCTTAGCCACTGCGGTCAGTGCTAATGGGTCGCCGTTGATTCCTACGGTGATGGTTTGCGACGAAACCAACCCCAAAGCACGCCCCGCATTGCAGGCAGCCAGTGCCAACGCATCGGAGATTCCCAGAAGGGCATCAATCGCGCCTGCGTTGGTTTTCAAGCCATGTTCGATCACCGGGTAAGCCTGATCGTAAGTCCAAGGCGTGGGAATGTGCTGATAACTCAGTTCTGGAAATGCTTGCACGACATGGTCGATTGCCTTGATTCTGCTTTGACCTCTTTCGCCCACTTTTTCCCAGAGACCGCCGAACACTAATAGTCTCCCTTTGCCCTTCAACTGCTTGGCGACAAACTGCCCTGCCAGAAAAGCACAATCATACATACCATTAGAAGAAACAAGGTTTGGATGACTCAGTTCGGTCTCGGTCAAATGGATAATTGGCAGTCCGGTATCAAGGACACGCCTTAATGGTTGCTCTGCTATATACATGGCGATCAACGCCGAAAGCCGAAAAGAAAGTATGTCTTCTACGAGCCTAGCCTGATCAGCTTCAGAATTCCCCATCAGTTCTATCGTCGGCTCTAAGGGAATCAAATCTACACGCAGTTGCTGGGCGCGCTGATGAACTGCCTCATTGACCTGCACCCAATACGGGTCGGTCGGAATAAGCCAAACTCCAATGCGCGGGTGGTGCGACATAAGCTGTTATAGCCGAACTAGTGAAATCAAATTCAGAGACTTTCGACTCATTGTAACCCTGTTTCGCGCATTACATAAGTTAGCTCAGTTTGATGCGATAGCCTTGCTTGCCTCCTGACTGCTTTTCCACCGCACAAACCCTGTGCGTTCAGATAGCCAGACCTTCGAAATAGTTTCGAATTATCGCTTGAGCGGTCTTACTGCGACGGTTTCAGCCGAAGCCCGACCCTCAGTCACCAGAAGTGCTATTCCACCAGACATCAGCGGGGAATCATTGTCAACGACGGTAAAGAGCAGCTTATCCGTCGCGTAGCCTCTAATACACCGACCTTCAACTTCCAGCGCCAACGCCAACGCTTGCCCGAAGTCCCAAGCGAAATCCGCCTCGTCCAAAACAAGTTCTTGATCAACCCACGCCTTGACCAACCTGATCTTTCCGCCTTGCACAACTTTCAAGGCGTAATATCGATTTAAGCCCTGCACGCGCGCAGCCAGACCAGCTTCTACGACCATGTGGGGAGTGATGGTTGTTTCGACACGATAATCTTGCCAATCTCCACCCTGAATGAGCAGCCCTGTACCTTGATCTTGGATGATGCGGAACGCCTCGCGTATGCCCACGAAGTAACTGGCACTATTGATCCATGATAATTGCCAAGCTTTTGCCGCTTCTGCAGGATGAGTGAAAATGGTATCCGGCACGCCTGTCCACGTCAGGTAATCCAAATAGATCGTTCCGGGGCGTCCCTGAGGCGAATCAACTTCCACGCCGATTTCGGCAATGGGAAATCCGTCGGTTTCTGGAATGCGCCATGTCAGATCAGCGGTTCGCGCGCCGGGCAGCAGTATCACTTGTGGACCATAAACACGTTTCAGGTTGTCCTTAGAGTCGTAATGGCGCAGATAAAGCGTGATTGCTGCCGGGTCTGAATTCGTGCTATCCGCTTCTAGGGCGACTGTGACAGTCTGACCGGGATAGAGCGTGGGACAAGCCATCAATCCATAGGAATTCGTATCAATCGACTCTGGTGGAATAAAAGTAGGGGTGGCAACCCGCGCTTCTTGTCCTATGCCGGTGCGGGCGTAAGCAATACCCAAGGCACGGCTGCCAGTCTGGCTATGCCCTTTAGCATTGTAGACCTGCACGGGGCTGCTACCATCCAGCATCTTTTCGGGCTGAAAACCCTGCACAGCACCCGGTAGGTCAAAGTGAAAACGTGCGCCGAGCTTGGGTGTCACAGCCGGCAGGTCTTGCAACGCTCGTCCGATATTGGCGATTTCGTAAGCCTCACGCAGGGCGTCACTCACTACCCGTGAACCTTCGGCTGAAGGCAGATAGAGCCTGTCTGCCACCGGTCCGCGAAAATCCATGCCTGTCTCAAATCCCGCCAATCCGTTGCGAATACCCAACAAGCAGCCGATATTGCCAGCATTACAATCGGTATCCCATCCAGACGTATTGGTGATCATCAATGATTTTTCAAAGTCACCCTCGCCATACAGCAGCCCAAGGTGGATCAAGGCGTGGTTGGGGACGATGTGACAGTTGCCGCCGTATTTATCGTAACCATACTTGGCTTGAATCTGGCGCAAACCAGCGTGCCAATCGCTGTAAGTCGCGTGCCATTCACGCACGTCCGCAATCATTCGATAGATAACCGAATCTTTAGGAATGAAGGACACGCCGCAGTCCAGCAGTTTATCAATATCTGGCTCTACAAAGGCATAAGCCTCTATAGCTGCTAATACCTGTGCGCCATAAACCGCCTCGCCATCGTGACTGACCGAACCAGCACGGCGAGCGAAATCCGCCGCGAGCGCCGGGTCGCCCGGAGCAACCATCGCCCAGCCGTCAATGAAGATTTGAGCGCCAATCTGCTCGGCAACGACCTTGCCGTTAGTCGCAATCGCTCCAGAGAGCGGCGCAGGGATGCCCTGTTTAAGGCGTAGAAAAGCAGTGTGTTCGGTCGAATTTCCCAACCCGCCCCACCATAAGACAGTACGATGTTCGATCAGGTAATTCAGCCAAGTCTTTCCGATTTGTTCAGCAGTCAGGTTTTTCGGGTTGCCGAAGTCGGGGAGCGCACGCAGGAACGTGAAGGTGCCGGTAATATCGTCATCTGAGACGATCAACGGTACACCACGTTTCTCATGTACATAGTACCAGACCTCGCCGAACTCCTTCATGATCCCTTCATGATCCCAACCTTCGAAGGGTCTTCCAAGATAGACACCGATAATTTTCCCAAGAACACCAGCATAGACACGCTCAAGGTAGTCGGGTTGGATAGCCATAGAACCAGCTTTCTTTTTGTAGTTTCATTTGTTTATGCGAATGATCTTACTGTCTGACGCTGTACAGCTAAACGAACGGGCAGCACAGCTTGCAGAGTATCAAAGGCGGCGTGAACCGACGATCAACCGAGCCGCGCTTTCGGCGTGAAATCGTACCTCTATTTAACCTTAATCGAGTCTTTTGTCTCAGACAAAAAGGAGATGATTTCGGACAATTGGATGATCCATGGGGATAAACCGTGGAGTGGCATTGCTATGAGACAAACGCTCGTGCTGCTTATGGGTCAACAAACGCTAACGATCCTGCCAAATTGCTGACCCTCCAATTGTGCGAAAGCGAGACCTTATTGTCCTAGACGGGTACGTCTGTTTCAGTTTATAACTGTTGTATGGGGCACCTGCAAAACGGGGTGCAAAACTCACTGGTCGAAAAATGATTCTGAAACGCCCAACTGTCGCCATTGTCGAAAAAGACTACGCAACGCGAGAAATGTACCAACGTGAGCTTGAGCAGTCATACGATGTTTTTCCGTGCGCCACTGAGGTTGAAATCTGGCAAACGCTCAGTCTTCATGAGATTGATGTGATTGTGCTTGAACCAGTGGGCTTGGTTTGTGACAGGTGGGAGTTACTTCAAGGAATCAGGGTTAGCTCGCGCAACCTGAACATCCGCATCATATTGTCCAGCATAATGGAAGAGCTTGACGGGGATTTCAAAAAGGAATTGGCAGCCTGTTTGACGAAGCCCGTTCTGCCTTCTGCATTGGTGCTTGTGATTCAGGCTGTCTTGCAAACCCCGTTATAGGTGCTTAAGCCTGCGCTGAACTAACGAATTATCCTATTCCGACCGCCATATCTGTTGTGTGTTGATGTTGTGCATAGCGAGCGTTGAGCAAGCTTGAAGATCCAACATAGGAGAAGAAAATGAAAGTATCTATTTTGCGCTTATTCGTTGCTTTTGCTTTGTTAGCGTTTGTTCTATCCGTGTGTCCCACACCACAGGTGCAGGCACAATCGGCACCTGTCACGTTGGTTGTGGCGGCTTGGGAAGTAGAATTTACCGACGATGAGATTGCCGCTTATACGGCAGCAAATCCCAACATTACCATCGAACGAATTGACCCCGATCAGACCAGATTAGCGGCTTTGTTTGCTGCTGGTACCCCGCCGGATATCATTCGAAACAGCGGTTCAGATGTGCCGCTCTTTGTGAATCGCGGCTGGATCATGGACTTGACCTCACGCTTTGAAAGCAGTTCCGTAATTAGCCTAGACGACATGGTGCCCGCGAATGGGTACTACAATTATAACGGCGCTTGGTACGGCATGTTGAAAGACTGGTCGCCCGACTATGCCTACATCATCAACCGAAGAATGGCAGAGGCAGCCGGAATTACATTACCTCCACCTAATTCCATCATTACCTACCAACAAGCGGGCGAATGGGCAGCCTTAATGACTGTCCGGGATGGAAGCCGCTTGACGACTGCGGGATCTGAAGGATTTGGCGGTGATGGAGATGTCCAAAATGTTGCCAGAGAAGCCGGTGGCGATCTGTATTCTGAAGACTTCACACATGCCATTATCAAAGATAACCCGGCGATTGTGGAATACCTTACTTGGGCTGCAAACCTCATGCGGGACGGCTATACATTTAGTCCCATAAATCCTTCACCGGACTGGGGTGTCCCTGACCTTCAGAGTGGCGCGGCGGCTTCGATTGTTATGGGCTACTGGTCCAACGCTCAATTTGCGGAATCTGCGGATGAGGGCGTTGAAGATCCAAGTAATTTCGTGATGTACCCGGCTTTGAGTTGGTTTGGCAACAGTGTGTTTGACAGCAGCGCTGGTGGCGCTGGCTGGACGATCTCGACGGGCACCCAACATCCGGATGAAGCTTGGAATCTGTTCGAATATTACATGACTGGAGCGCCAGCAGTTACGCGTGCTCAAGCTGGTTGGGGTGTACCCTCTCTTCGTTCATTGTTTGGGTACATGAATGCACCGACTGAATGGCAGCAGCAGTGGTTAGATACCGTCAATTGGGAACTGGAAAACGCCGACACTTCTACCCGACGCATCAATCCATATTACTCAACCGAGACCTTCAATAATATATGGTACACCCAGCTTGAACAGTATCTAAATGGCGACATCACCATCGACGAAGCCATTAACAACTTGGATGCTGGCGTCAATCAGGCGATTGCCGATGGGATTGCCCAGCAGTAACGAATCGAGCTAGGTACGACGAATTCCCCTCCCCGCAACCCTAAGTACGGAGGGGAATTCATATTCTGTCTCATAGGAGCATATCTATGCTGCGAAACCAGGTGGGTGTTTTGTCAACCAGAAATCAACCACAATTCCTCGGAATGGGTAGTCGTCTTTGGAGGAAGATGGGGTGGTTCTACCTCTTTCTTGCCCCTTGGATTATGGGATTTTTATTCTTTGTCTTAGTTCCGATGGTGATTGGCTTCCTCATGTCGTTCACAAACTTCAATGGTGGAAACTTCAATTCCATCAGGTTTGTCGGACTGGATAACTACGCTGAAGCCTTTGGAGAATTTTTCAGCAACGGGGATGCGTGGTTAGCGCTGCAGCGCACCCTCTCATTCACCATAACCAGCGTGCTTGTTAACACAATTATTGCCTTAAGTATTGCCAGTCTGCTCAGCGGTAATATGCGCGGCAGGACTATTTTTCGAACCTTATTTTATCTCCCGGCGATGCTGCCTCTGGTTGCCTCCATTTGGGTTTTTCGATCCCTGTTGGACAATAACGTCGGGGCATTGAATGCCATCTTAGATCTCATTTTTCCCGGTACACACGTTCCTTGGCTGACACAACAAGCCGCTCTATCGCTCATCATTTTCACCGCTTGGGGAGGGCTGGGCGGTGCAATGATCATCTATATCGCCGGGATTCAAGGCATACCAACCGAATTACGGGATGCTGCCACGGTAGACGGCGCAAGCAGCTTCCAAGTGTTTCTGAACATCACAGTCCCCCTGTTATCCCCTTTGATCATGTATCAGACGGTGTTGGGCGTCATTGGCGGAGTGCAGGTTCTCGTTACGCCGATCCTGTTGACACCGGGGGCAGGTGGCGGTGGAGGCATGTCAATTAGCACTATTCCAGTGCGTGCCAACTATATGTTCATGGTTCACATCTACCAAGAATCCTTCAACCGATTGCGCTTTGGTTATGGCAGCGCCCTCTTGTGGATACTATTTGCCCTCATTCTCATACTCACCCTTTTTCTCGTCCGAACGAGCCGTCAATGGGTGTACTACGAAGTTGATCCAGATCGCAAACCGGGAGAATGACCAGCATGAATACTGATAAATTTCGACGCACTTTGGGCTCCAATTTGGCGTTCATAATTACCGCGATTGTTGCGATTATTTGGGTCTTTCCGGTCGTTTGGTTGATCATCAGCTCACTGAAGCTTGAAACCGAGCTAACGCGCTGGCCAGTGGTCTGGTTTCCAGAAACTCCCCAGTGGGGAAATTACACCCAGGTCTTGACTGACCCGCGTGTTGGCATCATCAATGCGACGATTAATTCACTCGCCCTTTCTCTGATGTTTGCAATCCCGAATGTTCTGGTCAGCGCACTTGGCGGCTATGCCTTTGCTCGTATAAAGGTACCCGGACGCAATCTGTTCTTGTCGTTGCTGCTCGCCACTATGTTGATCCCCTACAGTGTCACAATCATTCCTCAATTTGTCGTGTATGCACAGATTGGCTTGATCAACAATCGCCTGCTCTGGTTGCTGTGGGGCTTGGGAGGTTCAGCCTATATGATCATTCTGTTCCGCCAGTTTTATTCGAGCTTCCCCAAGGAGTTGGATGAGGCGGCGGAAATTGATGGGGCTAACCCATTTGCGATCTTTGTGCGAATCTATTTGCCCAATTCTGCCGCTCCCTTAGCTGTCACCTTCCTGTTTTCATTCTCTGGCGTTTGGGGGGACTGGTTTGGTCAATCCTTATTCTTAACCAGTAGAAACGAAACCCTAGCGATGGCACTTGCCACCGCTTTTACAAACCCGATGGGACGCCCGGTCCTCACCCAGACCTTTGCCGGAATTGTTCTTTATGCCCTACCGCTCGTTGTCCTCTACTTGCTTATGCAGCGTCAAATTGTGCAGGGTATTTTGACCACCGGTCTTAAAGGCTAAGCGCAAAATGTATCTCAACTTGCTCCATCGCATCTATCCCGGCAGTGGGTATCCTTTCATTCTGCTGCAGCAATCATATGCCCACGAACTGGGTCTAAAAGTGACGCTGATGGTGCAAATTGACGCCATGCAAGACCCGTCCATCGTTGCAGACGTGAAGCGCTTTCACGAACAATACGGCGATGAAATTGGGCTGTCGCTGTCGCTCGGGTACGATTCGCCCGAATTCCGCGAGCGAATTGGCGGTCCGGCGGAATTTCTCTGGCTGTATAACACCTCAGAAAAACGCTTCATCATCCAGCTTGGTGTGGACTACTTCCGCAAGACCTTCGGACATGATCCACGCTCAGTCGCCTCTTATCATCTCGATTCAGTCAGTGTGCAGATTCTGCATGAAATCTGCCCTTCTGTAGAAATTGCGGTAGCGGGTTGTTTTGAAGAAGGCGTCAAGGTCTTTCATGGCTGTAACAACTCGTGGTACTTGTTCACCGAAGGTATGCCCTGGGGACCATGGTATCCATCCAAAACCCATACGCTGCGCCCGGCGGAGAACGAAAATGATTGGTCGGGCATCATCGGTGTTCCGCATCTCTCGCGTGATCTGTCACTGTCCTACGAAGGGCGCAATGATTTCTTTGCCAGCCATCCCGCTAACGCCCAGCGCGGGCTCGCTAATGTAGGCTACGAACATCCCTATGATTACAACCTCTGCGATCTTTATCGCTATCAAGAGGATTTCAACAAGGGCTTCAGTTACTACAATGTCTTTGTATCAGCGGGTTGGCTGGCGGGACACCCGACAATCCAAGACCCTAGCGAAGTCTCGCAGAAGCTGTATCGTGACCTGCTCGAGTATTTCGTTGAATTGCGCAACCAGGGCAAGCTGACCGATCTCTATATGCATGAGTTCGCCAGTTGGTATCGTCAGAATTTGCCGATTGGCACGCCCGAAGTCTATCTCGCCAAAGAAGTGCTTTATGGCTCGAAAAAACACTATTTTTGGTACATCGATCCGAGTATGCGCGTCCTTGTGGACGCCAACCAGGGAGGCTCGATTGGGGATTTGCGACCTTACGTTGGCAGAGTCCCTGTCGCTACCGGCTCTGACCAGAAGGAACTGATGATTGGCTCGTATCCCTATGTGATTCAGTCAATCTATCGCACTGGAACGCAGCATCACTTTCTCGATGGATCACGGACAACGCTGTTGGTTACGCACGCTGATGAAACACTAGATTTGTGCGCCTGCCAAACGCGAGTCGATCAGATAGCGCGGGAGGAGTTCGGGACGCGGCTGACCTTGACCCCCGCGCAGTTGGTGTTTTCGGATGGGTTGGAGATTTCGATTGCGACGGAGTATTTTTTCACAAATGGCGCAATCCAGATGACCCGCCGCTTGCAGCAAAGTTCTGATCCTACCGTTTCCCTGAACGCCCGCGAATATCTCAAGGGGTGCTACGGCGTAACCGAATATCCAGAAGATATGCGTGGGATTACCCTTTCGGTGGACGGTGACCATCCACAAGCGCTTGAATATATCTACGGTCGCCGCGTGCTGTGCAGTCCGAATGCGCGTTTAGTCACGGCGGTCATTCCACAAATTACAACGTCGGTGAGGCTCGAGTCCGTTACCCCAGCCCAGAGTGGTTGTGCAGTCGAAGGTATGCTGTTTTCGCCTTATTACACCCTCGCTTTGGATTATATCCTGAGCCTTGATCGGGAGATTTCTACATGGCTGAAACTAGGTTACGCAAAGTGATGCGATGCCCGGTGTGCTTCGCCCGCGAAAATGACGTAACCCTCATGAATAATGGCACGGAATATTACTGCGTCCACTGTTCCTATCATGGCAACGCAGAGCAAATTGCCGGGATGTATGCGGATATACGCAGAAAATATCGCTGGATTCAGAGACGTGTCACGCTGGATGAACTGCGCAAGCTGTGAGTAGTACGCCAATGTCAGATTAGAAATTAAGAGGGATTGTGGGAAAATAAGACGAATGACAACCTGCTCACCCGGACACAAGCAGCCCGCTGGGGACTGCCATTGGAAGCGGTCGCGGACCTCCCAGATCGCTTGAAATCGTTTTGGTTAAGTTACGGACGAAGCGCTAGAACACGGACGCGGGACACGCGCAAGTACGGGGAAGTGTACTTGAGTGGCTTGCTGCGGATGGAAACGAAGCGGAATATCGCGGGAATCGCCCGAACGGGAAAGGTGTCGGTGCAAAATATGCAGCATTTCATGAGTCAATCGCCTTGGT
>Ga0163147_10005081_pt1 | contig 16290 bp, 18 predicted proteins | sample OliLakLV19MP6G1_FD_148597 | JGI IMG/M metagenome (GOLD analysis project Ga0163147, IMG submission 148597) | Freshwater microbial mat bacterial communities from Lake Vanda, McMurdo Dry Valleys, Antarctica- Oligotrophic Lake LV.19.MP6.G1 | ecosystem: Environmental > Aquatic > Freshwater > Lake >...
ACAAGAAGATATCAGAAATTTACCAACACTTTTTGGCTATTATGCCCATTGCGAGTTTCACCTTCTGAGTCCGCCGTGGCGGATGGCAATCTCATATTCGTCTTAATCCTTGGTGCTGGGCAGAGACGCGCCACACGAAGAGGAATCTCTGGTTACTCCGTCAGCGGAGTATGACATTATAAGATAAGGATTTTTCACCTTCATCATACACCCTCCGCGCCACGCAAAACAGTGAAAGTCGTGTTGCCGTATTTTCGACGTTGTAGAAGCTCAAAACCATTCAAATTGATCTTGTAAGTCTCGTTGCTGTCGTGTTGGGTCAGTATCAGTGTTTCGGAGCCCGTTAAGTTCTCAGCGCGCAACAGGGCAAGGGTTTTGTCTATGAGCTTTAGATATTGTGGCGGGGCGATCATGATAATATCAAATAGCTCGCCTTGTTTGGCAAGTTTCGGAATTGCCGCAAAAACATCATCAGTCTGGCAGTGCAATGTCTGACCGAGACCAAAGGCCTCAGCTTGTGCATTAATCGAAACGGCCAATTTCTTCTCCCGCTCCACCCCTATCGCGCGTATCGCCCCTCTTGATACGGCCTCGAAAAGATATGAGCCGGTTCCGCTGAATAGATCAAGATAGCTCGCCCCACCAATATAGGGCATAAGAAAATCAAATATCGATTTGCGGATACGTGTCAGCGGAGGGCGAGTGATGCCAAGGTTAGGGGCGACAATGCGTTTCCCTTTGAGCGTGCCGGCGATGACTCTGAACTCAAGCTCGGTCTTCGGTTCTCCAAATAGCTCATTTCCCTTTCCTTTTTTCATAGACCAAGTATACGAAATGAGCGACGCTAACTAAAGGATTAGAAGAGCCGATACTATAACTACGATTTATTTAGCTTGCGCCGTGTTATCTCGGTACAACATAATAGAGCGTGTGTGATACAGAAGTGTAACCATCGACTATCACTGAAGAGAAAGACTCAGACAAGGATGCACCGTTGAGCATTACCGAGATCATCAATTTGGACATTGAACAAGCTGTCTTATCGCAGGGATATGGCGCCATTTGTGGTGTTGATGAAGTCGGACGCGGCCCATTGGCCGGACCAGTAGTGGCCGCGGCAGTAATATTATCGCCTGATATCGTTATCGACGGACTCGACGATTCCAAAAAACTCTCAGCGTCTCAGCGCAATCGGATTTTTGAACAGATCGCAAGTATGCAGATTCCATGCGCAATAGGCATAATTGACCATAAAACCATTGACAACATAAATATTCTCCGTGCCTCGCTCATGGCTATGAGAAAAGCGGTCATGGAGTTAGCGGCCAAGCCCGATGTCATACTTGTCGATGGCAGTTACACAATCCCGAACCTTCCACAGCCTCAATATGCCATAATCAGCGGCGACAGTCGCTGCAAATCCATCGCCGCGGCTTCGGTCATCGCCAAGGTAACCCGCGACCGCATCATGGACCACTATGAAGTGCTTTATCCTTCGTTTTCATTTTCTGTCCATAAGGGCTATCCGACCTCGGCTCATCTTGCAGAACTGAAAGAGCATGGCCCATGCGACATTCACCGCAAATCATTCAAACCGGTGGCACAACTCCTCAAAGATTTTTCAGTCGTATAGTATGCCGTCGAATCAATCCGATGGTGGATCAACTCCTCGAAAAAAGAAATTTGCGCTCTATGAAGAGAAGGCCGCGGACTACTTTCGCGAACAAGGATTCGTGATTGTCGAGCGGAACTGGCGAAGCGGGCACAAGGAAATTGACCTTATTGTACAGAAAGAGAGTTTGCTGGTATTTGCCGAAGTCAAATCCTCAAACGGGGAGAAGTTTGGCCACCCCTCCGAGCGCGTCGACAATAGAAAGCAGAAGCATCTGACTCTTGCCGCCCAGGCTTTCATACTGTCACGCCAAATTGAAAAAGTTGATCTTCGTTTCGATGTAATTACGTTTATGAACGGAAAACTCGAGCACTATCCCAATGCCTTCCCGGCCTCGGAATAATTCCTTAGATCACGCTTAATGGGCGATAGGATTATCGCTTTGCGACGGCGGAATCCTTGATCAACACCGATAACTGCACACTATACAGCGAATCGATCAGCCGTTTCACCACCTGGGTGAACAGAAGCATTCGGTCCGGGTCATCTTCTGATTTTTCGATATAATCAAACATCTGCTCAGGAGACAATTCCATTTCACTCAACAGTGAATCCCGGTAGAGGAGAAATTTTTCTGGCTGGTCGCGGTATTTGGCTGTGGCTATCCAGACTTTGGCGGTCGCAAGTCCGAATAACTCACGCTCTGCATTTTGGGATAATGTTCTTTGATCGCCAATCAGGCGGTATCCGAACCACAAGACTGCCACAAGAATGAACGGGCTGAGTCGTCTGAGCCAGAGAAAATAGGTCGAACTTTTCATTGCGTCAACGCGTTAAAGACGTACATTTATGCAAAGTATACCACACTACGTATGAGGTCAAGATATTAGCAATGGAACTTATCTATCCTATAAAAAGACGTAAAAGCCGCTCGGTTAAAATCGGTGATGTCCTTATTGGCGGCGGCTTCCCTATCGCCGTGCAGTCTATGACTACTACTGATACACGCGACATTGAGGCAACTGTAAAACAATGTAACGACCTGTTTGAAGCAGGCTGTGACATAGTCAGACTTTCGGTTCTCAACCATGACGCCGCCGACCACCTTCGTCAAATACGCCAGCGCGTCTCAAAACCGCTTGTTGCCGATATTCACTTTCAGTATAAACTTGCGCTTAAAGCAATTGAAGCCGGTTTCGACAAGATTAGAATAAACCCGGGTAATATTGGCGCCGAGTGGAAAGTACGCGAAGTCACCAAAGCTGCCAAAGATGCCGGTGTCCCAATTCGAATCGGCGTGAACTCAGGCTCACTTCCGCCTGATGTGCTTGAAAAATTCGGCCACGACAACCCCGAGGGGTTTGTTGAGACAGCCTTGAGGGAGATAGCGGTGCTTGAGGATATGAATTTCACCGACATCGTCATCTCAGTCAAATCGACCAACACCACCACCGCCTTCTGGGCTTATCATATGCTGGCGCAAAAATGCGATTACCCGCTCCATATTGGTATTACCGAAGCTGGCACGTTGGAAACCGGCACAATCAAGTCCTCTGTTGGAATCGGCGCAATTTTGATGACCGGAATCGGAGATACGATTCGGGTGTCGCTGACAGCCGATCCAATTCATGAGCCGCGTGTCGCAAAACAAATCCTGATGTCATGCGCCTTAAAAAATGACGCGATTGAAGTCATCGCCTGTCCGACATGCGGACGATGCCAGATCGATATGATTCCTATGGCTGAGGAGATAGAACGGAAAACTCGCCATATCAAAAAGCCGTTGAAAGTTGCTGTTATGGGTTGCGCGGTTAACGGGCCCGGTGAGGCTGCCGCGGCCGATGTCGGCATTGCCGGTGGGGACGGCAAAGGGATTCTCATTAAGAAGGGGCAGATTGTCAGACGGATGGATGAAAAAGATCTGGTTTCGACTCTGCTTGATGAAATCGAACTCATGACGGGTGAGAAAATCGAACGTTAGTTAGAGGTAGCGCGGGTCCGTTTCCGCCCCACGCCAAAAAGAAGATGAACTGAGATTGCCACGTCGTGGCTGATCCGCCTGCGGCGGACTCGCAATGACGCGCAGAGGGTCCGGCTTTGAATCTTGTACCACACTCCCGAAATCCGCCACGACGGTATGATCTTTTCTTCCCGTAGCCCAGCCAACGGCTGGGTTTTTCCTGACCAGTGAGAGAATAATCGAGTTGCTGAAATTTTGTGCGGGGCAACCCGCCACGGCGGACCCACCTACTAATATCGAAGAACCCTCCACGGGAGAGAAGAGGATGAACTGAGATTGCCGCGTCACGAAGTTTATCCCGCGAAGCGGGGCTCCTCGCAACGACATGTAGAGAGTTTCGTTATTTCCCTCTCCCCCTGGAAGAGGGGAGGGTGAGGGCATATTCATGAGGATTACAGAATCGCCTAACCACAGTCTGGCGGGGCGTCCCGCAAGAAGATAAGATGTCAGGATCACGGGGATCTGATCTTGCCCTGAAATAATGGAGAGTTTTCTAAGGTTATTTGTTTATGAGTTCAAAGTCAACCGGACTGATATACTTCAGGCTCGAATGACGTCTGACTCGGTTGTAAAACACTTCAATATATCTAAACACATCCATCTCCGCTTGTGCCCGGCTCTCAAAACGGCCCGTCGCCATGCACTCGTTCTTCAGTCTGGCAAAGAACGACTCAAGGCAGGCATTGTCATGGCAGTTCCCCTTGCGGCTGTTACTCACAATAAAGCCATGCTCACTCAGCACATTATGGTAGGCGGCACAAGCATATAAACCGTCCCGGTCACTATGATGCATAACTCCTTCGGCTGGTCGACGATTGCCTATGGCCTGCCGCAGAGCCGATGAAACCAAATCGGCGCCTAGACGATCTTTCATAGCCCAGCCGACCACCAGTCGGCTATAGAGATCAAGGACCACCGCCAAATAGACAAAACCTTCGGCAGTCTTCAGATAAGTAATATCGGCCGCCCAGACTTGGTTAGCTTCAGCTACGTTAAACTGCCGATTAAGCAGATTGGCCGCCTTGCCGCCGGGGTCATTGGATCGGGTACCCAGACGTCGTTTTCTCTGCCTGGCAACTATCCCATGCTGAGCCATTAACCGAGCAACCCTATGTCTGCCACAGCGCCTGCCCGCTGTGGCGGGAAAGCCTGAAGCGACCAGTTCCTTATGCATCCGAGGTGAACCATAGCGCCCAGCGACTCGCTTATGTATATCAGTTATCTCAGTGACTATCTTCTCATTCTGCTGGCAGCGGACGCTCGGCTGACGATTGCGGCAGGCGTAGTAACCGCTGGGCGAGACGGCCTAAAGAGAGCACAGCGAAGAGACCGGATGCTGACTGCTCTGAGTTGTCATCATGTTGTAGCGCTCCGCTTTGGTCGAACCGACAATCCCATCGTTTTTTTTAGCAGGTCGCGTTCACGCTCTAAATCCCGGCAGCGGCGACGCAGGCGAAGAATCTCGGAACGTTCTTGCCAGCCTGCCTCGGTCATAGATGAATCGCTGCCAGCGGATAACTGATGTCTCCACCGACGAAGCATGCTGCTGGTGACACCTAAAGAGAGGGCCACTTGCTCAAGAGTTTCCTTCGATGTCGAAAGGAGCCAAACCGCAGCGATCTTATAGGCCCGATCAAATTGTCTGCGTCTGTCCATCGATAGTACCTCCAGTGCCAAGCTAATCCAACCTTAGCAAACTGTTCACTAAATTGGGGCAAGATCAATCCGTCCGCGAACCCGCCAATTTGTACCACACTCCCGACATTCGTCGGGACGGTGTGATCTTCCCTTTTCCCTCTATACTTTGGAGCCGGCAGGATGAAAATATATTCAAAGAGAAGAAAGAATCGCTGAACCGCAGTCCGCGGTGGCGGAATCGCTACAAGGACAATAGAACCCGGCGCCCTCGCCCGTCACTGCACATGTTTTATTCCCCCGCAAAAAATAATCCCCCCGACACTTGACTCTGTCCGCCAATCCCGTATACTCACTCCAACCTTTTAAGGAAATCCGGTGAGATTTCTAAAGGGAATACTGCATGATAAATAATTCTTTCAATGACTCTCGTCCGCCAATTGGCGGCTTCGCATACTATAATCCTATCATTGTTTATAATACATTCCGGAGGTACCCGCTTGCCAACGCAGACGGACATCGTGCTCGATGAAAAAAAGATAAGTCGAGCCCTAACACGCATTGCGCACGAGATTGTCGAGAATAATGGCGGCGCCGAGACAATCGCTATCATTGGCGTAATAACCCGCGGCGCCATATTGGCCAAACGCATCGCGGCCATTATCGAACAGCTCGAAAAAGTCAACGTCCCTGTTGGTCTTATGGATATTGGCCTGTATCGCGATGACATTCACTCCAATCTCGACCAACCGATTATACAGCGCACTGACATTCTATTCTCGGTGCTTAATAAGAATATCATTTTAGTCGATGATGTGCTTTTCACCGGCCGGACAGTCCGCGCGGCTCTTGACCAGATAATCGATTTCGGTCGTCCGCGTTCAATCCAACTGGCAGTGCTTGTGGATCGCGGACACCGCGAATTGCCGATTAAAGCCGACTATGTGGGGGTCAATATCCCTACTTCCCGCACTGACAGGGTCATTCTTGAAGTCACCGAAAGGGAAGGGACTGACCGAGTGTACATCAGCAAGCGTCCGCCGGAATCCGCGCGCCCGTCAGTTGAAAGAACCAACGACAGTGCCGGCAAACGGGCTAAAGGCACGGCGAAGCCCGCTACCGCAAAGAAGGGAGGCAAGAAATGAGCCTGCTTTCATCACGGCATTTGCTTGGACTTGAAAACGTCCCCAAAGAGGATATAACCAAGATTCTTGATGCTTCCGATACCTTTAGCGAGGTTCTTGGCCGGACAATCAAGAAACTCCCGACCCTACGCGGTATCACAGTTGTCAACCTCTTCTATGAAAATTCGACCCGCACTCGCATCTCATTTGAACTGGCCGAAAAGCGTCTCTCTGCTGACACGGTGAACTTCTCGCCCTCTGGGTCATCGGTAAAAAAAGGAGAAAGCCTTCGCGACACGGTGCAAAACATCGAAGCCATGAAAATCGATATGGTCGTCGTGCGGCATCAATCGACCGGGGTACCATACTTTCTGACACAATGTATGCAGGCCAATATTATTAATGCCGGCGATGGAGCGCATGAGCATCCCACCCAAGGTCTTCTCGACATGTATACTATCCGGAAAAAATACGGCCGACTCGACGGACTTCGCGTGGTGCTTGTTGGCGATGTCAAACACTCGCGCGTTATTCGCTCAAATATTTGGGGGCTGAAAACAATGGGAGCATCGGTTGCGCTTTGCGGGCCGAGCACACTTATGCCCTACGAAGTCGAGAAATTTGGCTGTGATGTTTACTCAAATATTGATGAAGCCCTTGATGGCGCCGATGTGGTCAATATCATGCGGATACAGTTGGAACGCCAGCAAGGGGGACTGTTTCCCTCAAATCGCGAGTACACAAATCTTTTTGGGATCACAAAAGAGCGGCTTCGACGCCTCAACAAAGATTACACCATAATGCACCCTGGGCCGATTAATCGCGGCGTGGAAATTACCAGCGAAGTTGCCGATGGCGACAAATCCGTCATATTGGAGCAAGTTACCAACGGGCAGGCTGTGCGGATGGCTGTTCTCTATCTGCTTTCAGGTCGCAAAGAAGAAGGGGAAGAATAATGGCCAGCAAGAAATATGATTTTGTGATAAAAGGGGGACGGGTTATCGATCCGGCTCTGGGTTTTTCAAACGACGCCCATCTCTTTATCAAAGATGGTAAAATAGCCGGAATCGAAAAAAATTCTGTCGCAATACAAAAAATGATAAGCGGACTTGACTATGATCAGATTATAGATGCAACCGGAAAATTAGTGGTGCCGGGACTTATAGACTGCCATGTCCATCTCCGTGAACCGGGTCGGGAGGACGCCGAAACGGTCGAAAGCGGATGCAACGCCGCCGCCGCCGGAGGATTTACTTCGGTTTGCTGTATGCCCAACACAACACCGCGAATTGACAGTCAGGAGACAGTCAAATTTGTGCAAGACAGAGCGAAGAATGCAAATGCCCGGGTCTATGTGGTCGGCGCGATCACCCAAAATATCGAAGGGAAACAGCTTTCCGAAATCGGCGATCTGGTCAAAATGGGCGCGGTTGCGATAACCGATGACGGCCATTATGTCCAGAATCCTGAGATCATGCGCAACGCGATGGAGTATTCCAAAATGTTCAATATCCCGGTTATGCAGCATGCCGAGGATCAGTATCTCTGCGCTGGCGGGGTGATGAATGAATCGTTTGAATCCACACGACTTGGACTCAAAGGCGCGCCCGCTGTAGGGGAGGAGATTGCAGTCCTGCGTGACCTTGCCCTTTGCAGACTCACCGGCGCGAGACTTCATATTCAACATATTTCCACTCGCCGCGCGGTCGATGCTATCAGGCAGGCCAAGCGCGAAGGGATTCTTGTCACAACTGAAGCCTGCCCGCACCATTTTGTTTTGACTGATGAAGAGATAGGAAAAGAGTTCAGCACGAATTTACGTGTCAATCCTCCGCTGCGGACGGCAGACGATGTGGCGGCGGTAATCGAGGGTTTAGTTGATGGCACTATCGATTGCATTGCCTCAGACCATGCCCCGCATTCTGATGAAAGCAAAGACTCCGAGTTTGATCAGGCTCCGGCCGGTATGATCGGACTCGAAACAACAGTGGGGCTTGTGAAAACGTACCTCATTGACAAAGGCTATTTGGACTGGGGAGATGCAATTCAGAAAATGACAATTCATCCCGCGAGGATATTCAATCTTCCCGGCGGAACCCTCTCAATCGGTTCAGAAGCAGACATAACGATTATCGATCCCGATAAGAAATGGACAGTATCGCGCGAGAAATTCCGCTCGCGGTCAAAGAACTCTCCGTTTGTGGGTTATAAGCTCTCAGGGCAGGTTGTAAGAACAATTTTGAACGGCCGGACAGTTTTCGAGTTATAGAAGATAGATACTATGAAAACTTTGCTCGTCCAAAAACATGTCAACACCTCGGACCTAACACCATATTTGGATTTGGCCAAGGCAAGAAAAGTAGAACTTGTTTGCTTCGGAGAGCTGGCCACATCGGGCTGTCTCTACACAACTCGCGAGGTCCCCGATTTCAAAGCAATTCAGGCGCAATTCTCAAAGCATGATTTTCGAGTCATGGCCGGATTCCCGTATCTGTCGACCGATGGTCTTTTTAACTCCTACGGATATTTCCATAAGGATAAGTACCAAATCTACAAAAAGATAAATCTCTTCCCGGGCATGAACGAAACCACAGTTTACTCACCGGGCAAACAAGCAGGGATATTTGAAACAGATTTTGGACGTGTCGGCTCGGCGATCTGCTACGACCTCCGTTTTCCGGACATTTTCGAGAATCTCAAGAAAGAAAAGGTCCCAATTATTTTTCTGCCTGCCGCCTGGCCCAATGTCCGAATACATGATTGGAAGCGGCTCATCGTCGAGCGGGCCCAATCTACTGGCGCAATGATAGTAGCTGTCAATGCAGTGGGGGATGATGGCACAAATGTGTTCGGCGGGTCATCGATGATTGTCGCGGGCGACGGCACGATTCTCGCCCATGCCGATGAAACCAGCGAAACCACGCTGGAATTCAATTTACATATCTAATACGATTGTGTTAGTTCTTTAGCCGCTAAACTCTTTCGGTTTGGCTTTGGTATGTTTGTCCTCCGGCTTGATTGGAATGAATGAGAATTGGCCGTCGTCTTCCAGTATCCCCCACTTGACCTGTGAGATTTCTTCTAATCCCGCTTTCCCCATCTCTCCGTAAAATTCTTCGTTCGAGACCAATTCACTATTCATATTCTTCACACAAAATTTTCCATTGTGTACGAGAACCGTCGGCGTACCGGCCAGGATATTCTCAACCTTTTTAAAACGATGACTCAGGGCTGAGGTAATAAAGACCAGACTGAACAGGGTCCCGGCTCCCATGACGGCATTGGTCATAGAATAATCATCGGCGGCTTAGCGACGGGCTGAATATCTCGGGAATGAGCATAATTGTGACAAGTTCAAATGGCGAGAGCCGGCTTAGTTCGCGCTTGCCAAGTATGCGAAAAGCGACAAACACCACAACATAAACAAAAGCAACGGGTATGACTGCTTCCATATTCTTCTCCTACGGATATACAAAGATTGAAATGTACATTGAAAGAGGCGACGCGCCTTCTGTATGGATGTGTATTGTTCCATCGCATCTGCCATATTTCTTTGCTTCCAGTTCGACAATGACTTTCCGTCTCTCATGGGGCAAAACATCGTTTAACACAATTTCGTATGCTTGTTCAATGTGGGGCATGAACTCAACTTTTGAAAAGCCTGCGATATAGCCGGTATCGAAGACAATCGTAATTTTAGGCAGGGGGTTCGGTGAGATATTTCCCACGTCCATATCTATGAGTTCAACTGTTTTGAATCGGTGCAATGTCGCGTAGCTCATGTAAACTTTGATCCCATCCCCTGTGATCTGCTGGCTCGTCCTTTTTATCCCGAACACACCAAATAACGCCAGCAGCGGAATCGTCAAAATTATCAAAACACCGATTATACGAGACCAAGGAGGGGAGAGGTATCGGCTGATTTTAGGAGGTTTAGGCGGTTGCGAGATCTCTTTCTCGGTCTGAGACATGAAAGCCCTCCTTGGGTTAATGTCGGAAAGCGCAAAGTCACTAGTGAAAAGATGGTAAAACCGAATCCCTCTGCCTTTATGTGCGCAGTCGACTCGTGTGGCCAGCTTATTGAGTTTCCAACTTTTATACAGGAGTAGTATGGAATATATGCCGACAAAATCAATTAATGAGCGTTCTATAGTTCCAAAGTACAAGGTTATGAAGAAAAACGTTGAGTTTTTGGCATTATAGCTATTCTTTAAGCCCGAGTTAACGCGAAGCACAATCCCAAGCGAGTGATGGCGTTAGCAAACAAACAGAAAGATTATTGAGTGTGGCACTAAAAGAAAAATATCCATTTATCGTATCGACCATCGTTCCCGCCATGAATGAGGAAGGGAATATTGATGAGTTTTGCCGTCTCTATGCCGAGATGCTCCTCACAGCGCCCTTTGAGGGAGAACTTGTCTATGTCGATGACGGCTCCACTGACAACACTTTGTGCAAAATTTCCCTAAACGCAAAGAAGTACCCCTTCATAAAATACGCCTCGCACCAGAGAAACCGCGGTTTGACCGAAGCCCTGCAGAGTGGGTTTGCGACAGCGACCGGATCGGTCTATGTCTTTTATCCGGCGGATTTGCAGTACCTTCCCGAAGATATCCCCGCGCTCATCGCTCCCATCGCCGATGGAGCCGACCTGTGCACCGGCTGGAAGCAGGGGAAATACAACAAGAAATTTGTGTCCAAAGTCTACAACTGGTTTTCGCAGAAGATTTTTAATCTCAAAGTTCATGATCTGAATTCGGTGAAGGCCTTCAAACGTGAAGTTGTAGAAAACATCTTTTTGCGCAAGGACTGGCATCGGTACTTGGTGGTGTTGGCGGCCAACGAAGGATATCGAATTGAAGAAGTGAAAGTCCCTCTTTACGAACGCGCATGGGGGAAGACCAAATTCTCTGTGTGGCGTGTGCCGGTCGGTGTGCTCGATATGCTTGCGGTGAAATTTCAGATAACGTTTTTGCGTAAACCGCTTTTGTTCTTTGGGGGCACAGGAGCGCTGGTGCTTTTGCTGGGATTTCTTGTCGGCCTCTACGCAATCTATCATCGCTTTGTGCTCGGTCATGGAGATCGGACGTACTTATATCTGGTGCTCTTATTGATAGGTGTGGGTATGTCACTTTTTCTTCTTGGATTTGTCTCAGAGGGTCAGACCGCGCTTAAAGAGGAGATTGGGGATCTGAGAAAAAAAACCAAAGCCATATTAGATGAGTTAAAGGACAAGTAGTCCAGAGTGTGTGGAATTAAGGCATTGTAGTAAAGCATACCGAGAGATTTAAGGCAACAACTACTGAATAATCCAGAAAAGATATTGTGCAAGTAACAATCCAACCCTTCCGTTCTGAACAAATGGACGAACTGCTCGCATTTCTAAAAAAATGGAGCCCTACCCATCCCGAACTTGGCGAAGGCTCAATCATTCGCTGGCAGAAATGCCATCAGCATATTGCTATGGTCGACAATCGAATTGTCGGCTACATCGCCCAGATACCGCATGAATTCCACTATGGCAAACCGAGCAATCGAAGCGGAGGAGAGCAAATCGGCTGGGGTGTTACATTCGTTGTCGACACGTCCGACAACGAAATCCGCAAGCAGGCCGGGCGGGGATTGCTGACAGTCATCGAGAATTCGCCCCCAATGAAATATACCGGCGTCGGGATGGTGGCCGGGGTTGACCAAGTCTATATCCGTCGCGGCCATGTTATTAGAAAAGACTCGGTCAAAATGTACGGTCGTTTTTTCAAACCGACCCGAGCGCTTAAATATCTTGGAAAGTCGACGAAACTCGCGCCTGCAATCAAACTCGCGAATTTTGTTTTTCCCGCGCAGACAAAAGTCAACGCCGACTCGGTGACGAAATTTGAGGCATTTTTGCCGGAATGGGACACAAAATGGGATGAGCTTCTCTCTGAACGATATGAGTTGTACGGTATCCGCGATGCGGTCTATCTCAATTATAAACTCAGTCAGCCGAACCGCGAATACTTTTGCTACCGATTCGGAATCGATGGCTATCTGATTTTTCGCCGCGCTCGGAATGATTTGAGAGATTTAACGATTGTCAAAGTCTGCGATCTAGTCGGAACCGAAAAAGCCAAAGCCGCGCTTTTGCCGGTCGCGATGCGTTATGCTATCGAACATCGGGTCGATGGGATATTGGCTATTAGTTCGGTTGTCGACGAGCCGCTCTACAAATCGGACGGAATGTTTATCGCTCGGCCATATCCGATTATGATGAGTCCGACGATCAAGGTCAAAATGCATGTTTCGTTTTTTGATTCTGACATGGACAACCTCTGGTAGGACAGCCCATGTCCATTATTCACATAATAGGTGAATGCTCACTGTGACAACACGTCCTGATACTTCGCGCGTAAGTGACACCAAGCCAAACCCGTCCCGGCGATGGCTGTCTTTCGGAATTAAAATCATCCTGACACTGGTGGTCGTTTATTTCGCGGGTCGACAGCTTATTGTAAATTGGGATGATGTCGTGAGTTTCAAGTGGGATATCAATCCACTTTTGCTTATTGGTTCGCTTGTGCTTCATCTACTGAGTTTAGCTTTTTTCTCCTATGTCTGGTGTGTGCTCATGAGCGGATTCGGTTATACTGTGCCGCTCAAATACGGATTCAAGATTGGTTATATCTCCAATTTAGGGCGGTACGTTCCCGGGCGCATCTGGCAGGTGGTGAGTATGGTTTATCTTGCCGAACGGCTCAAAATTGATAGAGCTGTCACTGTGGCATCGTGGGGTATAGCAACGATGTTTGGCATTCCGGCCGCTTTCGTCGTTGGTTTCGGCACACTTTTGCTGTATCCGGATTTGTTATTGCCGGAGATACGCCAAAAACTTGGGTCGAGCCTCTATATCGGCGGAATAGCGACAATGCTGGTCTCGCTGCTCTTTGTGGTTGTGCCAAACAAAACTTTACAATTGTATAACCTTCTGCTGAAACTACTTAAGCGGCCAACAATACAATTTAAGCTTGATAAAGCAGTTGCTCTCAAGGTTTATTTTGGATATTTTGCGTGCTGGATATTATATGGATTTTCGTTCTGGATGTTTGTCGTGTCAATAACAGGGGAGGCCGAGTTGCCGCTTGTGCTCGGTATCGGCGCATTTATCATTGCCTATCAGGCCGGCTATTTTGCGATATTTTCTCCCGGCGGTATCGGCACACGCGAGTTGGTTTTGACTGGCGCGCTTATGCCTTTCCTTGGCCCGGTTGCGGCGGGGATAGCCTTCGCCGCGCGAATATGGAACCTCATTGCTGAGGTTATTGCCACAATAATCGCCTTCCGAATCCGTTTCGAGAACGGCCAGGGCAAGTCATGACGGTCAAAAAGAAACCCACACAGACAACAGCCCGTCCGCATCGGGTAAACAGAAATGAAATTGAGTCATGGAAATGGCTTGCTCCTCTCCTGTTCGCCGCATTTGCGGTTGGCCTCGTTATTCTCTTTCGGGACTTCTTTTTTTCATCGACAAATATGATAATCGGTTCGGATTTTCTGCAGGCCGGATTTTTTGTTAAGCAATTTATCGCCGAACATATCGGCTTCTTCTCGGTCAATGACCAATGGAATCCGTATGTCTTTGGCGGCATGCCATATATTGAATCCTTCTTCAGCGATATTCTCTATCCGCCGTCTATCATATTCAGGAATCTGGGGGATCTGTGGCGGATGTTAAGCTATAATCTGGTGCTTCACATATTTCTGGCCGGAGTCTGGATGTATCTCTGCGCGAGGGAATTCAAACTGGGAAAGCTGCCGTCGTTGTTTGCGGCCTCTTGTTACATGTTTGCGCCGTATCTGGTATCTTTAGTTGCGCCATACCATGATGGCAAAATTTTCGTGACATCACTCTTTCCGCTCGTTATTTTGTTTCTCGAACGCGGCTTCGAAAGCCACAGCGGTGTGAAACAGCTTTTTAACTTCTCAATGTTTGGCTTCATAATCGGGCTGACACTGCTTGCCCCGCATATCCAGATGACCTATTTTGCGCTTTTGGCATCGCTCTTCTTCACAGTTTTCAAACTTATTAATATGTTGCGGGACAAGCGGCCGGTTGCTTCGCTTGTCGCGCCGGGCACACTGGCAGCGTTCGGGGTCGTGATAGGTCTGGGTCTGTCGGCCATACAAATATATCCCGGTGTTACCTACACGACAGAATTTTCGCCGCGCGCCGACACCAAGAAAGGCTGGGACTGGGCGACGTCTTGGTCTATGCATGAGGAAGAGGCGTTTTCACTGATAATTCCTGAGTTTCCCGGTGTTTCAACCCAGGCCGCGCAGACATATTATTGGGGCAAAAATGCCTTCAAAGATAACTCTGAGTCGGCTGGAATAATTGCATTCTTTCTTGCTCTAATCGGACTTTTATTCTCGCGCCGAAGGAATGCATATTTCTTTGGCGGTCTCGCGCTATTCGCATTCTTGTATGGCCTTGGCGCAACCACGCCGATATTTCGGCTTTTCTTCTGGCTCATACCGGGTGTTGAGTCGCTTCGCGCGCCGTCAATGATAATGTTCGTCTTTTCGTTCTGCGCGGCAATGCTTGGGGCTATGGGCTTGCAGGCAATAATTGAACGGAAACGTGACGATCCCAGATTTAGCGGCAAGTTCAAATATCTGCTCTGGGGGATGCCTGCACTATTGCTTTTCCTCGCGCTTGCATTTTCTGCATCCGGTCGAGGCATGATTGATCTTTGGACATCCCTTTTTTACAGCGAGGCCGCATCGCAGGCTGTTCAGCAAGGCGTTACGAAGCTGGATGTCGCGTATGCCAATCTTCCTGCCATAAGGTCAGGCGCGTGGTTTGCCTTTCTTTTCACTGCCTTGGCCTCATTGGTGATCTGGCTTTATAGGAGCGAAAAGGTCAATGCGTCGTTCTTTCTTGTCTTGATTGCATTGCCGATGTTTGACGGCATCCGATTTAACAGCCGGTTTGTGGAGACTGTAGAGCCATCGCAATACACCACCGTTACATCGGTCACGACCTATCTTCAGCAAAACGCGGGACAAAACCGGGTGCTTGATATTCGCACGCCGCGCTCGCCCCAGGAAGCAGTCCTGCCTCAATGGAATGTGCAGATTGTCGGAGGGTATCATGGAAACCAGCTTCGCTGGTACGATGACCTTCTCGGTGGAGTCGGAATGCCGAATATCGGCGAGCCGCGATTGCTCAATTTAACCGGTGTGAAATATCTGATTATGCCTGCCGGACAAAGTTTGCCTCCAAATTATTTTGGGAGTCAGCCGGTTGTTCCGGTAGCGACACTCGGAACGGATCAGATTTTTAGAAACGATAACGCCATTCCTCGGGTGTTTACCGCATCGCGGTATCAGGTTCTGCCTGAGCGCTCACAGATTACACCACTGGTGTTAAAAGATACGACAGATCTTCGCCGCCTTGTTTATCTCGAAGAAGAGCCAGCTTTGGCTGTTTCAGGAGAGTCATCCCCTACAGATTCGGCTTGGTTTGTTTCGTATGGCTTTGATACCGTTCAGGTGGGTGTTCACGCTGAGAACAACACGCTCGTTGTGTTGACCGATAACTGGTTCGATGCCTGGCATGCCACAGTCGGTGGTCAGCCTGCGAAAATACTCCGCGCCGACGGGGCATTCCGAGCGGTGGCCGTTCCAGCGGGAAACCACGAGATTCTTTTCTCGTATCATTCGTCCCGTTACACAAAAGGGAAAATGGCCACAATGCTGACCTCTATATATCTGGTTATTATAGCTGGTGGGTATTTTGTGTATTGCCGACGCAAGCCAAAGCACACTATAACAGAGACAGAAACTGCCAATCCATGATCCACACTCACCGTGCTCTCATTATTTTTCCGACTTATAACGAAAAAGACAATATTGAAAAG
>Ga0163147_10005083_pt1 | contig 16289 bp, 23 predicted proteins | sample OliLakLV19MP6G1_FD_148597 | JGI IMG/M metagenome (GOLD analysis project Ga0163147, IMG submission 148597) | Freshwater microbial mat bacterial communities from Lake Vanda, McMurdo Dry Valleys, Antarctica- Oligotrophic Lake LV.19.MP6.G1 | ecosystem: Environmental > Aquatic > Freshwater > Lake >...
GCACCACCACGCGATCTTGACGAGGAAGCACGGCAGTTACTTCGCCACGTTCCCCTAAGTCTTTACCGGCGACCACCTCTACGGTATCGCCCTTCTTAATCCGCTGCATCTTCTACCCTCACTTTTTATCTACAGGGTTTCCGGCGCAAGCGAAACGATTTTCAGATACCCTCGGTCACGCAGTTCGCGTGCCACGGGTCCAAAAACACGGGTGCCACGCGGGTTCTGCATGTCTTCGTTCAAAATCACCACCGCGTTGTCATCGAAACGGATATACGATCCGTCGTCACGCCGATATTCTTTCGCCACACGCACGATGACCGCTTTCACCACATCGCTCTTTTTGACGCTGCCGCCGGGTTGCGCGCTCTTGATGGTGCCAACAACAATGTCGCCAATACCACCATATCGACGGAATGAACCGCCGAGAACACGAATGACCAACAGTTCTTGAGCGCCGGTGTTGTCGGCTACTTTAAGACGGGATTCGTTCTGGATCATCTTCGCTTTGCTCCGTCACTTATGCTTCGTCAGTGCCGCCTGTCAAACCGGCTTCGTCTGCCAGTTGACCAACCTGCACTGCGCCCGTCGATTCGATCACTGCTTCAACCGCCCACCGCTTATGACGGCTCAACGGTTTACTTTCCACGACGCGCACAAGCGCCCCTTCTACAATGGCGTTGCTTTCGTCATGCGCCATGATCTTCTTCGTCGTCTTCACGACCTTCTTATAGATCGGGTGGAGTTTGCGGTTTTCAATCGCTACGACCACCGTCTTATCCATCTTGTTGCTAATGACGCGCCCAACAAGGCGGCGACGTTTGTTCGTCATAGCTCTATTTACCCTTCCGCCCTTGTTCGTTCAGGCTGCGTTCTTTGACAATCGTCAGCAGTCGGGCAATCGTGCGGCGCGTCGTGCCAATCGCATTTTGATCTTCCAACTGTCCGAAGGCTTTCTGAAAACGCAGGTTGAACATTGCTTCGCGCTGGTCTTCTAGCGCGTCAACCAATCCGTCATCGCTTAACTCACGAATTTCGCGGATGTCCATTAGTCCACTCCACCAATCTCTTGCCCGGAAATCGGGTCGATACGGCGGACAATCTTGGTCTTGATCGGCAGCTTGTAAGCAGCAAGGCGCAATGCCTCTTTTGCTTCTTCTTCGGGAATACCGCCCATCTCAAACAGAATACGTCCGGGGCGCACGACGGCGACCCAATATTCCACCGCACCCTTACCGTTACCCATACGGGTTTCGGCAGCACGCTTCGTAAACGGCTTGTCAGGGAACACGCGAATCCACACCTTACCGCGCCGTTTGATGTAACGAACCATCGTGCGACGAGCCGACTCGATCTGGCGGCTGGTCAACCAAATCGGTTCGAGTGCTTGTAACCCATATTCCCCAAAAGCTACCGTAGAGCCGCGCTGCGACAGACCCTTCATGCGCCCGCGCTGCTGCTTACGATACTTGACTCGTTTTGGCATCAACATAATTCAACCTCCTACGGGCTGACGTACACTTCTTTATTTTCGTTCTGCGGCTTCGGTCTTTCGATACCGAGAACTTCACCCTTATAGACCCACACTTTGACGCCGATGCGCCCGAAGGTGGTAAGGGCTTCCGCCTGAGCGAAATCAATGCTCGCCCGCAGCGTACCACGCGGTACACGACCATCGCTTGCCCATTCGCGCCGCGCCATGTCGCCACCCGCCAAGCGTCCGCTGACTTCGATCTTGATGCCTTGCGCCCCTTGCCGCATCGCCTGGCTAATCGCCCGCTTGATTGCACGGCTATGACCGATACGACGTTCCAACTGACCCGCGATGTTTTCCGCGATCAACAGGGCGTCCGTATCTGGCTTATCAATTTCGTTGACTTCAACTTTCGCTTTCTTACCCGTCAGGTCTTCAAGTCCCTGACGAATTTTCTTCACTGCCTCACCCTTGCGTCCAATGAGAATGCCGGGGCGGGCGGTGTGGATCGTGACCTGTAACTGGTTTGACTGCCGCTCGATTTCGATGCGAGAAACACCAGCCTTCGCGCCTTCCTTCTTGACATAGCGGCGAATGGCGAAGTCTTCTTGCAGCAGGTTGCGGTAGTTTGCACCTTCCGCATACCAACGGGCATCCCAGTCACGATTGATCTTGAGACGGAAACCAACCGGATGAACTTTACGCCCCATACTAGTTTGCCTCTCGCTCTGCCAAAATGACGGTCAAGTGTGACGTGCGGTGTTTACGTGGCTTATAACGTCCACGCGCTCCCGCTTTGAAACGCTTGAGCATCGGACCGCCATCGGCGAAAATCTTTGTGATGATCATATCCTCAGCGGATAGATCGTAGTTGTTTTCGGCGTTCGCAAGTGCCGAGGCGACGAGTTTTGCCACTATGGGCGCACCCTTTTGCGGCATAAACTTCAATGTCGCCATCGCCTGCTCTGCCCCCATCCCACGCACTTGATCAATGACCAAGCGCAGTTTCTGCGGGCTGATCGAAACGTAACTCCAGCTTGCGCGGACTTCCATCGCTCGATCTCCCTACTTCTTCTTCTTCTCGACCAGATGACCACGATACGTCCGCGTGGGCGCAAATTCGCCCAGCTTATGACCAACCATGTTTTCCGTGATGTAAATCGGAACATGGCGGCGACCATCGTGGATTGCAATGGTGTGACCGACCATTTGCGGGAACACAGTGCTGTCCCGGCTCCAGGTGCGGATCACAACTTTCTTATTCTCAGAGTTCAGCTTCTCAACTTTTTTGAGCAGCTTCGCACTGATGTAAGGACCTTTTTTGAGTGAGCGACCCATACTTACCTCAGCTTATAAGCTGTTAGCTGTTAGCTATTAGCTGTTAACTTTCTGCCTCTGCTAAACCCTAGATGATTTCCAAATCTGGAACATCTAGCGTTTAGTTTTTAGCTCTTTGCTAACCGCTAATCGCTAACCGCTAACCACTTCTCTTAGCGCCGCTTGCCACGACGACGGACGATGAACGAATCGGTGCGCTTGTTACGGCGCGTCCGCTTGCCCAGTGCTGGCTTGCCCCAGGGAGTCTTGGGTCCCGGCATACCAATGCCCGAACGACCTTCACCACCACCGTGCGGATGAGCACCCGGATCCATGGCGATACCACGAACCGACGGACGCCAACCCATCCAGCGAGTACGACCCGCTTTACCGAGCTTGATGTTGCCGTGATCAGTGTTCCCCACCTGACCAATCGTCGCCATGCAGCGTTCATGCACCAACCGAACTTCACCGCTCGGCAGACGAACCTGTGCGTAGATGCCTTCCTTCGCCAGAAGCTGACCGGAGACACCCGCTGAACGGGCTAACTGACCACCGTTGCCGGGGAGCAGTTCGATATTGTGGATCATCGTGCCGACAGGAATATCGCGGATGTAAAGTGCGTTCCCCGTGCGGATTTCTGCCGTTTCGCCATTCGCAACACGATCCCCAACCTTCAAGCCGAGCGGCGCGATGATATAACGCTTCTCGCCGTCTTCGTATTGCAGCAGGGCGATACGCGCCGAACGGTTAGGATCGTACTCAATCGCCAAAACGCTGGCAACCGAGTCGAACTTGTTGCGCTTGAAGTCGATCAAACGGTAGCGGCGCTTGTGACCACCACCACGATGACGCACCGTAACGCGCCCCGTGTTGTTACGACCCGACTGCTTACGCAGCGCCTCGGTCAGTGACCGTTCCGGCTTCGACTTCGTGATTTCATCAAAACTGTGACCCGTCATTCCTCTGCGCCCGGCAGAGGTCGGTTTGTAGATTTTAATCGGCATGGTTAGACCTCAAATATCTCGATCTTGTCGCCCGCTTTGAGCGTCACAATCGCCTTTTTCCATTGTTGTGACCGCTTATAAGCATGACGACCTCGAATACCGCGTTTGGCGGGCATGATCATGGTGTTAATCTTTTCGACCTTTACGTCGAAAATCGTTTCCACCGCCTGCCGAATTTGCGGTTTGTTCGCATCGCCGTGGACTTCAAACACGTACTGGTTGTTCGCTTCCATCAAACCGCTGCTTTTTTCAGTGACCACCGGGCGGCGGAGAACGTCGTACAAATGTAAGTCAGCCATGATTTATGCGTTCTCCTTTGCTTCGAGTCCCCAAATTTTGATGATCACGTCGAGCGCCTTCAACGACACAATCACTTTGCCATACTGAAGCAAATCACGAATATTCAGGTAATTGGTCAGCAGCGGTTTCGCATCTTCAATGTTGTGAACCGTGCGCTGCAACATTTCGTCATCGTGTGTGAACAACACCAGCTTGGTACTATCGCCCGCCAGCGTATTCAAGACTTTGACCATATCCTTCGTTTTTGGCGAAGGCGGCGTAATCTCGTTGACGAATATCAGTTGACCGTCTGCCAGCAGTGCGCTCAACGCGCTGCGAATTGCACCACGCCGCATTTTCTTCGGCATGTCGAGGCTGTAATCGCGCGGCTTCGGTCCAAATGCACTACCGCCACCCACAAACTGCGGTGCGGAACGTGCGCCGTGACGAGCGCGACCCGTCCCCTTTTGCTTGTACATCTTCGCTTTAGTGCGGTTGACTTCGCTGCGCCGCTTGACGCTGTGCGTTCCCAAGCGGGCATTCGCCATTTGACGGACGAACGCTTGGTGCATCAACCCTTTGTTGATCTTCGCTTCAAAAATATCGGCGGGCAGATCAATCGTTTTAACCTGCTTGCCGTTCATATCCAGAACAGGTACTTGCGCCATTTCTAACTATCCTCTCCGTACACGAGCGGGCTTGATCACGACAATGCCGCCGTTCGCGCCGGGGACAGACCCACGTACCGCGAGGAGGTTCTTTTCCGCGTCTACCACCACAACTTCTAGGTTCTCGGCAGTTACGCGGTCATTCCCCATCCGTCCAGCCATGCGATGACCCTTGAATGTGCGTCCGGGCGTGGTCGTCATACCTACCGAACCGGGAGCGCGTTCACGATCACTCTGACCGTGCGTCTTGGGCTGGCTGTGAAAGTGATGCCGCTTGATCGTACCAGCGAACCCGCGCCCCTTACTTGTACCGATAACGTCCACACGTTCACCTTTGAGGAAAACGTCTGCCGTAATCGTTTGACCTTCCGCCACATCCACATCGCCGTTCTTGATGCGAAACTCGCGCAAGTGACGAAGGGCGGGCAGGCTGTTCCGCTTCAAATGACCTAAAGCACCCTTCGTTAACCGTTGGGGCTTGTTTACACCGAAGCCAAGCTGAATGGCGACATAGCCGTCTTTTTCAGCCGTGCGTATTTGTGTAACGTAGCAGGGTCCCGCTTGAATGACCGTCACGGGAATAACATTCCCGACTTCGTCAAACACTTGGGTCATCCCCACTTTTTTACCGATAATGCCTTTCATTCAGATGCCTCCAGAGAGCGTGAATGCGCTCCCGAATAGATTTGCAGAGGCGGGCAAGGCTACCCGCGTGCAAAGATTACTTAAATCTTGATCTCAATATCCACGCCTGCGGGCAAGTTCAGGCGCATGAGCGTATCAATCGTCTTGCTGTCGGGGTCAAGCACATCGATCAAACGCTTGTGAGTGCGAATCTCGAAATGTTCTTGAGAGTCTTTGTCGATGAACGACCCACGTATCACCGTAAAGCGTTCGATCCGAGTCGGAAGCGGGACGGGTCCCACTACACGCGCTCCGGTGCGTTCCGCCGTCTCTACAATGCGCTGTGCCGATTGATCGAGTACACGATGATCATAGGCTTTCAGGCGGATACGAATTTTATTCTTAAACATGGTCGATAGTCCCTCTGAGTAAGAGTGCCGGGGGGTTCAACCCGCCCGGCACTCTGCTCTATTCCTTCTCTATGTCGCGTTTTACTTCTTGGGTTCGTCCATCACTTCGGTAATCGAACCCGCGCCGACGGTCAAGCCGCCTTCACGGATAGCGAATTTCGAGCCTTTTTCAAGCGCGACGGGAGTGATTAGCTCAACCTTGAGGTTGATGTTGTCACCGGGCATCACCATTTCCACGCCTTCGGGCAGGGTCACGGTACCGGTCACATCCATCGTGCGGATGTAGAACTGAGGACGGTAGCCGTCAAAGAATGCCTTGTGGCGTCCGCCTTCTTCCTTCTTCAGGATGTAGACCTGGCACATGAACGTGCGATGGGGGGTGATGCTCTTGGGCTTCGCCAAAACCATACCGCGTTCCACTTCTTCGCGCTGCGTACCACGCAGAAGGATACCTGCATTGTCGCCTGCTTCGGCTGCATCGAGTTCCTTATGGAACATTTCGATGCCGGTCACTGTCGTCGTGATGATTTCATCGCGCAGACCAATAATCGCAATTTCTTCACCCTTCTTCAGCGAACCGCGCTCAACGCGACCCGTCACCACCGTACCACGACCCTTGATCGAGAACACGTCTTCGACGGGCATCAAGAATGGCTTGTCTTTTTCACGGACAGGCGTCGGGATGTGTTCGTCAACCGTCCGCATCAATTCGAGGATGGACGCATATTCCGGCGCGTTGATGTCCATGCTGGTGCTTTCGTTCGCTGCCAACGCCGAGCCACGCACAATGGGCGTGTCGGGGAAGTTGTAGCTTTCCAGCAGTTCACCCAGTTCCAGTTCGACCAGTTCGAGCAGTTCCGGGTCGTCCAGTTGATCGATCTTGTTCAGGTACACGACCATCGCAGGTACTTCTACCTGACGAGCCAGCAGAACGTGTTCACGAGTCTGGGGCATCGGACCATCAGGAGCGCTCACCACGAGGATCGCGCCGTCCATCTGCGCTGCTCCCGTGATCATGTTCTTGATATAGTCACGGTGACCGGGGCAGTCTACGTGGGCGTAGTGGCGTGCATCGGTTTCGTATTCGACGTGACGAATGTTGATCGTGATACCACGCTTGCGTTCTTCCGGCGCGTTATCGATGTCAGCATACGCCATTTTCTGTGCTTTACCAGAAAGTGCGAGCGTCTTGGTGATGGCAGCGGTCAGTGTGGTTTTACCATGATCAACGTGACCAATCGTCCCGATGTTCACATGCGGTTTATTACGCGAGAACTTTTCTTTTCCCATTGTCAGTCCTTACCTTATTTCCTTCATTCAATCACGAACTTAGGGTGGGCAGCTAAAAAACTAGCTGCCACTCTTGATAACTTCTTCAGCAATGCTGGAAGGCGCTTGGCTGTACTTCTCAAATTCCATTGTGAAGCTGCCGCGTCCTTGAGTCATGTTACGAATCTGGGTCGCATACCCGAACATTTCACCGAGCGGCACGTTGGCATTGACCGAAGTCGTACCAGCGCCACGCGAGTCCATGCCGTGAATGATGCCACGACGCGAAGACAAGTCACCGACAATCGTCCCGGTATGTTCATCCGGCACAACGACTTCAACTTTCATCGTAGGTTCGAGCAAGACGGGTTTCCCCTTTTGCACGCCCTCTTTCAACGCCATCGAACCGGCAATCTTGAACGCCATTTCGCTGGAGTCAACATCATGGAACGCGCCGTCAACAAGGCTCACCTTGAGTCCGACGACGGGATACCCTGCCAACACACCGCCGCTCATCGCTTCGCGCACACCAGTTTCGGTGGGGCGAATGAATTCACGGGGGAGCGTGCCGCCTTTGATGGCGTCTACGAACAGCAAGCCATCTTTCGCCAGTGCGCTATCTGCTTCAGACAGCGGTTCTAGGTACAGAACCACACGCGCATACTGACCTTTACCACCCGACTGACGTTTGAAGGTCATGTCGACACGTTGGTCGCGGGTGATGGTTTCGCGGTACGCCACACGGGGGCGTCCCACGGTCGCTTGCACACCGAATTCGCGCATCATACGATCCACGAGAATTTCGAGATGCAGTTCGCCCATGCCGCGAATCTTCGTCTGACCGAGTTTTTCATCGACCTCGATCTTGAAGGTGGGGTCTTCTTCTGCAAGGCGACGGAGCGCCTCACCCATCTTGTCCTGATCACCCTTGGTATTCGGTTCGATAGCAACTTCGATCACCGGTTCGGGGAACGAAATGCGTTCCAGAACAATCGGATGGTCAATGTCGCACAGGGTATCCCCCGTGAACGTTCCCTTGAGTGCCAGAATTGCGCCGATGTCACCTGCGCGGACTTCTTCGATTTCCTCACGAGTGTCTGCGAACATACGCACGATACGACCAATACGTTCGCGGTCACCCTTCGTGCTGTTCATCATCATCGAACCCGCTCTGACCACGCCTGAATAGACGCGGAAGAAGGCGAGTCGACCCACATACGGGTCGGTGAGAATCTTGAAGACCAGCGCCGCTGTCGGTTCTTCATCACTTGGATAACGGACAAGTTCTTCTTCCGTCTTGGGATGAATTCCAATCACTGGCGGCACATCGAGCGGCGAAGGCAGCAGTTCAACCGCCTTGTCGAGCATCAACTGAACGCCCTTGTTCTTGAGCGCCGAACCGCAGATAACCGGCTGGATTTTGCTCGCAATCGTCGCTGCACGCAGCGCCGGAAGCAGTTCTTCGTCGTTGATCTCTTCACCCATCACATACTTCTCGGTGAGGAAATCGTCGTTTTCAATGACCTTTTCGATCATTTCCGCACGCATCGTTTCCGCGCGTTCACGGTATGACTCTGGAATGGGGTGAACTTGAATGTCCGTCCCCAAATCGTTCCCATAGGTGTACAGTTCCATCGTCAGCAGGTCGATGATGCCTTTGAATTCAGCACCTTCGCCGTAGGGAATTTGCACCGCAACCGGATTCCCGTGCAGACGCTGGACGATCATGTCGATGCAGCGCTGCCAATTTGCGCCCGTGCGATCCATCTTATTGATGAAGCACATGCGCGGCACCTTGTAGGTGTTTGCTTGGCGCCATACCGTTTCCGACTGTGGTTCAACCCCTGCTACACCGTCAAAGACGACGATACCGCCATCTAGGACGCGCAAGCTGCGTTGAACTTCCGCCGTAAAATCGACGTGACCGGGTGTATCAATGATATTGATCTGGTGACCCTTCCATGATGCCGTGATCGCAGCGGCGGTAATGGTGATACCGCGTTCGCGTTCTTGGGGCATATAGTCGGTAGTCGCCGCGCCGTCATGCACTTCACCGATTTTGTGAACCGCGCCTGTGTAGTACAGAACGCGCTCGGTGGTCGTGGTTTTACCGGCGTCAATGTGGGCGATGATCCCAATATTACGGACCTTACTCAGGTCGAGTTGTGTTTCTGTCTTTTTCGCCATGCGTTAAGTGTTACTTCCCTCGTTCTAACGGAAGTGCGCGAAAGCACGATTCGCTTCCGCCATGCGGTGCGTGTCGTCCTTACGTTTTACTGACGCGCCCTGACCATTGAAAGCGTCCATCAATTCGCCCGCAAGTTTCTCAGCCATCGTGCGACCACCGCGTTTGCGTGCGTTTTCTAGCAACCATCGCATCGCCAGCGTTGTACCCCGATCCGTCGGAACTTCGACGGGAACTTGGTACGTTGCGCCACCAACACGCATTGGCTTGACTTCAATCGCCGGAGCGACATTTCGCAAGCTCTGTTCCATAACGTCAACGGGGTTACGCTTGAGACGTTCCTCGATGAGATCCAATGCACCGTACATGATGCCCTGCGCGATGCTCTTCTTGCCGCCGCGCATCATCCGATTGATGATCATAGCAACATGAAGATTATTGAATTTATTGTCCGGCGGTGTAATCCGCTTCGGAGGACTTTTTCTTCTCGGCATTTCGCTAACCCTTTACTTTCTGCCCTTAGCCGGTGCGCCCTTGCCACCTGCTGCGGGTTGACCCGGTTTCGGTCGCTTAGAGCCGTACTTGCTGCGCCCTTGTTGGCGGTTCTTAACCCCGTCGGTATCTAATGTACCGCGCACAATATGGTAGCGAACACCCGGCAGGTCTTTCACACGACCACCGCGTACCAAAACGACGCTGTGTTCCTGCAAGCTGTGACCCTCACCCGGAATGTAAGCTGTAACTTCGATGCCGTTCGAGAGGCGGACACGCGCTACTTTCCGCAAAGCGGAGTTCGGCTTCTTCGGCGTCATCGTCTTCACGATGGTGCAGACGCCACGCTTTTGCGGCGAGCCTTTCTTACGGCGAGTGCGTTTTTGTTGGTAGACGTTGAGCGTGAATTGCAAAGCGGGTGCTTTGCTCTTCGACTTCTTCGGCTTCCGTCCCTTACGCACCAACTGGTTGATCGTTGGCATAAATGACTCCACTCGTCCTAAAAACTATCGCCTGAAACAGGCAAGCAAAAAGGCGTACTAATTCGTAACGCCTGTATGCATCTTGCTGTGGCGAGCCATTCCGCTGCGCGAAACACTTTCGCCACCTCTCGTCAATTCCGTCGCTGTGCATTGCCTCTTCCGAGGATACCGAGCGCCGTACATGCGTTGAGAAATGGTAACATCCCCCTACCCGATAGTCAAGGGTCATAAGAGGACAGAAGATCAACGTTTGCTGGCTAGTTCGTCCATTTTTACTGAAGCCGACTTGGATAGTTTGCCTGAAACCATGACAGGGTATGCAACCTTTACTTATCTTCGCTGATTAAAGATAACCTTTCTTAATAAGGCGTACTTTAGCGCTTATGCCGCATCTACGCCGCCTTTTAAATGTTTAAGTTAGTTTTCTGTAATATCGCTAACGATCTACTTATCCTAAGATCACATGACATTTAAGCATTCATTACAGAATTAATTAAGTCATCTTGTGTTTTGGAGAAGTGCTAATGGTAACAAATCAACAACCTGTAAACCGGACGTCGACAAGTACGAATTACACTCGTCCAACGGTATACGAATACGATACGACTGCGATGATCTCGCCAACAGATCGCGTGCGGTGGGCTTCTATTCTTGCCGGATTGTTCACCGTACTGGCGTCGCTCGTATTTTTCACCGTGCTGGGGCTTGCCCTCGGCTTACAATCGTTTGATGCCGATAATCCGCAGAGCTTCGGTATCGGTGCTGGCATCTACGGCATCATCGCCGCTTTGATCGCGTTTGCGCTTGGCGGGTTCATGGCAGCAAAAACGGCTGCTGTGACAGGTACAGGCAATGCTATTTTACAGTCGGGCATGGTCTGGATTGTGACTATTGCGTTGATCGTTAACTTTATCGGTAACGGTATCGGAACCATCCTGAATGTCGCGGGTAATGCGGGAGCAACAGCGGCAGATGTAGCGGGTAACGTCGCCGGCGATGCTGCTGAAGCAGTAGCAGATGCTCCCGGTGTGCAGGCGACAGCGGCAAATGCAGTACCCGATATTCAAGCAACGGCTGGCGCGATTGCCGGGGATGTACAAGAACAGTTAGCCGATGTTACACCGCAAGAAGTCGAACAGGTGGCGGATAGTCTAGCGGACGGTCCATGGTGGACACTATTGGGATTAGGTATCACCGCGTTGGCGACGTTGGGCGGCGGATTGCTTGGTAAACGCAGCAACCCGGTTGACATTGCGGCTGACCCGCGTGTGGCAACCAACTAAACCGATCTGATCACCTGATTTCACGGGGGTGCAGCAATGATGCTGCGCCCCTTTTTTCATCTCCGCACAGGAGTGCGCGACATCATCGCCCCAACCGCACGAATTAACTCTTCAACGGCGACAGGCTTCCCTAAGAATATATCTGCGCCCGCTTCGAGCGCCTTCCCCATTTGATAACCCGCCGTCGCACCAGACACAACCAACACAGGCGTTTTAGAGGTTTCTGGCTGTCTGCGGAAGAACCGCATCAGATCAAACCCGTCCATATCATGCAGCATCAAATCCATCACAATCGCATGGATCACGTTCTGCGTGGTGACGCTCAGGGCTTTAGTCGCATCCGAAACGAGCGTCACTTTGTAACCCTGCATTTCAAGTGCCAGCTTAAACACGTTGCCTACATCTTTATCATTTTCGATGACGAGGACGTGTTTCCCCGCGCCATTGGCTGCTATAACTGGCGCTTCTTGAATGGTAGGGGGCATGGGCTGAGTATGAGCCGGAATCACCGCAAAAAAGACCTGTAAGCGCAGCCGCCCCAGTGAAATTTCATCACCATGACGCAAGCGATACTCATTTTGCGGGGAGCAGACCATTTCATTAAGGCGCGTGCCGTTGGTGCTTTGCATATCTTTCACCATCAGCTTGCCTTCACGCATAAAGATCATCGCGTGCTTACGTGATACGCCTTTACCGAAGGCGTCACAGGTCGTCAAATCGACTTCGGGCATAAAACCCGTCGCTGCGTCTGACCGCCCCATAACCATCATATCTTTTACTTGCGACTGGAGAGTGATCGCTGTACCTACCGCTCGAAATTCGATCACCCAAGGGAGCGATTTATCAAGCGGTCCCGTTGGAGCGAGTATGCTTGGCGGGAGTGTAGGCGTAGGCATTTCCAGATGGCGCGTATTACGCTTTACTGACGTCTCGTCTGCCTTCATAATCGCCTTCCCGTAATGTATGACTCATCTTACAATCTTTAAGCCTTTATAGAATAACAGGGAATAGGACGCTGGTAATGCATAGGTTTTGTATGAATTTTCTAACGGCATAGAATCAAAAACGACAACCCATAGGCTGTCGTTTTTTTATTTGCGTGTTTATGGGTGTTACAGGCTTGGTGTACGGCGTCCGAAAATCAACGAGACGACGAACAAAATTAGGAAAACCACGAACAGGATTTGTGCGATCCCCGCCGCTGTCCCTGCAACGCCTGTAAAACCCAAGAACGCTGCGATCAAAGCGATCACGAGGAAGATAATTGCCCAGCTTAACATCGTATTTCTCCTCATCATTGACATTTTGCTCTCACCGATACATAGATGTGAGAGCTAAGTTACGAACAGTATATCTTCATTTTTATTGAAATAAACAAAATTCACAGATTTCTCATTAGTTTTTAATCCAAAACGTAATATTAGAAATAAGATGCCAGAGGAAATTGCGCCGTGATTAGGTATAATCAGGCGGTTGGAAGGTGATTGTAAAGACCTATTCGACGCGGCAGGTTTGGACTACCCTACCGCTGAATGGACATGGGACGACTTTGCGGAAATTTCCCGCACGCTGACCGATGTGAGCAGTGATGTTTACGGCGCGGCGGTCTACAGCGAATACCAATCGGGCTACCCGAACTGGATTGCGGCAACAGGCATTCCGCCGATTGTCGGCGCGGCGCGGACGCGGGTTTTTCCGCACGCTTTATTTTCTGCCTGTCGTGACTTCTACCGTCGCCGCCTCCATCGTATGGACATGGATTTTTCAGCCGCGCTACGGTTTGCTGATGATCCCGTTTCAGGCGATCTTGATCCCCGAATATCTGCTGCTGCGTCAGTTGGGCTGGCTGAACACCTTCGCCGCGCTGATCATTCCCGGCGCGTTCAGCGCATTTGCGATGTTTTTGCTGCGTCAGGCATTCTTGCAAATTCCGGTTAAACTGGAAGAGTCAGCCATAATTGACGGGGCGAATCCGCTGCAAGTGCTTCGATTTATCGTGCTGCCGCTGTCTCGTGCGGCGCTGGTTGCCTTCGCCGTGATCACGGTGCAAGCGGCATGGAACGATTTTCTATTCCCGCTGGTCGTGGCGAACGAACCACAAACGCGAGTCGTCACCATCGGGATCGCGCTGCTGCAAGGTGAACGCAGCACGCCTTGGAATCTGTTGATGATGGGGTCGTTTCTGGCGACTGTCCCTATGCTGATTCTGTTCGTGATTTTGCAGCGTTACTTTATCGAAGGTGTGTCGATGACAGGCGTTAAAGGGTAGCCCTTATCTGCCCCCTCACCCCAGAATCATACGTAATGTTGACTCCCCTCCTTGAATTCGGGGAGGGGTGGGGTCTAACTATGAAAGGCTAAACATTGTCTGAAGTTGTTGCCCCCGCGCCGTGGAGACTCACAGGTGACGGTTATGTATTTTTCTACCGTTTTGACCGCGATTTTGCGCTCCAATGGACTCCCGAAGAACTTCAAGATCGCTATCGAGGCGGACTCGGTATCGTGGCGTTTGTCGATTACAAAACCTCACCCGTAGGCGCATATCGTGAACTGTTGTTCACACCCGGAACATTTTACGATGGCAAGAAAGCGCGTCATTCCATCACGCGGGTACTCGTCTCTAGCTATTCCAGTGTGATGGCGGGGCGGGCAAATTGGGGGCTTCCCAAAGAACGCGCCGCTTTTGACTTTCATGTGAATGAGGACAACAGCGAAAACCTCACCGCTACCCTGGTCAACGGCGATCCACTGTTTGAATATCGGGTACGCGAAGGACTGCTGAGGCTCCCTCTGCCGACAAACCGCTTCTTCCCCATGCGCTTTGTGCAGTGGTGGGAAGGACAGCAGTACAACACGCGCTTTTGGGGCAGTGGGCGCGTGAGTCTACTAGAGGTTGAGGCGCTATCCACCAACTTTGAGCAGTTTCCCGACTTACGCAAACAAACCTTTGCCGGGGCGGTCAAAATCACGGGTTTTCGCATGACGTTTTCCGCGCCAAAGGTGACAGTATGATTAACCTCACCCCCCAACCCCCTCTCCAAATGGAGCGGGGGAGACGAACGCAGCTAAACACGGGTGAGGTGCTATGATCGTGCGGGAAGCGACTCCATCGGATGCGCGGGATTACATTGCGCTGATCAAGGGGATTCTTGGCGAACAACCGCCCGTTGATACCCCTTACGAGGTAGGCGAGTTCAACCCGACCACCAGCGCGATCCGCGAATTGATCCTCGATTATAATGAGGCGCCAAACGGGTTATTCCTCATCGCGGAATCTGAAGGCGTGATCGGCGTGCTGACCTGTCGCGGCGGTTTGCTGGCAGCCGACCAGCACACCAGCGAACTAGGAATCTACGTGGCGAAAGATGCCCGCGATCAAGGTGTCGGAAACGCACTCATGCGCCACGCGGTCACATGGGCGCGTGAGAGTCCGATTGTGGAACGGGTCGAACTGGAAGTTTTCGCGGGAAACGCCCGCGCCATTCACCTGTACGAAAAACATGGGTTCGTGCGCGAAGGCGTCAAACAACGTCGATACTACCGTCACGGCGTCCCTATTGATATGGTGATCATGGCGCTAATTTTAGAGAAAAAACAATGAACGCACTCTTGAAACGAATGGGTACGCTTGAAACTGCACCGCCCTGGGGCATGGGCGCGGTGATATTGACCTTCGTCGCGGCATTCGCGGCGATCATCGTGGGGACGTTCTTCGGCTTTGCGGTGTTTGGCGAAGAAGTCGGCTATGGTTTACTTGCGGGCTGGACGATCAGCATGGGGTTGACTGTCGCGCTCGTGCTGCAAACTCGCCGCCGAGATCGTGAATGGCTGAAACTTGAGCCACCTATAACGCCGCTCCCGTTGATTTTGTTCGTCGCATTCGGGTTCGCCGTCGCCGTTGATTTGATCGGATTGGCGGTCACGCGGGACACCGGACTGGTGCTGACCGCGCCAGAACTGAGCAATTTTGGCATTATGGGCGTGGCAGATTGGTTGTTCGCCATCGTCTTTATGGTGATCGCACAGCCTATTGCAGAAGAACTCGTTTTTCGCGGCGTGGCGCTTCCCGCCCTACGGGGATTGCTTGGCGCATGGGCGGGCTTAGTCGTGACTGCATTAGTCTACGCGCTGTTTCACCTGCTGGCGTACCCCGCAAGCCCCACCTATGCGCCCCTCGTCGGCTTCTGGGTTGGCTTGATACAACCGTTCCTCGCGGGCATCGTGATCGGCGCGGTGCGGGCATCCACCGGGTCAACCCGTGCCGCGATCATCGCGCACGCGGCATTCGGCTTGTTCGCTGTGCTAAAATTGGTGCTGCTGGCAAGCGGGTAAATCGCTATTTTCGGGCGGGACAAATCCCTCCCCTACCGTAATGGATTATACGAATTAATGAAAACGATCATGGTGGCATCGACCAACCCGGTCAAAATTGCGTCGGCGCTGGCAGGGTTTCAGCGCATGTTCCCCGACGATCAGTACACGGCACAGGGGATCAGTGTGGCGTCGGGCGTGAGCGACCAGCCGATGTCCGACGCTGAAACTATGCAAGGCGCGATCAACCGTGCCGAAAGCGCACAGCAGCGCGAACCGGATGCCGATTATTGGGTGGGCATTGAGGGCGGCGTCGATTCGCACGACGGCGCGTTACAGGCGTTCGCGTGGATCGTCGTGATGGGCGGCGGTCACATCGGCAAGAGTCGCACAGCAGCCTATTACTTACCCGAAGAAACGGCGAGTCTCGTCCGACAAGGGATTGAACTCGGTGACGCTGACGATCAAGTGTTCGGGCGATCCAATTC
>Ga0163147_10005087_pt1 | contig 16285 bp, 9 predicted proteins | sample OliLakLV19MP6G1_FD_148597 | JGI IMG/M metagenome (GOLD analysis project Ga0163147, IMG submission 148597) | Freshwater microbial mat bacterial communities from Lake Vanda, McMurdo Dry Valleys, Antarctica- Oligotrophic Lake LV.19.MP6.G1 | ecosystem: Environmental > Aquatic > Freshwater > Lake >...
AAAGGTGAGGAAGTAAGCCCGGTCTGGGGCAACGATTTTGTAACCTGTTGTCATATCGCGATAAATATATGGGCAGGATGGGTGGTTATTCGTTTCGCTTACGTAAGTATACGTAAACAAACGAGTAGTGATTTTCAAAGCACAGCTTTGAGAACACACAGACGTAGGTCAACCTACGCCTAACGGATTGTGCAGTGTCGATGATTTGCGATTAACCAGTTGGTCATCGTTCAAACAGGTCAAAGCACAGCTTTGAGAACACACAGACGTAGGTCAACCTACGCTTAGCGGATTGGAGGGTGTCGATGATTTGCAATTAACCTACGCCTAACGGATTGGAGGGTGTCGATGATTTGCAATTAACCAGTTGGTCATCGTTCAAACAGGTCAAAGCACAGCTTTGAGAACACACAGACGTAGGTCAACCTAACCTTAGCGGATTGGAGGGTGTCGATGATTTGCAATTATCCTGTTGTTTATTGGTTTACATACAGATTCAAATTAAAACTGTCAGGGTCGGAAGGCCGACCCAACAGCTAAGCGTCGGTTGACCGACGTTTGAGTGATTTCAAAGCTGTGCTTTGTATTCGTGGTCACACCGAAAACTATGTTTACCTTGGACTAGCCAACCCTGACCTTCCAAATACACAGGGCCTAAATCAACGAAGTCTTGCCAAGCTGTATTGACATATCGCAAAAACACACCCCCCTCCTCATCCTGCTCTGTCTATTTTCCCATCATCTCCTTTTTTCACAATGCACAAATGGCTCACAACCAGAATGTACCTGCGAAACAGCTCCAGTGTTGTGTACGGTGGATGAACTCGATGGATATGTATTTTCCATGTCTTCCTTTATGCATCCTCAGGATGGGCCCACGCCGATCTGTCCGGGTGCTCCCAGCTCTCAGACAAACAACCCCACCTGGTTTGCATTCACAGCATGGTGTTCCGAGCTGACCCTGCGCGCCAGACCGAGCAATTGTGAGTATGTGCAGTTTGTGGTAGGGCTACAGATCGCTATTTACGAGGATTGTTCCTTCAAAACAGAGGTAGCCTGCGATGTCGATATCCAGGATTGCAATGCAAGTACCAAGGTGCTAATTATGACCGGTTTGAAGATCGGTGGCGTTTATTATTTTATGGTCGATGGATGTTTGGGATCATACTGTACCGTGACCATCGATGTCGTTGGTGTATGTGGCGAAGAAGTCATTGCCCCCTGGACGATGCCGGTGATCGGTGAGATGCATCCTTGTATTGGTGATACAGAAACCTATATAGTCGAAGATCTGGACGGAGCAGGAACCTTTCATTGGTTTCTCGATGGTGTTTTGGTGGGACAGACGCCTATCCCAAGATTTGACAGAACATGGACTGTACCGGGTACGTATGAACTGTGCATCGATGCTTCCAATGATCCTTGTGTCCCATTGACAGATGCTCCTTCACCACTATGTGTTACTATCGTTGTGCATGAATCAGATGCTGGAATGTTGTCAGTATCAGCTTCATCGCTATGCCTGAATGAACTCGTAACATTTTCTTCCACGGGGTTTAGCGCCGGAATCGATAACACCCAGATCATCCTGGTCACGGATGAATCTGGAAATATTGTGAATGTGATCAATGCCCCAGCCGGCGTTTTTACTTCGGGGGTTAGTGGCACCTTTACGATTTATGCATACAATTATAGTACGCCAGAAGGGGCAGTACCTGTCATCGGAATGAATATCGATGAACTGGATTGTGGATCGGAGTGCTGCGACCTGGTCAGCCAGACGATTACTTTTCAAAATATTAGTGCAGAAGTAAGCAATATCGTTTGTCATAACAACGGAACAGACGATGACCCTTTAGATGATACATTCACCTTTGATGTGTTAGTCACCGGACCAACTCCCGGAACAGCATGGCGATCTTCCGATGGAACACTTGACGGCGTGTATGGAACTATCCGGAATTGTGGTCCATATCTCATTATTGGAGGATGGTTGGATTTTGACCTGCATGATTATAACATACCTACCTGTTCTACATCTATTACGGTTATTCCGCCCCCGGTTTGTTCTGTTTGCACGCAGCTTATGGATGCCGGTATCAGCAGTACAATTGATTGCATTCATACGACTGCAACATTGGCCGGGGCAACTTCGGCAACTGGGGTTTACACCTGGACCGGACCAGATTCATTTATTTCGAACTCCTTAACGACTACCGTAAGTGATTCCGGTTGGTATCACCTGACCGTGGAGTTTGCAAACCAATGCACCTTTAGTGATAGTGTATACATCGATATGGATACAACAGCCCCGGTAGCTGATGCAGGTCTGGACCAGATGATCGAGTGCAATCAACTTCAGGTTTTCATTGACGGTTCTTCAAGCAGTGGTCAAAATCTACAATATAAATGGACGGATGTAAGTGGAGCTGTATTGTCTAGCCTGCCAGGTTTATTGGTCAGTACCGATGACCTCTATATATTGCAGGTCACCAATGCTATCAATGGTTGTCATGATTCCGATAGTGTCGAAGTAATGCTCAATGCCAATGTGCCAGAAGAGATATTTGCCGATGTATTGCATGAAAATTGCCTAGGTGAAACCAATGGCGTCATTGATGTGACGGGTATTGCAGGAGGGATGCCCCCCTTTTCCTATACACTGAATGGCCTTGTAACGAATACCACCGGTTTATTTTCCAATCTTGGACCGGGAGGATATACCCTTCAGATCACGGATGGTGACGGGTGCAAATTAGATACCTTCTTTACTATTAATCAGGGTATTGACTTGCAGGTAGAACTTCCTCCTGTGATCGAATTGATTGTCGGGCATTCAGGTTCTATCGAGGCAAATGTAAATGTACCGGCTGAAGATCTGAGTTCAATACAATGGACGCCGGAAGGACTATTGACTTGCGATACTTGCCTCACTACGGCGATCAATGAACTGGGCAATTATACGCTGCAGTTGACTGTCGTTCATCAGGTTGGTTGTGTCGCCACAGCGCAATTGAATATCATCGTAGTGCCAGAAACGGAAATCTATATTCCAAATGTATTTTCTCCCAATGGAGATGACTATAATGATTTTTTTACGCTGTATGCCAATGAGCGTGTTGAACTGGTGACGAAGTTAAGTGTATACGACCGTTGGGGTGAGCTTGTTTTTCAACGTCAGCAATTTGACCCAAATGATGAAAGTGCGGGATGGGATGGTACCTTCAGAGGTAAAGAGCTAATGCCCTCCATTTATGTTTATTCTTTGGAAGTTTTATTGGCCAATGGAGAAAAAGAGATTCTTTCAGGGAATGTGACCTTGGTGAGATAATTCTTCGCCCATCCTTTCACAATTTCGAACTTCACGAAATATTTTGCACCTATGTGCTATCCAACGCTGCGTTGAACATGTTATTATATCCCCAGCGTTTTCGGAGTGAAGGTCAATATCTTAACGAAGTAAAATAAATAACGAAAGGAGAAATGCAGGGGAGAGAATTTTCGTTAGAAAAATCGACGGGGCAGAAAAATCGACGGGGCAGAAAAATCGATGGGGCAGAAAAATCGACAGGGGGGCACTGGATCCTGCTACCGATCCCTCAAAGACTATGGTCATTGCAGTCATTCATAAGCGTCAGAATGGAATTGAGGCTTCGTCTGTCTTGAATGCACAATGAGTGAGGGTAGGAGAGGTTGTTGGGTTTGCGGAATAGACAACAAGCCGTTTTCAATTGGTTTTCAGAAATTCAAAAATGAATGAAGAGGATCGCAATGATATTTTTCTTTAATGACCTTTTTAGAGAATTAATGCGGACACATAACTATATTCCATTGGCAATACATACCCCCTTCCCCCTGAAAAGGGGAGATGATTTTTGTGATGCAACTTTTCATATCTGTAACTGTAGTGAGATCTACTTTTCATTAATTACTAAGTATCAACGCCCGGATTCAGGTGACAGGGCGTCAGTGATTTGATTTCATTTATGAAGAGCCTGGAGGATGAGTATTGATATCCATTTCCAGATGTGGGCGTTCTTTGGATTCCTTTCTGTTAATCTGGGATAGGGAATTTTACGTGTCCGTCAGGAATCGAGACAGGGAAGCACTCCTTGCTTTTCGATTGTCCCTGATATTTCCCTATGTTTGATTGCGGATCTATCTGTACAATACAGATTATGTTGAAGCAATTCAAGTCATGAGCAATGAATTCAACTCATAAAAGGGAAAATTTAGTCTATTGCCTTTTCCTGGCGTTTACCTGCCCCTCCTTTGGACAGGATTTATCCTATGATTTCCAGCCCGCCAGAAATTTCAAACCATCTGTTCAGTTGATTGACGAATACATCACCAGGTTTAGTGCATGGGGTGATAAAGGCATCACCTCGACATCCAAGGTGAAAGCGACTTTCAAAAAATTTATTGAACAGAAAACGGAATTCATTATTGCTCTCGACTCCCTGGGTATCCTGATTTACGGTGATAGCATGTCCAATCTATTGGAAAGAATAAAAGACAAAATTGCAGCAGGTAATCCAAATCTGAAAAGGGAGGAGATCAGGATATTTATTTACAGGAGTTTGGAACCCAATGCCTTCAGCCTGGGAGAAGGTTTATTGTTGGTCAGCACGGGACTTCTGGCGCGGATGCCGCATGTTGATCAGGTAGCATTTGTCTTGAGCCATGAACTGGCGCATGATGCCATGCGTCATGTCTATAGCAACCTGCAGCGAATCAGCGAAAGTCTTCACGATGAGCGATTAAAAAAATCCTTTCAGAAAGCAAGCAGGAAAAAGGAAGGAAGGAATACACAAATCAATAATTTTGTGACCAATTTTATTGCCATTCATATGGCGTATAGTCAGCAGAATGAGTTTGATGCTGATTCCATTGGCCTGGTTTATTTTCAAAATGCAGGATTTCCGATTTCAGGAGCTGTTGATGCCTTGCGTGTTTTGGATAGTGCTGATTACCTCCTTTATGAGGACACACTGGACCTGAGGCACTATTTTAACTTTTCTGAATATCCGTTTAAATCCTATTGGCTTGATACAGAAAATTCAGCCCTCCACTGGGAGAAGGATACACTTTTGTTTGTGATCCCGGATTCACTGAAATCACATCCGGATTGTGATGAACGAATACAAAGAATCAGAAACTTCTCCACAACGAGTATGGCAGCAGTATTGGATGTTTCCACAGAAGAGCTAGCCATGGATAGGCTCAAGGATGTGTTCCGGTTTGAAAGCCTGGAATCACAGATCATGTCCCGCGACTACGTCATGGCTTTATATTTGAGCCTTCAATTCCAAACGCAGTTTTCAGAAAATATCTATCTGAAATCCGTCACCACCCATGCTTTAATCGAACTGGCGGCTGCTTTTTCCCGAAATGAGTTCCTGGAGTATGTCGAATTTGCTGACAGGGATTATCCTGCCGGGTACAACCAGATGCTCACTTTTTTGCATAATATGAATTCGTCGACGTTATACAAACTGGCATCTTATTGTCTCCAGGAAAAGCTCGCTTCGGTTTCCGATCACGCCTACATCGGTTTTCTGAAGGTCCTGAATGACAACAGGGATGGAATCACGGAGGATATCGTCAGTCTGTATGCGCAACAATATAGAGACGAATATTTTATTGATATTTTGAAAGCCAAAACGGAGTTTCAAATGCCGGCACCTAAAAAATAAATGATGCAGTTTTCGAGCGTAATGAAGTATATCATCAAACAGCAGATGATGCTAAAAAAAGGTTTGCTGCTGCTGACATGTGTGTTTCCATTAACACTATCGATCACAGCCCAAAACATCTCATTTCCCGAGGACAAAGGGATTACGATCACCAATATCACCCCGATGATCATTCAGAATGATCTAAAAGGCTACTATGCCTGCACTTATCTCGGATATGCAAAGTCTGCATATGCCTATGGCCTGATCGTGATGGATATCAATTTTAAAATCACAAAGGATAAGCTGATTTCCTCCGTCATGCCTATGAAGCAGATTGTTTTCGATGGCAGTCATTTTTGCATGGTATTCCAGTCTGCAAAATACGTGAGCTATGCCATCTATGATACAGAGGGGATCTTAGCCGGGGAGAAGCGGATAGACTATAGGGATCCATATCAATCTGCAAGTGAAGCTCTCCAGACCTTAGTGCCTGTGCCCTACAAAGGCTTTATCAGGCGAGGTATGCAGTATGGCTGGGATACCTATCTGGAGATGTTTGATCATGCAGGTGATGTAGTTTGGAAAGTTGAACCCGAATTTTATACGGGAACTACGGCGGGTAAAGTTCGGGAGGGACTCAACGTAATCAAGGCTAATGAACAATTTATCATCGTAGGTGTCAACCTCGGGGCCATGCATGGGCAGGATGCCAAAACGAGGACCATGGATTTTCAACGGGTATATGATGCACAGAGCGGCCAGCCATTATTTGAGATCAACGCAACAGCCGGAAATGGCTTGCGTTTGCACGGTGTTGTTTTAGAGCCGGATGAAATAAGTGTCTATGGCGCATATTTTCCAGAAGGGAAAGTAGGTATACTGGGCGAGCAATGGGGTGGCGAAAAATTTGGTTTCTATCTCCAGGTCTATGATGCTGCCGGAAAGATGAAGTATGAATACATCAACGATGGGGAGCGTGATTTGAAATCATTGATCGGTAAGATAGAGGAGGCGGAGTACACCGAATTTTCTTCCATGTGGATCCATACCCTGGTAAAATCCGGAGAGCGATATTATATGATCGGTGAAATGTATTCTGACAAATCCAAAACGGTAAGGAACATGGTCGCGCTGGAATTTGACACGGCTCAAATCACTCCCCGGGCATATGCCTTTACAAAGGACATCCCTGAATTTGGATCAAGGGCTTCGTTAGTCGCTTTTCAGTATTATAATCTGGGTTTTAATTTGATGAAGCTTGGTCATTTCGGATATAAATTCACGAGCCAGAACAAGGATCATTCGATGTTCGCAAGTATTTATACCAACCTGGACAATAGTGTCAAAGGAGACGAAAAAACGATGGTGGGCGCTATCGCGCTGGACCGTGACCATCAAATAGTGAATCCGAGAATTGTCCTCACCTCCAAGCCCGACGATGTTTTTGTATATCCCGGAAAACCGGGTTATGTGGCCGTAGCGGAATATTTTAAAAAGGAAAAGAAGGTTTCATTCACACTGCATAAATTTGATTTCTAATAGACAGGTGGATAGCGAGGTTTGCCAACTGATCAACAGACGTGTCAATATGATAAACTATCACAACAAAACATTCCGGCCAATAGATCTTTCTGCAAATTCGGAATCATCAGGGGAAACTATTTTTCTCTACACACAGGAAGGTAACATCCTGATGGCCGCTTATTCCGGTGGTAAGATCCTCAAAGGCCAACTCATCGGCCTGGTGGATCAAGAAGGGAATATCGACATGCGATATCATCAGGTGAATAACCTCGGCGAGCTGATGACTGGTATCTGCAAGTCAACACCGGAACTATTGCCCAATGGTAAAATACGGCTGCATGAAAGTTGGGAATGGACTTCAGGCGATAAGACAAAAGGCCATTCGGTGATTGAAGAGCTATAGGATCAGCGTGCAAATGATATGAACGTTGCTCCATCTACAACGAATGAAAAAATTTCAGGATGAGTCACCGTTATTTTACTATCGTAATATTCCCAGTATACACCAGCGTCAGTTTGTCGATGTATGTTACTTCCGCGAAGTAAGCAAATACGCCTGGGTTCATCATCTCCTCTTGAAAGCGACCATCCCATCCTTTGGATGGATCGTTGGGAAATACATTGGACGTTTCGAAAAGCGTCTCTCCCCATCGGTTGAAGATTATGAATTTTTTAATGTTCACGATCTGGCCATCATCGCCCTGGACAAAGAAGATATCGTTAACGTCATCTCCATTTGGAGAGAATACGTTAGCGAAGTATATTTTACGATCCTTGTCGACTGTAATGATCAGGTTGTCCGATTCCTGGCAGCCATATTCATCATATACCGTGGCACTCAACGTGACTGAATTAGCAGCATGGACTATGCCTTCCAGGCAAAGTGCGTCATAACATTCGATGATACCGGCAGGAGACCAGATCAAGGTGTCAAGCTGGCTGGAGGGTAAGTGGAGGAGAGCTTGTATATCCGCACTTTCACCCAGGCCGAGTTCAATATCCTGGCCCACATCAATGGAAATGGCGGATGGTTCTACGAGGACAATGGTTGTATCCCATTTACAGCCATTTGCATCTTGTAAGGTGATGTCATAATTGCCGGCAGCAAGGTTATTATACACGCTGTTGGCGCTGAATGCCGCATGGTTCAGGCTATATTGATACGGAGGTGTTCCGCCTATGACCTGATTGACATTGATGATTGCATTGAGATCACCGAAACAGGATGGGTCCTGGCTGATGATCACCGCATCTGTTGGAGCAGCTGTATTTTCAATGACCGTGACGGAATCAGCATTGACACAACCTGTCTGTATATTGGTGATGGTCAATACATAATTTCCCGGCGCATCAATAGTTGGTTGTAAGGTGTATTCATTGCCATCGGCAAGTATGCCTGGTCCTGTCCATAGGATGTCAAATCCGGTACCTGATGACGATCCAGTGGCATCAAGACTTTGAGTGGGATTGACACAATCCAGTATTCCGAAATCAACGATGGTCGCGATAGGCAATGGATGGATGATTACAGATACTTCTGCTGAGTCATCAGGGCAAGCCCCTGCTGATTGAAATCCATATTGGAACGTATACAGCCCCGCCGCCTGATTGTTAATTTGAAAAGTGGCATTGGCGGCAAGAAATGCATTGCCTTGTGAAAGGGTTGCTGAGGTTTCTGTCCAGACACCATTCGCATCTGCTCCTGTAAGCAGATCAGCGAGGGCTACTAATACATTGTCTTTAAAACAATAGGCAACCGGCGCTGCGGCTATGCCTGCTTCAACAGATGGATCAACATCAACGGTGACCTGGAAGTCAAGCGGGCATCCCGGAGGAGGTTGGTTTTGTAAATCAAATTGGAGGGTATATGGACCCATGTCACTTCCCGTTGCATTAAACAACGTGCCAACCAGGGTGGCTGGATTGCTCCCTGAAGGGGTTTGGATAAGAGACCAAGTGCCTGGTTCGGTCGTATTTTCTATCGAGGTTAAATCAAGTATGTCCGCGGTGTTACATAAAGGATCTGCTTGATCGAAAAACACATCCGGGCAGGAGCAATCAATGACAGTCACGACTACCTCGTATGTTGTTTCAGGACACGGATTAACCGCCGAATTGGTCGTGTAGATAAAACGATAATCTCCGGCGGTGATATTATTGAAATTGAGATTGTCAAATAATCCGACTGCACCGGACTGATCAGCATCTGCCCAGCTTCCATTCGCATCGCCTCCGGTAATCAGATCATATAAATTGAGCAGCGAACCTCCGGCTGTAGTATTACAAAGGGATGTATCCGGCGATACGACGGCAGCAGGAGGGAGTACCTCGCTGACGGCGACAGAAGTCTCACCTGAACAACCTTGTGTATCTGAAACAGTCACGGCGTATATTCCGGCTGTATTGATTACAAGATTCTGGTTCATAGATCCGTCTGACCACAGGTAGGTGTTGAAGCCCGAACCTGCGTTGAGCGTAGTAGATCCATTTTCACAGTAGGCATTGCTGCCAGTGATGACCGGGCTTAACGAAGTGCTCTCTGTGATGGCTGCGGAGCCTGATCCCACGCATCCGTTATTGTCGATCACATCAACGGTGTACGTTCCGGGGGAGGAGACTGTGATAGTCTGGTTGGTGGAGGTAGTACTCCAGGTGTAAGATGTATATCCGGTCCCGGCATCAAGGATTGTAAATCCACCAATACAATAGGTGGTGGATCCGCCAATCATGACAGTTGGATTTGGATTGATAGTCGTGGTGATATTTGCTGATCCAGTACAACCATCTGCATCGATGACGAGGACGCCAAAGTTGCCTTCATCAGTCACTTGTATCGTCTGTGATGTTTCGCCTGTTGACCAGGTATATCCTGAAAATCCTGTTCCTGCATCAAGGGTAGTACCGGAGCCTTCGCAAAATGAAAGCAAGCCTGTGATCACCGGGGACAGCGAGGCTGTTTCAGTGACGGTAAAAGATGCCTGACCCACACAACCGTTAATGTCTGTAACGGTAACGACATAAGAGCCGGATGCAAACACTTCAAGTGTTTGATTGGTACTGGCATCACTCCATACATAAGTCGCGTATCCTACGCCTGCATCCATGGTCGAAGAGAATCCGGTGCAGAAGGCCGCTTGTCCTGAGATGACAGGTTGAGGCAGACTGTTGATGATCACTGAGGTATTAGCCATAGGCGCGTTGCATCCATCAACACTTATTATAAGGGTATAAACACCCGGATCAACAACATCCGTTGGATTTTGAACAGATGACGTATAGCCGTTCGGTCCACTCCAGGTATAGTTGATGATGGTGCCGGGAGTGGAGGTGTTGCCATTTAATTGAATGGTTTCTCCTGCGCAATAGGGCCCTGTATTGCTGGCCACACTATTCGGAGGGGTATTGAATATCACCTCCGTCATTGTTGGCGTTGAAGAGCAAGCGTCGACAGATACGATCAAGGTGTATATTCCCGGAAGGGTGGCATTCGTAGGATTTTGAATGTCCGAAACATATCCATTTGGACCGGACCAGGCATACGTAATATTAGTGCCTGTCGCGTTTGTGGTGCCGAGTAGTTGTATATTCTGTCCGGTGCAATAAGGTCCGTTATTCGAAGCAAAGGCTTCCGGCAGATCGTGCACGACCACCGTCGTAACCGCTATTTCAGAAGGGCAACCATCTATGGTCACCTGCAATGTATACGTGCCTCCTTCAGTTGCATTTGTAGGATTTTGCAAATCAGAAGAATAGTTGTTTGGCCCCTCCCAATGGTAGGTAACCGTAGTGCCGGTACCATCCGTTAAACCAGAAAGTACAATTTGCTGGCCTGCACACAGCGGTCCATTATTGTCCGGAATGGATTCAGGAACAGGTATGATCGTAATATTTTCTGTGATTGAACCTTCACAATTGTTGTTATCCGTGTAGGTGTAGGTGATCGGATAGATGCCCGGAATTTCAAGATTGGGATTTATATCGCCATCTGGTGAAATGATTGTTCCGTCAAAGATGCCTCCGGGCGGGACGGCTGTTAGGGTAAAAAATTCAGTGCTGACACAAATCGGGCCCGGATCGAAGATATAGACATCAGGGTTTTGGTGAGCTGTCACTATGACGACAGCAGTATTAGCACATCCATTGGCATCCGTCACGATGACCGTATGTGCGCCTGAGATGGTGGCATTATAGGTATTTCCGTCATCAGAGCCTGTCGGCGTATTCCATTGGTATTCATAGCCACCGGCACCTCCGCTTCCTGTCGCAGTCAGTAGGATGGAGCCCTCGCTGTCGCAGAACTCAGCCGGATCAGGATCAATCATGATGTCCGGAGTTTCATGTACTTCAATATCCATTGATTCGACCGTAGTGCAACCGTTTAAATCAGTATATGTATAAGTGACCGTATGTATCCCGGGGCCATTGGTCATAGGATTAAATGTATTGCCTGTATTAGCGCCACTCCAGGTTCCACCACCGGGCATCGCCGTGAGGGTTTGAGGCGGATCACTGGGACAGAAGGGGCCCACCTGTGGGATATTGACAGTTGGCAATGGGTTTACGGTAAGTTCCATCTCATCTACCCCCACACAGGTATCTTCGGTTACAGTCAGTGTATACCGGATGATTCCGGTAAATCCCGGTGGCAAGTCGATGGTCGGGTTTGCGATATCAGGGTCGCTCAGAAAACCGGTTCCACCATTGTTGCCTTCCCATGAAAAAGTTTCATTCCCGTGATTACCAGTGGCGCTTCCATTTAACGGAATATCCTCATCGCCTTCACAGACAAAAAGATCCGGTCCGGCGAGAGCACCAAGTGCACAGGGGGGTTGGGCGTTACAGTTAAGGTAAGGAGCAGCGGATTCGGTCCAGGTTAGCACAAATCCATTGGTGGTACCCAACCAGTTATCAATCATCAGGTAAAAACCCTGGCCAGGTTCAACAGGCAGTGTCATCACAAATCCATCTCCGGTACCGGGACCTTCCGAGACATCTGTTGTCCCCATTCCCATACCTGTTTCAGGGCAGAAGCCACATTGAGCGCTTGAGGAGGAACATCGGATGGGAAATCCCAGATCACCACAATTGACATCAGGGCCGTAAAGCGCCCAGTCATAATCTTCCCCGAAACCTCCATTGGGGGAGATAATAAAACCCAGGGTCAGTCCCGGAGGTGCTAAAGGGTCAATCTCGAAATAATACCAAGCTGAATTTTGTTCAAGGGCCGTAATACACCCCGGCTCATTGTCCGGATCAGCGTAATCATCCAACCCCGGTCCGTGAGGGTTGAAGGTGAGATTCTCATTGCTGCAGACAACCACCGCACTGGAGCAGTCATAGATCTGGGCCGTGCTCCAAAAGGGTAATACTAACAAGACACTAAACAATGAGGAGGTAAAATATTTCATTCTTTGTTGATTAGAGGAAGAGGATGTTATATCACCAGCCGGATGCAATGCCGGAATAGTTTGAATGGATGAAAATAGTTAAAATTCCTTACTTCCACAGCAAAAATAGGTTGTAGGCCATCCCACCACAGGGCCATTAAAGGGCGCTGCTGGTGAGCTAAACCGGCCAATGGTCGTAAACCACTGGCTGAGGCCAATCACCATTGACGAATTTTGTAAAATAAATATCTTAGTTGACCAGCCCGAAGGAAAGGATTATGCTGCAGCCGGTGGTTTGTAAAGCCTAGCTTAAACGTAAAATCTGATACGCCCATTGACGATCATGGCACGTAAGTATTCTGATTCCACTAAGGACAATTTTGACATTTAGCTACCAAACTGGCTGGCGAGATATACAAAGGTGATCTACACTTCGATCATGGGTATCATTATTCTGATCACTATTTATCATCTGTTGACATAAGTAGAAGTGAATCAAAAATGCCCTCGCCATACGAAGGGCATTATTTCTTAAATGAAGTATGGATTTAATAAAAAAGCCCGTGCTTTTAGCACGGGCTTTTTTATTTTAATAGCTAAGCTTATTTATTCACGATGATTTCAGCACCTAGTGCCTGGATGCCGGTGCCATTAAGGAAGCCTTTAGCGAAGACCGTGTAGATCTTGCCTGCCTGAAGGGTTATGGCCGGTAGCACAAGTGCTACTGTACCAGTACCTGCTACTCGGACATCGAGAAGATAGGTGCCCGCATCAAGTGGTGTAAAGGCTGTAGCTTCTTTAAAAACTACATCTCCAAAAACAACAGCTCCACTGCTGGCTACAGCAACATCAACGGCTGGAGCATTCGGGGATAAATGCACAAAACGTACATGTGCTTTTCCTGCAGCAGGGGTCGTAAGGTCATCGACCAATACAATAGCAGAGATACTAGAAACTGAGTCAACCGCAAACACAGAATAGTTCTTGTCTTTTTCAAACGTCAGATCCGCATTGATGACCGTAGTGGAAGTACCTGCTACGTTTACTTTAATATTACGGGTACCCGTTTCTACTTCAAGGTAGCCAGTATTGTTTGGATAGGTAAGGGCTGCAGAATTTTGCTTGTCATCATTGATCAGCAGATCTACGCCAGGGCCATCAGGTGAAGCGTGAGCCACCAATAGATTAGCATATGTTTTATCATCGTCTTTGTCGCAGGAAGAAAAGACCATCATGCCGGCCACCAGGATGGCGGAGATTAAAATTGAAATTTTGTTATTCATATTATTTACTTTTTGAAATTAGAAAGAAACTATAACGGCTAAGGTGCATAAATGTTTAACAAAATGAAAATTATGCTAAACGTCTTATGAGGTTTCCCTGGTGAAATGATGAAGTTTCCTCCCATGATAGTATTTTAGCCGGGCCGTTCAGGGAAGGATTCACCCTTTAGGTAATGGCATAATACGTTGATATACAATATGTTAATTGTTTGTTGAGGATGTCCATCTGCATCCCTAGTGGGTTTATGAGTTTATAGGTTTAAAAGTTTAATTACCTATTCAATTGTGCATTTGCTCTGACGTCGCATTTGCCATTCAATTGGCGTGATCTCACGACGTTCGGTCTGCTTCTTGCCTTTGGTATCCTTTCATTGCCTAAAGTGAAAGATATGATTGCCATTATAGAAGACTTAAACCAGAGGCAAAAACGTAGCTTTAGAAAAGTTGGAACCAATAAAAGTGCATGGAAGCAAGACCTATTTTAAAATTGAAACTTTCGCAAACTGATCAGTTTTTAGAAATAGCAGGTTGGGCTGGTTTGCTAATCCTTTGGATCACTACCATTTTGATCTATATGAAGTTGCCGGAAATCATTCCGACACATTTTAATGCAGCAGGGAAAGTGGATGATCATGGGGACAAAATGACAATCATGATTTTGCCGGGGATCACGACTTTACTTTTTTTAGGTATGACGTTTCTAAGCAGGTATCCACACCATTTCAATTATCCATCTGCTATTACAGAACGTAATGTTGTCAACCAGTATACCAATGCCACCAGGATGATACGGGTATTAAAACTGATTATTGTTTGTATAATGGTATTGCTTGTGGTGATGATATCCCTGTCTGCTAAAGGAGATTCCAGCAATATGCCCTTTTGGTTCTTACCATTGATGTTGGGTGTCCTATTGATTCCTTTAGCGTACTTTACCTACAAGGCGATAAAGGCAAAGTAGGTTTTATTTTTCCTCCGGAAATTTGATTGGACGACTTTGCATACAAAAGCACACTAAAATGCTAAATCCTAAAGTACAATATTGCAGATTTGTATTAAGTTTAACGTGTGAAGAACGTTTCTCTCCACTTTCAAAACATTCCAACTATGAATCCAATCGTTAGAAATATCCTGGCCGTCGTGGCCGGCCTTATTTTTGGGAGCGTTATCAATATGGGCCTGATCACCATGAGCGGTTCTGTCATACCGCCACCGGAAGGATCTGATGTGACAACCATGGAAGGGTTGAAAGCCTCTATGCACCTGATGCAACCCAAACATTTCATCTTTCCGTTTTTGGCCCATGCCCTCGGCACCTTTTTTGGTGCGTGGCTGGCTGCAAAGATTGCAACCAACCACAAGATGAAATTTGCCATGGTAGTGGGGGGCTTTTTCCTACTCGGTGGAATTGCCAATGTATTTATGCTACCTTCCCCGATGTGGTTTAATGTGGTTGATCTGATCGGCGCCTATATTCCAATGGCATATCTAGCCGGCAAATTGGGTGGGGGGAAATGAACAATGATTTTATCAATGGTTGACCTGCGGAAGGATGGTATTCACATGGATGGTATACGCATGAATGATATTTCCACCATCTAACCAAATGATCCACGAACAATGTGTTGAATAAATTTTAGAAACCCATTTTCTGACGGTTGACAAATCACCTTATTTGGAGAGGGCCAACATTTCTGAACCCACTTATAAATTTATCCAAAAGGACCCGGACTTCATATTTGAACGACGCAATAAAATTGCTGTAAAAGGAAAGGGTGAGATGCAGAGGTGTTTTCTACAGTTTGTTAATCTTGCAGTGGTGCAGAATTTGGAAGGTGGCGCTGCACTTCAGTTGTGTGCTTCTCATTTAGCCCCTTCGAAATTGCTTTCAGTCAATTTCTCCTCCTCCCGCCGCTCATGCATAGTACGAGGCGGGATCTCTCTTCGTTCGACCCTTTAGCTGCGCAATCTCGGGGTAAAAAGAGAACCAAATTGCCCCGGGGGTTTTCGTAGCCATGTTGCTGCAAGCAACGAAGAGGAGAAACACACGGGAAGAGAAATTTGCAAATCGAAGATTTGAGATTTCGAAGGGGCGAAATAGACTACCTTTAAACACAAATCAACCAGTGAATGAAAAACAAAATGATGCTGGCAGCCCTGATGGCATTTCTCATGACCAACAGCTATGCGCAGAAACCTATCACCTACCTGTTCGTTGGATCTTATACAGGGAGTAAGCCGGATACAGGGATCTATGTTTACACGTTCAACGTGCAATCAGGCGTTGTAAGACAAACCGGAATCACAGACCACATTGTAAATCCTTCCTACCTGGCTTTGTCTCCTGATGGTCAGTATTTGTATGCAGGCGCAGATACCCAGCTCCCCGATACAGGTAGTATCTTATCTTTTA
>Ga0163147_10005089_pt1 | contig 16283 bp, 10 predicted proteins | sample OliLakLV19MP6G1_FD_148597 | JGI IMG/M metagenome (GOLD analysis project Ga0163147, IMG submission 148597) | Freshwater microbial mat bacterial communities from Lake Vanda, McMurdo Dry Valleys, Antarctica- Oligotrophic Lake LV.19.MP6.G1 | ecosystem: Environmental > Aquatic > Freshwater > Lake >...
GGCTGCTGGCGGGGAAGTATCCCAAGGCGATGGAGAAGTATGTCGGGGGAGCGCAGCAGAAGAGCGCGATCGATGCGGCGGCCGCACAGCTTGCGGGTACCACGCTGGCTTCGGTCGAGAGCATGCTCAAGACCATGAATCACAAAGCCCAGGCGCTCGCACCGGCGGATCTGGCGAAGTTGAAGCGCGAAATGGTGGAGCGCGACTCGCAGGGCCTGATCGACTTCATCGAGCCGGATCGGACGCTGGAAGATTTGTACGGCCAAGAGAAGGTCAAGGCGTGGTTGCGGCAGGACATCGCTCTTTGGGCCAAGAACGACACCAAGGCGATGCCGATGGGCTACCTCATCTGTGGCCCGGTCGGCACGGGCAAGACGTACATGGTCGAGTGCTTTGCCGGCGAGGCGGGCGTGCCGGTGGTGAAGCTCAAGAACTTCCGCGACCGGTGGGTGGGCAGCACAGAAGGAAATCTCGAGAAGATCTTCGCGCTGCTGCACGCGCTGGGCAAGTGCGTGGTTTTTGTGGATGAGGCCGACCAGGCGCTGGGGCGAAGGAACGCCGACAGCGGCGACAGCGGCGTGGGTGGGCGCGTGTACAGCATGATGGCCGAGGAGATGAGCGACACGCGGAATCGCGGCAAGATTCTGTGGATTCTCGCATCGAGCCGGCCGGACCTGATCGAGGTGGACCTGAAGCGGCCGGGGCGCGTGGATGTGAAAATCCCGCTGTTTCCGACCACGGAACCGGAGGAGAGCTTCATGCTCATCCGCGCGCTGTGCAAGCGGCGCGGGTTGGTGATTCCCGAGGAGGCGTATGCGGAGCTCAAGGATGCGCTGCCGCTGTGGCTGACCCCGGGCGCGGCCGAGGCACTGGCGGTAAAGGTGTACCGGCGGGTAGCGGTGGGTGGGGGCGCGGAAAACAGCAAAGCAGCAAAGCAGCAAAGCGGCAAATCGGAGGGGAAGCAAGGCGCGGACGATGGATCGCGGGTTTCGGTTTCCATGACCGCGCTGATGGCGCTCAAGGAGTCGCTGGTGGACTATCAAAACCCGGTGCCGCGGGAGGTGATGGAATTCCAGATCGGTCTGGCGGTGAAGGAGGCGAGTGATTTGGAGTTTGTGCCGGTGCCGCTGCGGAAGTTTGTCGGCGCTCAGCGCTGATTCGCCAATGCGTCCGGCGCGATCGCAAACACCCACACCCACGTCGGCTGCTCTTCCTTCAGGTCGTTGTCGCTTGTGACGATCAGCGTGCGGCGGCCGTCGGGGAGCGTTGGGCCGAAGGTCAGGCCTTCGATTTTTTCGGGCATGTTCTTGCCCGCGAGGGCATAGCGGGGGTCGAGCAGGTCGAGGAACGGGCGTTTGGCGACGGGGATGATTTCGGCAGGCAGGTCGCGCTCCGGGAGCGCGGGCGTGGTCGAGATGTCGGTGGCCGCGGCGAGGTCGATCTGGTAGATGGCGCGCGAGCGGGCTTCTTCACCGCCTTCTCCGTCGCGTTCGAGCACGAGCATTCGGTGGTCGTCGATGGCGAGCAGTTCGCTGATGCCGAGCTTGGGGCTTGCGAGCGTGTAGATGAACTGCCGCGTGCGCCCGGTGGGGATTTCGAGCTCGAGGATGCGCACATGGACCCCGCGCCGCTTGTTGCCGGGCGAGAGCGCGTGGTCCTGAATGAGCGGGCTTTGTGCGATGGCGAAGAGCTTGTCGCCGGTCGGCGAGATTGCGAGGCCCTCGAACCCGCGGTTGGCCTGGCGGCCGCGGAGGTTGTGGGGGGGAAGTTCCTCGGTCGGGTCGGCGCTGGCGCGGTCGATGCGGAAGGACTGGGGAATGTCGAACCTTTGCAGTCGGCGGCCATCAGGTGCGAAGAGATCGATGGCGGGTCCGTATTCGTCTGAGATTACAAACGCGCCGCGCGGCGCGCTGAGCATTTCCGCAGTGGCCGGGTTCAGGATGCGAATGCCTTCGGGGTCGAAGCGCGGCCACAGGTGGGGTGTGGAAGATGAGTCGATGGCCGCGGCCAGTCCGGTGAGGGGCGTGCCGCGCTCATCGCTCAGCAGCGTGGTGGCGACGACTTCGGCGGCGACGCGATATTCCGCTTTCGCATCCGAGTCGATGGTGATTCGAAGCGACTGCACGCGGCAGCGGAACTCGAAAGCCCCGTCGCCGGGTCCGCGGTCGTCGCAGGCGAGGTAGAGGTCGCCCGCGCCGGTGTAGTCGATGCCCGAGCCGAACGAACCGAGGCGGCTGTGTGGAGTCGTGCCGACGAGGGTGCGGAGGCGAGAGCGGTCTCGCTCGTCGCCGGCGATGGCGACGGTGCCGAGCAGCTCGATGCGGGGGATCGGGTCGGCTACGCCGAGGGAAAGTGCGGCCAGAGTCGCAAGCATGGCGGAGATTACCCGTCGAGATTCGCGGGATTGCCGGTTTAGCGCTCTCTTCGCGCGATCTTGACAATTCGCGGCCCCGATTTGCGAGACGGATCCCGTACTGTTGGCCCCTGCAAATGCTCGGTGGTGGTAAGTGTGGCGGAACAACATGCGTCGAAACAGCACGGCAAGTGGGTCGATCGCGGTGGGCGGGGGACGCGGCACGGCGGGTCGCCTCGGGCGCGGGTTCACGCTGATCGAGTTGCTGGTGGTCATCGCGATCATCGCGCTGCTGGTGTCGATTCTGCTTCCGGCACTCTCTGGGGCGCGCGAGGCAGGGAAGAAGGCGGTCTGCCTGTCGAACATCCGCCAACTCGCGGTGGCCGCGATGACGCACGCCAATGACAAGAAAGGCGCGTTCTCGACGGGGCCGTGGGACGACCGGCCCAACCGCGGGTATGGTCGACTCGAAGAGGTTGGGTGGGTGGCGGATTACCTGAACGGCGGGTATGGCGTTCCCGGGCAGATTCTGTGCCCCAGCAGCCCCTCGCGAGCGACCCAGTCAATGTCGTGGCGGCGGTTCAGCCCGTCGAATGGCAGCGGGCGGGCGACGCCTCACCAGGCGTTCACGACGCAAATGATCGCGGACGGATACAACACGAACTACTGCCAATCGTGGTTCATGGCGTATACCGCGACCAAGACGCTCGCGCTCGGGGTCGATGTGAAAGACCCGCTGTTTGTGGTGGGACCGCTGAAGGATGACCAGGTCGGCACGACCGCGTCGGCGGATCGGGTGCCGCTCTTCGGCGACGGCTCGACGGATGTCGGCCAGAGCGACGACGAGGTGGTGACACTGACCGGCAGCATTCGCGGGGCCAAATCCGTGACCGATGGCCCGACCACTGCGCTGGTTCCCGGGCGCGGGGCCGTGCAGGGGCGACAGAACTACAGCGACTTCGGCCCGGCCCACGGCAAGGGCGGGTATACCGCCTTCGGTCAAGACCGCGTATATGGCAACATCGGCTTCGCCGACGGGCATGTGGCCACGTTCCGCGACACGCAACCGACCAACGAGGGCTTCGCTTTCGACAATGGCGTGACCATGCAGGGCATCATCACCGTTCGATATCAGGACATCGAGGGCAAGGTCTTTGGCGGATGGCTGACGCGACCGGGGTTCGGGTTCTGAGGCGTTCGACGAGGGCGAGAGTGGTGCGGGTGGGCGAAGCGATCTTTGCGCAACCTTGACGCGCCGCTCCATCGGCCCCTCTCCATGCGCGTTTACGCTTGGCCCCAACCTTTCACATCATGGAGAGCAAGATGTTCAGAGTTTCCGCCCGCTTGTGCTGCGCCGCCGCCGCGGCCGTCCTGTCGGCCATCCCCGCACTCGGCCAGACGACCATTACCCAATGGAACTTCAACTCGGGGGCTGATGCCAACACCTCCACCGGCACGCTGACGCCCAGCACCGGCACGGGCTCGGCGAGCACGTTCGGCGGAATCGCGGTGAGCTTCAGCTCGGGCGACGCCACCGGTGGCTCGACCGACCCCAACATCGGCGACGACTCGGCGTGGCAGACCACGACGTATCCGGCGCAGGGTGTCGGCTCCGGCGCGGCCGGCGTCGAGTTTGCCGTCAGCACCACCGGATTCACCAACATCATCCTCTCGTACGACCACCGCCACAGCAACACCAGCTCGCGGTTCCTGCAAGTGCAGGTCTCGACCGACGGCACCAGCTTCGCGGCGTTCGGCGCGCCCTTCGAGGCCAGCCTCGGCGGCGATGTCTGGTACAACGGACGCACCCTCGATCTCTCCTCGCTGCCCGCGGCCAACAACAACGCGAGCTTCAAGTTCCGTCTCGCGCCGGTCTTCGTGCCCAGCACGAGCGCCTATACCGCATCCACCACGACCTCGACCTACGCCGGCACGGGCACCAACCGCTACGACATGGTGACGGTCGCGGGCACGCCCGTCGCTTCGATCGCGCCCACCGGCAACGGCGGCGCCTTTCCCGGGGCGGTGTGCTTCGGCGGCGGACAGATTCTGCTCACCATCACGGTGCAGCCCGGGATCAATCCGGCTTCGACCACCCTCACCGTCGCGGCCGACCTGACCCCGGTGGGCGGCGGCGCATCGGCAGCGTTCTTTGACAACGCGACCAACGGCGACGCGACCGCGGGCGACAACATCTTCTCCTTGCTCTACACCGTGCCCGGAGCGGTGAACACGGGTGCCAAGACCGTGACCGCGACCATCGGCGACCAGATTCCCGGGCGCACCAGCACCGCGCCGATCAACTTCACCGTTGCCGATTGCTCGATTCCCTCGGCCTCGCGCGTCGTGATCAGCCAGATCTATGGCGGCGGCGGCAACCTCGGCCCGCCCGCGGGCGCTTTCAACGCCGACTTCATCGAGCTTTACAACCGTTCGGCGACGACGGTTGATGTGACGGGATGGAGCGTGCAGTACGCCCCACCGAACACCGCGGCCGGCTTTGACAGCCTGGGCGATCGCGTGATTCTGTCAGGCGACATTCGGCCCGGGCAATACCTGCTGGTTCGGTTCTCCGATCCCGGGACGATCGGGTCGCCCCTTCCGCAGGCCGACTTCTCGACGCAGACCGGGCTGGGCGGCATCGGCAGCAACGCCGGGCGCGTCGCACTGGTTCGCGCCGTCGGGCTGATCGGAACCAACTGCAACGACACCAACATTGAGGACTTTGTCGGCTTCGGCGGCACGATCTGCTTCGAAGGCGCGGCCTCGACTTCTCCTACGGCCAACGACGTCGCCGCGATCCGCAAGCTCGCGGGCGCACAGGACACCAACCAGAACTTCAACGACTTCGCCGTTGCGACACCCACACCGCGCAACCGCACCACGGGCGGATTCCTGGCGGGCTACGGCTCGCTCGACCAGACGACGGTGTGCGCCGGAACGACGGTAAGCATCAGCGTTTCCGTTACGGGCGCGACAACCCCCGCCAGCACGGGCGTGCAGGTGCGGGCCGATCTATCGCAGGTGGGCGGCTCGGCCACCCAGTCGCTCACCGACAACGGCGGCGGCAACTTCAGCCTCACTCACCTCGTGCCCGCCTCGGTGATTCAGGGTGTCAAGACGATCGCCGTAACCACCAGCGATGCGCAGTTGCGCACCGATGTATCGGCGCTCTCGCTCAGCGTGGCCAACTGCACCAACTCGGCCTCGCGGGTCGTCATCAGTCAGGTTTTCGGCGGCGGCGGCAATGTCGGCTCGGTCTTCAACGCCGACATCATCGAGCTCTTCAACCGTTCCGCCAGCAGCGTCGATCTGACCGGGTGGAGCGTGCAGTATGCCAGTGCCACCGGCGAGTTCCTGCTTTCCGGGCGCGTCAGCCTGTCGGGAAGCATCGGCCCCGGCGAGTATCGCCTGGTGCGCACCAATGCCGAGTCGGCGGTGAACGGCCTGCCCGTTCCTCCGGCCGACTTCACCCCGACGACCCTGTTCGGCCTGGACAACCAGTTCGCCAAGGTGGCGCTCGTGCGCATGAGCAGCCTGCTCGCGGGCAACTGCATCACCCCCGATGTCGAGGACTTCCTCGGTTACGGCTCGGCGGCTTCGTGTTTCGAGGGCGTTTCCACGACCGCCACGCTCAGTAACACGCTCGCGGCCACCCGCAAGGACGACGGCTGCCGGGATGGCGATCAGAACGGGATCGACTTCGACGTGGTCACGCCGAGCGCGCTGCCCCGCAACAGTTCCTCGCCGGCCAATCCGTGCGCGGTCGCGGCCAATGGCGCGTGCTGCGCCGGGGCGACGTGCAGCGTGACCGCGCAGGTCGCGTGCGCTGGTGCCAACACCAGCTTCGCCGGCATCAGCACCGTCTGCAACGCTCCGGGCAACAACCTCACCCCGTGTTGCAAGGCCGACTACAACCACTCGGGCAGCATCACGGTGCAGGACATCTTCGACTTCCTGAGCGGCTACTTCAGCGGCGCGGCCGCGGCCGACATCAATGGCGGCGGCGTGTCGGTGCAGGACATCTTCGATTACCTGTCGGCGTACTTTGCCGCGGGTTGCTGAAAGATAACCCGGGCCGCGGACGTCGCGGACTTCATCGCAGATTACAAAAAAACTCCGCGCCACGAGGCGCGGAGTTTTATTTTTTGGGCGACCCCGCCGAGGTGCGGCGAGAATTTATCAACCGGCCATCAGCGCCGCCTGCGCCGCCGCGAGCCTGGCGATCGGCACGCGGAAGGGCGAGCAACTGACATAGTCCATCCCCACCTTGTGGCAGAAGTGGACGCTCGACGGGTCGCCGCCGTGCTCGCCGCAGATGCCGATCTTGAGCGTGTTGCTCACGCCGCGGCCTTTCTCTATGCCCATTTTCACCAGTTGACCGACGCCGCTCTGATCCAGGGACTGGAACGGGTCGCAGGGGAGCAGTTCGCGGCTGAGGTAGTCGGGCAGGAAGCTGTTGATGTCGTCGCGTGAGAAGCCGAAGGTCATCTGGGTGAGGTCGTTGGTGCCGAAGCTGAAGAAGTCGGCGCTCTGCGCGATCTCGTCGGCGGTGAGGGCGGCACGGGGGACTTCGATCATGGTGCCGATCTTGATGTCGAGGCGAGGCTTGTAGTCCTGCTCGATCTTGACCTCGGCGATGGTGGCCTCGACCAGCCCGCGCAGGTACGACAGTTCCTTATGGGTGCCGACCAGCGGGATCATGATCTCGGGCGAGACCTTGATTTTGCTGCGCAGGCATTCGATTGTCGCTTCGGTGATCGCCGTGACCTGCATCTTCAGAATCTCGGGGAACGTGACGCACAGCCGGCAGCCGCGGTGCCCGAGCATCGGGTTCATCTCGTGAAGCTGGCTGACGCGCTGCTTGAGCTTCTCGATGCTCAGGTTGAGGGCGCGGGCCATGTCCTGCTGGCTCTTGTCGTCGTGCGGCAGGAACTCGTGCAGCGGCGGATCGATGAGGCGGATGGTGACGGGCAAGCCCTTCATCGCGGTGAAGATGCCGACGAAGTCGTCGCGCTGGTGAGGGAGCAGTTCGTTGAGCGCCTTGGTGCGGGCCTCGATGGTCTCCGCGAGGATCATCTTGCGCATCGAGCGGATACGGTCGCCCTCGAAGAACATGTGCTCGGTGCGGCACAGGCCGATGCCCGCAGCGCCGAAGTCGCGCCCGCGCTTGGCATCGGCGGGGGTGTCGGCATTGGTGCGGACACCCATGGTGCGGTACTTGTCGGCCCAGCGCATGACTTTGGCGAAGTCGCCGGAGAGCTTGGGCTCGACCGTCGCCACGACTCCCTCGATGACTTCGCCGGTCGAGCCGTCGATGGAGACCACGTCCTGGCGACCGAAGCTGCGGCCCTTGATCGTGAATGTGCCCTTCGCGGCGTCGATCATGATTTCGCCCGCGCCCGCGACACAGCACTTGCCCCAGCCGCGGGCGACCACGGCCGCGTGGCTGGTCATGCCGCCGGTGCTGGTGAGAATGCCGGCCGCGAGATGCATGCCCTCGACATCCTCAGGGCTGGTTTCCTTGCGGACCAGAATCACGGTTTCGCCGGCGCGGGCCCGCTTGACCGCTTCATCGGCGGTAAATGCGGGCCTGCCGACGGCGGCACCGGGCGAGGCGGGCAGGCCCTTGGCCAGCACGTTGGCGAGCTTCTTCTTGGTGGGGTCGAAGCTGGGCAGCAGGAGCTGCGTCAGGTCGCCCGCGGGAATGCGCAGGACGGCCTTCTTCTCGTCGATGAGCCGCTCGCTGACCATGTCGCAAGCGATCTTCACGGAAGCAAAGCCGGTGCGCTTGCCGGTGCGCGTCTGCAGCATGTAGAGCGTTCCGCGCTCGATCGTAAACTCGATGTCCTGCATGTCCGTGTAGTGCTTCTCAAGAACGTTCTTGATCTTGATGAGCTGGTCGTACACCTTCTTGTTCCACTTGGGCATCTCCGCCACGGGTTTGGGCGTGCGGATGCCCGCGACCACGTCCTCGCCTTGCGCGTTGATGAGGAACTCGCCGTAGAAGAGGTTGTCGCCGTTGCTCGGGTTGCGCGTGAAGGCCACGCCGGTGCCCGAGTCGTCGCCCATGTTTCCATACACCATGCTTTGGATGTTCACGGCCGTGCCGTTGAGTCCCTGGATTCCCTCGATTCGCCGGTACGACACCGCTTTGTCGGCGTTCCAGCTCTTGAAGACCGCTTCGATGGCGAGCTCGAGCTGCTTGAACGGGTTCTGCGGGAAGTCCTCACCCACATACCGTCGATACACGGCCTTGTAAGCGTCGCACAACTCGACAATGCCTTCGACCGGCACGTCGGTGTCCTCGTTCGCCTTGTATTTCTTCTTGATCTCCGCGAACTTGTGCTCGAAGTGGGTGCGGCTCACGCCCATCACCACGTCACCGAACATGTCGATGAGGCGACGATACGCGTCGTGCGCGAACCGCTTGTTGCCGGTCGCGGCCGCCAGCCCCTCGGTCGCCGCGTCCGTCAGGCCCAGGTTCAGAATCGTGTTCATCATCCCCGGCATGCTCTCGGCCGCGCCCGAACGCACGCTCACCAGGAGCGGGTTGTTGGCGTCGCCGAACTTCTTGGCGGTATCCTTCTCCAGCATCGCGATGTTCTTCTGCACCTCGTTCATCAGGCCGTGGGGCAGACGCTTGCCGGCCTTGTAGTAGGCGGCGCAGGTGTCGGTCGTGAGCGTGAAGCCGGGCGGCACGGGCAGGCCGATGCTGGTCATGTCGGCGAGGTTGGCACCCTTGCCGCCGAGCAGCAGCTTCATCTTGGCGTTGCCCTCGGTCTTGCTCTTGCCGAAGTAGTACACGGCCTTGATGACTTTGGTCTTCATGGCATCGGCATAACCATTGAGAGAGCCGTTGGTGTGCGAATGGTGCGCGGACGAGCCGTTCGCGGAGCCGTTTGCAGCCCCGTTCCGTGATGGCGACTTCTTGCTGCTGGAGGGACGAGCCGACTTGACTGTGCTGGCCATCTGTGTTGCACCTCGATCTGCCCGGAAATCAACGCTGACGGCCCAATGGGATCGGCCACTTGTCAGGGATAAGTCCGGTGGACTGGTTCATCGACGCCTTGTTTGGCCACCCCGTTTGGGGGGTATCTATTGGCCAGCAAAGGACGCGAATGATAGATAGGCGGCAGCGCGGAAACGACCCCCGACGATGGCCAAAAAAGGGGGTTTATTGGAGCGCTCGTACCATTTCGTGCCTTGACAGATCCAAACCATCCCGGAGCAAGTACACGCCCGCGCCCGATTGACCTCCACATACCGCCGGAGGCGATGCTGATGGCTTGGCCGCGGTCGGTGCCGTTGGCGGCGCTGTGGTCGGCGCGCCCGCGGTCGGAGACGGAGGCGCGGTGGACGAGGTGGTCGATATTTGCGGTGCCGTCAACCGTGTTGACTCGGCAAGCGGGGGAGGATGCGCTGGCATCAGTCGGCGAGGCGCTCGCGGTGCCCGGCATGGCGAGCAAGCAGAAGCGGGCAGACGAGGATGCGCCACCGTTTTGCGGGGGGTGGATCGTGACTTTGAGTTACGAACTTGGGACGGAGATAGAGCCGGCCGCGAGAGTGTCGCGGACGGGTGAAGCGGCATCACCCTGGCCGCGGGCGACGATGTTTCGATGTGGGGATGCGTACATCCACGACGGGTGGCTCGATCGGTGGTGGGTGACGGGCGACGCGGGTGCGCTGCCGCCGATGCGAGAAGTCGAGGGGGCGGTGCAGCCGAGGCCGTACTCGTTGGAATTGGCGCAGGAAGAGGGCCGGGCCGAATACGTCGAGCGCGTGAGGCGGGCGATCGAGTACATCCGCGCCGGCGACATCTTTCAGGCCAACATCGCGCGTTCGATTCGCGGGCGGGTGCAAGGCTCGACTCGGGGACTGTGGGGCGCGATGCTCGCGGCCGCCGAACCGTGGTACGGGGCGTATCTGGAGTGGGACGGGCGCGCCATCCTCTCGGCAAGCCCGGAGCTGTTCCTTCGCGTCGATGGAGATGGACGGAGAGTGGTGACGCGCCCGATCAAGGGGACGCGCCCGGGCGATGCGGGCCCGCGCGAGCTGCGCGAGTGTGCGAAGGACCGGGCCGAACTCGACATGATCATCGACCTGATGCGGAACGACCTGGGGCGGGTGTGCGAATATGGGAGCGTGCAGGTGGCGGAGGCGTTCGCGATCGAGCGGCACGCGCGCGGCCGGGGCGGAACGGGCGTGCTGCACGGCGTGGCAACGATCGGGGGGCGGCTGAAGGAAGGCGTGGATGCGGGAAAGCTGTTGGCGGCCACGTTTCCGGCCGGGTCGATCACGGGCGCGCCCAAGGTGCGGGCAATGCAGATCATCGACGAACTCGAAGGCTCGCCGCGGGGACCGTACACTGGATCGATCGGGTACTTCAGCGATTGCGGGAATGCGTGCCTGAACGTGGCGATCCGCACCGCCGCCATCCGGGGAGGCGAGCTTTCGTTCGGTGTGGGCGCGGGCATCGTGGCGGATTCGGATCCCCAGCGGGAATGGGAAGAGACCGTGACGAAAGCGTCGGTGCTCGCCGCGGCCGCGGAGGCCGCGGAGGCATCGAGCCGAATGGAGGGTGTGCAGCCATGAGCGAGGATCCGGCATCGGGGTATCGGTTTGTCGCCGCGAGCGGGCCGCGGGTGCGGACGGACGTGATCGATGCGTATGTGTTTCGGCGGGGTGGTGGAGAAGGCGGAGCCGTCGAGTTTCTGCAACTGCTGCGGGCGGGTCCACCTCTGGCGAACACCTGGCACCCGATGATGGCGCACATCGAGGTACGGGAGACGGCGGTGGACTGTCTCTGGCGCGAGCTGGGTGAAGAGCTGGGGATCGTCAAGGGCGGGGCGTCGGTGGTGGGGGTGTGGGCGATGGAGCAGGTGCATCCGTTCTTCATCGCGGAACTGGATGCGATCGTGATGAGTCCACGGTTTGCGGTGGAAGTGTCGGGCGATTGGTCGCCGAGGCTGAACGACGAGCACAAAGCGCACCGGTGGGTGAGTGCGCGGGAGATCGAGAGCGCGTTTATGTGGCCGGGGCAGATCGCGGCGTGCCGGGAGATTATCGACCGGCTGCTGCCGGAGGGGTCTCTGATGCGGGAGCGGGCGCGGGTGGTATAGGTGGATAGCTTCCCGCTATCAGGCACCGCTACGCGGCGACTGATGGCATCCTCTGGGGGTCATCGACGATTTCATCCCAGGGGCAGATACACCGGGGATCGGCGCGGCGGGTATCCCAGGCATCCAGCATCGGCCCCGGCGACAGGGTTCCGATGACGAGCGCTTCGGCGGCGCGCTGGTCGCCAATTTCGCGCACGCCGAGATCGCGCAGGGCGGCCCGGATGACCCTGGCGTTTTTGCCTTCGTCGATGATGGCGGCGGTGCGGAAACCGCGCTTGATCCAGGCTCGCTCGAGCGACGCTCTCGCGGCGGCCGCGCCGGTGAATCGGGCCCAGAGCTTACCGCTGAGCGGAGTGCGCGGCTGGCCGCGGATCGTTTGGAGCAGTCCGTTCAGACCACTCCGGTAGCCTTGCTGCGCGTGCTGCCTTGCGGTGATCGCGCCGTAGCGCTCGAGCACATGCCGTAGTTCGCCCAGCCGCCGCCGCCCTGGTGCGTAGCGCTGCGTGACCCAGCCGTTGTTCCTGACCAGTCGCTCGACGATAAGGTTCATGTCGCGCCCGCAGGTCACCTTGCGATGCGCGACCTGGAAGCGGCGATCCATGGCGATGCGCATTCCGCTGCGCAGAAGTTTGGCGGCGAGGTCGTACTCCTCGGCATAGTAACCGAATGTGTGGTCGTAGCCGCGAGCTTCGAGAAACGCCTCGCGGCGGATCGCCACGCCGCAGCCGATGAACACCTCCGGCAGCCCGCCGGACTCGCGCTGGAGCCGCGTGCCATCCGCATCGCTCAACCAGATTTCGGCGGCCACGACCGCGACGCTGTTGCGAGCGCTCGCCAGAGCATCGAGATGCCCGAGACCGACCGGTGTGGAGTCGTCATCGAGCATGACGACCCACTCGCATCCCGGGTCGCTCACCATTACTCCGGCGTTGCGTGCGGCCGCGCCGGCGTTGGTGCGCAGACGGATCACTTCGACGAGGATTCCGTTCGAGAGCCGCGTCGGGATCGCCGGCGGAGGCGCGGAAGCGTTGTCGATCACGACCACCTGCGCATTGTGGCGGGGGAGCGAGCCGAGTGCGGCCAAGGTGTGCAAAAGGATGAGCGGGCGGTTGCGGGTCGGCAGGATGTACGCGATCTTCAAGCGCGGCTCCGGGGTCCGGTCGTTCTCAGAAGGGAACTCAAGACGGGAAACAATCGGGCAGGCCACCCGTGCTGTCAGTCACGCGGTTTCGAGCTTGCGCAGGCCGACCTGGGTCATGCGGCCATTGCCGCGCGATTCGATGACCTCGCTGGGGGCGTAAGAAAGGTGCGAAGTGTGCAGGCGGGCCAGACCGTGGCGCAGGTCGGTGGCGCTGATGACGGTGTTGCCGAGGCGCTGCACCTGCACCGCGGCCGCGACAGCCCCGAGAAATGCACCGGAGAGCAGCCCCGCGCCGGAGCAGAGCGCGAGCGTCGCGGCGCTGAGCATCGCGTCGCCGCAGCCGAGCGCATCGATCGCGTGCGGGCTCATTGCGGGGATGTGCTCGGCTTTCAGTTTGGTTCCCCAGCTTTCGTCATCGCCCGAGCCGGGCAGGCGGTCGAAGGCGATCAGACCTTCGGAGCCCATCGTGATGATGGCGGCTCGGCTGCGGGTGTCGCGCAGCAACCGCCATGCGACCATGGGGAGTCCCTGGTCGAAGAGGCGGAAGGCGTCGCGCACTTCGGTCTCGCTGGGGCAGACCAGGTCCATGTCTCGCATAAACGCGAGGTTGGACCGGCGGCCGCTCACGTCGGCGCTCATCACGGCCGCCTTGGGGCGAAGGGCAGCGCAGAGTTGCTGGAGCGCGCTGCGGGAGAAGAGTCCGAGGCCGAAGTCGGCAACGATCGCGGCATCGCACCCGCCGCGCTCGCCCGCGGCTTCGGTGGCCATACCCACCAGTTCGTTCTGTTTCTGGCTATCCAACTCGATCCGCTCGATCAGGTCGAGCTTCATGACTTTTTGTCCGCCGACGAGGAATCGCTGCTTCTCGGGGAGGGACGAATCGAGCTCGATGGCCCGCACTTCGATGCCGTCGGCGATCAGGCGGCTGCGGAGCGCACCGGCTTCGGGCGAGCGGGGCAGGGCCGTGACGAGCATGGGCATCGCGCCCATGGCGGCCAGGTGGCGGGCGATGATCGCGCCGCCGCCGTCATACTGGCGACGCTCGATCGGGCGGAGGGTCATGATCGGGCTTTCGCCCGCGACATCGGGACGGTCGCAGAGGATGTATGTGTCGAGGATGGTGTCGGCGACGACCACGACGCGCTTGCCGCGGAACCCGGAGACGACGCGGGTGAGCTTCTCGCCGTCGAGGTCGGGCATCGCGAGCAGCGACTTCATCCGCGCGTGATACGGATCGGCGGATTGCTCCAGCGCGGCGATCAGGGCGGTGGAGCTGAAGACCACGTCGCCGGAGCTGAAGAAGACGCGCCCGCCGTGGCGAACCACCGCGGCCTGCTCGGCCGCGAAGCGCGGGTCGTTGTTGGATTCGTACTCGCGTCCCTTGACGTAGACATCCGGCTGCACCTCGCCGAGCAATTCCAAGGCGGTCGGGCGCGATTCGACGAAGACCCAGTCGACGCAGTCGAGCGCGGCGAGGTTCTCGGCGCGAAGCTCCTGCGGAATGAGCGGGCGGCCGGTTCCCTTGTTCATCAGGCTGTCGCCGGTGATCGAGACCAGCAGCACGTCGCCCTGGGCCTTGGCGTGGCGGAGGTGGCGGAGATGGCCGGGATGAACGATGTCGAAGCAGCCGTGACACTGCACAACTTTGAGGCCGTCGGCGCGGGCGCGGTCGCGGCGCGCGATGAGCTGTTCGCGGGAAAGGATTTTGTCGTCGGCCGCCGAGGGCGAGGAGCCGCCGACCAGCGTGAGGGAGGGTTTGGACGGCTTCATGGCCGTGGTATCGACGCTGGAAGGGGGAAGCGGTGAGCGATGGGCAGGTCGTCAAAGGCAGGCGCACAAGCTGCGCGGCGGTGATCGTCGTGCGCGCACTGCCACTGGGCGAGCTGCGTCGCGGTCGCGTTGGGTAATCACGGAGATGATGCCGCGCGTGGCTTAGACCAGGGCGAAGAACAGCCACAACATGTATTCGATGGTGTCGTCAATGGGGCCGCCGACGAAGAGGAGTCCGCTGCCGTCGGGCCCGGCGGTGAGTTGGCCGCTGCCGAGGGAGGGGAAGAGCGTCGAAACGATGGCCAGGGCGAAAAACATCGTCGCCCACAGGCTGCCGATGAGGCGGCGGCGCGGAGACATTTCGAGTTTGGCGCGCGAAAAACTGTTGTTCATGCTGGGGAATCTCCGATCAAACCAGTGGCCCGGCGTGCTGCTTCGCGTTGCCGGGTTCGAAATCGCCGTTTCCTTGGCGGGCCGTTGGAGCGTGAATCCTGCTCCGGATGGCGGCGATGGTATCGTTTTTTGCACAAACTCGCAAGCGCTTTGCCCGTGCAGCCCTGACTGCTCGCCCGGGAGGGAACAATGGAGCTCGAAACGCGGCTGGTTACACAGGTCCGGTTGGGCGACCGCGATGCCCTGGCGGAGTTTGTACGTCAGCACGAAACACTTATCCGGTCCAGGTTCCGAGAGCGGTTCGAGAGCCTGCCGCACAAGATGTTCGATAGCAGCGACTTCCTCGCCACCGTGCTTCGGCGGTTCGATGCCGTGCTGGTGTCGCGTGGCGGGAGCGAAGTGACCGGTTTCGAGTCCCTTCACACCATGCTGGGGCGGATCATGCTGGCGGCGGCATCGGACTATTCGCGGTCGCAATCGGCGGAAGCGCCCCTGCCGGTGCGGTCGAATGACCGGCCGCGGGCCGAGCGGATGACGCCCATCCCGCACGATCAACCCGAACACGTTTGGGATCTGGTCCCGGCGGGGGTTCCTCAAGCGACACTCGATGCGACCGATAATCAGATCGCCCGGCTGCGAGCCCAGGGATATGAGCATCGTGCGGTGGCGGATGCGCTGGGCATGACCGTCGCGGCCGTGCGGATGCGCTGGCACCGGATCTGCAGCCGCGTGCGGCAGGTGGTGAGAACCGAGGAGGCGCGTTGACGAGAGGATGTGCCAGCACGCTTGATCGCGGCGCCGTAAGCTTCACGGCTTTGCACCCTTCCAGTCGCGGATGCGCACCGCCATCGCTGGGAGAGGTCTTGGGCGATGCGGCCGCTTCGTCGGACTCGGAACTCGCGGCCGCGATCTCCAGCGATGGCCGGCGGCGCTGGGCGGCCGGGGCCGACCTCACACTTTCGGACTATCTGCGGGTCGTTCCCGATCTGGCCCGGCGCGAGCTGGCGCTGGATGCGGCCATCGGCGTGGCGATCGGGCGCAACCACGCGACGCACGAACAGCGACAGGAGCGCGCGAGCGCCGAGCGGCTCAAGCACCCCGGATTCGCGCGGGCCATCGACTTGTCGCTGTGCCTGGATCACCTGCTGGGCGCGGCCGATGCGCCCAGAGGGCAGCTCCGCCGCGAACGCGCCTCGGCCCGCCCGGAACCGACCGAGCTTGGGTCGCCGCTCGAAAGCGGGCAGTTGCGGTACGCGATCAGGCGGGTGCTGGGGCACGGATCGAGCTCAACGGTGTATGAGGCGGAAGACCGGCTGCTGGGCGCGGATACGCGCCCGAGCCGCGTGGCGATCAAACTGTTTTCTCCCGGCGCGGATCGTGCGGCGTCGTTTGCGCGGACGATCACCGAGGCGCGCAAGGCGCGCTCGATCGAGCACGCCGGAGTGGTGCGCGTGCTGGATGTCGATCGGCACGGCGACCGCGTCTTCATGGTGCAGGAGCTGGT
>Ga0163147_10005092_pt1 | contig 16271 bp, 17 predicted proteins | sample OliLakLV19MP6G1_FD_148597 | JGI IMG/M metagenome (GOLD analysis project Ga0163147, IMG submission 148597) | Freshwater microbial mat bacterial communities from Lake Vanda, McMurdo Dry Valleys, Antarctica- Oligotrophic Lake LV.19.MP6.G1 | ecosystem: Environmental > Aquatic > Freshwater > Lake >...
ACCGTCAGCTATGGTGGCGTTGCACGGATGCGTATTGCACATCCGGCAAATGCGCAATGCCGGCGCAATGCGCGGCAGATGATTCCGCTACTGACTCCCGCTTGAGTATCCAGGCGCAGCGACCAGGCCCGCGATCCGCCTATGGCCTGCGGCTCTCCGAGTATGGTACGTTCCCGGTCTCGATCTTCCGGCCAGCCTCAAGGCAACCCATGAACGCCCCCTTGCGCATTGCCCCCGCCGTCTGCCCGCACGACTGCACCAGCGTCTGCGCCCTCGATGTCGAGGTGCTCGACGCGCGCACCATCGGCCGCGTGCGCGGCTCCGAGCGCAACGCCTACACCGCCGGGGTGGTGTGCGAGAAAGTGGCGCGCTATGCCGAGCGCGTGCATCACCCGGACCGCCTGACCACGCCCTTGCTGCGCAACGGCCCCAAAGGCAGCAAGCAGTGGAAGGCGATTTCCTGGGGCGAGGCGCTGGACCGGGTGGCCGAGGCTTTCATCGACAAGGCCGCGCAGCATGGCGCAGAGACGGTATGGCCGTATTTCTATGCCGGCACCATGGGCCTGGTGCAGCGTGACGGCATCAACCGCCTGCGCCACGCGATGAAGTATTCACGCTGGTACTCGACCATTTGTGTGGCGCTGTCGGACACCGGCTGGATCGCCGGGGTCGGCAGCAAGCGCGGCGTGTCGCTGCTGGAAGCGGCCGCGCATGCGGACCTGATGGTGATCTGGGGCGGCAACCCGGTCAATACCCAGATCAACGTGATGACCCACGCGATGGCGGCCAAGAAGCGCGGCGTGCCGCTGGTGGTGATCGATCCCTATCGCACCGGCACCGCCGAGAAGGCCGACCTGCACCTGGCGCCGCGCCCGGGTACCGATGGGGCGCTTGCCACCGCCATGATGCATGTGCTGTTCGCCGAAGGCTTCGCCGATTGGGACTATTTGCGGCGCCATACCGATGCGCCCGATGAGTTGGCCGCGCATGTGGCGACCCGCACGCCGCAGTGGGCCGAGGCGATCACCGGTTTGCCGGCGGCGACGATTGTCGATTTCGCGCGCCTGTATGGCCGCAGCAAGCGCAGCTTCATTCGCGCGCACCACGGCTTTTCGCGTTCGCGCAACGGCGCGGCCAACATGCATGCGGTGGTCAGCCTGGCGGCGGTGACCGGCGCCTGGCAGCATCGCGGCGGCGGTGCGCTGTATGGGCATACCGGCATTTATCCGATCGACCGCACCTTGATCGAGGGCCTCGATGTGGTCGACCTGGGCGTGCGCGAGCTCGACCAGTCACGCCTGGGGCCGATTCTCACCGGCGATGCGGATGCGCTCAAGGGCGGACCGCCGGTCACCGCCATGCTGGTGCAGAACACCAACCCGGCGATGGTGTGCCCGGAATTGCACAAGGTGCATGCCGGCTTGGCGCGCGAAGACCTGTTCCTGTGCGTGCATGAACAGTTCATGACCGAGACCGCGGCCTTTGCCGACATCGTGCTTCCGGCCACCTGCTTTCTTGAGCACGACGACTTTTATACCGCCGCCGGGCATACCGTGTTTCAGGCTTCGCTGAAATTGATCGATGCGCCGGGCGAGGCACGCGAGAACCATTTCGTGATCGCCGAACTGGCGCGCCGGCTGGGCGCCAGACATGCCGGGTTTGACATGAGCGCCCGCGAAATCATGGACCAGACCCTGCAACGCTCCGGCATGTGGGACGTGGCCACCAATGTTGCAAGCGGTGGCCAGGATCTGGCGTATCCGTTCGAGAAAATGCATTTTCTTGACGGCTTCGACACCGCCGATCGCAAGTACCACTTTCGCGCCGACTGGCAGCGCTTCGGCGGGCGCTGGCAACAGATGCCGGTTCTGCCCGACCACTTCGACGTGATTGACCAGGCGACGCCGGAAAAGCCGTTTCGTCTGGTTGCTGCGCCGGCGCGCACCTTTCTCAATTCGACCTTCACCGAGACCCCGAGCTCGCAAAAGCGCGAGCGCCGGCCGACCGCGCTATTGCACAGCCAAGACTGCGTGGCGCTCGGCGTGGCCGACGGCGACCGCGTGCGTCTGGGCAATCACCGCGGTGAAGTGATCGTGCATGTGAAGCCGGTAGAAGGCCAGCAGCGCGGTGTGGTGGTGGTCGAAGGCATCTGGCCCAATCGCCACTTCGAAAACGGCATCGGCATCAACGCGCTGACCAGTGCCGACCCGGGCTGGCCGAATGGCGGAGCGGTGTTTCACGATACCGCGGTATGGGTGAAGCCGGTGGCCTGAGACCGTTCCGGTCAGGCACCTGGCTTGTGGCCCAGAGGGGCGCCCTGTTTCGCTCTGGAGACCGCGTGATCGGGTGTGGCGAAAGTCAGATCGGGCCGCGCCACCGGACGCGCGATCGCGCGCATCTCGTTCAAGCGCGGGCCGGCCTTAAGATCGTGAATGAAATGGCGGTCGACATGCAGCAGGCAGAGGCCATCGGCCAGTTGGCGGATGCCGTGGATGGCCCAGATATTGTCGAACATCGTCGCCGACGGCGTGTTCGATGGTGCCCCTGCTGCGGCGCTGTTGGTCATGCTGGCTCCTTCAGTACGAACGCGGCATGCCCAGCACATGCTCGCCGATGTAGGCCAGGATCAGGTTGGTGGAAATAGGGGCGGTGCGCTGTACGCGCGCTTCGCGCCAGCGCCGCTCGACGTCGTATTCGCGCGCATAGCCGAAACCGCCGTGGGTCTGCATACAGGCCTCGGCGGCATTCCATGCCGACTCCGACGACAGCAGCTTGGCGATGTTGGCTTCCTCACCGCAGGGCAGACCGGCTTCGAACAGCGCCGCCGCCTTGCGCACGATCATGTCGGCACCCTGCAGTTCGGCATAGGCGCGCGCTATCGGAAACTGCACGCCCTGGTTTTGTCCGATCGGGCGGTCGAACACCACTCTCTCGTTGGCGTATTTCGACGCGGTGCGAATGAACCACTGGGCGTCGCCGATCGATTCATGCGATACCAGGATGCGCTCGGCATTCATGCCGTCCAGGATGCAGCGAAAGCCCTTGCCTTCAGGTCCGATCAGGTTCTCGGCCGGCACCTTGAGGCCGTCGAAGAAAATCTCGGTGGTGTTGTGGTTGACCATTGCGTCGAGCTTCCTGATCTCCATGCCGTTGCCGCGCGCCTCGCGCATGTCGACCAACAACACCGAAATGCCATCGGTCTTTTTCTGCACCTGGTCGGCCGGTGTGGTGCGCACCAGCAGCAGCATCAGGTCGGAATGCTCGGCGCGCGAGGTCCACACCTTTTGCCCGTTGACCACGTAGTGGTCGCCCTCGCGCACCGCGCGGGTTTTCAGTTTGGTGGTGTCGGTGCCGGTGGTAGGTTCGGTCACGCCGAAGGCCTGCAGGCGCAGCTCGCCGGAAGCGATTTTCGGCAGGTACTTGGCCTTTTGCGTAGGCGAGCCGTGGCGCAGCACGGTGCCCATGGTGTACATCTGGGCGTGGGCGGCGGCGGCATAGCAGCCGTTGGCGTGGCATTCCTGCAAGATCACGCCGGCCGCGCGCAGCGACAGGCCGGCGCCGCCATACTCCTCGGGAATCAGCGACGAAAGGTAGCCGCCAGCGGTCATCGCCTGGACGAATTCGGTCGGGTAGCCTTCACGGCGATCCAGCTCGCGCCAGTAGGCGGCGGGAAAGTCAGCGCAGATGCGCCGTACGCCGTCGCGGATCTCGGGAAAATCCTCGCCCAGCGGAACGCTGACGGATGCGGAATTGTGTGCGGATGTCATGGGGGAATGTTCTCGGGGGAAGTGCAGGACGTTCAGCGCGCCTGGAATACCGGTTTGCGCTTCTCGTTGAAGGCGCGCACACCTTCAACACGGTCTTCGGTGGTCACCAGCCGGTTGTAGGCCTCGATCTCGAATCGGTAGCCGGTGAGGATGTCGGTCTGCAGGCCGTAGTGAATCGACTTCTTGGCCTGGCGGATCGACAACGGACCATTGCCGGCGATGGTGTCGGCCAGCGCCAGCGCGCCGGCAAGCAGCTCCTCGCGAGTCTCGAAAACCTGGTTGACCAGGCCCCAGTCATAGGCCTTTGCCGCGTCGATCGGCTGCGCCGAATAAATCATCTGCTTGGCACGCCGCTCGCCAATCGCGCGTGCCAGAGTCTGGGTGCCGGCGCCACCCGGCATGATGCCAAGGCGGGTTTCCGACAGCGCGAACCTGGCATCCTTTACAGTGAAGATGAAGTCGCACCCCAGGGCTGTCTCGCAGCCGCCGCCGTAGGCATGCCCATTGACCGCCGCGATCACCGGCACCACGCACTCGATCAGGGCCATGAAGCCGCGCTCGAACAACTCGTGCTGCATTTGCCAGGCCTGGTTGCTCATGCCGTTGCGTTCTTTCAGGTCGCCGCCGGCGCAAAAGGCACGCACGCCGGCACCGGTCAGGACCACGCAACGGATATTGGCTGGCGCCACCGTCAGGCGGGTCCACAGGTCGAGCAGGTCGTGGCCCATCTGGGTGGTGATGGCATTGAGCGCCTCGGGCCGGTTGAGCGTGGCAAGCAGGGTGTGCTCGCCCTTTTGTTCGAGCCTGATGGTCGAGTAGTCCGGAATGTTGAACGTTGCGCTCACGGCGCCTCCTTGTAAGGGTCGAGTACTGCCGTGGTATCGGCGCCCAGGGAACGTGCTGCGCTGCGCGGTGCGGGGCGCACGCCGTCAAACGATATCGGCAGGCCGATCATCGGAATGCTCGATCCCGGCACCGCCTGCAGCATGCCCAGCGCCTGCGTCTGCTCGTGCTCCAGCATCTGTCGGGTGTTCTGCACCGGGGCGCAGGGCACGCCCTGGGCGTCCAGTCTGGCAACCCAGTCGGCATTGGTGCGCTTCTGCATCTCGGTTTCGAGCAGCGGATACAGGATATGGGCGTGGCGCACCCGCTCCGGGTTGCTGGCGAAGCGCGCATCGGCAACCCACTCGGGGCGCTCCACGGCCTGGCACAAGCCCCTGAACAATTTGTCGTTGCCGGCAGCCACCACCAGTTCGCCATCGGCGCTGTGATAGGCACGATAAGGCACGATGCCGACCTGGCCCGACCCGGTCTTCACCGGCACTTCGCCGGATGCCAGGAACTGCGCCGCATGCAGGCTCATCCAGGAGGTTGCGGTCTCGTAGAGCGAGACATCGACCACGCCACCGACGCCGTCGCCCTTGCGCTTGAGCAGGGCCGCAAGGATGCCGATCACCGCCCACATGCCGGTGCCCATGTCGACTATCGACGGGCCCACTCGCACCGAGGCCTGGCCTTCGGTGCCGACCACGCTCATGATGCCGCTTGCAGCCTGCATCAGCGGGTCGTAACCGGGGCGCGCGGCAAGCGGGCCGCGCGCCCCGAAGGCTCCCATGTTGCAATACACCAGCGCGGGCTTCGCCGCCAGCAGGCTGGCCGCATCCAGGCCCAGTTGCACGACCTGGCCCGGCCGCAGATTCTGCAGGCAGACATCGGCGCGCTCCAGGATCAGGCGCTTGATCTTGCAAAGCTCGAACGGGTCGCGCAGGTGGCCAATAACCGAAAGCTTGTTGCGATTTAGCGCCTGGAATGAAGCCGAGGCGCCGTCGACAAACGGCGGGCCCCACTTGCGCGCATCGTCGCCCTCCGGTTTTTCGATCTTGATCACCTCGGCACCGAGATCCGCCAGGACCTGCCCCGCGAACGGCGCCGCGACACTGTGCCCGAGTTCGATCACCACCATGCCCGCCAACGGGCCTTGCGTGTTGGGTTGCTGTTCCATGAAAACCTATTCGGTGATGTTGTTGCGGCGGATCAGTTCGGCGATGGTGTTGGGCGCGAACGAAGGGTTGGCCGCCAGCACCAGAATATTTTTCGCAGCCAGGGTGATCGGCGTTGATTCACGCAGTCGATGGAAGGGCGGCGCCTTCATAAGATGCACGTTGCCCGAGTGGGTGGCGTCGGTGGCCAGCAGAATCGTGTAGCCGTCGGGTGCCGCCTTGGCGACGAAGTCGGCGCCGATCATGCCGGAGGCGCCGGCGCGATTCTCGATGATCACCGGCTGCTTCAGGTCTTCGCTGACCTTCTGCCCGACCAGGCGCGCCATGGTGTCGGTCGAGGCGCCGGGGCCGTAGGGCACGATCAGCCTGATCGGTCTGGCCGGAAAACCCTGCGCCAGCGCCGGGATGGTGCAGGTCAACTGGATGAAAAGCAGAGCCAGCGCGGCGCGCGAAAAGTGGCTGGTCACGTGAAAACCCTTGGTCGATGGCAGAAGCGCTGGAGGACAGCGGGCGATTATAGGCGGTGCCCGGTGCGGCTATTCGTTGATGCGCTCGGCCGTACGTCATTGGTTCTGTATATCCACCCAGCATCCATGAAACCAGGTCGATTGTCCCGATGCAGTGCAAAAACGTAATACAATCATCAAACACAAATATGCAGGACGCCCGATGTCTTCCGCCACGCTTTCCTTCCGCGCGTCGTCCGAATTCGCCGAGAAAACCAGAACCCTGGCGGCCGAACTTCGCATGACCAGTTCGGACTATGTTCGTGAGGCCGTGCGCGAGAAGAATGAGCGCACTCTGAAAGAGCGCATGATTTTTCTTTCAGGCAAGCTCTCCGGGCTTCATCTGGCCGAGAGCGAAGCCATGAATGCTGCCAATCGAGACGGACTTGGCTAAGTTGCGACGCGGTCAGATGTGGGAGGTCGACTTCGAACCGCAAACACACAAGGAAGAACCCGGCAAGCGCGGCCGTCCGGCGCTGGTGATCCAGACCGACATCCTGAACCATGCGGGCCATGCCACCACCATCGTCATCCCCGGTACCTCGAACGTGTATCGCGATGCCAAAGGGGACGGTTTCCCGTTACGTGTCGCGTTGGGCAAGCTGCCGCGGGCGAAATTGGAGACAGATCTGCTGGTTGATCAGATCCGCACCATCTCCAACACGCGATTCATGGGGGCCAAGCCGTTGGCCGATCTATCGCCCGCGCAGATGAAGCGAGTGGATGAAGCGCTGCGCCGTTTGACAGGACCATAAGCCTCCATGTGGGCGAAGCGTTGGCCGCGACTGCGTGATGTAAAGGGTGAGGTCGCCGAAGTAGGAATCGATGACGCGCACGCTGACGTTGGGGTTCTCGCGCTGCGCCGCCACTGTGAACGAAAGCTCTTCGTAGGTGGCGACAAACAAGCGAATGCTGCGCAGGGATTGGCTCAAGATGCACGTGCAACTTGAATCTTGGGAGGTGTGGATCGAGGGCTCAGTCGTGCCTATCGCCGCCCGCGGCGCGCTTCAATTGCTCGATCTCGCACCGCTGCCGCAGCAGATCCATGCCGTAGTCGTTGCCGTTGGGCGTGCGGATCAGCGTATGGATGTGGAATTTCTCGGGCTCGCTGTTGCCCAGGAACACGCCGGCGTGGTGGTCGAACTCGAGGATCAGCACCGGGCTCTGGATGCGGTAGTAGAACGGGCTGTGGTCATCGGTGCCGCCGATCCAGCAAAAGTGGGTCGCATCGAGATGCCGCTCGAAATCGGCCATGCGCGCGGCGAACGGGCCGACCGGCAGGTAGGCCAGGTAAGCGGCGACGAGTTGTCGCAGCGTTGCGCGTTGTGCCGATCCGAAGCCGGCCGCCGGCGCGCCTTCGTAGGGCACGACGCGATTGTCCTGAAAGGCGCCGCACAGGTGCAGTTCGTCGGCGATGGCAACCCGGCCCGGCGGCATCGCCGGATCACGCTTGCGCGTATAGAGCTGCGCGCGGCCATGCGATAGCGGATCGAGGCTGCGCATCAATTCGAGGCCTAAGCGTTCCTCGTCTTCGAACACACGCAAGCCGGCGAAGGGGCCGCTGTCGATATGCTCGGGCTCGGCGCCCATGAACGCCGGCGTCAACACCATCTGCTGGCCCAGCACCAGGCAGTTCAGGCACAGGTGGTGACCGTAGAAGCTAAAGCCCCAGGGCTGGCTGTCTGATGGAATGCCGAACAGGTTGAAGTTGTAGCTGAACTCGTTCATCACACTGGGCGCTGCCACCAGTTCGCCCAGGAAATGGTTGACACGCATGAGATTGCGCGCCTTGTCGAAACCCTGCTGGCTCAGCGCCGCGCGCAATACATCGAGAATGGCTTGGCGCAACGGCGGCGCGATCTCGTCCAAGCGCAGGCCGAAGCGGTGCATGTAAACCTCGGGATTCATCCAGGCGCGTCGTTCGCGTGCGTCGATGCCGTGGCAGAGAAGCGCGCGCTGCCCAGGCGTGGCCAGATGCAGCACTTGCTCCACGGCGACAGCGATTGCAGCGGCGGGGGCAGCTTCCGGGCCGAGCTCGAACAGACCGGGCTGACAGTGGCCGTCACAGGTAATGCCGTGAAAATCGCTGTTGCGGTAGCGCTCGCGCCAGGCTGCGAAGAGCGCGCCGGCACGCGGGTTGGCGAAGGTGTGTTCGGCCCAGGTGTAGGCGTCCATCGTGCCGATGCCGGCTAAGCGTGGATCATCCGGCGCGCGCAGGTGCTGGCGAAAATTCTTGCCTTGCGTCGACATGGGGTCTCTCAGATCAGTCCGGGATAGGAGCCGCCATCAAGCTGCAGATTCTGCCCCGAGATGAAGCCGGCCTGCGCGCTGCACAGGAAGGCGCAGGCGTCGCCAAACTCGGCCGGCGTGCCGAAGCGCCGTGCGGCCACGGTCTCTACGATGCGGCGGCGTGCTTCGGTCATGTTGATGCCCTGCGACTTCATCATGCGTTCGGCCATGAAACGCTGGCGCGGTGTATCGATGCGCTCCGGCAGCAGGTTGTTGAGGGTGACGTTGTCGGCTGCCGCTTCCAGCGACATCGCTTTCGAGAAGGCCGTCAATCCGGTGCGCGCCGTGGTCGACAGGGCCAGCGCCGGGCGCGGGCTCTTGACCATGGCCGAGGTGATGTTGACGATGCGCCCGAAAGTGCGCGCGCGCATGCCGGGCAAGACGGCACGAATCAGGAGAATCGGTGCGAGCAGGTTGGCTTCCAGCGCCGCCAGCCACGCCGCATGGTCCCACTCGGCCAGCGTCCCCGGGGTCGGGCCGGCGTTGTTGTTGATGAGGATGTCGGGTGCGGGGCAGGCCGCCACAAGCCTTGCACGCCCGGCCTCGGTGTTGATGTCGGCGGCGACCGTATCGACCCGCACGCCGGTCTGTGAGGCTATCAGTGCGCGGGCCTGATCCAGGCGCGGGCCGTCACGCCCGTTGATCCAGACCCGGCAGCCCTCGCGCGCCAGTGCGCTGGCGCAGGCCAGCCCGAGCCCGCTGCTGGAAGCGGCGAGCAACGCCTTGCGACCTGCTATGCCGAGATCCATGCAGGCCTCCCGCCCGGTGTTGCGCCAAGGCGCCTGATTGGCACGCTGTAGGTGGGCGGCATGCTCATTCGAGCTTGAGCCCGATTTTCTGGATCACCGCGGCCCATTTGTTGCGCTCGGCCTCGAGGAACGCGCCGAATTCCTCGGGCGTGCTGCCGATCGAATCGCTGCCGACGTCGCGCCGGTAGGCGACCACTTCCGCCGACTTCGCTACCTGCGCCAAGGCGGCGGAAACGCGGTTGACAATCGCCGGTGGAGTGCCGGCCGGCGCCAGCACGCCGATCCACACCAGCGGGTCGAAAGCGGCGAGTCCTGCTTCGGCGAAAGTGGGAATGTCCGGCATTTGATGGTGCCGATTCTTGCCGGAGATGGCCAGCACGCGCAGCCGCCCGGCCTTGATGTTGCCGATCGAGGGCAGCAGGGCTTCGAACATCGCCTGGGTCTGGCCGGCCAGCAGGTCGTTGAACGGTGTGCTGGTGTTGTAGTGAATGAACTTGAGGTCGGCCCCGGTCATCGAGGCGAACCAGGCACCGGCCAGATGCGGAATGGTGCCGATGCCGAAGGTGGCCACATTGCCGTGGGCCGGACTGGTCTTGCTCAGCGCGGCATAGGCCGCCGGCGTCTGCGCCGGCACCTGTGCGTTGACCACCAGTGCATAGGCGGTGGTCGACAACAGGCTGACAGGTAGCAAATCCCGTTTCGCGTCGAATGGCAGCTTGGTGTAAAGCGATGCTGCGGTCGTCAGGCTGGGGGTGCCGACCAGGAAGGTGTAACCGTCGGGGGGCGCCTTGACTGCTGCTTCAATTGCGATACGCGTGCCGGCGCCGGGGCGGTTGTCGATGATGATGGTCTGGCCCAATAGCGGACCGAGGCGCGCGCCGATGTGGCGCATGTCGGCATCCGGCCCGGAGCCGGGCGGCGTGGGCACGATGAAGCGGATCGGCTTGGCCGGATAGTCCTGGGCCCAGGCGCTTGCCGCGGTCGCGCACAAGAAGGCAATTCCTGTGGTGGCGACAATCCGGCCAAGGGTGTTTCGAGCTTGCGTTTTCATATCTGTCTCCGTCGGTTGTGTCAATCTGCTCAGATCGCCCGCGCCGCCTGGCGCGGCGCGCTGTCGCTGGTTTCCTGTGTTGCTCCCTGCGCTTCGCCCATCAGGCCACTGGCTGCAAGGGCATCGATCAAGGCCAGCGCCTGGTCTACAGTGGCGAAGGCGCCGAACACGTAGTGGTCCGGGCGCACCAGCGCGCCGCAGGTGCCCGCGCCATCGAGCCAGGCCTTGATCAACCCGTCGCGCTCGGCAATCTGCAATACGTCGCCCGTTTTACCGCTGGTGACCGGTACCCCGCCCAATACGATCACGCTGACGCCATGGGCCGCGGCCAGCGTTCGCAATGCGTGCGAATCGCATGCACTGTTGACGACCAGGCGAAAGCACGGCCCGGTGAGGTCGTCGAGCAGGCATTCCTGTCCCTCTCCGGTCGCCACCACCGGCTGCGGAAAAGCCAGCCCCGCCAGCGGCGCGCCGGCGGCGATCAGGCCTTGCGACAGGCCTGGAATCATTTCCTGGCGGATCAGTGTGGGTGCCATGCCGCCGCCCTTGGCCAGCATTTGCGCGTCGCGTGCGCGGGCGCGCGCGGGATCGCGTTCGGAAATCATGCGCCCGAGTTCTTTGGCGATGCGGGTGGTGGCAAGCACGTGCGGCCGGCGTTCCTCGGTGTAGGTGTCGAGCAAGCTGGGGCCGGCCTGACCGCGGATCGCCATCCCGAGCTTCCAGGCGAGGTTGCCGGCGTCGCGCAGGCCCTGGCACATGCCCTGTCCGAGAAAAGGCGGCGTCTGGTGCGCGCTGTCGCCGGCCAGGAACATGCGGCCGCGGCGCCAGTCGTGCGCGATCAGGGCGTGAAAGCGGTAGGCGGCGGCGCGCCAGATGCTGGCCTGCCCGGGTTTGAGCCAGCGCGCCAGCAGCCGCCACAGGCGCTCGTCCGACAAGGCCCCTTCGCGCGGCTCGCCGTCGAGCACCATGAACTCCCAGCGGCGATGGTTGCCGGGGCAGATGATGAAAGTACTGGGCCGTTCCGGTTCGCAATACTGCACATTGGTGGCGGGCAGGCGATCGAGAAACGCCGGCTCGACCTTGAGGTCGACCACGATCCACGGTTCGTCGTATTCCATGCTTTCAAGCTCGATGCCCAGCATGCGGCGCACGGGGCTCGAGGCGCCATCGCAAGCCACCAGGTAGCGCGCCGAGTAGCGATGCTCCTGCTGGTGCCGGTCGCGCACGTCGATGAGCACGCGCTCGGCCTCCTCGCGGGCGGCGATGCATTCGTGTTCCAGGGCAACCTGCACGTTGGCCATGCGCCCGATCGCCTGGCGCAGGATCGCCTCGACTCCGGGCTGGTCGCAGGTGTAGTTGGGCGACCAGGTGAAAGGGTACGGCGGCGCCATGTGGCGGCTGCGCTGTATCACTTGCCCGTCGGCACCGAAATACTCGGCGTCGCGAAACGACGCGATGTGCGGCCCCAACTGCTGGGCGATGCCGATGCGCTGGAAAATGCGCATGGCGTCATGGTCGAAGCCGACCGCGCGCGGTTGCGCGAATATCGTTGCGGACTTTTCGAATACGCCTACCTGCAGACCCTGGCGCCCCAACAGTCCGGCGAGGGTGGCGCCGACCGGTCCGTAGCCGACGATGGCAATGTCGAAATGCCTGAGCGGATACGCCTCAACCATTGAATCTTCCTGTTCCCCTTGCGCTGGACGCAACCCGAGCCCGGGCAGAGCGCCGACATGGCCGCGCCTGCGTCCATCGCTTGCGGCTGCGAGAATAGGGTTCCCGGACCTGTGCGTCCAATGATTGTTTTTGGCCCCGGCGTTGCAAGGAATTGAACAATGACCAGACACAGCCTCAAGGTTTCGCTCGAAGGCTTGCGGGTACTCGACGCGATCGACCGGCGTGGCTCGTTTTCCGCCGCCGCCGCCGAATTGTGCGTGGTCACCTCTTCGATCACCCATGTCGTGCGCAATCTTGAGGCGGAGCTCAGCCTCAACCTGTTCGACCGTTCAGGGCGGCGCGCGCGCTACACCCGCGAGGGGCGCACGCTGCTCGAACGCGGCCGGCACCTGCTGGCGCAGGCCGCACGCTTCGACGCCGAAGTGCAACTGATCGCCACCGGCTGGGAGGCGCAACTGGTGCTCTCGGTCGATCAGGTGTTGCGCATGGCGCCGCTGATTCCCCTGTTCGGCGCGTTCTTCAAGGCGGCGCCGCAAACCTCGCTGCATGTGCGGCGCGAAGCGGCAGCCGGTTCGTGGGACGCGCTCTTGTCCGGGCGTGCCGATCTGGTGGTCGGTGCGCCGGCGGCAGGGCCGCCGGGCGGCGGATATGAGTCGGCGCCGCTTTGCACATTGAAGTTTGTGCTGGCGGTGGCGCCGCAGCATCCGCTGGCGCGTCTGGAGGGCGTGATCGCCGACGACGAACTGGCGCGCCATCGCTCGGTGATCATCGGCGACACCACGCGCTTCCTGCCGCACCTGCAGTATGGCCTGGTGCAGAACCGCAATTGCCTGTCGGTGCCAGACACCGACGCCAAGCTGCAGGCGATTCTGCTGGGCATCGGCTGCGGCTTTTTGCCGGAGCGTCTGGCCAAACAACACGTGCGCGCCGGGCGCCTGGTTCTGCTGCGCGTCGAGACACCGCATCCGCCCAGTCAAAGCACGCTGGCGTGGCGTGCGGGCGAGAACGGCCGGGCGCTCAAATGGTGGATCGAACAACTGACGCGGCCGCGGCTGGCGCAGGGGCTGTTCTTTTGAATGGTCCACATGCCCGGTGAACGGAACGCCAGGCGTCTGCTCGTCGAGCTGTTGTGCGGCCGCAGCGGCGCGCCTTTGTCGCTTGCCTCCATCGCCGGCGATCTGGCGGTGTCGCCGGTCGCCCTGCGTCGCAGCCTGCGGCGCTTCGCGCATAATCTCCACTTGTGCGCCGCGCCGCCGGCGCCTATTTCGAAAGGATTGCCATGCCCAACCCCGTCATGCCGCGCGTACCGCGCGCCGAAATGACCGCGCGCCTGCAGAAGGACTACGACGCCGCGCTGAAATTGCGCGACGACGCCACCTTGATCGAGATCGGCGCCCATGCGCCCGAGCTGATGGAGTGGTATCGCGAGGGCTTTTACGCCAAGGTGTTTTACGGCGGGCGGGTGGCGGTGCGTACCAAGGAGTTGCTGCGTTATCGCCTGTCGATGACCCACGGCTGCGCCTACTGCAACCGCGGCAACAGCGATGCGGCGCGCAAGTCGGGTGTGAGCGACGCGCAGCTCACGCACATCATGGACGAAAACCATGCGGTGTTCGAGGCCTGCGACCGCGCCGTGCTGAAACTGGCGGACCAGGTCGCCATGACCAACCAGCACGGCCATCTGGATCGTGCGCTGTACGCCGAGTTGCGCGCCCATTTCGACGATGCGCAGATTTTCGAGCTCGGCATGACCGCCGGGTTCTTGACCGGCATGGCGAAATTCATCTTCGTCTACGACTTGGTCGAGAAGGAAGCGAACTGCCCGTTCCAGCCGCGCGCGCTGGCGGCGTAGCGGCGTAACGGGGCGGGCGCGGCCTTGCTGACGCATTTGCCGCAGGCGCTTGTAGCGGCGCGTGCAGTGGCAACCAGGTGGTGCCGGTAGAATCCGCCGCTTCCGCCATATCGGAGCCCCGGTGTCCGACCGTCTCGCAGTCCTGCCTCAATACCTGCTGCCCAAGCGCGCGCTGACGGTCGCCAGCGGCGCGCTGGCTGGATTGCGTGGCGGCGCCCTGAGTCATGCGGTGATCCGCCGCTTCATCGCTCGTTACGCTGTCGACATGGCGGAGGCCGCCGATCCGCGCATTGAAGCTTATGCCAGCTTCAACGAATTCTTCACCCGTGCGCTTAAGGATGGAGCACGACCGCTGGCCGCCGCGCCGTGGTTGTGCCCGGTGGATGGGGTGATCAGCCAGTGCGGGCCGATCGAGGGCGAGCGGATTTTCCAGGCCAAGGGGCATCGCTACAGCAGCCGCGCCCTGGTGGGCGGCGACGCGCAACTGGCGTCGCTGTTCAATGATGGCGCCTTTGCAACCTTGTACCTGAGCCCCAAGGATTACCACCGCATCCACATGCCGTGCCGCGGCGTGCTGCGGCGCATGATCCACGTGCCGGGCGCCTTGTTTTCGGTCAATCCGCTGACCGCGCGCGGCGTACCAGGCTTGTTCGCGCGCAACGAGAGGGTGGTGTGCGTGTTCGAATCGGCGCATGGGCCCTTCGTGCTGGCACTGGTAGGCGCCACCATTGTCGGCAGCATGGCTACCGTGTGGCACGGCGTGGTCAACCCGCCGCGGCCTGGCAGCGTGCGTGAATGGACCTATGCCGAAGATCAGGTGGTGCTGGAACGCGGGGCCGAGATGGGGCGTTTCCTGCTGGGCTCGACCGTGGTGTTGCTGTTCCCGAAAAACACGTTGAGGTTCAATCCGCAGTGGGCGCCAGGCGGGGCGATTCGCATGGGCCAGGCGATGGGCGAGCTTGTTGCAAATGATCGGCCGACCCGCGATTCAATGAATGAACCCGGTTGACGACATGTTCGAGGCAGCCGCGCTGCGTAGCAACGCTGCGCGCATCGCGCCGCATGTGCGGCGCACTCCGGTGGTGCGCGTAAATGGCGCCGATTTCGGCCTGGATGGCATCGAACTGGTGTTCAAACTGGAGTTCCTGCAACACGCCGGGTCTTTCAAGGCGCGCGGCGCGTTCACCCACCTGCTGTCGCGCAAGGCAGGTGCTGCCGGGGTGGTGGCAGCCTCCGGTGGCAACCATGGTGCGGCGGTAGCCTATGCGGCGCAGCGCCTTGGCGTGCGTGCCACCATTTTCGTGCCCGGCGTGGCCTCGGCCGCCAAGCTCGCGCGCATTCGCCACTACGGAGCCGACCTGCGCATCGTGGGCCAGCGTTACGACGACGCGCTGATCGCCAGTGAAGCCTATGTGCAGGACAGCGGAGCGCTGGCGATCCACGCCTACGACCAGCCGGAAACTCTGCTCGGCCAGTCGTCTGTCGGTCTCGAACTTGAAGAAGACGCGCCCGACCTCGATGCCCTGCTGGTGGCGGTGGGCGGTGGCGGCCTGATCGGCGGTATCGCCGCCTGGTATCGCGGGCGCGTTCCGTTGCTCGGCGTCGAGCCTGAACTCGCGCCGACCTTGCATCGCGCACTGGCCGCCGGCAAGCCGGTGGACGCGCCGGCGGGCGGCGTGGCTGCGGATTCCCTTGCGCCGCGGCAGGTCGGGCGGCTGATGTTTCCGCTGATGCAGCGCTATGGCGCGGGCTCGGTGCTGGTCAGCGACGCTGCCATCGTCGAGGCGCAGCGCAGCTTGTGGCACGTGTTGCGGGTGGTGGTTGAACCAGGCGGCGCGGCCGCGTTTGCAGCGTTGCAAAGCGGGGCCTGGCGGGCGCAGGCGGGGCAGAAAGTTGGCGTGTTGTTGTGCGGGGCGAATACGGCGGCGGTTGATTTTTCGTAAACGCCGCACGCATCGAACGCTTGGCCGGCGGCAATGCCGGGGATGTGAAACCGGTCGGCGCGGGTGTTTTTCGAACTGCGCCTCGACTTCGGTCCCGGCTACCGGGTGTACTTCATGCAGCGCGGCGCTCTGCTCATTGTGTTGTTGGCAGGAGGCGACAAACGCACGCAGGATGCCGACATCAAAAACGCTCTCGAAATTGCACGTGAATGGAAGGAATGAATCATGGCTGAAAAATTTTCCCGCTGGGACGCCGCCGATTATCTGAAGACCGATGAAGACATGGCGTTGTATTTCGAGGTCCGCACCGCCGACGATCCCGGCGATGGCAGCTTGATCCGCAGCGCCCTGCGGGCGATTTCCCGCGCACGCCGCATGACCCGGCTCGCGCGCGACACCGGCATCTCGCGCGACGGCCTGTACACCGCGCTCTCGCC
>Ga0163147_10005095_pt1 | contig 16270 bp, 13 predicted proteins | sample OliLakLV19MP6G1_FD_148597 | JGI IMG/M metagenome (GOLD analysis project Ga0163147, IMG submission 148597) | Freshwater microbial mat bacterial communities from Lake Vanda, McMurdo Dry Valleys, Antarctica- Oligotrophic Lake LV.19.MP6.G1 | ecosystem: Environmental > Aquatic > Freshwater > Lake >...
ACACCGAGACATGCTGCGCCTGCGATGCCTCGCTGGGCGACCTGGTCCCAAAGGTGGACGTGGTGCCGAACGGGCAGACATCCAAACCCGGACCCCGCCATGACTCCTGAACCATGCTTCCCCGGGCCACTCGCCCGGCTCGTCCTGACCGCGGTGCGTCTCTACCAGAGGCATGCCCCCCGCACACTCCGATCTGGCTGCCGGTTCGAGCCGGGATGCTCGGAATACATGATCCTGGCCGTCGGGAAACACGGCGCCGTCCACGGCGTCGCTCGCGGCCTCCACCGAATCTGCCGTTGCAGACATCCCAACGGCGGAGTCGATCACCCATAGGATGCAATCCACAACTCAGAAAACACACACCCACATGACACGATACGAATACCAGGCCATCCCTTTCATCGGCTCCGTCAAAAGCGGCCAGGGAGCCGACATCGTCGCCAACCAACTCACCAGCGCCATCGACAGCATGGCATCGCAGGGCTGGGAGTTCCACCAGCTGGCCGACGTCAACATCGAGGTCCAGCCGGGCTGCCTCGCAAAGCTGTTCGGGGCCTCGGTTTCCTACATCACCTTCAACCAGTTGATCTTCCGCCGCGCCGCCGCCTGACACGGGCCCAAGGGCTGCGCGCGCAGTTTGGGGGAGGCATCCGGTGGGAGGGGTCACGGACCCACCGGATGTCCTCATCGCGTGCAGTTAAGTCTAACTCTCCCCTCGTCCGATCGGAGGGTCAACCCCGCAGCACTCATGCCCGACCGCAAACACGCGGTGACAAGCCTCGCCACAGCTGCGTCGAAGTGACCAAGTCTCGGACCGCCAGCCGCACCCCGTTTGCTGCGCGAACGGATACCCAGTGGATCCTCAGCGGTCTGTAATCCCCCGGAATCCTCTGAAAGAATTCGCCCCCGAACTCGTCTTCAAAGGCATGACGAGCATGGTTTTCGCGATAGGACGGGCTGCTGGGAGCAGGAGGCTGCTCGCCGCCTCGGTCTACTTGGCTTGCGCAGCCGCTATGGCCGACGCGCAGTCGGCAGGGGCCCCCATCCCTCTAGCCTACTCCAGCGAGCGGCGCTTTTTTCCGGGCCACGCCCATCCGGGAGGCCAACCGCTGCTCCACTTGGAGGAGTTGGGCGACATCGCGGAACGGTTGCTCCAGCAGAACAACCTTCCGTTGCGGGTCACGATCGTCATTGACGAGATTCCTGCGGCGGCCCTCGCCCGGATCTCCGGCCCGCCTGAGAATGCCACGGTCACGGTACAGGCCTGGGCCGTGTCCCGGTTCTCGGCCAACACGTGGGCCTTTGTGATCGGACACGAGTTCGCCCACCGGACCGACCCGCGCGCCACGCGTGCACCGGGCCGGACGCATGAGGATGTCGAGATCGCGGCGGAGATCATCGGTGCGAGATACGCGATTCGGGCCGGATTCGATCTCGACGCCCATCTGAATCAGCTCTTTCATGGCCCCGATGGACGGGGTCGGGCCCAAGGATTCACCCTCCAGAAGGCCATTGCCTTACGCAAGGCTTTCGGCCGATGACCGGGGCGGTCAGAGCTTCTCAATCTCGACTCAGCGCCACTAACGAAAGGAAACCCAGACATGCCCTATGTGAAATGCCCGAAGTGCGCCGGAAAAGGCGATGAAGAATGCTGGTGCGTGAAACGCGGCAAGCCCGACCCGCTCTGCGACAACTGCCGGGGAAAGGGGAAGGTTCGATGCCACAGTTGCGATGGTAAACGCACCGTCTGGCTTGGCAACAAGCCGTAGCTGCGAAGACGGTCACGCCCCTTCCGCTCAATCGCTTCCTCAAAGAATTGCACCCCGATTGCGCCTACCCGAAACCCGTGCTCGCGCAATCACGATACTTCTTGATCATCAATATGACGCTTTTTATCGAAGGGGGTAGATGTATCAACCTGGTGGAAGCTCGAACACCGCGATCACCACGAGGCTGGTTCAGGATGCGGTTCGAGGCGATCGGATTGCACTGGAGGAACTTGCGTATCTCATTTTGCAGTGGCTCAGGACCAGGATTCCTCACAGGCTGGGACGCAGCGGCCCCTCGGCAGCGATCGATCCTGATCGATACCCTTCACCACTACTTCACCGAGGAACCTCAAGCTGCCCTGCCCGCTGGACCGGAGACCATCGAGCCGAGGCTGGAGGCCGGGATCCGGCGGATTCTCGAGCCTGGCAACGTGGGGCTCAACAACTTCATCCTCGGTCGCCTTGCCGAGATCGCGCTGGCCGACGGCTCGTTGCTCGGCAAGGAAGGGGCGGTGATCCTCGAAATTGGGGAGCGCCTTGGGTTCGATTCCGCGCCGACCTACCGCATTATGGTCGCCGCGGCAGACCAGGCAGGGGTCCAGGCGAACACCCGTTTCAACCGCGCCGCGCTCGCCCTTCGCCGGTCACTGGGGATGGATCCATGTGGATAAATCGTCGATTTCCGGGAAAGAAATCTCGTGCTTTGCCGCCCCATCGACGATGAACCTGAAAGAACCGCGATGACCGTGAGCCGATCCGAGACCGAACCGCTGGCCTGCCAAAGCAGGTTCCCTGCGGAGGCGGATCGCGGTTCGGTGGCCTGCCTCGGAGTTCAGCCCGACACTGCACGCCCCGGCCCGCGGCCAGCACCCCGGCCTGCGGGGCAGGTCGGGGAACGCCGATGCTCGCCTGACCCGATTCTCAGACTGCTGCGAACCCTCGGTGCGCTTCTGATCGCGCTCTGCGCGGCGTTGTCGACAGCCTTCGGTGCGCCCGACTCGGGCGAGCTACTCCAGAAAGATCTCCCGAATTTGTACGCGGCGTTCGGGGACCAAGCCCGCCGCCTGCCGGCGGATTATGTCATCGCGATCGATGTTTCCAAGACGATCGCGCCCTACAAAGATTTGATGGTGAATGCTCTCGGATCATTCATCGAGTCCGTCCCGGAGGGCGACTACGTCTCCATCATGCAGTTCGGCACCACCGCCCGACCGCTCGGAGTTCCATCCACCATCTCGGAGGCCACCCGCCGGTCCATCCGCTCAAACCTTGCCGCCTTGACATTCCAGGACATGGACACCGATCTGGAGCTGGCCGCCCGAGCCACTCTGGACGAGCTGAACCGGCCGGGCGGACACGATCTGAAATTTGTTTTCGTTTTTACCGACTTTCTCCACGATCCTTCTGCTCCTCGCCGGGGAACCGAGAAGTGGGCCTCGCTCGAGGATCGCTTCCGACGCGAGCAGGAGGGCCGGAACGTTGATTTCTATGCGTTGAAGCTGCCTCTCGACCGGCGGGCCGGACGAGATATCCCGCTCCTCCAGAAAGTATTCCCGAACCTCCAGGTGATCACTGTCGAGCGGGAAACCCTGCAGGAGTGGTTCCAGCGCCGCAAGGCGGAGATTCTCCGCGACCGACTCAAGGTGGTGGTGTCGAGAGATCTGTTTCGAGCCGGTGCGCAGGTGAACGGCGAGACCCGCGGCGACCGGCTCATGATCGAAGCAAAGCCGGGCGGCAGCACCCTCATCGAGAGTCTGGCCCTGACGAAGCTTGTCCCCGCGACGAACGCCGAACTGCTCCGGATGTCGCCGCTGCCTGTGGAGATTGCTGGGGCCAACGGGCGCGCGACCGTTGCAGAGACCGTGCCGGGCCCGCTGGAGAAGATGTCGTTCACCGTCGATTCCCTGACAGCCGCCGGCTCGATCCATTTCAAGCACATGGAGGAGCTTTCCCGACTCGGATTGCCCACCGAAACCCCCTGGACGCAGGACATCGGGGTCGAGGGTGAGCTTTCCACGGGGCGCTTCAGATCGAGCACACTTCTGGCGGCGAAGATCGCCGCGGGCGTCGTCGCGCTGATCCTCCTCATTCTAGTCACCAAGATGGTAGGCAGCCTGATGCCGAAGACCCTTTACGGCAGCCTCGAATGGAGAATCGGCTCAACCTCGGGCAAACGCGACATCGCAGGCACTTCGCTGAAGTTGGCCAGTCTCGGAATCCCCGGTTGGAGTCCGAAGAAGTCTTACCTGCTTCGAAATATCGACGGCGAGGTCACCCTCACTGTTCCGGGAGAACCCCCGCGCCCGCTCAAGAAGCATCAATCTTTCTCCCTGGACGGAGCCACATTCGTTTTTCGTTCCCAGTTCTAACCAACACCCACAATGCTAACCGACCACCAGATCCGGAAGTTCGTAGCCGAACGCCTCATGGCGCAGTCCGCCGTCACCGGCGACGACATTTATACCCCGACCCTAGTCGTAGGAGTGGGGGGAACCGGCATTAAAGTCCTCCGCGGACTGAAGAAGCATCTCAAACGCAACGAGTCGCATCAGATCCGACTGCTTGGCATCGATACCGATCGGAGTGAGAACGACAAGTTCCAGGAGCTACCAAACCTGACCGACACGGAACTGCTGCTCTTGGATGGCGACCTGGCGGGGCGATTCCTAGCCCAGGTCGCCGCCAATCCGGGTGGCTTCCCGCACATCCTCGAGTATCTGCCCGCGGAGCATGCCGGTTTTCCGAATTTGCATGCCACCGTCTCGGCTCAGATCCGACGCAACATCGGTGCCGGTCAGTTCCGGAGAACGGGACGGCTGGCGTTTCACTCCAACGTGATTGCGGGTGGCAACATCATGTCCCGGCTGCGACAGGTTCATGCCGACCTCACCGCCATACCCATGCAACAGGCGCAGCGGGCCGCCGGCCGGGATCTGGACCAAGGTGCCCGTGTTTACGTCGTGGGCTCGTTCGCGGGGGGCACCGGAGCCGGCCTGCTCCTCGACCTGCTCGCAACTCTCAGGAGTGTCTTCACGCAACCCCTGGACACCATCACGCTGTTCGGAGTGCTTCCGGGTGCCCTGCTCGACAAGGCTCTGAAAGACCCGAAACGGGAGAAAGCCCAAACCCGGGCCAATGCCCTCGGGGTCCTTGCCGACCTGCAGGCCGCATTGCTGGGTGAGCTGAATGACCTTCCGTTCCACCTCGGCGAGGGCGCACCCTTCCGTCCGGGGATCCGTGGCCTGCTCGACACCTGCTATCTGGTGGACGAGCGGCTCTACAACGGCAGTTCCCCACGGGATTTCATGGACCTGTGCAGCGGCGTCGCCCTATTCCTCTATGCCTTGGTGGGCAGCGGAATGGGAAGCGATCAGGACAGCGGCAAGATTAACGTCGCATTCTCCCGCAACGATGGCGGGGGCACCGGGCCTGTGTGCTGTTTTAACGCCCTCGGCGTCGCGTCAGTCGCCTATCCGATCGATGATCTCGAAGAGTATGCGGTCCGGTTCATCTTCGATCTATGGGTGGATCGCTGGCGGTCCGCAGAGTCGGAAGCCGAGGCAACCGAAACCGTTCTGTCGGAGATCCGTTCGAAAATCTGCCTCAACTCGGCCGATGACTTCGCCGCGCAAGTTCGAATCGAGATCCCCGACTGCGAATACTTCCCCTCGACAGGCGATCGAAAGCAACTCCTCCAGCTGAGCGACCAGGAGTTTGTGGGCGAGCGACACCGGCGATACGGCGAGCTGGAAAACGCCCTGCGCCGCGCCTCCAGACAAATCGAGGCGCGTTCCGTGGTCTTCGTGGAGCAGCACGCCACCTACCTGAGCGAGTTGATGGCCCGCCTGATCGGCCGGGGTCAGAATCACACCTTGGCCGTGCTCGACGCGCTCGCAGCGGACGTGGAACGGCTCCAAGGCGAATGGGTGAACAGCAAAGCAGCCCGCACCGAGCGGATCGCGGTGATCGAACGCATGTTGCCGCGAAAAGAATCGTGGATTCATTTCAACGACTGGTACGATGGCCCGCCCCGCAGAAAGTATGTCGCGCTGATCCAGGAGCTGTTCCGCCTGAAGTATGAGGCGGCGTTTGATGCGGAGGTGGACGAGGTTATCCGGGAGCTTGCGACCAGAACCAGCGAATGGAGACTATGGTCGGCGAACTTGGCTTCCGGCCTCGAACAGGACCGACAACACAACCGCCAGCAAATTCAGACTTTTGACGAGGCCAGGTCCGGGCTGGATGGAGAAGACTTTGGAGTGGTCCACTCGGCCATGCCCCGATCGCAGTTTCGTGAGTGGGCAGAGTCGATCCCGCTGAAATGGCCGACGGAGCTCGTGCCCACCCGGCCGGACAAGTCGGAACTCATCGAGTGTGTTTGGCTGACGATGATCGAACCATTCCGGAACGCTCTCAGGCAGTTCGATCTTCTGGCCGCCGCACGACTTGAGAAAGACGCAGCGGACCGAACAGCGGACACGCCCACCCCGACCCTTAACCGCCTACGCGCGCTGGACACTACCGCGATTCCGGCCATCCAGCTCGTCGATGCGGCCCCGCTCTCCCACGAGATGGCCCCGGAGAAATTCGTCGCGGGGCGCGAGATCCGGCAATCCAACAAATGGGTCATCGGCCTTTTTGAGCCGGTGGCGGGTGGAGGACAACCAACCGGACTCGAGATCGCCCCCCCCCACTTTGTGATCTCCGCGCAGGTTTACAAGGGATTCGGAGCGGTCCACTGGCGCGGATTCTCGGAGGCGGAAGTCTATTATCTGCAGGACCCGTGGCGGGCCGGGGTGCTTCCCGACACGGTGAAAATCTCGCCATTGGTCGCGTTGAGTTCCGCCGAAGCGGTAATCTATAAGGCTCTCGGCTTGGGTCTCTTGTGCGACGCGATCTTACTCCACGGCAACGCGTATCACCGAAATATCACTTCCGACGGAGCGGGGTCTTCCTTTAGCACCTATCAGATAGCGCCTCGCAAGGCCGCCCAGGAGCTAATCTCCGAAGGCCTTGTCGGCCAGGCGGAGAATGATCTCCTTGACCCCCCGAGGGAGAGTCGGTTGGGCGCGGCACTTTCAGAGACGCTCTCCTCTCTCCACCACGTAAATGGGAGAGAGTTTGTCGGAAACATCGAGATCATCTTCGACCGCGCGAAGAACCGACTGGGCTCGAAGTGGGTCAAGGATGTCATCCGGGATTTCCTCGCCGACGATCCCGAACGACGGTTCCCGACCCCCGGCGAAGTGTGGAGAAAAATCCGGGAGGCATTGGCCTCTTATGTCGCCAGACTCTGAGATTCGCCCGCCCGTCCTACCCGGTGTGCTGGCTGCTCTCTGCGTTCCCGGCCAGTTGGTCGGGGACGGTGGTCGGTTCGCGCAACGGGTGGCGCAGACGCTGGAGGGCCTTCTCGGCAAGGATCTCGCTTCGGCCTGGACGCTGTCGTCGTCGCTCGATGCGCCTCCGGTCATCCTCCCCGCCGACCACCGCTATCCCGCTGCCATCCACATCCAACAGCACCACCCGCGGTGGATGGTGTGTGCCGCCTCGCTCACGGATTCGTCGAAGGGAACTTCCATCGCGGAAGCGCTCAATCGCTTCCCCGGCCACACGACGCTCGTTCTCCTGGAAGATGAGAGATCGGAAGGCAACCTCGCCACTCCACTGCCACGAGGAGACCATGGCGCGACCGTCGTCCTGTTCCGATCGAGGACGGATGGCTTCGAGCGTCGCCCGGAGAATCTTTCGCTTGCCGCCTCGTTGTATCTTTACTGCGTGTGGCGAAGCTACTGCGACGCGAACGACGGAAACCTGCGAACCGCCCTCGGACTGCCCGAGGGATACCCGGAGCACGGACTCTACACGATCGGTTACGGCTCGGCCACCGTGGATCTCGACTACCAAACCGACCGACTCGCACACCGTATCACGGGGGAGATCTCGCGGGATTGGCTGCGCCCCCATTGGTCGGGTGACTTGCAGCCCCTGCCCGACCCGCGCGATCTGATCGAGTTCCATCTGGCCCGGCCCGATTTCGTCCTCACCAACGGCGAAGCACGCCCCCGGACCAATGAGATCGTCGCAGGCGACCAGGTGGTTTCCGTCGGGTTTTTTAAGAAGCTCCCCAAGTTGCCGCGGCGACGGGTTGTCGGCGGGCGGGCCGCGCTGGCCCGCTTGGTTATGGCGGTACAGCGGCACCTCGCACTGCTTCAGTTCGGGGCGATGCCGCAGGTGGCCCGGGTCTTGGCGCTCCGCAGTGAGCGATTTGCCGGGTTCGTAGAAGGTGAGGTCAGCCGCCGAACCACGCTGCCCCAACAAAGCCCCGGCCTTTTCGCGTTTCTGGAAGCCTCGGTGGGAGCCGTGCGCGACTGGTCCGCTGCTCTGGCCCGGTCCGAATGGCAAACGCCCGAGCATTCACCCCCGCAGCGGCTGATCGCCAAAGCCCGACTCGGTGTGGATCGGCTGCCCAACGCCTCGGGCGGTCTCCTGCGGTGGGCGTTGCTGACCAGCGCTCTTGTCTGGCTGGCGTGGGGCTCCCAGATCCTCGGGGCGTTCGGCGTGACGCCTCCCGGACCCACAACCCCACTTCCAGCCGACCCTCGCTACGTTGCGGCTCTTGACTCCACCGGTGGCACCCTCCTCGTCGCGGTCCTGGCCTGCTGGCTCTTTGCGGCGTTTCGCGTCAGTCGCCTCTCCACGCTCGCGAACCGATACATGCTGCGCAGGTTCATCCTCTCCGCCACTGAGAAGACGGTGGCATCCCTTCAGAGGGTTGGACGCGATGTGGAGGGGCGTGCCGAGCAATCACTCCGGGCGCTGGATCGCCTGAAAGCGGACTTCGCCTCCTCCCCCGAAGGCCAGCGGACCCTGCCCTCAGTTGGCGACAACGCGGAACCGCTCTGCACCGGCGAGGCTTTCGAGAGTCTCATTCATCCCCGACTTGCCCAGGCGCTGGCGCACTGTCACTCTACCGCAGTCGGCAAGATTGCTCCGGAGGGGGCCTTCCCGAACCTTGAGACGGACACTTGGACGCGTTGCCTCGCCGATGCGGCGGCAGATACAGCTCGAGGCCTGGTACTCGGCACCACCTTGGAGCAGGTCGCATCGGTCATCCAGCCGACCCCAGCAGATCGCACCACCGCCTTCCGGAAGGCGGTCGAGACAGCCAGAAAGCCCTGCTATTCGGGAGCCAATCCGGCCGCAGCGCGGGAGTTCTCGAATGCGGGCCGCGGTTGGGCCGACGCTCGCGGCCGCGCCGACCGGGTTGAGTTGCGCAACATCCCTCTGCCGCAGCTTGCCGTATTCGCTGTGTTTCCTCTCCCATCGCTCTCCGCCCCAGGCGCAGCCAAGCCGGGACTCGTCCCATGAGCAGGGCCAGATTCCCCATCCTGTTGCTGGCGGGGTCATTCTACAGCCTGCTGGTGTTCCTCATCCCGGGGTTTTGGGTAGTGCGGCGCGCCGCGGAGTTGTGCGGCTCCTGGGGATGGGGAGATCCGATCCGGTGTCTTCACATCCTGCATGCCCTGCTCTATGTCGCGATTGCCGCCGGACTGTGTGGGTATGCGCGCATCCACAGCAGGGCGTTGGAAGACTCGGCTGCGAATCCCCGCTGGGTGGATGTTTTGCTCGGTTGGCTCACTCTCCGGGGCTACCGCTGGTTGGCCGCGCTGGGTCTCGTCATCCTGCCGACCGCGCTCGGAACCGGTCTGTATTACGGGACGCTGGTGCCCGAGTCGTTCCCCCTGGCCGCCGCCGTGTTTCTGGCACTGGCCGACCTAAGTACCCACCCCGTGCCAGTTTCCTGGGAGGACGGTCTGCCGCCGGCCCGGTCCGCGCTCGACACGCTCCCCGACCCCGGGGGCGAGGAGGGCTATCGGGATCTTGAGATTTCGTGGAACCCGCTCCAGTGGAACGAGGAAGGCCATCCCCCGCGCACCGAGATCTTCCCGATCTCGGACAAGGAAAATGCGGAGGCCATCGCCAGGACTCGCTCCGGCGACCTCAGCCTCTACGTCCGCGAAGGCCTCGTGTCGTCCGTCCTTCGGACTGCCCGTCGGGTCCGGGAAATCAGCGAGGAAAGCCGGTTCAACGCGATGCAGGAACTGGCCTCGGTGGTCGCCCTGACGCGGGCGCTGCCCTACGCCACCGACGAGGAAACCCACGACATGACGGAGTATCACGACTACCCCGTAGAGTTTCTGCACGACGGACGGGGGGACTGCGAAGACCATGCGATCCTGGCTGGCGCGCTGCTCCACGCACTGGGCCATCCGGTTGGCCTGTTCCTGATCGATCTGAAAACCGGCTCACACGTTGCCCTCGCCTATCGCACGATGAACACGCAGGGGGTGCTCTCCACCACGGGTCCGGACGGACATGAATACTTCTACGTCGAAACCGTCCCCACCGCGAATCACCATGCCGTTGGCGACATCCCCGACCAGTTTTTCGTGGAGCTGAAGGGGATGCGAATCCTCGCCCTGTAGAGCCGGTGCAACTCCTCCTGATCCTGGCCGGTCTGATCCTCCTGCTCCGGGGTCCGGGAGTGGCCCGCCTCGCCGGTGCCGCGCTCGTCGCGCTCGCCGCCTTCTGGCTGGCCTCCTCTGCGCGCAGTCTCGCCCCCGAGAATGTGCGCCGGATTGCCCAACTTAGAAGAGAGAACATGTCGCCCGGGCTCCGTGAACTCCTCGACAAGGGTCGCGTCAGACAGGATCCAACCGAGGACAAACTCGAGAGACGGGATCGTGACAAGCCGAAGCGCACGGAAGATGACGCTGCTCGACGCCCAGTTGGTGAGGACTCCTTCTCGATCCACTGCAACCACTGCGGCCAAGCCCTGCAGCTGCGTTACCATCCCGAGTCCATGGGACAGTTGCGGTGCGTCAGATGCGCGCGGATCGCATTCTGGATGCAACTGGATGAGCGTGGAACCTGGCGGACCATGCCGGAATATTTCGAACTCACTCCGTCGCCGGTGGGTGGGGAAGTTGGAATCGCATGGGCCTATTTCGTCGAACGATTTTCATACGACCACGCGAAAGCCCGATCAAAAGACCCCGTCTGGCAGACCACACCCTACACGACCCGGACCATGACGGGGGTTTGCCGCGACAGCGCAACTGCGGTGGCGGATTGGCTGGTTGCCTCTGGACACCAAGCCGCGGTTGCGACCGGCGAGGTGACCTTTGCGAGCCCCTACGGTTCGCGCCATGCCTGGACGGTGGTCAGCGCGAACGGGGTCGATTACATCCTCGAAACGACCGGCCCGTCGAGATTCAGCCGGGCCAAGACGCCGCCCCGGGCGGACCTGATGACCGAATATTTCCCGAACGCCAAGTTCAGTCGTGAAGGCGTTTGGGGGGAGACTGGCAAGGGGCGGATTGTTGATTACGATTCCCCGGATCTTTGGTATCAAGTGGTCCACTGAGATGCACCCGACCCTCGCCTCCCTCGACTGGAACTTCGCCGGCGCCACCGCGCTGATGCTCATCGTCCGGCTCGCCGCGCTGCAGGATGCCTTCGGCCGATAGTTGGTACCAGTCACGACCATAAACCCGACCCAATTTCGGAAAAGTGACCAAGATCTGCGGCGCTGTCAGTGAGTGGGCGGCAACAATTTTTCGAAGATGGTATCGAGAGAAACCATCTCCCCATTTGAGGGAACGTTCGGGGTTGCGTTGAGAAGGTTCCGAATATCCTGCCATAGGTGATCGCGGCGCAGGATATGCACGATCCGGCTTGCGGCGAATTTCTCCAGATGACGGGGAACCCAACCTTTGCTGGATTCCGACGAAATCGTCATCCGGCAACTCCAACAAATCGCATTTTTCCACCAAACCGGATTTCAGAAGGAACTTCTGCAACCGCAGCGCAGCTTCCTTCGATGCGGCTGGCGTATTCCCGTACAGCAAAATCACTTTTTCCGGGCGGAAATGCCGGGAGCAGATGATCCCCGGCCAGAGTTCCTGGTTGGTCAGGAGTAGGAGGGTTTGGGGCTGGGCAAACGTTTCACTCATGGCAGGGGTGGAATCGAAGGCTGCATCCATCACCGTCGTTCGACAAACAAGTTCGCCCCAGGCTCGGTTGGTGTAGAAGTCGGAGCGACATGAAAAATACCATTTGTCTCCGGTAAAAATACCGCTACCTTGCCCTCATGGCAACAATCACCATTCCCCGGCGCAAGTCCGTCCCGGCACGCCTGGCCGCGATGGCGGCAATGCCAGCCCTTCAGCAAGTCGAGACGATCCGCAAGGGCATCCCCGCTCAGGCGTTCGATCAGATAGCCAGCGTCCTTGGCATCGGCAAGGAATCCTTGGCCCAGAAGCTCGGCATCAATGCCCAGACTCTCCGGAAGCGGAAGTCGCAAGTGCTTTCCCCGGATGAGGCCGAGAAAAGCCTGCGGGTCACGCGGGTTTTCATCGCAGCCAGCGAAGTGCTTGGAAGCGACGACGAGGCTCGCCATTGGATGGGAGAGGCAGTGATGGCCTTGGGAGGAAAGCGACCAGTAGACCTTCTCGATACCGATGTCGGTGCTCAAGAGGTCGCCAATATCCTCAACTGCATCAAGTGGGGGGTCTATGCGTGATTTTCCATCGTTTGGAATCACTGAACCGCTCTGATCCCGCCTCGGCATTTAGCGGCGAGGGAGGACTTCATGCCGCAGGCCGCTGGAACACGCTGGGAACCCGCATCGTCTATGCGTCGAGTTCGGTGGCCCTGGCCTGCCTGGAGACACTCACCCACATGCGCACCCCGCGAAGGTTGGAAGAACGGTGGCTCTTCGCCATTGAAATTCCCGATACCCAGATCGAAGAACTCGCCCGCCTGCCCAAGGGATGGGATGCCGAACCCGCCGGCGCGGCGAGCCGTGCAGTCGGCGATGAGTGGGCGGCGAAGCAGCGGAGTGTGGCCTTGCTCGTGCCCAGCGCAATTGTTCCGGTTGAGGTGAATGCCCTCATCAACCCATTCCACCTCGACTTTCGATTCTCCTGGGTGAGGCCGCCTTCGCGTTTCCGATACGATCCTCGCCTGAAGTAAGCAAAGACTCGCATTTTTCTACTAATCGGGATTTCCCAAGGAACTTCTAAAACCGCACCGCAGGTTCCTTCGATGCGGCTGGCGTATTCCCGTGCAGCAGGATGGCCTTTTCGGACGAAAATTGCTGGGTGCAGATGCTCCCCGGCCAGAGTTCCTGGTTGGTAAGGAGTAGGAGGGTGCGGGGTGCTGACATCTCAATGGAACCTGACACTCCCGCTAAAATCTCAAAATGGGAGAAAGAATCACTCTTGCTTGTTCAAAGAAACGATTGCCCTCAATCCTCCCCCGAAGATGGCCAGAACGAAAAGACCATAACCCCAAAATGCAAAGACGCGAGGAGCACACGACGTAATGGTTTCCTCCTTGGGCACGGGGGCCGTTATTATTCCTGTTGCTAGAGCCTTATCCGATCCACCGTCTGAAGGATCTGCCGCCGCAGTGAAAGTCCGGGTGGTTTTTGTTTGAGGGAAGGCTTTTTCTAACTGTTCTGACGAGCCACAAAATGGCACAAGAAGTGCAAAAACGCCCAGCGCAAAAAGCAAGATGACAGCGATATTAGCGGCTATCCGCTGGTTGTTCGCTCCTGGCGGCTTGTTACTAATTTTTAGTTGGATCTCAACAAGTCGAAGCCTTTCACTAAGTTTAGACTGTTGCTCAAGCTTCTCGATTTGCTTTTCAATAGCCGATTTGGTCTCCTCAGTGCTCGCATTCGTTTTGTATTCTTCGCTCATGGGCTGGTGTGGATTTATGATTTGCGGGAAATGACAGAGTACAGGAAAGACAGAAATATGCCCAGATGAATCAGGCCAAGGAGAGCCGAGAGGGCAAAAATGATCGAAAAGCTGACTGATTCCCGCCCGATTTCATTGGCTCCCACAAAGAATGGAAAGACGTTTTCAATACCATCGATGATCTTGCGAACCACGGTCCCATTGGCGGGTAAGTCGTCCCAAGTGGGATTGGTATAGTCGAACACGAAGTGCAGAGTGCCCAGCCCAACGATACAAGCAAAAAAGCTGATCACGAAATTCCCGAATGAGGCCATGAGCCAAGAGGCGTAGGACGCCAAACCGAATAGCACGGTTCGGACTCCGAGGGGCTTTTGTCGGGTCCAGAGTCGGTTATGAAGCCCCCGCACCCGGTTCATACAGAGGGCTTCCTCATCGAACTGGTTGTTTTCGCGAAGGATCCGGACGAGGCGGTTGACGATGTGCATCTCGGCGTTCCAGGTGGCAGCATTCTTTTGATCTGGGTGAAACCATCCTGCGAGCACCTCGCATTCGTCTTCGATTTCATCCAACCGGTCCTGAATTTCAATGTGATACTCGACGCCGGAGAATTGACATTCGGCGGTGACCTCGAGGTTGTGCTTGAGATCCAGAGCCTGCGTCGCTGTCGTGGGGGTGCGGTCTCCCAGTAATTCGAGGGCATCCGTGGCAAGGACCGCCCCTGTCACGGCTTCATGCACGGAAGTGGCGCTTTCACTCAAGATCTTCTCGGCTCGACTGATTAGGAATTCAGCAATTTGAAGCAAGCGCCCAGGGGCACCGTGCCCCGTGACTTCTCCCCCCTCCATGAGGTGCTTCGGAGGGGGCCAATGGAATCCCTCTGCGGCACCGCGCATTGTTTTCCCCTCGTCGCTCAGCCATTTTAGCTTTCGTTCGAATTGGGCCTTGTTTTTCAAATCAAAGATCCCGGAGAGGGGTTTTTGGATCTCCATCGCACTGTCTGTCCCGGCCCCACTTTTGATGAATATGCGATTGAGTTCTCTTTGGCCGTCCCGCATTGTCACCGTTTGGCTGGAAGACACGAAGACCCTGTAGCGGCTTTTTTTCAATCCGGGCAGATATTTCGCCCGGCCTGTTTCTTCGCAGCAAAGCTTTGAGAGGTGAACATTGCTTTCGGTCTTGTCGGGAAAGTTGAGGAAGATGTCCTCGAACGTGATATCAATATTATCGGGAGCGGAATCCCCATCACCAAGGAGCGCCTTGGCTTGCTCGTAGCGGCGTATCACATAGGTTCTAAATCCAAAACGATAAGCGGTGAGGGCGTTGAAGTAACTGTAAGTGATCTCGTCATCAATCGCGACGGCGCAACGCAATCGTTTTGGAAGGTAGGGGGCCAGCTTTTGCTCCTCAGCCTGCCGCGCAATTTCCCGGACCTGCTCGCGCAAGCCAGTGCCATCGAACAAAGGGTCTTGCTGAGGCCTCAGTAATGCCGTTAACGAATGTGTGGCTTTGATGGTTTCAACGCACTTGCTTGGATCTCCGTTTGGGCAGCCAAAATGCCAGTTGATTTCCGGGAACGCGAGAATCCACATTGCGACCGCTGCATCCCACCCAGTGTCGGCGGGATTCAGTTGTTCAAAATGAACCGTATCGACAAGCACGGTCAGGCGCTTGTCAAGGGCACCCAGTTCTTCCCAAAGACGGAAAGCAACTTTGTCGAAAAGAGTCGAGGGATTGCTGGTTCCGTCGGAATCCTGAAGCAGGCATCGGGCGTCCGTGACGCGTCCTGTGCCGTCCGCCGAGAGCGATTCCTCCCCTATCAATTCCAGCCAGGCCCCGAGGGCCATGGCAGTGGTTGGAGATTGTGCCAGGATAAAATATCTCATCGGACGGTTACTTTTATGCGGGCCGGGATTCCCTTGGGGCGGAGCCTCAGAGAGACCTGGTAGGCCTCTGCCAGATTGCCTTCGAGTTCTTCCTGAATCGGGCCAAGGAGCCGTTTGAAAAGATCCGCGGCTTTGGCGGCGGTGAGAGCAGGGTTGCCGGTGGCGAGCTTGGCGGCGGGATGGATCTGGACGGCTCCATCTGGTCGGCCGGGTGTCCGCCGCTTGGTGGCTTCAATGGCCGCCCCGAGCAATCTCGCCATGAGACGGCTGTGTTCCTGCTGGATCTGCGGCAACTGGCCCGCCCATTGTCCTGCCTCTGAAGCTGAAAAACTACAATGCCTGAGCACGTCGAGAAGACTGTTGGGCGTTGATCCGTTTTGTGCCTCTTGAGGTTTGATCTCTGAATCCTGCTTTCTGATTCCCTTTTTGGGGAGTCGCAGATGGCCAGCGACCAAGTATTCGACATCGGGGTGGCGAGTCACGGCATCGAAAATAACGCCGCGCAATTCACGAACATTTCCCGGCCAGTCGTGGGTCTGTAGTCGCTCCATGGCCTCGGGCGTAACTTGCCGGGGACGGATGCCGGGGCGCTGGGCCTCGGCGTCGTGGGTGATTTTTTCAACCAGCAGAGGAATGTCATCCATGCGTTCCCGAAGCGGCGGCAACCAGATCGTGCCGCCGGTGCGCAGTCGGTCCAGCAACTCGGGACGGAAGGTGGAATCGGGGGATTCCAATTCGGCATTGGTTGCAGAGAGGAAACGCACATCAACAGGCAGGTTTTCTCGGCTGCCCACCCGCGTAATCTGTCGCTCCTGCAACACCCGCATGATTGAGGCCTGCACCTCTGGTG
>Ga0163147_10005101_pt1 | contig 16256 bp, 9 predicted proteins | sample OliLakLV19MP6G1_FD_148597 | JGI IMG/M metagenome (GOLD analysis project Ga0163147, IMG submission 148597) | Freshwater microbial mat bacterial communities from Lake Vanda, McMurdo Dry Valleys, Antarctica- Oligotrophic Lake LV.19.MP6.G1 | ecosystem: Environmental > Aquatic > Freshwater > Lake >...
CAAGAGCCCGACGCGCACAAACTTGCCGCGAGCGATGGGGAAGGACTCGCCGGCCTTGGAATGCGCCGCCAACACGGAGGCCTGCGTGAGCAGGCCGGCACGTTCCAGCGGATTCAGGCTCGCTTTGCTAAAGCCAGGACCCGGATCTGAAATTCCGTAAAACTTCGAAAGTGAGCTGTTGACGATGGAGTACGGGGCCGTCATCAGGCTCGTGAAGGTGCCGTCGCCATCAGAGACAATGGCGTTGATGAAGCGTCCTGTCTCTTCGTGCATGGCCATTCTGAGCTCCGCAGTAAAGCTCGGATAAACCACAGGATCTTTCATCACCTCATCCACTCTGCCCACGCCCGCAAAGGATTCAACGAATAGGCGCAGTGCATCGCGCGCACCTGGGAGCGCTAGGAGACGACGCGCTGCCTGTTCGATCTGAGCTGGTGTTTGCAGTTGACCAGCATCCGCGGCCGCCAGGAGGGAAGCGTCAGGCGTGGAAGCGCTGAGCATGTAGGAAAGCTCTCCGGCCACTTCATAATTGCTCAGGGTGCGTCTCGGTCCCTGTGCGGCATCTCCCAACTCAAACCGATACAGGAGGTTTCCCGACTGCAGCATGGTTTCCACGACTAATCGAACGCCACTTGCGTGGTCTTTTCGTGCTCGCTCATCGCTGTAGACGGTTTGATACTGTTGCTGCTCGGCCGGAGTGAGCGGGCGACGAAAGGCTTGCTTCCCGAAGCCAGTGATGAAGCCTGCCGCACAGTCCGCATCAACCATCGGGGGTGTGCACGCGGGGGCGGCGAAGCTCTGTGCGTACTTTGCGGCCAGATCGGCGTATTGCGAGGCCTGCGTTGGTGGGACGGCCAGCGCGGTGCCGAAATTGTTGAAGCCGTTCGACCACGCGTCGGGTTGGAGGGGTTCGGTCGGCAGCGCTGGCAAACTTAGAAGCGCTTTGACCGTGTTTCGATACTCGAGATCCGTGAGGCGACGGAGCGCGGTGGGGCCAAGGATGGCCGTCACCGGTGGTGGCGTGACGTTCCCCGGTCCGCCGGTTGTCGACGAACCCGTTGGAGAGCCGCTTGGGTCCGTCCCAGGTGCCGTTGGTGACGAGCCTGGGGCCCCCAGCCCGTTGTTTGGAGACGCCTGTTTGGTGCCTTGCCCCACTTCGGCGCTGCAACCCAATTGGAGGCCCCACGAGCAAAAGCAGAAGCTGGCGAAATAACGCGAAATTGGTCGCATGCTAGGAGATCCCGCTTGGGTTGAGGAGACGCACCGCCGCAACCTCGCTCAAAGTCGCGAGTTCGGTGGTGCACGCTGCTCAATCTACGGTGGGGCTCCCCCCTCTACAAGCACAGGTAGCGACCCTGACATATGGAATAACCGCAGGAGGCCAATGGTACCGATTCGTTTTCAGCAACAGTCCAAACCTTTTGCCCAGCGCGAATGCGGGCATTCGCGACATCTGAGCTATGCTTTGCAGCTGTGCGCATCGGATTGGCGATAGATCGGCGCGGCAGTCCAAGCGAAATGATGCTGCGCGGCATTGCCACCTATGCTCGCCCGTCTCCAGAGTGGGTCTTCAAATGGGATCAGCCAACCGCCGATGGTGTGCGACGTCTCCTGCAACTCGGGGTGGACGGCATTCTGGCGAAACACCTCGATGCCCAAGGTATAGAGCTCATCCAACGTTCAAAAACACCAACTGTGCAGCTCCCCTCCGGGCATAACAGCCCGCGTATAGCGAGTGTCGACAACGATCACGCTGCGATCGGGCGAATGGCAGCGGACCATCTTATGCACCGAGGCTACCAACACTTCGGCTACTACGCGCGGCCCGGAGATAGCATCGACCCACGCCTGGAAGGATTCGATACCGCCTTGCGCGAGCGAGGGCATTCGTGTCTTGTAGCCGACGCAAACCCCGGACACCCTGCCCACACGCGTTCGAGCGAACCCTCGGTGCGCAAGGCCAGCGAGGAGCTCCGACTGTGGCTGCACGGGTTACCAAAGCCGATAGCCATCTTTTGCAAAGGAGACAACGCCGCTCTATCCGTCGCTGAGCACTGCCGAGAGCTCGGCATTGTCGTACCAGCGGGGGTCGCGATCCTAGGAGTGGATAATGACGTCGCCGTGTGTAGCCTTGCTGACCCGCCTCTGAGCAGTGTCCAAATCGCTGGGGAGCGAATGGGGTTTGCGGCCGCGGAGATGCTGAACGAGATGATGACCCAAAACAGGAGAGCGCTAGCCATTCTCGTGCAGCCAATCCGCGTCGTAGGCCGACTTTCCACAGCTGCAGTGGGTGCCAAGGATCCACTCATCCATCGCGCACTGACGCACTTGCTCACGCACCGCTCAGATAAGAGTTGTATGCAGCAGATCGTGGCTTCGCTTCCCTGCTCACGCAGCACCTTTGAGAGAAAATTTCATCAATCAACCGGGGTATCACCCCTTCAAGCGTGCGTGCGTTTTAGACTCGAAGAAGCCCAGCGTTTGCTAGTGAAAACCGACTTTGCGGTAGAAGAGATCGCCGAACAGAGTGGCTTTGGCGATATTTTGCAACTGCAAGTAGCCTTCCGCAAGGTCCTAAAGCAGACGCCCACGCAGTTTAGGCGCTATGCGGTGCCTGGGTCTCAAGTGCGCCGTTGAGGAGAAGCGTGCATTCTGTTTTGGCGGGCGATGTCGGCGATTCGGCAGGGGGTTCCTGCGGCCACTCAACGATTGGCTCCGAATGATGGCACGGCGTGACGACGAAACTGCGTGGGTGTTTGTTTAAGCACTTTCCGAAAAGCGAGCTGGAGTTGGCGCACCTCACCGAAACCACTGCGATCTGCCACGGTCTCCACCCTGAGTTCGGTATCTGCGAGCAGGCGCTCGGCCTCCTCAACGCGAAACCGCAGCCAGGCCTGAGCCGGCGATAGGCCCGTGGTTTCGCGGAATTTCCGCTCAAGCGTGCGCCTCGAACATTTGATGCTTGCGAAAAAGTCATTGAGACAGTCGCCTTCGGCGAAGTTGGCTTGCATGTACGCGAGAGCACGCGCAACTAAGGGATCGCTCGCGGCAGCCGCATCCGTGGAGCGTCGACTTACAACGCGAATAGGTGGCACAGCGATGGCGCGTCCCGGCTTCTGTTGGATAATCATTTCGTTGAGCATCTCTGCGGCAGCAAAACCCATGCGCTCTAGGGCGGTCTGGATACTGCTCAAAGGAGGGGCGGCAAGTGAGCAAACCGGAATGTCATTGTCTACCCCGAGTACGGCAACCTCGTCAGGCACAACGAGCCCAAGCTCTCGGCAGTGTTCCGCAACTGAAAGAGCCGCGTCATCTGAAGAACAAAGGATTGCAACGGGCTTCGGCAACGCTGAAAGCCACTCTTGAACGCGACGTGGATCCGCGATGTGACAACCGTGCCCACCTCTTGTTAGTCGCTTCTGGAAAGACACGACGCACTCGTCCGAGGGCGTTCCGATGGGCGCATGGTATCCAAAGTGCTTGTAACCTCGGTTCACAAAGTACGTGGCCGCCATCTCTCCGACCGCACGGCCATCGGTGTCCACACACCCCATAGCGGCAGCTTTCACCGCATGGCCCATGTGCACGGCAGGTATCCGTGAGTTCTCGATCAATTCAACGCCGCGATCGTCGAGGTCCTTGGCGAGGATTCCGTCGAGTTCGAGTTCGAGCAAACGTCTGATCCCCTCGGCACTGGGACTCTCCCAACTAAAAACCCAAGGCCGGTCAGGCCGCGCATAGGTAGCGATCCCGCGTAGCAAGAGTTCGCTCGGGCCCCCACGCCGATCCATACCGAGCCCAATCCGCATCTGAGCCATGTCCAGCCTTGATTTGAGGCTAGCACAGCCGCGAGCTCACTCGATGGGGGAACCGCGCCAGAGCCAGATCAACGCGTCAACAAGGGTCGCGCCGGCCACGATGGGGGCTCGACCACCGCCGGCGTTCGCGGAGCAACCCACAGCGACGCGCGGCCTAGAGATAGCATCAACGCACGTTGCGAAGGTTTCGCTGCCGCATTGCGCGAGCGAGGGCGTTCGTGTCTTGTGGCCGACGCAAACCCTGGACACCCTGCCCACACCCGGCCGAGCGAACCCTCGGTTCGCAAGGCCAGCGAGGATCTCCGAGTGTGGCTGCGCGAGCTACCGAAGCCGATAGCCATCTTCTGCAGATCGGACAACGCCGCGCTGTCCGTCGCCGAGCACTGCCGAGAACTCGGTATTGTCGCACCAGAGGAGGTCGCGATCCCAGGAGTGGACGATGACGCCGCCGTGTGTAGTCTTGCTGCCCCTCCGCTGAGCAGTGTCCAAATCGGCGGGGAACGGATGGGGTACGCGGCCGCGGAGCTCCTGAACGAGCTGCTGACCCAAAACAAGAGAGCGCGCGCCATTCTCGTGCAGCCAATCCGTGTGGTGGGCCGGCTTTCCACAGCTGCAGTTGGCGCCAAGGATCCACTCATCAACCGCGCACTGACGCACCTGCTCAGGCACCATTCAGATCCGGATTGCATGCGCCAGAACGTCACTTCGCTTCCCTGCTCACGCCGCACCTTTGAGAGAAAATTTCGTGAATCTACCGGACTGTCACCCGCGCAAGCGTGCGTGCGTTTTAGGCTCGAAGAAGCCCGTCGTTTGCTGGTGAAAACCGAACTTGCTGTAGAAGCGGTTGCCGAACGGGCCGGGTTTGGCGACATTTTGCAACTGCAGGTCGCCTTTCGCAACGTGTTGAGGCAAACGCCAACGCAGTTTCGCCGCTACGCGGTACCGGCGTTCAGGACCTCAACAGAACCTGGGCGACGCCTCATGCGGAGCTAGACACCGCCCTCGACCGAGCCACGTGTGAAAAGCTGAACTCCAGCCTCGCCTGTAGCAATCGAGCGGCGTTTTGGGGTAAGGAGCATGGGATGACGGTGTGCATCGTGATGGGGGTCGCGGGCTCGGGGAAGAGCACAGTTGCTGAGGCGTTAGCTAGAAAGTGTGACGGTGTCTATTTGGATGCGGATGACTTTCACTCTGCCGCCAATAAAGCCAAAATGGCGGGCGGGGAGCGCCTCAACGACGATGACAGGTGGGATTGGCTGAGCAGTTTGAATCTGGAACTCCGCCGCCTTTCGGTGGACCATTGCAAGGTCTTTCTGGCGTGCTCGGCGCTCCGCGAGTCCTACCGCGAGCGCTTAGCTGTTGGTCTTCTAGACGTGCGTCTGCTCTACCTGAAGGGTTCCGAGGCGTGTATCTCCGGGCGTCTGGCGGCTCGCACTCAGCATTTCATGAATCCTGCGTTGCTTGAAAGTCAGTTCAAGACACTCGAGGAACCAAAAGATGCAGCTATCGTCGATATTGAGGCTCCGCTAGCGGAGGTTATCGATCGAGCCCTTCGTGCTTGCTCGCTACCAAGGTCTCGCCTGGGAGATGCTCACAGGGTGTAAGCTCGGTCCGTTGGCTCTCCAGTGGGGCTGCCAACTTTAGCAACAGCATTTTGGCAACGCCTGCGCCGACGTCAGCCGAAAGCGGCTCGATGGTATCGAACAGGCGCCGCAAGAACCGCAGTCGGGCGATCCGGTGCCGTCAGCTACGCTACTGCAATCTGCCGGAGGCTTTCTTGGGATGAGTCGGCCGGACCGGGAAAGCTGATAAGTCGGGGTCAACTCGGTCTAGCAGAATATCTAAATTCTAAAGCCTTAGAAAATTATGCGCGCTGTGGTTTGGTAGAGTTGTACGACCCGCGATGCTCGATATTCTGCAATATATATGGGGTTGCTTGACGGACGAAAGCAGGAGTGGTATCTGCCCAGTAGTTCCGAATGTTCAATAAACTCCGCAATCTAAACATATATCTTGAGAGTAAGAAGGGCCCTCGGGATTGCCGGAGCAGTTTGTCATGCCCACGGAGGAAGCTAATGAACACATCAGTTATTTCAAACGTCAACGTTTTGCGAACTGTCACGCATAGCCTGTTTTACGCTGCTTTGGCGCTTGCGCCGCTAGGCTGTGGCGACGGGGCTGCAGTCAAAGCCGATGGCCCGACGGGAGAGATTTCCGACGGATCCGCGGAGGTGGGAGAAGCGGGCTCGGTGCGTCGCGACTACTGGGCTGGTTTGCCCGACGGGGACCCCTACGTCGCAAACCTTCGCGACAAGACGGCCAAGTCGGTTCCTCCAACGATCACTGACAAGCTCACGTCACTTCAGACGCAGGGCTTCGATGGTGACACGAGTGCGGTCGACTACGCTTCGGACTTTGGCGAACGCATTCGCGGCTTCATCAAGGCGCCGGAGAGCGGCGTGTACCGCTTCCTTGTTTCCGGTGATAATCAAGTCCAGTTCTATCTCAGCACCGACGACAAGAATGATGCGATAGCCGCGGCCATTACGGAGTGCAAAAATGTTGCTCGCGGCGAGCCTTGCCCAGCGGCCACCGCGGAAAACAAAGACCATACGTTGCGCACAAGCTTCATGGAGGCAGCCCAGACTTCGAAGCCCATAAGTCTGGTCGCGGGCAGCTATTACTTCTTCGACTGGTACCATCGCGAGGGTCAAGGGCGCACGCACGCCTTGGTCAAGTGGGCCAAGCCTGGCCAAACCGCAACCGACACTGAGTCACTCGAGATTATCCCCGAAAGCGTTCTGTACTACCCGGAGCGCTTCAAGACGACGACCTCCCCCCAAGCCAGCGGGGTAGCGTCACGATAACCCTCGCCAACCCTAGCGGGCCCCAATAGGCTTTACGCTGAACAGCCGAGCGAGTGTGGGAGCGCTGAGCTGCGGTGGGAAAGCACTCATCGAGGGGAACTCGGACGACCCCTCGGCACTCAGCGGAGGGACGCTGAGCACCTTGGGAGACCGATCATCAGATGCGGGACCGTCGCAAGTGAGGTCGCGCCGCTGTTAGCAGTCACTGTCTGGGGCGACGTTGGCTTGACGCCTGAGGTTCGGCGCATGTTCGTCAATGCCAACGAGCCGATGTTTGCCCAAGAGGTGTCGTACGTCGTCAACCAGATGTTGTCGGATCCACGCGGCGAGCATGGGCCTTCGCAAGTTCACGTCGGAATGGTTCGGGCTCCCGGGCAATTCAATGGGTGGCCGGGGAGCTGGCTGGTTGGGATCTCGTCGACCTCGGCAGTCAGGAGCGGTTCGGCATCGCCGCCAAAAGAAGCCGGCCTCACGGCATGGTTCCACCGCCTCAGATTACTTACCAAGAGCTACGCCAACAGGTAAAGGAGCCGGCCTGTACAGGCTGTCCCCTGGGCGCCGGTTTCTGCGGACAGGGCGTTAGTTCGAGTCATGCTCGACCTTATTCACGCCGTGTCGTTGGCGGGTCGACAAGCTCAAGCAACGACGACATCGTCTTGCCATCGGAGCCGCTAGAGAGCGTGCCCGCTCACTGGATAGGCGCAAATTCCTTGACAGTCCTGCGCTCATTGACGTACTGCGGTAAGACGTCGCACGGTGGGCGCCCACTCCGGAGTCACGACTACCACCTGAAAGTCTGGGCCATTGAGAACGTTTCACTTTGGGGAATTCGGCCGCCGTCTCTACGGCGCCTACACCGATCCGGTGGAGGGCAGGCGCGGCGCACCGGCAGTGCTCCTCTGCTATCCAGGTGTTCATGAGTACAACACGGCGCACTGGGCCTTTCGGCGCCTCGCGGCCAGCCTATCCCGCGCGGGCTATGCCTCGTTGCGGTTCGACTACCCCGGAACCGGAGATTCGGACGGGTCCGTCGAAGACACCACCTTTGCGAGCATGGTCGCCTCGTTGCAGACGGCAGCGCGCGAGCTGCTCGATCTGTCAGGGGCGCGCAAGCTCTGGCTCGTGGGGCTCCGCCTCGGCGCCACCGCCGCAGCTGTTGCAACTCTTGAAGGATTGGAGGTTCGCGGTCTCGTGCTTTGGGACGCTGTGACGTCGGGTGAAAGCTACCTGGCCGAGCTCGAGGAGCGCGACAGGCTCCGGGATCTTTTGTTCCTGCACTGGGCGGAGCACGCGACAAAGTCGCAGGAACTCCTCGGATACACATTGCCGCATTCTGTCCGGCGTTCCATTTCAGCGGTGAACCTGGGGAAGTCCCTAGAGCAGCGGGCGGGGGCACCCAAACAGGTTCTTTTCCTTCGCGAAGGGCGCGAAGGGGACGCAGCGAAGGACGTGGAGCTTTCCAGGTTCTGGTCGGAACAGGGGGCGGAGGTTTCTCGCCACGACCTGCCTTTTGGTGGCGGTGTCGACCGCCAGATCTCCGGGAACGAAGTCTTGCTTTCGAGTGAGGCGATAGCTGTGATCGTCGAAACGATTGGTGGGGAGCGCGGAAGATGAGCGAGCCGATCAGGAGCGCCGAACGATCTGAGCAGCCGGCGAGAGAACGCTCGTCCTACCGAGAGCGGGTGGTTCGCCTTGGGTCCGCGAAGGAACTTGCAGGGATTCTGTGTGAGCCCGCGTTGTCGCCTTCTTTGCCGCGTCCCGTTGTCGTCATGTGGAATGTCGGCCTGAATCATCACGTCGGCCCCTATCGAACTTTTGTCGATCTTTCGCGGAAGCTCGCCGAAGTGGGATTCTGCTCGGTCCGCTTCGATCTTTCTGGTTTAGGGGACAGCGAGTTTGCGGCGGGCGACGCTCGGGCAGACTCGGAGCGCAGCGTGGCCGACGTACGGGCAGTGCTGGAGCAACTTCCGGAACTGACCGGTTCGGCCCGCGCCGTTCTCGTCGGTTTCTGTTCTAGTGTTGATTCCGCCCACGCGGCGGCGCTCCAGGATCCGAAAGTGGTCGGAATCATCAATATCGAAGGGTACTCGTTTCCGACGCTAGGTTTTCGTTTGCGTTATCCGCTTCGCTTCGTCAGCGTGAGTCGCTGGGTCCGCTGGGCTTACCATCGGCGGCAGCGTCGGTTGCAATCCGGATCGGCCCACCTTGCGGATGACGGAGAACAGGCTGTCTATCAGCGGGAGTACCCGACTCCCGGGCGCCTAGCGAGCGAGTACCGACGGCTGGTCGAGCGCGGAGTCCGGATCCTTTGTCTTTACGTTCGCGGCGACTCCAACTACGTGTACAAGGACCAACTCTTCGATTTTCTTGGTGATCGTTCGCTCGCCTCACACATCGAGGTCGAATACTTCCCAGATGCCGATCACATCTTTACGTTCACGAAGCACCGCGATCGCGCATTGAGCTGCATCGTCAATTTCGTGCGCGAGCGTTTCTCCGCCGAGTGAAAGCCGAGGGGGCGGGGGCGCGCAGTCACGAGTCACCTCCGAATAGGCCCTGAATGCCCTTGAGCATGCGGCCAGCGAAGCCCTGTCCCTGGTGATCTTTTGCGTTCGCCGCCTGCTCGCTAGCATGCGTTGGGCCTGTGTCTGCACTCGGTTCGGACGCATCAAGAGAGCTGGCCGTCTGGGCGACCGTATTGAGGAGAATGATGCGTGGACTGAGCCGACGCCCCGTTTCACGTTCTATCTCGACGACGAGGCGTAAGCAAAGGAGCGAGTGACCGCCAAGGTCGAAGAAGTTGTCGTGGATGCTGACTCGTGGTTTTCCTAGGATGTCTTGATAGAGACGCACGAGAAGCCTTTCGCTCTTCGTGCGCGCCTCAACAAATTCTAGAACCTCGCGCCGAAAGGGCGAAGGTAGCGAGTGAATTTCGACCGACCCGTCGACGCTGCGCGGAAGGCCGTCGACCGCGATCAATCGTCTCGGCACTAGAAATTCAGGAAGATTTTCCTTCAGGTACCTGCGGAGGTCCGATTCAGTCAAAGCCGTGGATAGGTCTGCACTGTAGTACGCGACAATTTCTCGACTACCGTCCAGAGTGTCTTCGACGACTGCGTAGGCTTCCTTTATCCCGGGGTGTCGCGCGAGGAGTCTTGCCAAGAATCCGACATGCACGCTGTGAGGCGAGGCTAGAAGCGTTCGACTTTCAGGAACACGAGCGAACACTCCATCGGAGCGCAGGGCACCACTGAGCCCGAGGTAGCCAGACTCCGAACCGCGGACGAGCTCGCCGAGGCCGACCACCCCGAATGGCAGCACACGCTTCTCTGGGTCGCACACTCGCAACCCCACGCCTGACCGCAACGGTCTACCGTAGTGAAGTCCAATGCGCGTGTCGTAGGCAGACCCAAAAAGGAGGAAATCTCCCGTGCCAACGAGTTCTGCGCCCCGGTGCGTCCGGCAGGTGAAAACGTCCGCAACGTGCTCCCAAGGGCTCAACTCGGTTCCGGAATTGGGTCCCCAGACCACGATCCTCTTCGGAGCTCGCTTTGCTTCGCTGCTGGCTTCCGCGACGACTGAAGCTGATGCGGAGATGGCGAAGAGCCGCTCACTTTCGATAGCATCCAGGAGTCCATCCGCTGGTGTCCGCGCCGGCTCAAGATGGAGCGCGAGTCCCGAAGCAGGGCCGAGCAGCAAGTGGACGCCGAAGCTCTCGTGGAGCGGATTGAGCTCAACCCAGAGTCCTCCGTTGACGTCACCTCGTAGGACTTCCGAAAGCGAAAGCGCCGCGGCTGTCAAGCTCGCATGAGATAGCGCCTCTCTGCGAACGTTGCCGTCGTCGGTCAGCGAGGCCAAGAGCAGCGCGGGGTGTGAGATCTCGATCGGCTCCTGATTAACGGCGTGCTCCGCGAGGGTTTTCACATCCGCTGCCGGAATCGTCGCTCCGAGCCCGGATGGAGCCGCACCACCGTGGATGCAAAACGCGAAGGGAAGGGTTCCTAGGCAGAGTTCTTGAAAGGGGGCCGGGCTATTTGATGCGAGTGCGTAGACGACGGCTCCCGCCTTCCAAACCCCGTAGACAGCGCTGAGGAGCTCATAGGACGGAGGCAAGTCGACGAGAACCGTTCCCCCGGGGGTCAGGCCTCGCGCGCCCAGGGACGCAGCGATCTTCGAAGAGTCTTCGTCGAGTTCTCTGAAGGTTTTCGAGTGTCGGCCCTGAGTCGCGAGGGCATCTGGGCTCAGCGCGACGCGATGCTGGAGTAGACCGACGGCGTCAGTGGGGCTCTCGGAAACCTCGGCACTGACTGCGAGCGCGTCTGTTGCCTCCTTGTCTTCTGGGGCGAGGATGTTGAGGTCCGCTATCTTCGTTTCCGGATCTTCGATGGCGGCGCTTAGGATCGCCTGGAAACTCCGCAGAAATCTCTCGATGGACGCCTTCGTGAAAATCTCGGAGTTGTAGTTCGCGATGGCGATGATGCGATCATGGCGTTCAACCGCCCAGATCATGAGGTCGTTCGCGGCCGCAGGGTGCTCAACGTCCGTTTGCTCGATTGAAATGTCGCCGAGAAGCTTCGGGCGCTCGCGTGTATCTTGAAACGAGAAGAGGGCGCGGACCGGAGGAAGGTGGGCGCTGAGCAGCTCGAGCGGAGTCTCCTCATGGCTGAAGGCCTCCAGCGAACGATCACGTACGCGTTTCAGGTGTTCGAGGAAAGATTCTTCGGGTCGGACTTCGCAACGCAAGATGATCGTGTTGGTGAAGGGTCCGATCAAATTGTCCAGCTCAGGCAAGTAGCGACCGCGCACCGGAAGTCCGACGAGTAGGTCTTTCTCCCCGGAGTAGCGGTGCAAGAGAGCGACGTAGCTGGCGTAAAGAGCCATGAAAAACGTCGTTCCGGCGCGGTGTGCCACCTCGGTGAGTTTTGCACTGTAGTCCTTGCTGAGGGTGAGTTTCGCGTTGCCTCCGGCGTGGGTCGACTGCGTTGCACGCGGGAAATCCTTCGGGAGCGCCATATCGGCAGGGGCATTCGCCAACTCATTCTTCCACCATTCGATGTGCTCTTGCATCAGCGGCGATCGAAGCTCTGCCCTGTGCCAGATCGCATAATCACCGTAGGAAATAGGCAGCGCTGGAAGAACAGGCTCCCTCTCCTCGGCGTAGGCGCTGTAGGCCGCCGAGAGTTCGCTGAGGAATATGTCGAAGGACCAGCCGTCCCAGATGATGTTGTGGCGAAGCGAGAAGAAAACGAAACGCTCCTCCTCGAACTGGAAAAGCATGGCTCGGAACAGCGGTCCCTTTTCGAGGTTGAACGGAAGGCGGCTAACTTCCTGAATCTCGCGACGCATCGCCGGGTCTCGTTCGGACTCCGGGAGCGAGCGCAGGTCCCTTTTCTCTAGCTCGAGATCGACTTTGTTGAGCACCCGCTGGAGCGGGTGACCGGGTTCACCGCCGAAGGTCGTGCGCAGCGTTTCATGCCGAGCGACGAGGAGGTCGAGACTCCTCTGCAATAGTTCCTGCGAAACCTGTCCGCGGAACTCCCAGGCCGCGGGGAGGTTGTGCGCAATCCTCTGCGCCGGGTCCATCTCTTCTAAGAGCAGCTGGCGTTCTTGAGAGATGGTGAGCGGAATCGACGCAAAAGGTTCCCGAGGGCGGAGAGGCTCTCGACGGGCAACGCCGCTTTGCGAGACCGCGTCGACCGCCAGAGCCAGCTGAGCGATCGTCGGTGCCTCGAAAAATTTTCGGAACGAGAGCTCAACGCCGTGGTCGCGGCGAAGGCGACCCAGAATCTGCGAGGCGAGGAGCGAATGACCCCCGAGGGCGAAGAAATCGTCTTCAACGCTGATGCGCGGTAGGCGGAGCACCTCCGCCCAAAGGCTCGCAAGTATTGCTTCCGACGGCGTCCGCGGTGCTACGAATTCAGCCGATTCGGTGGTTGCTGCAAGCGTCGGGGCCGGGAGCGCCTTGCGATCGATCTTCCCGCTGGGGGTGAGGGGGAGGTCTGCCATCGAGAGATAGACAGCCGGCACCATGTAGTCCGGTAGTCGCGTCTTCAGGTGAGCTCGCAGCTCGGCTTGAGGAGGGGCCTCGCCCTCGGCGATGAAGTAGGCGACGAGCTTGGCGTCTCCCGGTGTGTCTTCACGAAGAACCACCGTGGCCTGACGAACATTCGCGTGTGCGGCGAGCGCGGTCTCGATTTCACCGAGCTCGATGCGGAACCCCCGAAGCTTGACTTGATGGTCATTGCGTCCGAGGCATTCGATCTCACCGGAGCGCAGGTAGCGCCCGAGATCTCCCGTGCGGTACATTCGAATGTCCGGATTTCCCGTCGGATAGGTTCCGGTCGAAAAGGGATCGGGGACAAAACGTTCTTCGGTGAGGTCTGGGCGCCCGAGATAGCCGTGACTGACACCTGCTCCTCCGATGTAGATTTCTCCGCGCGTTCCGAGAGGCACTGGGCTACCGGCTTCGTCGAGAATGTGGATTTGCGTGTTGTCGACTGGGCGCCCGATGAGGACCTTTTCGAAGCCCGGCTGCGCTTGCCAGAAGGTTGACCAAACCGTCGTTTCGGTCGGCCCATAGCCATTCCAGAGCTGTCCTGAGCACCCGAGAAGCTGACGACCGAGATCGGAGGGCATCGCTTCGCCCGTGCAGATGAGCTTTAGCCTTCCATGACCCTGCCAGCCGGCGGCAAGCAAAAGTCGGTAGGTGGCCGGCGTCGCGTCAATGAAGCTGACGCCCCGACGCAGGATCAGATCTTTGAGGAGATGACCGTCCGACGCGACATCGCGCGTCGTGAGAACGATTTTTGCTCCTACGACGAGGGGCAGCCAGATTTCCGAGACAGCGATGTCAAAGGACAGCGTTGTGATCGCGAGAACGACGTCGTTCGTGGTGAGCCCGGGTCGCTTCGCGACACTCCCGAGTAAGTTGACGACGGCGCGGTGGGGCACCATCACGCCTTTCGGGCGTCCTGTCGAGCCCGACGTGAAGATCACGTAGGCGGTGTTTTCACTTGAGCGCGCCTCGCTCGGGACCCTCTGATTCGGAGAGACATCGCGAGGCAGGGCATCAACGAGCAGCGTTTCGGCGACGCCGAGGGGGAGTTCTGCGGCGAGACGAGAACTCGTGACGAGCACCGCCATCTTTGAATCCTCGACCATCATGCGCAGGCGTTCGCTCGGATAATCAGGATCGAGCGGCACATACGCCGCACCCGCGCGCCAGACCGCCAAGACACCGATCAAGAGATCGAGTGAGCGTTCCAAACACACTCCGACGTACTTTCCAGGTTCCGCGCCAGTTCTGCGAAGGTGGGCAGCAAGGTCATCCGCACGCTGCAGAAGCTCAGCATAGCTCAGCTTCTCATCCTGAAATTCGCAAGCAATCTGATCGGGGGAGGCGAGCGCGACTTTCTCGACGAGCTGGTCAACCGTCACTCCTTCCGGAAAAACCGCTCCCGTGTCGTTGTACTTCGTGAGGAGATCTCGATCTTGCGCTGGAAGGATGTTGAGAGCGCGGAGTGTCTTCGTTGGTTCTTCCGCTATTGATTCGAGAACTCGTTCGTACGCCAGGAGGAAGCGCCGGATCGAGAGGGCGTCGAATAGGTCAGTGTTGTACTGACACTCCAGATCGACTCGCCCTTCGGTTTCGACGGCGTTGACAAAGATCTCAAAGTTTTCGAACTGCCGGGGGATCGTGCTGAGGCGCCCTTCGAGATCCTGAAATCCGAGGGCAGCGTTCGGGAGGCCTTTGTCGAGGTTGAAAGTGACGGAAACGAGTGGGATACGGCTTGGATCGCGAGGGATCGGATGCTTCTGAAGGAGCCGACCGATCGTCGTTCCTTGGTGTTCTTGTGCATCAACGATGGCTCCGCGCGCTCGGTCGAGGAGCGTCGGAAATTCCGCGTTGAGGTCAAGCTGGAAGCGGAGAGGCAGGAGGTTGACGGCGTGACCCACGAGGTCTTCGTGTCCGGTGAGGGACTGCCCAGCAAACGGAACGCCGATGATGACATCCTCCTGATTCGCGATGCGGGCGACTGTGACGGTGAACGCGGAAAGCAGTGTTGCAAAAAGACTCGCTTTTCGTTGAATTCCCACTTGGCGAATTCGTCCGATGAGGCTGCTTTCGAGCGTGTGATCCTCGCGCCGTGAGTGGAAGGTTCGCCGGCTCGGGCGGGCCTTGCTGAGGGGGAGCTCTAGGATCGGTAGCTCACCGTTCAGGGAGCGAAGGAAATGCTGCTCGTCCTCGGCTTGGGCTTTCGGATCTCGAGTGGCCTCGCCCCGCGCGTAGTCGCTATAAGTGAGCGTAACTGGGGATTTTTCCTCGAAACCAAGCACCGCTCGGGTATAGAACTTGCCGAGATCCTTCACGATGACAGCGAGGGACCAACCATCGCAGATGATGTGATGCGCCGTGAAGACGAAGACCGTGCGCGTTTCGGAGAGGCGCAGGAGGTGCGCCCGATAGAGACTCGCCTTCGTCAAGTCAAAAGGCAGGGTGACTTCCTCTAGGTAGAGCGCGAGGAGTTCCGAACTCTGCGCGGAGACGTCGAGGCCACAGAGGTCTCTGACTGCCAGGCGTCCCTCTTCCGGCGCGTGCAGGCAGAAAGTCAGTCCGTCACCGCTGATGCTCGCGTTTAAGATTTCGTGGCGCAGAAGGACTTCAGAAAAGGCACTCTTGAAAGCCGCGACGTTGAGCTTGCCATCGAGTTCGAGTCGAACGGACTCGTTGTAGGCGAGTGAGGCGTCGTCCCCGAGCTGAGACGCGGTCCAAATTTCACGCTGGTGTTCCGTGGTGGGTGCGGTGCCAAACAGGACAGGCCCTGCAAACGGATCGTATTCGATAGTCATAGACAAACCCTGTGGATCCGTGCCTTAGGAGAGCTGTATGTATTTTCCGGTTTTCGCCGGGTCTTGAACGAACCAAGCAGGGTTGCCGTGTTGATCGCGACCGAGACGGGCACCTTCAACTGGAGGCTTCGAAGCATCAAATCCCGTTGGCTGGGCCTTGCTAGGGAGAAAATCGCCGGCTTGCAGTTCTTCCACGGCTGACCGGTAAGCGTTAACCATGAACGTCACGTCGCTTTCGGTGTGGGCCGTCGTTAAGAAGCAAGGAAACCCGTCCCAGATATGGACGCCCCGCTCCCGCAGGTGGCAAAAGAGAAGCTCCCCGTAAGGTTGCTGTTCGGAAAAGAAGGTCTTCCAAAGGGAGGCAAAGTGTCGAATCTCAATGGGGACACCAGCTTCTTTGAAGAAGGTATTGAGCTGAGTGGCGAGGGATGTTGTGAGTGCTGTGACCCCCTCTTGAAGCTTCGGACCTGCCTCTTTCATCATGAGCAGTGACTCATAGACGGCCGCCATCGTGAGCGGATGACGAACGAAAGTGCCAGCGAAGTAGGTGACACCCGCGGTTGGGATCGAGTCGTCTCCGAACTGCCAGGTTCCGCCGTCGAGAGCATCCATCCAGGGATTGCGCCCAGCAATCACGCCGATCGGCATTCCGCCGCCGACGACCTTTCCGTAGGTGCAGATGTCCGCGTCGATCTCGTAGAAAGCTTGAGCGCCCTTCGGG
>Ga0163147_10005107_pt1 | contig 16241 bp, 13 predicted proteins | sample OliLakLV19MP6G1_FD_148597 | JGI IMG/M metagenome (GOLD analysis project Ga0163147, IMG submission 148597) | Freshwater microbial mat bacterial communities from Lake Vanda, McMurdo Dry Valleys, Antarctica- Oligotrophic Lake LV.19.MP6.G1 | ecosystem: Environmental > Aquatic > Freshwater > Lake >...
CGCTGGGAGCGATGCTGTACTGGGCGCTGGTCGGGGTTTCGCCGCACGGACGCTCGATGATCGGCGCGGTCGCGGCGCTGACGGGCGACAATCCCGGCGCCGGACAGAAAGAAGCGCTGCAGGCAGCGGGTGTCTGCCGATCGCTGCGCATGATCGTTCTGCGGGCGCTCGCGCCGCGCCCGTGCGATCGCTATGTCTCGGCAGGGATGATGGCCGCGGACCTGGATGCGTGGATGGAATCGCGCCCGATCGAGTGGCACCGGCCCGGGCCGCTCAACCGAATGCAACTGTTCGCGCGCCGCCGCCCCGCGACCGTGCTGGCGATGTTCGTTGCCACGGCGGTCGTGGTTGCTGGCGCGGCGGGATGGGTGCGGGCCCACCAGAGTTCATCGCTGGCGCGGGAGAGCCGGTTGGCCGCGGAGATCGAATCGGCGAAACTGGTCGCTTCGCAGGAGTGGAAACGCAAGGCCGCCGAAGGGCTCATGCGGCTGACGGCGAAGTTCCAGGCCACCGAGAGCAACGGATTGGAAGCGGAGGTCATGACTTCGCTGTGGGTGCTGGAGTGGGTACACGGGCCGATGCTGCTCGAATCGCCCGACCTGCTCGACAAGGTCTGGCAATCCCGTATCCAGACGCTCGAAGCGATGCTCGCGGGACTGCGAGGATCGGGACAGGAACACTCGGTGACCGCGCAGATGCTGACGGCCTCGCTCGGGCTGTGGTATCTGCGATCCGGGCGAGTTGCCGAGGCCGGTGGGATTCTCGCGTCGTCGATCGACTACTGGGAAGATCGAACGATCGAAACCGACCCGTGGATGCAGGATCTGCGGGCGATGTCGGCGGTGGCCCAGTTGATGAAGCTTCGCGAGTCGGATCGCGCCGGGGTCGGCGAAACCACGCACGGCGATCGGGCCGCGATGGCGAGCCTGGAGGCCGATCTGCGGGTGGTCGCGGATGGCTATGCGCGGGCGAATCGAAACGGGCCGATCCCCGGTCTGGTGCGTGATGCACTGGCGAAGGCCGCGACGGACGAGCGGGACATTTTGCGATAGCCGATTCGCGCGACCACGTCGACCAGCCGACGTGTCAGCAGCGCTCGCGGTGTGTGCGTGCGGTTATCCGGACGCAAAGGCCCGAATTTTCCCGGCTGCGAAGAACTGTAAAGAAAAACTTCAAGTTCCTGTTGCGCGGGTTCGATGATAACCGGCCTGACCCCCGGGTTGCCTGAAAAGGCACGCGAAGCCGTGACCGCTTCCGCCCATTTTTTTTCTGGAGCGCGAAACGATGTCTTCGGCGAGGACAACCCTCAAGCTATCTACTTCCGGTGCGCCGGACGATGCCGGGCTCTCGGTGCTCGTCACCCATGCGGCCCACGCGATCGTGCCCGCGGTCGTCGATCATGCGCTGGTGCGCTCCGTTCACGTCGAGGCCTTCCGCGGCGACTGCGTTCGAAAGACGGTCGAGCGACATCGCCCCGACGTGCTCATCACCACGCCGCAAAACTGCGACGCGGTGACACGCGTGCTGGCGCGGGCGAGCGGATCGAAGCCGCCCATCGTGGCCGTGACGTGGGAGACGGAGGCTTGTCCGCTCCCGCCCCGCGGCGGGACCGATCGGAACTGCGAGTTCGTCACGCTGCCGGCCCCGTGCGGGCGACTGGGCGAGCTGCTGGCACGCGTGCGCGATGCGGCCCACGCGACGGAGGATCGGCCGCGAAGCAAGCGCGTGCTCGTGGTCAGTCCGCGCGATCAGACCGCGTCCGCCCTGCTCCGCGGCCTTGTGGGCGGCGACCCGCCGATCGCGGCGCTGCTGGTCGATGGCATCGATCTGGCGCGGCGCTGGCTTCGGGCCGTCGAGTTCGACTGCATCATCCTGTGCGGCCCGCTGGCCGACGGGCACGGCATCGATTGCCTGCAAGACGAGCACCGCCAGGGCCATCCGCCCGCGCTCGGCGTCTGCGCGACCGATGATGCCCAGGAAGCCGCAAGCTTTGTCCGCGGCGGATGCACCGATGTTCTGACCTTGCGCGACTTGACGAGCAGGAGTGTTGTGCATCAGCGCGCGAGCGAGCTGATCGGGCGCGGGCGGAGCAGTGGGGCGCGGGCGGCCGACGAGACCAAGCGCTTGATGAGCCTGCTGGAGCGCGAGCAGCAGGAATTGATCACCGCGGCCAGGTCCGACCGCGTGACGGGCGTGCTCAGCCGGGCCGCCTTCGAGGAACTCATGGCCGACTCGCACTCGCGCTGCATGAAAGGCGAGGATGGCTACGCCTTACTGGTGTTCGACATCGATCACTTCAAGGCGATCAACGACCGCTGCGGCCACCAGCGCGGCGACGAGGTATTGCGGCTCACGGCCCAAGCGATGACCAAGGCGCTGGGCGATCGGGGGCTGCTGGCCAGAGTCGGCGGCGAGGAGTTCGCCGTGATCTGCACGGGACGCGACAAGGACGAGGCCATGCAGATCGCCGAGGACGTGCGCGCATCGGTGCAGGCGGCCTCACCCGCGGATCTTCGATTGACCATCAGCGGTGGCGTCGCGACCGCACCGCACCCCGGTGCGGAGTCGGGACACCAGGTGTATGCACTGGCGGACGCGGCGCTCTACAGCGCCAAGGGAGCGGGGAGGAACAGGGTGCTGCTCGCCGCGTAAAGGGATAGAACGAGCCGCGGTTTCTGCTTGGATCTCGGGCAACGAGTGCCTCGATTATCCGTGCCGAGTGTGTTTCTCGGCCCGAGATCCAAGCGGGTACCGCGGAGAGTGCAAGAACATCGCGCGAGGAAAGGTCGGGTTCACCGAAGACCCGCCTTGGCAAGAAAGTCGTGAATCGCCACCTCGTATGCCGACTGCGCCAGCGGCGATGCGTAGTGGCCGCCGGCGATCTCGACGAGGTTGGCACTCGGCATCAAGGCTTGCAGGCGAAGCGCGTGCGCGAACGGGATGATCTCGTCGGTGGGGCTGTGGAGGATGAGGACGGCGGGGGGCCGGATGCCGGACGCGGCGAGTGGGGGGAGCGCGCGATCGGTGCGAAACGGATGCCTCATGATGAACGGCGGCACCCCGAAGCCCGATGCAAACGACGCGACGCTGGTGAAGGGCGACTCGAGGATGATGGCGGCGGGAGAGCGCTTGGCCGCGACTTGCGCGGCGACACCGGTTCCGAGACTGCGTCCGTAATAGACGAGTCTGCTCGCGTCCACATCGGGGCGCGCGACGAGCCAATCGAGGAAGAGGAGCGAATCGGCGACGATCGCGCGCTCGCTTGGGGTCGCGCGCGGCAAGCCGTCGGGCGTGCTCAAGCCGCCCGAGCGCGCGTAGCCGCGATATTCGACCAGCAGGACGTGGAGGCCCAGACCGACGAAGAAGTCGGCGTAGTCCTGCGAGGTGTCGATGAGGTCGGCGTTGCCGTGGAAGAGGATGAGGCAGGGCTTGGGCGCGGCCGCGGAGGCGTCGTGCGTGCGGAAGAACCAAGCTTCAACCTTGACACCTTCGGGGACGGTGATCCAGATCTGTTCGAAGTCTCGGCGTGTGGGCGGCTGCGCGAGACCCGGACCCGCGAGCTCGGTTGGAAAGACGAGGGAGTCTTGCTTGAAGTAGAGGGCGGTACACCACGCGGTATACAGCAGTGCGAAGATGATGAGAATGCGCAGCGGGCGGGGGATGCGAGGCTTCTTGCGGAGGGGTGTGGTGGGCGCGGGCACGGGGGCAGGATACCGCGCTTCGTTATGGTGGTTCGGTGTGGCGGGCATGACGGGCGTACTCGAGCCGTCCGTCCAGCACCGTGCCCGTGGAATTGGGGGCGGGTACCCCTATGGTGTGTGGATGGATCGTGTCGTTGGGAACTTGCGAACGGCGGCGGGGGATATCAAGCTGGCGCACTCGGTGTTCGCAATGCCGTTCGCGGTGCTGGCGGCGTTTTTGGCGCGGCCGGACGACGGGCGTTGGCGGGTGTTCGCCGGACAGCTCGCGCTGGTGGTCGTCTGCATGCTCGCGGCGCGGACATGGGCGATGATGGTGAACCGCGTGGCGGATCGCGACATCGACGCGGCCAACCCGCGCACGGCACGCCGTGCAATCGCGAGCGGACGGCTGGGCGTGCGTCAGGCGCGGGCCATCGCGGCGACGGCGGGCGCGGCGTTCATCGCGGCGTGCGCGATGTTTGCGCTGTTGTTTCGCAACTGGTGGCCGCTGATGCTGAGCGTGCCGGTGCTGGGATGGATCGCGCTGTACTCGTACACCAAGCGGTTCACGGCGCTCTGCCATCTCTTTCTGGGCGGCGCGCTGGCGGCCAGCCCGCTGGCGGCCGCGGCAGCAATCGATCCGGCATCGCTCACGCGCGTACCGGCGCTCTGGTTTCTTGGCGGGATGGTCGTCTTGTGGGTCGCGGGGTTCGACATCATCTATGCGCTGCAGGATCTCGAGTTCGACCGCGCCAACGGACTGTTCAGCATCCCGAGCCGGCTCGGGCCGCACGCAGCGATCTGGCTCAGCCGCGGGTTTCATGCTGGCGCGGTGGCACTGCTCGTACTCGCGTGGCGGGCCGAGCCCCGGCTGGGTGCGCTCTTCGCGGCGGCGGTCGGGCTTGTGGGCGTGCTGCTGGTGGTCGAGCACGTCATCCTTGCCAAACGCGGCCAGAAGGGGTTGAACATGGCGTTCTTTACGGTCAACGGGGTGGTGTCGTGCGTGGTCGGGGGGGTGGGTGTGGTGGCGGTGCTTCTTTGATTTCGTTTGAGCCCGTCAACGAACAGCCGCTCGTTGAGGAACCGAACTCATCAGGGCAGCCTTCGGGTACGCGGCGAGCTACAAGGCCAGCCACATGCATGTGCGGATTGAGCGGGAGGAACTCGCGCGACTCACGGCCCACTTTCTCGAGCTCGCGAAGCATCGAAGAGCGGACACCGTCGCAGCCGAGCTCTCGCGGCTTCGCTTCGAGCCATATGCCCCGGTGCGGCGGCAGCTCCTCCAGGTTCTGCGCGCGGTCAACCGAGGCCGGCGGGCGATGGGTTACGAGCTCGTGTCGCTGGAAGGTCTTCGGCTTCGACGGCGAATCGTGCCGCCATTCGTGGAGGCCGCTGAATGAGCGCTCACCCCGACTGCGGGATTTTATGGAAGCCCAAGACCGTTGAGGCACACGAAAGCGTCAACGCTCCAAATTGGGTTCGGTCTCGCCTTGCTCCGGCTCTCTGTGATACGACTGCTCGCATAGGGGAGCCTTCTGCTCTGCTTATTCTCGTTGGTGCTGAGCGTCCCGCTTGAGAGCATCCTCGACCAGTCTGAGGTCGATTCGAAAATCAGAATTTTTCAAGCGTCCCACCACATCGGGTAGGGAGAGGAGCCCAACTTTGGCGGCCTGCTCCAGCACGCCGAGCGTGCCGACAATGACGATGCCACGCTGCGAGGCCGCTCGCCGTCCGTCGCGCTCGTCTATGAGAAGAGCGTCTGCCTTGCTCTCCAAGGCGAGTGAAATCGCGGCCTCTTCCCCTCGGTCAAGCGGAGGAATCGACTGCACCCGGAATGCCGTGCGGGTTTCAAGCCACGCGGGACGTGCTGCGATGAACGCCCGCACAGACTCCGGAGTGCGTTTGTCCGAGAGCTCCTGTCGTACTTCTGGGGGGGATGAGCACCGTTCCAAAGAGCTTTGGAAGTGCGTCAACACACCCGATGCGTACCAGCACGTTTATGGGCGAGCTATCGGCGACCACAAGCATTCACGCGGACCTTGAGAAGAGCTTGTCCAAGGTGCGGCGGTCAGCCTCAAGGTCTTCGAGCGTGTAGTTGAGCGGCACCCCACGCTCGGCAAGCCAGTGCTCGGTGTCCCAACGTGACTCGTGCTTGAGGAGTTGGCGAACCGTCGCGGATCCGAACTTGCCGGAGCGGTATCCCTCAATGACCAAGGCCTCGAACGCGGCCTCGTCGATGCCGTCGCCCCACGCCTGGCGGAGGGCCTGTTCTTGGTCGTTCGGGATGTTGATGCTGATGGCCATACTCGTCTCTACATGCGCAACCTCATTCTAGTTTAGCACAGATGCCGCCATGACCCGATAAACTCCGCGTGTACAACGGAGATGGGCAAGGTCAGCCCCAACCTGTTCCGCGGAAGTGCATAACACCCTCCAGCTCGCAGCCAAAGCAATGGGATTTTGTTTTCACAATATTCTGAAAACTCTGTTGTTTGTGGAAGTGGGCCGCGATAAACTGAGGAGGTGGCGGCTGTGCCCAAATCCATTACCTCCGCCCAGCTCGCCCAGGCCCAGGACGAGTTCGTCGCCGCGTGGGGCCAGATGGGGTCATCGTGGGGGATCAGCCGGACGATGGCCGAAGTGCATGCACTCCTCTACATCGGCGGCCAGACCCTCAACACCGACGACGTGATGGAGCGACTGCGGATCTCGCGGGGCAACGCGAGCATGTCGCTGCGCTCGCTGGTCGAGTGGGGGATCGTGCAGCGCGTTCACAAGCGCGGAGACCGCAAGGAATACTTTGAAGCCGAGCAGGACGTGTGGTCGCTGGCGCGAACGATCATCCGCGAGCGGCTGCGGCGCGAGATACTGCCGATGCTCACCACGCTCTATGAGATCCGCGATGAGACCGCGGAGGCGGCCAAGCGCGGCGAACGGCGCGATGCCGAGACATCCGAGCTAGGCACCGGTGAAGCGGTACCCGCGACCATCGTCGTCGAGCACAATAAACGGCTCGATCAACTGCTGGAACTCGTTCAGACCATCGACAAGCTCGGCGAGCGGTTCGTCGGGTCCGAGGGCAAGGGTTTGCGGATTGCGGCCAATCTGCTGAGCCGGATGGTCTGAATAACAAGCCAGGCATCGAGGCACAAGGCATCAAGGCATCAAGTCAAACAACCCTCGACCGCGCCGAACCCGCGATGGCTCGGATGGTGACGTTGCGCTGGGAGATCAGCCCAGCGGCGATGCGGGCGTCTCATCTGCGCGAGATCGCGGAGATGAACGGTCAGGCGGAGCGGATCTCGCGGGCGGTATTGGAATGGCGGATCGAGGGGAAAACGGGCGCGGCGTGCTTGAGGCTCGAGATCGGCGAGGACGACCTGACGATCCCGCTCGTCGATGCGGTGCCGGGACACTGGGAAGGCGAGAGTGCGGATTTCGGTTCGGCGCTGCGCATTACGCTTCGCGATGGCGAGGTGATCTATGCGCGGACGGACGTGCTTTCGGGAATGCTGGGGTTGCCGGGCGGGGTGTATGACGGGCCGCTGGGCTGAGCCGATCGAGAGGCCGCGAGCCGGTCGCTGACCTGCTCGAGCACCGCGTGTGCGACCTGGTTGGCGTTGTAGCCGGCTTTGAGCGTGATGCACGGCTTGCGATACAACTTGCACCAGGTGCGGATCTGCGGGCCGGTTTCAGTGCCGTTCCAACGGATGGGCAGAAGCACCAGATCGATATCCTCGCGGGCGATTTCGTATTCGAGCGGCGCGAGCGAGGTGTGCTCTCGGTGCGCGGCCCAGCGCAGTTCCCGAAGCTCGAAAGCCTGCTCCAACCGGCGCGCGTGCTGGGCCCGCTCCTCGCCGCCGATGAACAGCACGACCTTGCTGCGGAGCAGCTCGCGCGTCCGCAGCAGCTCGGGACCGGGGACGCGATCGTCGGAAGAATCTTCCTCCTCGGGGGCGGCCGGTTCGCGCTCGGCGCGGGCCTCGGGCACCTTCCACACGATCGAGTCGGGCGCGAGCAGATCGGCGAGCGCCGCGCGCACCTCGGTCAGCGCATGCACCAGCGCGTGCGAGGTGGACGGCCCCCCGCTGTCGAGGAACCCGCGCACGCCCTCTTCGATCTTGCGGGCGTGGTCCTCGCGATCATCCGGGGCGCACTTGATCAGTTGCTGAGCCTCGTACTCGACCTTGCCGATCGCGTTCTTGCGGAGCTTGGCGGCACGACGTTCGACCTCCCACGCCTTGCGCGCGGCCGCGATGTGGTCGGCCAGATCGGGCGCGCGTGCCGGATCGGCCGGGGCATCCTCGCTGAGGAACTGGTCCATGAACAGCCTGCGGCGACGGGCCTCATCGCGCACGAACGCGTACACCGTGAGTTGATCGGCATCGGGGTGCTGGAACGGGCCGCGGGCCAGCGAGACGTACAGCGATGACTGCGCTTCGGCCAGCAGCCAGAGCGCCTCGTCGGGCCAGTGGCCTTCGCCGTACGACTCGGAGAGTTCGGTCATCATCGCGGCCGCATCGGCGAGGTTGACGTAGCCCATGCGAATCTCTGCGAGCAGGGCTGGCTCCTCGACCAGCGAACGCGGATTCACCATCCACAGGTAACAGTCGTGCAGAGCCTTGCCTTTGGTAATCAAGCCCTCATACTCGGCGCGGAGCTGCTCGAAGGTTCCGCCCGCGGCGTGGTGCTCGTCGTGGCGGCGCGAGAAATCGCACGCGGCCACCTTGAGCCGGCAGCGCTGCTGGATCACCTTGAAGTCGGCGCGCGGGACGGGGATCGCGGGCGCGAGATCGACCGACCCGCTCGACAGTGCGACGGGTTCGAGGTGACGCGGGCTGACCGAGCCGGTGCCCAAGCCGCGCTGCAGCGCGGCGGCCGCGGCCTCGGGGGCGATGACGACCTCGATCGGGCCGCGGATTGGCTTGGGCTGATAGACCGAGACGAAAGGAGCGGCGGAGGCGGGAGGCGGTACTTGGGTCTCAACGTGTCCGGCTGGTGGGACGGGCGCGGGCGGCGCACCGCTTCTGGATATTTCCATCAGCCAAGCGCCCAACTGGTGAATGGCCTGACGCAACTGCGGCGATGTAGACACCGCCGCGCGGAACGAACTCAAGACCGATTCCAGACTGGATTGGGTGGGTGAATCCATTGGACGATCGCCTCCGTGGTCGCACGCTCGCGCGCGTCATCAATCCGCCGTGGAGCAGGTGTGCGACCACGGAGAGTATGACACGGAATTGGGCCGCGGTTTCGCAACGTGTACCGAAGGATGGGCAGGTGTCATAACCACTTCGGCGGACGCGGGACGGAAATGAGCCACGCGCGCCATCCGGCGCGCCGGGCTTTCCCCTAGAATCTCGTCCTATGGGTTCCGAAGTCGCTTCAACGGTTCATCCGCTCGAGCAGCAACGCCGCGATAACCGGAGCGCCGTGGCCGCGCTCGGTCAACAGCCGTATGGGCAGCGAACCGACGGCATCCGCTCGCTGCTCGAAGCGCGCGAAAAGTACGACGCCGGGGCCGACCTGAAGCACAACGAGGCGGGAAAGTCTCCGCCCGAGGGCTTTGTCGATCCGCGGCCGCGGGTCACGGTTGCCGGACGCGTGGTGCTGTTCCGCGACAACGGCAAGCTGATCTGGATGACCCTGCGCGACCACACGGGCGAGATGCAGGTGGCCGTGTCGCAGAAGGATGTCGATGCCGCGAGTTTCGGCGTGGCCAAGAAGACCGACCTCGGCGACATCGTGGTGGCCAGCGGCGCGGTGATGAAGACCAAGACCGGAGAGATCACGGTCTGGGCCGGGGGAGATTCGGCGATCGCGGCGGGCAGCAAGTGCCTGGTCCCTCCGCCCGAGAAGCACGCGGGCCTGACCGACATCGAACTGCGGTATCGGCAGCGCTACGTCGATCTCTGGGCGACGCCCGAGACGATCACGGTCTTTCAACTGCGGTCGAAGATCGTCGCTTCGGTGCGCCGGTCGCTGGATGCGCGCGGGTTTCTCGAAGTCGAGACGCCGATGCTGCAAACCCAGGCGGGCGGTGCGGCCGCGCGGCCCTTCGCTACGCACATGAACGCGCTGGACATCGACCTCTACCTGCGGATCGCGCCGGAACTCTACCTCAAGAGGTTGCTGGTCGGCGGATTGCCGAAGGTCTATGAGATCAACCGCAACTTTCGCAACGAAGGCCTCGACAAGCAGCACAACCCCGAGTTCACGATGCTCGAGGTGTACCAGGCCTTTGGTGATTGCGAGACCGTGATGCAGCTCACCGAGGGGTTGATCCGCGATGCCGCGCGGATGGTCGCGGCCGAGACTCGCGGACCGACCGACCTGCGATTGCCGTTCGGCGAGATCACCATCGACTATGGCTTGCCTTTCGCGCGGGTCGCCTACGGCGACCTGTTCGAGCGGGCGCTGGGCTTCGACATGGGCGATGCGGACTGTGCCCGCGACCAGGCTCTGCAGCGTCACCTCTTCAAGGTGGACGAGATCGACAGGATCGACCCGGTATTCATCGTCAACGAGCTCTTCGAGGAAGTTGCCGAGAAGTCGGTCGATGCGGGCAAGCCCACGTTCATCACCGAGTATCCCTCGGCGCTCAGCCCGCTGACGCGCCCCAAGCCGAGCAACCCTGCGGTGGCCGAGCGGGCCGACCTGTTCATCGCGCACATGGAGGTCGGGCCGCACTACACCGAGCTCAACGACCCCGATGTGCAGGCCGCGAAGTTCCGCGAGCAGCTCTCGGGGCTGGACGATGAGGAATCCACTTTCCGCACGTTCGATGCCGACTTTATCCACGCGCTCAAGGTGGGCATGCCGCCGGCGGGCGGGCTGGGCATCGGCATCGACCGCCTGACGATGCTGCTCACCAATCAGCGGACGATCAGGGATGTGGTGCTCTTTCCGCTGATGCGCCCGGAATAAGGCGATCCTGGCGTTCACGCCCTCGCTTCAAAGCGTGGACATGTTGGACCCGGAACTGCCCGTCAGGTTGCGCACACTCAGTGGGCGCAGGCCCATCTTCGGTTCGGTCCCTTTGATGCTGCGGCGCAGGTTGGCGCGATGCTTGTAGATGACCATCGCGCCGAGTGCGGCCGTCAGCACCACATACGGCCAGACCAGTACGCCGTCACCGATGCCGCCGCGGTGGCCGCGTTCGACGGTGTGCGGCGGGAAGAGCTTGAGCGACTGCGCGAGCGCCGGGGCGAAGGCCACCAGCACGGGCGTCATGGCGGCCGCGACCACCGACGCCAGCCCGACCATGCGGAAGACGCGGGCGACGATGGCCCAGATGACCACCGCGCCGACCATCGCCACCGTCATCACCGGCCACACACCGAGCAAGGCGCCAAAGCCGGTAGCCACGCCCTTGCCGCCGCGGAAGCCGAGCCAGACCGGGAACATGTGCCCGACCATCGCGGCCATGCCGACGACGAGCGGGCCGAGGTTGAGCAGCGCCGCATCCGGCTCGCGCAAGGTCGGCTCGGGCAAATGCGAGAACCCGCGCGACGCCAGCGCGCTGGCCATAAGCGCAGGAACGAAGCCCTTGAGCATGTCGAGCGCGAAGCAGGGCAGGCCGACTTTCCATCCGACCACGCGCCAGACGTTGGTCGCCCCGATATTGCCCGAGCCGTGCTTGCGGATGTCGAGGCCGCGGGCCCGGCAAATGAGGTAGCCCACGGGGACAGACCCGACGGCATACGCGACGGCGACGAGTACGAGAAGCCAGCGGGCATCCTGGGGCACGGGGGGAGGGTATCCGGGATGCACTTGGCTTGGAGCCGAGCGGCGCAAGTCTGCCAGTCCGGCGGTCATTCAGCACGGCAAACGCGTTCTCGGAAATCTCCGGGGAAACCCGGTACGCTCATCCGACTCTTCACTCTTCGATCTTCACCCGCGACTTTCTCCGCCCATGCTCCCCTGGATCATCCTCACCTTCGCCGGATTGTTCGAGGTTGTCTGGGCTGTCGGGCTCAAGCACACGGGCGGGTTCACAAAGCTGCGTCCCTCGATGATCGTGATCGTGGCGATGCTGATGAGTTTCTTTCTGCTGGCGCGGGCGGCCAAGACCATTCATCCGCCGCTGGCGTACAGCGTGTGGGTGGGGATTGGTGTCGTCGGGGCGTGGGCGGTGACGGTGCTGTGGTTCAAGGATCCGTTCCGGCCGGCGCAGGTGATGTTTGTGGCGCTGGTGCTGGTCGGGGTAATCGGGTTGAAGCTGACTTCCGGCCCGGCGACGCCGGTACCGTGATGCTTCAACGGGCGCGGAAGGTGGTGCCTTCGACTTCGTCGTATCGGAGCAGGTCGCGGAGCACGAATGCGTCGGCGGGGCGGGTGCTGCGCCCGAGCTCGAGGTCGCGGAGCGCGGCGACCTGTGCATACAGATCCTCGATCGAGTACCTGGCACGGATGTCGCGCTCGGGCGCAGCACCCGCCCCGCCGGCAAACTGCCGGAGCGGCGCGAGCCAGATGGCGCGCCCGACGTCGATGCGTCCGAAGCCGAAGTAGGGATCGCGTTCGATTTCGCCGAGATCGGCGGCGGTGTCCTTCAGCACGGCTTCCACCTGCGCAGGCGTGAGTTCGCTCGCGGCCGAGAGCACCAGCGCCGCGGCCCCCGCAACCATCGGAGCGGCGAACGAGTTGCCGTCCCGGTACCACGCGCCGCCGCCGCTGATGGAGGTGTAGATTCCGGCGGCCGGGGCGGAGATATCGACGCCGTCGCCGAAGCTGGATGCCGGCGACCGCTGGTCGACCTGGTTGGTGCCGGCGACTACGAGGACGTCGGGGTGGTCGAAGGAATCGCCGTAATCGATGGCGTAGTTGTCGACGGGCCAGATGAGCAGCACGCGGCGCTGGCGAAGCGCGGCACCAAGATCCTGCACATACGGCTCGGCGATGCCGGAGAAACTGATGTTGACGATGCGTGCGCCGTGGTCGGCGGCCCAGAGCGCGCCATTGATGATGTCCATCGAGGTGGCACCGCCGGTGGGCCAGGCCGGGTTGGTGGCACGGATCGGCATGATGCTCACGTTCCACGCGATGCCCGCGGTGCCGGCGTGGTTGTTGCCGATGGCCGCGGCCACTCCGGCGACGGTGGTGCCGTGTCCGTGCGCGTCGCGGACGATGCCGTTGTCGATCTGCGGCAGGCGCGTGGTGAGGTACGAGCAGTAGCCCGGGACCAGGTTGGGCACGAGGTCGTGGTGGGTCAGGTCGATGCCGGTATCGACGAAGGCGACCGTGACTTCGCGCAGGCCGGTGGTCGCGGCCCATGCCAGCGGTGATCCGATGGTCGCGTGGTGCCACTGGAAGACGTACTCGGGGTCGTTCGGCACGACGGTCGCGCTCTGGACGAAGACCCGCCAGTCGGGACGAATCCAGGCGAACCAGTCAACGCTGGCGAGGCGCTCGGCCTCGCGGAGCCGCGCGGTGAGGGTGGCTTCGGTCTCGCCGTCCGGCACGGCGATGGACCAGACGTTCATGGACTCGCAGATGTCGGCATCGAAGGGCTTGAGGAAAGCTTCGGCCGCGGCGCGGTGAGTGGGGAGGATGCGGAGCAGGAGACGACCGGAAAGCTCCATGAAACCGGGGCTCTCGGCGAAGCGACCCTCGGCTCGAGCGGCTACACCAAGCGCGACAAGTGGTTGCGTAGAGTCGCCCGCGACCCGCTGATCGGTACTCGCGGGCGCGGCGGGCGCGACCGCCAGCGACGCACAGAGCGGAACAACAAGGCCAGAATAAGCGGGAAAACACACCACTTGGGCTGCCAGTCAACTTGTTTATCGAGGCTGAGTCAAGCAAAACTTGTAGTGAGCGGTGTCACAGGCACTTGCGCGAGGGCGAATGTGGGCGGGAATGCGCGAATTCGCGGCAGTGGGGTAGACTGCGGGGGTCGTCCGGCTCGGGCTTGCACTTTGGGAGGATGTTGCCGTGAATCGCTTTCAACCGGTATTTGCGTGGATTGTGGTGGCGTTCGTGGGCGGGGGCGGGGGAGCGCTCGCACAACCGCCCGCGACGAGCGAGAAAGACGCAGCCGCGGAGCGCGTGCGGTCGTCATCGGCGCGGTGTATCGAGTTTCTGCTGGGTGCCCAGGAGGGGGATGAGCGGGCCGAGTGGCCGTACGAGGGCGTATACCGCGTGGGCGGGAAGATCCCGGTGGGGTATCGGATCGGGGGGACGGCGATCGCGGCGATGGCGCTGTTGCGAGCGCCGGATTTCGAGAAGGACGAGCCGCGGCAGGCGGCGGTGCGGCGAGCGCTGGAGTTCGTGAAGAGCAAGCTCGATGATCCGCTGATGAATCCGGACTATCCGGGCGGCTACGACGTTCGAGGCTGGGGCTACACCTATGCGCTGCAGTTCATGCTGGCGGTGAAAGGCGCGGGCGGGGCGCTGCTCGCAGGAGATGCGCAAGCGAGCGTGGACGAGAAGATCCGCTGGTGCATCGCGGCGGTGCAGCAGACCGAGATCGCCGAGGCGGGCGGGTGGAACTATGCGCGGGCCGTCGGCAAGGACAAGGTCTCGCAGCCATCACCGTTTATGACGGGGCCGACCTTGCTGGCGCTGTTCGAGGCGCGGGGGCAGGGGTTCGAGGTCGATGCGGCGGTGGTCGAGCGCGGGCTCAAGGCCTTGGAGCGCGGGCGCTCGGCGGCGGGAAGCGTGTCGTATGCGGGCGCGGCCGCGAAGAGGCCCGAGCCGGTGCCGGGCTCGGTCGGGCGGATGCTGGTGAGCGAGATCACGCTCATGCTGGCGGGTCGGTCGGATGAGGCGCGGGTGCGCGGGGCGCTCGACGCTTTCCTGGTGCATTGGGAGTGGCTGGAAAAACGGCGAGCCAAGCCGGGGACTCACGAAGGCCCATACGGGGTCGCGCCGTATTACTTCTTCTACGCGCACGCGATGGCGGCCGAGGCGATCGAGATGCTGCCGGAGCGAGACCGGGCGGAGTATCGGCGGCAGCTGCACGACAAGCTCTTTGCGGTGCGGCTCGAGAACGGGACGTGGAATGACCGGGTGTTTCCGCGCACGGCGAACTATGGAACATCGCAGACGCTGATGTGCCTAGTCGCTCCGGGGATGCCCAGGCCCGCGGGTTGGAAGTTGCCCGCCGATGCAGGGGCGGTGCCGCCAAAGTCCGAGTAGCCCTTACAGGCTGCGGATTGCGGCAAACTGATCCGGTCGCGCGGGGCGGTCTATGCGGGCTGGGCGCGTGGAAGCTCAGCGGAGCAGCCGCGGTTGTCGATACAACCCGGCCACCCGCTCCGCGACGAGCGAACGCGCCAGGCCGTCGGATCGGGTCGGCATACGGGGTTTCAGGACCGTGACACGCACCCGCGCCCATGTCCGCCACATCGCTTTACGCTCCGGGGTCGCCCGGCGGGCGTTCTCGCTGGTCGAGTTGGTGATGGTGGTGGCGACGCTTGGGATTATCGCGATGATCGCGATTCCGCGGCTGGCGGGGGCCGCGGCCAACGCCGACGCCGCGGCCATGGTCGCAAACGTGACGGTGCTGCAGAACGCGATCGACATCTATGCCGCCGAGCACAATAACCTGAACCCCACTCAAGATGGCGATCGGAGCGTCAACAGAAACGGGGTGCGGTTTGCGGCCCGGCTGACGGGGCCGACGGATGATGCTGGCCGGGCGGGCGGGCTGTTCGGACCCTATCTGCTACGCGTGCCGCGCAATCCCGACAACGACAAGAACACCATACGGATCGATGGTGTGCCGCTGGGTGCCAACCTGGCGGGCTGGCGCTACAGCTCGGCTCGAGGCATAATCCTGCCGGACGACATGGACGAGGCGATGGCCATCACCATTCTCAGAGTGGGGTACGGGAGCAAGGGCGCGGTGAAAGGTGGATTGGTGGCGGTTGAAGCCTTCGCCCTGACCCCGCCGTGATTGACGGCTCGGCCACCACAATAGGTGGTGGGTGTGTGAAGCTGTGACGACTTTTCCGCGTCTTGTCGTCCGAGAAAGTCAAAGGCGGCGAGGATATTGGACGATGGAGTGAATAACCCGTCGAGCGGAGGCTCGGTGGGCGGTCGCCTTTCGCGTGCGCGGAGCGCGTTGTGCCAGGTGGCTGGGTTCTGAAACCGTTCATGGAGTCACGAGCGGTCGCGGCCGGAGGGCCGGGACGCTGGTGGGATCGATCCCGTCGCTTCAACGCGAAGCGCCGGTGCGGCGATGGCCGCGCTTTGGCTTCTCAACAAGACATTCGTTCGCATACAAGAAAGGTCCACGATGGCCACCAACACCCCGACCACGACTGTTATCGGCCCCGACACGCACATCAAAGGGGAGATGATCTTCGATTCGACTGCGCGGATTCTGGGCACGTTCGAGGGACGGATCATCGCCAAGGGCGAGGTTCAGATCGGCGATGGTGCCTCGTGCAAGGCGGCGGTCGAGGGAACGAACATCATCGTGGATGGCACGATCGAGGGCGACGTGATGGCGCGGGAACGGGTGCAGTTGAACTCGAAGGCGCGCGTGATCGGCGATGTGGTGGCGACCACGCTGGTGGTGGCGGATGGGGCGAGCTTCCACGGGCATTGCCGCGTGGG
>Ga0163147_10005109_pt1 | contig 16239 bp, 17 predicted proteins | sample OliLakLV19MP6G1_FD_148597 | JGI IMG/M metagenome (GOLD analysis project Ga0163147, IMG submission 148597) | Freshwater microbial mat bacterial communities from Lake Vanda, McMurdo Dry Valleys, Antarctica- Oligotrophic Lake LV.19.MP6.G1 | ecosystem: Environmental > Aquatic > Freshwater > Lake >...
CGTCAGCGCGCTCGATCAGAGCGGCAGCTCGAGCCAGCGCCCTTCGCGCACCGAGCGCTCGATCGCCTCGCATACCTCCTGGGTGCGCGCCGCGTCGACGATGCTCGGCTCGCGCGTGCGCCGCTCGCGGATCGCCGCTGCGAGCTCGCGTGCGAGGCAGACGAACGGCGGGATCTCCATCGCGCGCAGCGCCTCGGTCGCCTGCGCGCCGGTCGCACCGGCTGCGGGCGGACGGAAGTCGCGCGGCGCGCCGGCGAGCAGGTGCTCCGGGGTCGCGAGCGGCTGGGGCTCGGCCTCGCCGCGGCGCGCACCGAGCAGCCGGCCGTGACCGTCGATGATGAGGACACCCTCGCTGCCGGTGATCTCGACCAGGTTGGTGCGTCCCGCCACCGCGACCGCCGACTGGTGCAGAACCGCGTCGGCGCCCGAGCGGAACCGCAGCAGCGCGCCGAAGCTGTCGTCGGTGTCCACCGGAGCCCACGTGCCGTCGCGCCGCCGTCGCCGCGCGACCTTGGTCGCGGTGAAACCGGCGACGCGCTCGACGTCGCCGAGCCACCAGCGCAGCGTGTCGATCAGGTGCGTGCCCGAGTTGAGCAGCCAGCCGGCGCCGCGCGCCCGCTCCTGCCACCACGACCACGCCGGCTTCTCCGGGTCGGCGAACAGCCCCATGTGGCTCACCGCCGAGACGCCGTACGGCGTGCCGACGAACCCCTCGTCGAGCAGCTCCTTCACGTGGCGGCGCTCGGGCTGCCAGCGGAACTCGTGGTCGACCATCGCGACCAGACCGGCGGCGGCCGCCGCCTCGGCGGCGCTCGCCATGCGCCGTGCCTCGTCGAGGTTGCGCGCGAGTGGCTTCTCGCAGAACACGTGCTTGCCCGCGGCGAGCGTCTCGAGCACCAGCGGCTCGTGGAACTCGGGCGTGGTCACGACGCTGACCACATCGAGGCCGGGCAGTGCCAGCAGCGCGCGGTGGTCCCAGAACGCGTGCGGGATCGCGAAGCGCTCGGCGACCTCGCACGCGCGCCGCTCGGCGTGGCTGCCGACCGCGACCACCTCGAACTCGCCGCTCTCCTGGAAGCCGGGGATCTGCACGCGCGTGCCGAAGCCCGTCCCGATCACCGCGATGCGGATGCGCGCCACGCGCCCTCTCTACTCCACGCTGCTCGCGCGCGAAACGCCGCGACCTAGTGCACCGCAGTCGAGATGCGGTTAAGCATTTTTCGGTGGGTTCGGATGATGGCGCGAGCGGGCTTGGTCCACTCGAACGGTGTGGGTGGGCGATTCCACTGGCGCATGTACGCACCCAAGTGGTCGCGTAGCGCGCGCTTGCTCGGGAAGTTGGTGAGGCTGAGCGACTGCTTGGCCAGGATGCCAAAGAATCCTTCGACCTCATTGAGCCACGAGGCGCTGGTCGGGGTGTAGTGGAAGTGGACCTGCGGATTATCGGCCAGCCAGGCTTGGATCTCCTCGAGTTTTGTGCGTTGACGAGTTGTCCAGAATCACGTGGAGCTCGCGGCCAGGATACTGGCGGACGACCTTCTTCATGAAGGCAAGGAAGTCGGCCGCCGTGTGCGTGTCGCTCACGCGGTGCGTGACCTTGCCCGTTGCAACATCCAGAGCGGCGAAGATGTCGGCGACGCCGTGTTGCTTGTAGTCGTGCGTGTGCCGAACGACGCGCCCGGAGCCCAGTGGCAGTGGTGGCTGCGTCCGTTGCAGGGTTTGGATCGAGGTCTTCTCGTCGACACTGAGCACGACGGCGTGCTCCAGGCGGGTTCAAGTACAGCCCGAGGACATCCTTCACTTTGGTGGCCACCTCAGATCGCGGCTCACCTTGCACGTCCGTGTGAGATGGGGCTTCATCCCGTTGCGCCGCAGTAAGTCCGAAATGCGTCCGCTCGTCCGACCCATCTGCTTGCCGATGAGCCGCGTCGTCCAGCGGCTGCGACCGGCGGGCGGCGGTGACATCGCCAGCTCCACGATCTGCTTTTCCACCTCTGGCTCCACTGCGTGATCCTTGCGCCCGGCCTTGGGCCGCTCGGCCACGGCGTCCACTCCCCCGTCGATGAATCGTCGACGAATGCGGGACACGTCTCCAGCGGCTGAGCGCGGACGTTGCGCGTGTCTCCATTCTCCCGGGAGATCGGCCGATTACCCCGAGTCGGCCTCTGCGTGCGGTTCGCTTCTACGGCCGCTCGCCCATCACTCGCGCTCCGCGAGCCAGTCACAGATGCGATCTCGGGTCTTCACGTCGAAGTCCTGGCCATAGGTGCGGAGGAAGATGCGGACGCGCAGCGACCGGGGGTCCGGTTCGGCACGGAGGGCTGCACGCATGAGTGTTCGTGCGGCATCGAACATGTCACAGGCCATCGCAACGCGCTCAGCGCTCGAGCGCTGCATCAGCAGCGCTCGATAGCGAGCGTCAACCTGTTCGGGGGTGTCCTTCACGACTTCACCTCGCGGAGCAACTCAGGGACGCCGAGGATCGTCGCCCACCGGTCGAGATACTCCTGATCGAGTGTGGCGACACAGGTAATCAGGTTCCGGACGTCGTTCAGCTGGATCTCTGAACGGCTGTCCTTCGCCCACACGAGCTTCGACAGGATCAAGTCCTCCGCCGCGACGACCCACACGTCGAGATCGTCGAGGCGCAATCGCCGCCTCCGGCGGAACTCCTCGATTCGATAGGGGTCGTCCTTGCGGACGATGAAATCGACCTTGACGATCAGGACGGAGTGGATCAGGTTGAACATCCCGCGGCGTCGCGTCTCTTCGGTCACCGTCTCCTCGTCGAGGTAGAATTCGCTGGCGAAGAGCGCTGTCAATCGAGGGACGTCTGCGGATGTCAACTCGACCACCAGGTCGATGTCGCGTGTCATGCGTGGCTGGGCGTAGACGCTCATCGCGACGGACCCGCTCAGCATGTGCGGGATCCCTGCCGCCTCGAGGCGTTGGGTGACCACCCGGAGCACTTCGAGTTGCTCGCTCATGACGCCGGACCTCATCAAACACGATGGGCCGTCCTCGTCCAACGGGGGCTCACGGTCGTTCGTGCGGCACTCGTCAGATCGTATCCGACACGCCGTGCACGAAGAGCGGCTCGATGCCGAGCGCCGACGCGTCGTGCGCCATCTCCTCGGCGGTCGGAGCTGCGACCGGCTGGCTCGCCGCCTCGAGAATCAGCGGCAGCAGCGTCGCGTCGCTCGAGCTGTTGAGGAAGACGCCGGGCCGTGCCAGCACCCAGTGCACCGCGCGCCGGATCGCAGCCGGGTCCTTGATCGGCATGTACCAGCTGAAGTGCTTGTCGGCGTCGTCCGGCCGCCAGCGGCGGCGCGCGATCGACTTGATGGTCTGCAGCGCCACGCCGCGCTCGCCGCAGACGCCATCGAGGATCTCGAAGTCCCGTGCGTAGTCCGGCTGCGCCATCATCGAGGGGTTGTACGGCGCGAGCACCGCGTCGAACGGGAAGCGCTCGAGGCTGCGCACGTGCATCGCGGCCGCCTGCGAGCCGTGGCCGGTCACGCCGATGAAGCGCACGAGGCCCTCGTCCCGGGCCTGGATCAGCGCCTCGAGAGCGCCGCCGGGTCCGATTGCCATGGCCCATTCGTTCTCGTCCACGAGGTTGTGCAGCTGGATCAGGTCGACGCGCTCGACCCCGAGCCGCGCGCGCGAGCGCTGCAGCTCCTCGCGCGCCGCGGCCGCCGTACGCTGTCCCGTCTTGGTGGCGAGGAAGAAGCGCTCGCGGTGCCGCTTCAGGAACGGCGCCAGGCGGAGCTCCGCGTCGCCGTAGCTCGCGGCGGTGTCGATGTGTTGACGCCGGCCGCGACGATCTGCTCGAGCACCGCGTCGGCGCGCTCCTGGCGCATGCCGCCGAGTGCTGCCGCGCCGAACAGCACCCGCGTGCTCGCGTGACCGGTGCTGCCGAAGGGAATCCGCTCGATCATCGTCCACCCCCTGGTCGCCGCGATACCACATCGGCGCGGCCGGTGGGCGGCGCGTCACCGAGCAGGTGGCGCGGGCCCGCGCCGAACCGCGCGGCAGCGTCGGACGGGTTGTAGAGTGCGCAGGCCTTGAACGACAGGCAGCCGCAGCCGATGCACGACGTCAGCCGGTCGCGCAGGCGCTCGAGGGTCGCGATCTGCTCGTCGAGGCGCGGCTTCCAGGCGCGCGACAGGCGCCCCCAGTCCTCCCTGGTCGGGGTACGGCCGGCGGGCAGGGTCGCGAGTGCTGCGCGGATCTCCCCGATGGTCAGCCCGACGCGCACGAAGGCGATGCGGCGCAGCACGTCACGGTGGAAGCGTCGCTGGCCGCCGCTGCTGCGGCGCGCGCGGATCAGATCCTCGGCCTCCCTGGCGGCGGCCGCATTCCTGTCCGCGTGGTGGCGCGACGAGGACGGCGACGAGGACGGCGACGAGGACGGCGACGAGGACGGCGACGAGAAGGGCGGTCGATGGGTGACGAGAGTCAGCGCCGGCGCAGCACGCCCAGCGTCTTGGTGCCCGGTAGCTCCGCGAATAGCCCGCGGCGGTAGATCTCGATCGGTGCTTGACCGCCCTCGTTCGGGTCGGGGAAGAGGTCGTGGATCGCCAGGATGCCACCGGGCGCGACCTTGTCCCACCACGCTTCGTAGTCGGCGTGCGCGGCCGTGTGGCTGTGCCCGCCGTCGATGAACACCATCCCGAGCGGGCCGGCGACGATGCGTGCCGCGACCGGGCTCGCCGCGACCACCGGCACCGCGGTCTCCTCCAGGCCGGCCGCGTGCAGCACGCGGCGCAGCTCCGGCAGGGAGTCGAGCCGGCCGACGCGCGGATCGAAGAGGTCGGCGTCGTGGTACTGCTCGCCGACCTGGTGCTCCTCCGAGCCGCGGTGGTGGTCGACGCACAGCAGCAGGCCGCCGCCGGCCTTCACGCCGGCGCCGAGGTAGACCGACGACTTGCCGCAGTAGCTGCCGACCTCGACCACCGGGCCGAGCGCCGCGTGCTCGCGGCCGAGGTCGTACAGGCGCAAGCCTTCCTCGTCGTCGAGGAAACCCTTGCAGGCCAGCGCGATGCGGTGTGCGTGCGCGTCCACCCAGCAGTCTTAGCGGACCGCGCCCGGCACGCCAGGCTCAGAGCGCCCCTTCCTCCATCTCGAGCTCGATCACGGTCGCGAACGGATCGACGATCGCCTCCGGCACGCGGATCGCCAGCTCGCCGGTCGGGTTCTGGTTGAACATGGTGTCGAGGACCGGGCAGCGAGCGCGGTGCTCGAGCGCCGTGCCGGTCGCGAGGTCGCGCACCGCGCGTACCTTGCGCACCGGGATGCCGCGCACGGTCACGCTCTCGTACGGGCGCGCGAGCACGTGCAGGAAGATCCGGTCGCCCTTGCGCGTCGTCGGGCCGTGGAACTGCCACGGCTCGAGCCCGGGCCGCGTGTCGTGAATCGCGTCGGCGTGCTTCGCCATCCAGCCGGCGATCGCGCCGAGGCGCTCGATCTGCGACGGCGGCAGGCTGCCGTCGCCCATCGGCGACACGTTCAAGAGCAGATTTCCGCCGCGCGCCGCGACCTCGCACAGCATGTGGATCAGCTCGTGCTTCGACTTCTCCTCGGGGTCCGACGGGTTGTAGCCCCAGCTCTCGTTCATCGTCATGCAGGTCTCCCAGCGCCGCGCGGGCGGCAAGGCCGGGACGAACTGCTCGGGCGTGTCGTAGTCGCCGACGCCGGGCAGGCGGTCGTTGATCAGGATGCCGGGCTGCAGCTCGCGGATTATCGTCTCGAGCTCGCGCGAGCGCCACCTGTCGGCGGTCCGCTCCCAGCCGCCGTCGAACCAGATCAGGTCGATCTGCCCGTAGCTGGTGAGCAGCTCGCGGATCTGGCCGAACAGGAAGTCCTGGTAGCGCCGCCACTGCTCGTCGCTCGGCTTCGGCGACGACCCGAAGCGGTATGGGCGGTCGGCGTCGGTGAACGGCGGATAGTCCGGGTGATGCCAGTCCGAGAGCGAGTAGTAGAGGCCGACGCGCAGGCCGGCGGCGCGTGTCGCCTCGACGTACTCGCGCACGATGTCGCCGCGGTACGCCGCGTGCGCGCTCGAGAAGTCCGACAGCTTGGTGTCGAACATCGAGAAGCCGTCGTGGTGGCGCGCGGTGAACACCGCGTAGCGCATGCCGGCGCGCTTCGCGTGTGCGAGCCACGCGCGCGGGCTGTCGCGACGTGGCGCGAAGCCCATCGCGCTCGCGTGGTAGTCCTCGGCCGGCACGTCCTGGCAGCGCGGCAGGCCCTTCATGCCGCCGACCAGCGGCCACGACAGCTCGAGGCCACGCCCGCTCACGTGACCCCAGTGGACGAACATCCCGAACCGCGCGCCGTCGAACCAGTCAGCCATGAGCGGGCTCATCGCACGAACGCCGTACGCCGCGCCAGTGGCGGGGCGATCGGGCACGACGAGTCATGACGGAGGCCACGGCGCGCTCACGACCGCGTGGGTCAAGTACTTCGTGGAGCTGCGCAGCGAATGGGTCACGATCGCCGGGTCGTTCCGCTGCGCACCTGTGGCTTCAGCTCGGAGGCGTGCAATGCGATCGCACGATGTTCGATCGCGCGCTGGCGCGAGAAGTCACTCCACGGTGACGCTCTTCGCGAGATTGCGCGGCTGGTCGACGTCGCGCCCCAGCGCGACCGCCGCCTCGTACGCCAGGAGCTGGAACGGGATCGTCAGCAGGATCGCGCTCAGCACGGTCTCGGTCTGCGGCACGACCAGCACGTCGTCGACCTTCGCCGGCAGGCCCTCGTCGCCGGGCTGTGTCACCGCGATCACCGGACCGCGCCGCGCGCGAACCTCCTCGATGGTCGACAGCGCCTTCTCGTAGAGGTCGTCCTGCGGCAGGACGACGAAGGTCGGCGTCTCGGGCGAGATCAGCGCGAGCGGGCCGTGCTTGAGCTCGGATGCCGGGTAGGCCTCGGCGTGGATGTAGGAGATCTCCTTCAGCTTCTGCGCGCCCTCGAGCGCGACCGGGTACGCGTGCGTGCGGCCGATGAAGAACGCCGAGCGGCGCGCCATGTACTTGACGGCGACCGCGCGGATGCGCTCGCGCTGGCCGAGCACCTCGCGGATCTGGTCGGGGATGCGGCCGAGTGCCGCGATCAGGCGCTTGCCGTCGGCGGGCGAGAGGTCGCGCACCCGTCCGAGGTTCAACGCCAGGAGTGCGGTGCACAGCAGCGTACAGGTGAACGCCTTGGTCGACGCGACCGCGATCTCCGGCCCGGCGTGCATGTAGATGCCGCCGTCGCACTCGCGCGCGATCGAGCTGCCGACGGTGTTGACGATGCCGAGCACGCGCCCGCCCTTGCGCCGCACCTCGCGCACCGCGGCCAGCGTGTCGGCGGTCTCGCCGGACTGGCTGACGGCGACGTAGAGCGTCTCGCGCTCGATCACCGGGTTGCGGTAGCGGAACTCCGACGCCGGCTCGGCGTCGCTCGGGATGCGCGTCAGGGTCTCGAGCATGTGCGCGCCCGCGAGCCCGGCGTAGTACGCCGAGCCGCAGCCGAGGATCTTGACGCGGCGGATGTCGAGCAGGTCGCGCGCGCTCATGTTGAGCCCGCCCAGGTGCGCGGTGCCGAACTGCGCGTCGAGCCGGCCCTTCAAGGTGCGCTCGCAGGCCTCGGGTTGCTCGAGGATCTCCTTCAGCATGAAGTGTGCGTGCGCGCCGCGGTCGTAGGCCTCGAAGCCCCAGGGCACGGTCGCCGGGCTCTTGGTGGTCGGCTCGTCGTCGAGCGTTGCGGTACGGAAGCCGCCGGCCTCGATCGACGCCACCTCGCGGTCGTCGAGGTAGACGATCTGCTGCGTGTGGCGCACCAGTGCTGCGACGTCCGACGCGACGAACATCTCGCGCTCGCCGATGCCGATCACCACCGGGCTGCCGTTGCGCGCCGCGATGATGCGGTCGGGGTGGCGCCCGTCGATCACCGCGATGCCGTAGGTGCCCTGCACCGAGCGCAGCGCCTCGCGCACCGCCTGCTCGATATCGCCGCGGTACGCCGCCTCGATCAGGTGCGCCAGGACCTCGGTGTCGGTCTCGGAGCGGAAGGTGTGCCCGGCGGCGATCAGCTCGGCGCGCAACGCGGTGTAGTTCTCGATGATGCCGTTGTGCGCGACCGCGATCTCGCCCGAGCAGTCGGCGTGCGGGTGCGCGTTGGCATCGGTCGGCTCGCCGTGCGTCGCCCAGCGCGTATGTCCGATGCCGGTGGTGCCCTTGCACCTCTTGGGCATGGTCGCCTCGAGGCGCTGGATGCGGCCCGAGGACTTGTGCACCTTGAGGCCGCTGCGCGTGATCACCGCGACGCCGGCCGAGTCGTAGCCGCGGTACTCGAGCCGATGCAGGCCAGCGAGCAGCAGCGGCACCGCGTCCTGACGTCCGACGTAGCCGACGATTCCACACATGGTTCAGGTTCTCCTTGGGCTGGCGGGCTCAGCCGTAGACGAGACGGCGGATCTGACGCGCCGACAGCGCCGACGCGGCGAAGCGCCGCGTCGCGAGCTCGGCCTGGATGCGCTCGTAGATGGCGTCGTTCTTGAGCTCGTCGGACTTGAGCTCGGCGTGGCGGCGGGCGACGAATTGCTCGACGGTTTCCGAGAAGTACTCGAGCGTCTCGCGGACGATCTTCTCGACCTCGTTGCCGCTCGACCGGCTCACCCGGCCGAGGTGGACCAGGAGATCGCCGAGGTCGTCGCTTCCCGTCATGGCGCGGCAATCAACCACCTCGCAGCGCCTGATTCCACAAATTTGCCCGAAATCGGGTAGGATTTGGTAAGTTTATGGCGCTGATCGTGCCCACACTATGGCGAAGTGTGCTCGAGGGTGGCGGCTCCGGTACGCACGGACGTGGCGACCGCCCGCTTGCGTCACGGGTGGCCCGACCGCGATGGTGCTGCAGGAGGAGATGCGATGACGATCGAGCAGGACCTGGACGCAAGGCTGAAGCAGGCGCTCCGCGACAAGGACCAGCCGACGCTCGACGTCGTTCGCATGATCAAGACCAAGGTCCAGGAGCGCCGCACCGCGAAGGGCTTCTCGGGCGAGGTCGACGACGCGCTCGTGCGCGACGTGATCGGCGCCTACAAGAAGCAGCTCCAGAAGGCGGCCGAGGAGTTCGAGAAGGTCGGCGCGCGCGGCGCGGAGCAGCTCGCCAAGCTGCGCTTCGAGATCGACTTCTGCGCCGGCTTCCTGCCGGCGACGATGGGCGACGCCGAGCTGCGCGTCCTGGTCGGCGAGCGCATCGCGGCACTCGCCGTCACCGACACCAAGCAGGTCGGTAAGCTCGTTGGTGACGTGATGAAGACGCATCGCGGCCAGGTGGAAGCGGCGGACGTGAAGCGCATCGCTGAGGAACTGCTCGCCCCGCGCTGAGCCGTCCGTTCCCGCGCCTGTCCGCTGCCCTACGCGCGCGCCGTCCCGACGGCGATGGCCGTCGTGGCACGTCCCGCGCCCGACGAGCGTGGATGTCGCCGGTCGCACCGCGACCTCGGGAAGGGAACGAAGCATGGAGCTCGTGAGTCTTCTCTTGATGGTGATCCTGTTCGGATCGTCGCTGGGCCTGATCGCGCTCTGCCGGCGCCTCGCGCGGGGAGGGGGGTCGTGACCATCTTCTACGTCGCGGGTGGAATCGTCGCGCTGGGGCTCCTCGCGTACCTGGTGGTCGCCCTGCTGCATCCGGAGGCCTTCTGATGACGCTCGACGCCATCCTGCGAGCGGACGCCGCTCGACCCGGTCCTGCGCCCGCTCGAGCGGCGGCTCTACCGCGCGTGCGGCGTCGATCCCGAGCAGGGCATGACGTGGAAGCGCTACGCGGTCGCGATGATGTGGTTCAACATCCTCGGGCTGCTCGCGGTCTGCGGGCTGCAGCGCGCGCAGCGCATCCTGCCGCTAGATCCGCAGGGCTTCGCCGGCGTCGGCGCGGACTCCTCGTTCAACACCGCGGTGAGCTTCGCCAGCAACACCAACTGGCAGGGCTACAGCGGCGAGGCCGCGATGAGCTACTTGACGCAGATGGTCGCGCTGACCGTGCAGAACTTCGTCTCGGCCGCGGCCGGCATGGCGACCCTGGTGGCCCTGATCCGCGGCTTCCGACAGCGCTCGGCGGCGCTGCTCGGCAACTTCTGGGTCGATCTGGTGCGCGGCACGCTCCACATCCTGCTGCCGCTGTCGCTGGTCCTCGCGCTGCTGCTGGTCTCGCAAGGCGTGGTGCAGAACCTGAGGCCGTACCAGTCGGCGCAGCTGGTCGAGGCGACGAGCGATGCCGACGGCAAACCGGTGACCGAGCAGGTGCTGCCGATGGGCCCTGCGGCGTCGCAGATCGCCATCAAGCAGCTCGGCGCCAACGGCGGCGGCTTCTTCAACGTGAACTCGGCGCACCCGTTCGAGAACCCGACGCCGCTCTCGAACTTCCTCGAGGTGCTCGCCATCCTGCTGATCCCGGCCGCCCTCTGCTACATGTTTGACTTGATGGTGAAGGACACCCGTCAGGGGTGGGCGCTCCTCGCCGCGATGACCTTGCTGTTCGTGCCCCTGCTGGTGCTCTGCCTTTCGTCGGAGCAAGCCGGCAACCCGCGGCTCGCCGGGCTCGGCGTCGACCAGGTCGCGAGCGCCGGCCAGGCGGGCGGCAACATGGAGGGCAAGGAGGTGCGCTTTGGCATCGCCAACTCAGCCCTGTGGGCGGCCGGTCTGATGGTCGGCCGCATGCCGGAGTACCTCGGCAAGGAGATCGAAGCGTTCGAGATGAAGATGGCCTCGCTGATCATCCTGATCCCGTGCGCAGCGGTCCTGTGCGCGACCGCGCTCGCCATCGCGACCGAGACCGGCGTGGCGAGCCTGCAGGACCATGGCCCGCACGGCTTCAGCGAGATCCTCTACGCGTTCAGCTCGATGGGCAACAACAACGGCAGCGCGTTCGGCGGTCTGAGCGCAAACGTGCCGTTCTACAATCTGCTGGGGGGCGCCGTGATGTTCATCTCGCGCTACTGGCTCGCGATCCCGATTCTCGCGATCGCCGGCTCGCTGGCGGCGAAAGAGGCCGTTCCGCAGAGCGCCGGCGCGCTGCCCACCCACACGCCGCTGTTCCGCGGCTCGGGATCGGCGTGACGACGCTCTGGCGGCGGCGCAAGCGGTACGGGATTTGACGCGGGCCGCGCTCCGCCGCGCAGTCGCGCCGGCCGCCGTCCTGGCCCTGGCGGTGGCCGCGCTCGGCGGCCCGCGCTGTGCCATGGCCGCGACGTCCGCCGCGACCGACGCCGCGACGCCGATCCGCATCGACGGTGCGTTCGACGACTGGCCTGCCGGCACCTTCGTCGCCGCCGACGACCGTTACCTCTACCTGCGTCTGGTGCTGCCCGAAGAGCGCACCCTGCAGGCGTCACCGCTGCCGCTGGTGGTGTCGATCGCCGCCGACGAGCACCCCAGCGAGGCGACGGGCTTCGACCCGGATCTGCGCATCGTGTTCTCGCCGCCGGAGTTCGACGGCCAGGGCGTCGCGGTCCGCGGGCCGCCGGCCGGCACCGGCAGCGGTGCGCTGCGGCACGCGGCGATCGACCTGGTGGTTGCGCCGACGGTCGCGGCGCGCGAGTTCGAGCTGCGCCTCGCGCGCGAGGTGCGCGGCCGGCCCGATCTGAGCGCGGCGCTCGCTTCGGGCCGCGTGCGCGTGCAGGCGGCGCTGCTGCGCGCGGACGGCTCGCCGGCGTGGCGGAGCAGGGTGCGCCAGCTCGAGCTGCCGCCGCGCGCCGGCGTGGCCGCAGCAGACACGCCGGCAGCCGCGGGGTTACCCTCGCCCGCGGCCACACCGATCGCGCCGCTCGGCATCCCCGCGGCAGCTGCGGGCGAGCTGCGTGTGGTGTCGTGGAACGTTCTCCTGGCGAGCCCGCGCAAGAAGCCCGAGCCGTTCGCGCGCATCCTGCGCGCGCTGCGTCCGGATGTCGTGCTGCTGCAGGAGTGGGAGGGCGCGAGCGACGCCGAGCTCGCGGCCTGGTTCGACACCCACCTGCCCGGTACTGCGCCGTGGCACGCGGTCACGTCCGCCGGCTGGGGCGTCGCCGTGGTCGCGCGTGCGCCGCTGTCGGCGCTCGGTCCGCGTCTCGTGGCCCGGCCGGTCGTGGCTCCGGCGGACAGCCGGCGCAGCGATGCGGCCCTGCGGCTCGCGGCGGCCGTCGCGACCACCCCGCTCGGCGCGCTCTGCGCCGCCTCGCTGCACCTCAAGTGCTGCGGTGCGGCGCACTCGGCACAGGATCTCGCGCGGCGCGCCGAGGCCGCCGCGGCCAACGAGGCGCTGCGGGTGGCGCTGCTCGAGGCGGCACCGTGCGTGCGCGTCGTCGGTGGCGACCTGAACCTGGTCGGCTCGCGACTGCCGCTCGAGATTCTCGCCGCGGGGCTCGATGCCGGCGGTGCGCCGCTTGCGATCGCGGAGTCGCCGGTGCTCGCCGAACGCGCGCTCTACACCTGGTTCCAGCCCTGGTCGCGCTTCTCGCCGGGACGCCTCGACTACCTCCTCTACGGCGCTGCCACGGCACGTGCGACGCGCTCGTTCGTGCTCGACACGCGCCGCCTCGAGGCGCCGGCGCTGGCGGCGAGCGGGCTCGAGGGCAACGACGCCGCGGCGAGCGACCACCTGCCACTGGTGCTCGACCTGGCACCAATTCAGTCGGACTCGGCCTCGGGGTTGGCGAACAGCAGGCTCAGCAGCACCCGGTGAGCCTCGGTCGAGAACATGCAGACGTGATCGCCCGGCTCGAGGCGGGTGTCGCCGTGCGGCGGGATGACCTGCTTACCGCGCAGGATGAGCGTCAGCAGGCAGTCCTGGGGCAGCGGTAGATCGCGCACCAGCGCGCCCGCCGCCGCGGTCGACGCGTACACGTAGTACCAGCGGAAATCGCCCGCGTAGTCGTAGAGCGAGATCATCTCGATACTCGCCGGCGGCGGGATCGCAGCGGGCTCGACCAGCTTCAAGCGCCGCGCGAGCCAGGCGACGCTGCCGCCCTGCACGACGCTGTTGGTGAGCACGACGAAGAACACGACGTTGAAGATCTCGTTCGCGTTCGGCACGCCGCGCAGCACGGGGTAGGTCGCGAGGATGATCGGCACCGCGCCGCGCAGGCCGACCCACGAGATGAACAGCCGGCTCTTCAGGTCGATCTGGAAGGGCAGCAGGGACAGCAGGACGGCGACCGGCCGCGCCACCAGCGCGAGCACGACCGCGATCACCAGCCCTTCCTCCGCGACCGATACCAGAGCGGACGGGAACACCAGCAGTCCGAGCATCAGGAACATGCCGAGCTGCGCCAGCCAGGCGAGCGTGTCGTGCACGCGCAGGATCCACGGCCGGTAGGGGATGCGGCTGTCGCCGACGATCACGCCGGCCATGTACACCGCGAGCAGGCCGCTGCCGTTGGCCATGGTCGGTACGCCGAAGGCGAGCAGCGCGATCGCGACGCTCACCACGGGATAGAGGCCAGGCGCCGGCAGGCGCGCCCGGCGCAGCGCGATGCGGCCGAGATAGCCGATGCCGAGCCCGCTCAGCAGGCCGACCACGAGCTGCACCACGAAGACCAGCGCGGTCTCGCCGTCGACGCCGCTGGCGGCGACCAGCGACTCGGCGCCGACCACCGTGAGCAGCATCGCCATCGGATCGTTCAGCCCGGACTCGACCTCGAGGATCGCCGCCGTGCGGCCGCGCAGGCGGATGCCGCCGCCGCGCAGCACCGAGAACACCGCGGCTGCGTCGGTCGACGAGACCACGCAGCCGACCAGCACCGCGACCGGCGTCGCCAGCCCGAGCAGGATACCGCCGCCCGCGGTGAGCGCGGCGGTCAGCACGACGCCCACGGTCGCCAGCAGGACGGCCGGCCGCGCCGCGCTGCGCAGCGTAGCGAGCCGGGTGTTGAGCCCGCCATCGAACAGGATCAGCACCAGCGCGAGCGAGCCGAGGTCGAACGCGGCCTCGTAATCCTCGAAGGGGATCCCGCCCGGGCCTTCCTCGCCGGCGAGCATGCCGACCACGAGGAAGATCAGCAGCATCGGCACGCCGAGCCGCTGCGAGATCGGGCTCAGCAGGACGGCTGCGAGCAGCAGGAAGCCGGCCGCGGTCAGGAACAGCGCGCCGCTGGTGAGCTCCATCAGTACGCGCGACCGCGCGGTCCGTTCCGCTCTCGCATCGGCCACCTATAGGACAGCCGCCCGGACGCGGCCAGCCTCTTGCCGCGCGCACGTGCGCGGAATAGTCGTTGCTCGTGTATCTGGGCATCGACCTCGGCACCTCGAGTGTCAAGCTACTGCTGGTCGACGAGCAGCAGCAGGCCGTCGACGAGCACGCCGTGGCGCTGGCGGTCACGCGGCCGCAGCCGCTGTGGTCCGAGCAGGATCCCGAAGCGTGGTGGTCGGCGACCTGTACCGCCGCTGCGGCGCTGCGCGCGCGCCGTCCGGGCGAGATGGCGCGCGTCGCCGCGATCGGCCTCGCCGGCCAGATGCACGGCGCGACCCTGCTCGACGCGCGCGACCGCGTGCTCCGTCCGGCGATCCTGTGGAACGACGGCCGCAGTGCGGCACAGTGCCGCGAGCTCGAGCGCCGTGAGCCACGCACGCGCGCGATCACCGGCAACCGCGCCATGCCGGGCTTCACCGCGCCGAAGCTGCTCTGGGTCGCGCAGCACGAGCCCGACGTGTTCCGCGCGGTCGCGCGCGTCCTGCTGCCGAAGGACTTCCTGCGCCTCAAGCTGTCGGGCGACGCCGCCAGCGACATGTCCGACGCCGCCGGTACGCTCTGGCTGGACGTCGCCGCGCGTTCGTGGTCGCCGGAGATGCTCGCAGCGACGGACCTGCCCGACAGCGCCATGCCGCGCCTGTATGAGGGCAGCGAGCCCACCGGGCAGGTGCGTGACGCGGTGGCCGACGCGTGGGGGCTGCGACGCGGCGTGATCGTCGCGGCCGGTGCAGGCGACAACGCGGCGGGTGCGGTCGGCGCCGGCGTGATCCATCCCGGCGACGCGTTGCTCTCGCTCGGCACCTCGGGCGTGTACTTCGTCGCCGGGGATCGCTTTGCGCCCAACCCCGAGCGCGCGGTGCACGCCTTCTGCCATTGTCTGCCGGTGTCGTGGCACCAGATGTCGGTCCTGCTGAGCGCGGCGAGCTGCCTCGCCTGGGTCGCGGGCGTGACCGGAGCGGCGAGCGAGGGTGCGCTGCTCGACGAGATCACGGCGGCGGCGCGCGATCCGCGCGTGATCTTCCTGCCGTATCTGTCCGGCGAGCGCACGCCGCACGACGACCCCGATGCGAAGGGCGTCCTCTTCGGCCTGTCGCACGCGACCACGCGTGCCGACCTCGGTCGCGCGGTGCTCGAGGGCGTCGCCTTCGCGTTCGTCGACGCGCAGGACGCGCTGCTCGCCGCCGGCACGACGATCGGCACGGTGTCGGTGATCGGTGGCGGCGCGCGCAGCGCGCTGTGGGGCCGGATCCTCGCCAGCGCGCTCGACCGTCCGCTGCTGCACCACGCCGGGGCGGAGCGCGGTCCGGCGTTCGGCGCAGCAAGGCTCGCTCGGCTCGCGGTCACCGGTGAAGACCCCGCCCGCGTGTGCACGCCGCCCGCCGCCGACCGGACCAGCACGCCCGACGCCGCGCTGCGCGCGCTGTATGGCGAGCGCGTCGAGCTCTACCGGCGCCTCTACCGCGAGCTACGGCCGAGCTTCGTAGCACTCGCCGGATGACGATCGAGATCTTCGAGGAGGACACGATGGCCGAGCCGTTCTTCCCCCACATCGAGAACGTCCCGTTCGTGGGACCGGACGGCGAGGAGCCGCTCGCGTTCCGCTGGTACGACGCCGATCGCTTGGTGCTCGGCAAGACCATGCGCGAGCAGCTCCGCTTCGCGGTCTGCTGGTGGCACACCTTCGGCTGGCCGGGCAGCGACATGTTCGGCGCCGAGACCTTCGACCGGCCGTGGTTCGGCGCTGGCGATCCCCTCGCGCTCGCGACCCGCAAGGCGGAGGTCGCCTTCGAGTTCTTCGCCAAGCTCGGCGCGCCGTTCTTCACCTTCCACGACCGCGACGTCGCCCCCGAAGGCGCCACGCTCGTCGAGACCAACGACAACCTCGACCGCGTTCTCGACGGGATCGAAGCCGGCATGGCGCGCACCGGCGTCGAGCTGCTGTGGGGCACGGCCAACCTGTTCAGCCACCGCCGCTACGCTGCCGGCGCGGCGACCAATCCGGATCCGGCGGTGTTCGCGTAC
>Ga0163147_10005115_pt1 | contig 16217 bp, 13 predicted proteins | sample OliLakLV19MP6G1_FD_148597 | JGI IMG/M metagenome (GOLD analysis project Ga0163147, IMG submission 148597) | Freshwater microbial mat bacterial communities from Lake Vanda, McMurdo Dry Valleys, Antarctica- Oligotrophic Lake LV.19.MP6.G1 | ecosystem: Environmental > Aquatic > Freshwater > Lake >...
CTGCCGGTCACCATCATGCTGCCTTTGCCGCGCGCAAGTGCATAACACGCCAAGGCGGGCGTCGGTATTGCGCCGAGGTTTGTCGCGAGCATTCCTGAATCCCGGATTGCCGCCACGATCGCCTGCGCGAGCTCTCCCCGACCCTCAAACTCCGGCACAAAACTGTCTGAACTGGGACGCAGGTCGCGGGCAAAGAAAAACTCTTCGCCACGTACGATGCCACCTTCGGAAACATCGAGAGACTGCAAATACTCCAGTTCCCCCAAGGCATTGATGTAGACCTCCAATTGCGTCAGATCCACTACCTTGCCCCGGCGTCCACTGGTACCGAACTCCAGTTCTCGGGCTTCGTACCGGAGACTCGATCGAAACGAGTCCAGTTGCGTCGCTACACTCACGTGGGTTCCTCTCGCTGGCCTTTCTCAATTGTTTTCGATGACGTCATTCAGGTTCTCCTATTGCATTGCGGCCAGTACTTCGCCCAGCGGGACACTGGCGAAACGGGTGGCATAGTCGGACACGCCATACGGGATGAAAAGCTGACCGCCGTGGAGCAGCCCACCGCATGAATAGGCGACGTTTGGAACATTCCCATCCCATTCGCTTGGAATTGGTTTCAACAAAGGTTCGCGCAGGCGCCCGATCACCTTTGACGGATTCTCAAGATCCAGAAGGAACGCGCCGATCGCGTACTCTCGCACCCGGCCAACTCCGTGGCTCAAGACCAGCCAGCCCGCTTCCGTCTCGATAGGAGACCAGCAGTTGCCGATTTGAACCAACTCCCACGGAAACAAGGGCTCCAGAAGGAGTTTGGCTTCGTACCAGAAATGAACATTATCTGAGAACATCAGATAAATATTCTCAGAGTCCTGCCGCGACAGCATCGCGTACATGCCCTTAATCTTCTTCGGGAAAAGGGCCATCCCTTTGTTCTGAACCGCCGGACCATTCAGGGTCGCGAATCGAAAAAAGAGAAAGTCGGTCGTTTCGAGTAGTTGCGGAATGCCTAATTGCCCATCGAAAGCAGTGTACGTCGCGTAATATACATGCGTTCCGTCGGGATTCTCGAAACGTACGAGCCGGGCGTCTTCGGTGCCGTTTCGCTGCGAGGGAGTCACGGGGAAAAGAACTCGTTCGGAAAGGCGCTGTTCTGGCAGGAACTGAACCGAGTAGTTGGACTTGGCCAGCATCGAAATTCGCTGCGTAGTTTGCTGCCGGTCCTTTTCCCCCGCCGCCGTTGAGGGCTCCTTCAGTTCTGCTTCGACCTTGGACGCAAGTTCTTCCGCTGTGAACGAGTCCCGCAGCCCCTGCATGACGCGACAGGTGCACTCGTTGGCCTTTCCGAGTTCGTGAAGTTTCCGGTCGAAGAGTGCCTTCTCATAGATGGCGTCGGGGATTTGGACAGGCTCCATGATAGGACCATTCGCAGTCATGACTTCGATCCGGTGATCGGCATGGATGGTGCCCGTCCGGAAAACGATGGAGGAGATACTGCCATCTCCGGTTGCGCGCAAACTCAAGACAAATCGAAGTGCGCCAGGATCGAGGCCTTGTTGATCGGGGTCCGCAACAATGGACGGATTGCATAGAGCAGCAGACCCAATCGAATATTCAGAGACAAAGTACGATCCGATCAATAGTTGTCGTTGCCCGGAAAGTTCCTCATCGATTGAAACTATCGCTCGTAATTGTTTAAATCGTTCGTTGAAAACCTTGCTGATCTGCCGGTGGCGTTTGGCGAACTTGGAAGATGTCGCTTCAAGCAGCGGACCAACATCACTTTCGGCGATCGCCAGGATCCCAGCGACAATCCCCTGCAATCGATCAGGGTCGCAGGGGGTAAACGGGCGGAGGAGTCCGCGCGACTGATCGGGTCTCAGCACCTCATCTCTGCGTTCGACAATGATTGGGATGGCGTTCATGTTTTAGAAATACCAGCGCAACGTTTTCCACCTTCGGATGCCGGTCTCGCGGCAAACACGTTACCTGGAAGGACGGAGTTCGAAGTCTTGGAATGCCGGTCGATTTGGACCGTGGGAAACAGTCAGCCGAACGGCACCCATGGACGCTGGACAGTTAGGCGAGTTCACTGCGGAACTGTCGGGTTTTCACCCGCAGCAACCGCCGCGAGAGCTCTTCGACTCCTTCGATCCCGCGAACTCGGTCGGGTTTTTATCGAACTTCGTCTTGCATCCCGGGGAGCAGAAGTAGTACGTCGTCCCGGTTTGTTCCGAAGAGCCGGCAGCCCGGCTGGGGTCTACCTGCATTCCGCAGACCGGATCGATTTGCGTTGTGGTTGGTGCTGTAGTCATGTTGATCTCCTGTATTGGTTCGCTTTGGTGAAATAGGCGCCAACGATATGCCCGCCTACTCGTTAAAATCGGGCGCAGGTGCTTCGAGTATGACGATGCACGTCGAGCGCCATTCGTGAGTGAGAATCCACCAGGTCGCACCGACTTGGTTTTAACCTCGAGGGAAGCTAGGCAATTCTTACCTTACAGCGCTGGCAGGAAGTGATTCGAGGCACGCCCCAGGTTTGTGACCGCATGGGGTCATCCGACCGACAGCCGTCAAGTAACCGCAAATCCCGGTTGTGCCTGGAACCCTCTAAGCCCTGAAGACACTCAAGATTCACAATGGTACGCCTCGTGCCCCATACAGATTGACGATTAACCAATCGTAGGCAAGTTGACCGAAAGGGGAAATTACATTTATGCGATCAGTTCTCACAGCGACTTCACAAATACTACCAGTGCTCGCACTCGCCGCCGCACTCACCGCCAGCGGCGCCCTCGCACAGGACAGCCAGTCGAAAGCGGGCAAGCCGTCCAGCGCGAAGAGCGGAATGATGAGCGGAAACATGGGCGACCAATGCAAGCAGACGATGACCATGCACACCCAGATAATGGCGGAGATGAAGGCCCTGGATTCGAGCCTCGATCAGAAGGTGGCGGCCATGAACGGGGCGAAGGGTAATGCAAAAGTTGACGCCATCGCTGCCGTCATTAACGAGATGTCAACCCAGCGTACGCAGATGAGGGCCAAGATGTCGGGTATGCAGGACCACATGGTGGCGCACATGGGCGAGCACATGGCGCAATCCGGTGCGGCAATGAAGCAGTCGATGGCGGATTGCCCGATGATGAAGGGCATGAAGGGCATGGAACACAAATAGCCGACTGCGGCGGCGGCCGGTTTGACTGACGCGGCTGCCGTCATCCTCGGTCTGGTGGTTGGGACGTACCGCAACGAAGAATACCAATTATGATGCACGGGATGAATGGCTGGATGGGGGGCGGGATGTGGCTTTGGACATGGATCGCCGTATTGGCGATCGTCCTGCTGGTCGTGGCGATCAGCAAGCTGTCCAAGAAGTAGTTGTGCGTTCACCACTCATTCGTTTCAAAGACACAACGCAGACGCCGCCTATCGAAGTTGTGCCATCGCTGGGCTGGTCCGCAGGGCAACGGTGATGTTTTGTGGGCCGTTGCCGGATGCGCCGCTGACCCTGGCGCACTAGTCTGCGGTCGGCAGCACAGCCCACGTCTCTTCGCCAGGAGACAAGGTGCACGACGCAGCAATCCGCCATCGCCGCCGCCAGAGCAGAGTGCTCGCTCCTTCTGGCACTGGGCGCAGCGGCCCGCGGATCAAGCCGCGCGCAAGTGGATAACCTGCCAGAGTGGGCGTCGGTATGGCGCCTCGGTTTATCGCGAGCATCCCTAAATCCGAATCGCCGCCATGATCGCCTGTGCGATCTCTCCCGACCCTCAAGCTCCGGCACAAAACTGTCTGAGCTGGGACGTAGGTCCCGGGCAAAGAAAGACTCTGCGCCACGTGAGATGCCATGCGCCGGCGTCCACTGGTATCGACCTCCAGTTCTCGGGCTTCGTACTGAGACTCGACCGAAACGAGTCCGGTTGCGTCGTTACACTCACGTGATTCATCGCACTGGCCGTTCTCAATTGTTCCCGATGACGTCATCGAGGTTTCCTATTGCATTGCGTCCGGATCTCGCTCAGCGGGACACTGGCGAATCGGGTGGCACAGTCGGACACGCCATTCGGGACGAACAACTGACCGCCGTGGAACGGCCCACCGCATGAATAGGCAACGTTTGGAACATCTCCATCCCATTCGCTTGGAATCGGTTTCAGCAGAGCCAACCGTTAACCAAAGCCGAATATTTCGGAGGCGGGCTTTCCATGTGAGTGGTTTCAGTTATCTCAAATAGCAGGCCTAGGAATACACCAACGAAGCCAGCGTCGAGGGGTCAGAAGTTCCCTCGCGGCCCGGTGAGATCCTTTTTCTTTGGAGCGAAATCATACAAGCGCGGAGAGCGAGTTCGCACGTCAACCCATGCTTACACTTTCCGTGTCGCGAGCCTGTACAGTCGCCGGTGCCCAGCGGCCCAGCATTTGTTTGAGCAGCGCCAAGTCGACTGGCTTGGGCAAATAGTCGTCCATTCCGGCGGCCAGGCACTGTTCGCTGTCGCCCTTCATCGCGTTCGCCGTCAGAGCGATAATCGAAACCCGCCGGCCCGCGGGCTCCTTGCGGCGGATTTCGGCGGTAGCCTCAAACCCGTCGAGTTCCGGCATCTGGCAATCCATCAGGATCACGTCGTATTCCATGCGGAGCGCCGCCTCCACCGCCTGACGCCCGTCCGCCACGACATCCACGGCATGGCCCATCTTGGCCAACACTCTAAGCATCAGCTTCTGATTCACGGCGTTGTCTTCGGCCAATAGAATCCGGTAGCTCGCTGCTCCCGTTTCCACGCCGGGGGTGACCGGGCCGTGACTCGGATCGGGCCGGTCTCCCGGCTTATGATCCAACGCCCGTTGCATCACGTTAATAAGCGAAGACTCTTTGAGAGGCTTCGTGAGGTAGCCGCGAAACCCCTCCGCCAGCGCGCCCCGTCCGAGCTTCCGGTCCCCGAAAGCGGTGACCATGATCAAGCACGTGTTCTTCCATGCCGGCTCGGTCAGAATCCGGCGGCCAAGCGCTATCCCGTCCAACTCGGGCAACTGATAATCGATGACCGCAAAATCAAAAGGCTGGCCCGACTCCACGGCACCCCGTAGCCGCGCCAAAGCCTCACTGGGGCAGGAGGCTTCCTCATAGCGCAAGCCGGCGCGGCTCAAATGGTGCCGTAGGACCGTCCGGTCCAGTTCGTCGTCGTCGACGATCAAGACCCGGCGCCCTGCAATGTTCTGACGACTGTCAGCGGGACACCAGTCCCCTTCGCGCATCGGTATTTCGAACCAGAACGTCGAGCCGTGGCCCGGCTGGCTGTGCATGCCGATCGTGCCACCCATCATCTCAATGAGACGTTTGGAAATCGAGAGTCCCAGGCCGGTGCCGCCGAAGCGGCGAGTGGTCGACCCATCGGCCTGCGTGAACGCCTGAAACAAGAGTGGCTGAATCTCTTCGGAGACGCCAATGCCCGTATCGCGCACTTCGCAGCGGATCATCGACTCGCGCGGGGAATCCGCGGCCGATCCAGGGAATGCGCTCGCGCGAACCGTTACATGCACCGCGACCTCTCCACGCTCGGTGAACTTCAGCGCATTGCTCACAAGATTCACCAGGACTTGACGCAATCGACCCGGATCGCCGAGCAAGACGAGCGGAACGCCCGCCTCGATCATGCTATAGAGCTTGATGCCCTTTCCCTCGGCCTTGAGCGCCTGCATCTCGGTACTGGACTCCACCGGCTCCCGCACGTCGTAGCTTACCTCTTCGAGCTCAAGCTTTCCGGCTTCGATCTTCGAAAAATCGAGGATGTCGTTGATCAGGTTCAGCAGCGAGTCGGCGGAGTAACGGATTGTATTGGCAAAATCTCTTTGGTCCGGGTCCAGTTCGGTATCCATCAGCAGATGGGTCATGCCCATGATGCCGTTCATGGGGGTACGGATTTCGTGGCTCATGTTGGCCAGGAACTCGCCCTTTGCGCGATTGGCTGCTTGGGCGGCGTCGACGGCGCGACGCAAATCTTCCTCGAGCTGCCGCCGTCTGGTGACGTCGGAAAGCGTGCCCACCATGCGCAACGGCACGCCTCCGAGGTCGCGCGCCACCACCCTGCCCCTCGCTAGAATCCACTTCCATTCACCACGGGAATCGCACATGCGGTATTCGCTTCTATAGTCCGGAATCGAGCCTGCAAGGTGAGGATCCAGCGCGCGCGCGTCTCCCATGCGATCGTCGGGATGGATCATGGTGGAAAACCTCGTGCGCGGCATCTGTCCACAGGCGTAGCCCAGCATCTTCTCCAGGGCATCCGACACATACAAGTTCCCGTTTTGGACGTTCCAGTCCCAAAGTCCCAAGGCCGAGCTATCAATCGCCAGCGCCAGCCGCTCCTCGCTTACGCGGAGTTTCTCGCGTATGGCCCGTTCTTCGGAAATGTCCACAATGGAGCCGGCCATGTGAATGGGCTTACCCGCGGTATCCCATTCCGTCTGCCCCTGCGACCGGAACCAGCGGTATTCTCCCCGTGTCGTCCGGAGGCGGAACTCGATAAACAAAGGCGCATGCGAGGCGACGTTTGTCTCCAGGTGCCGGAACTGCTCGCGGTCTTGCGGATGGATGGCCCTGACGAAGCCTTTGAAGCTGGTATCCATCGCTTCGCTCTCGCCGTAGCCGAGGTGAGACTTCAACAACGGGGAAAAATAGAACTGCTTTGCCCCAAAATCCCAGTCCCACAGGCCGGCCGAGCTCGCCTGCACGGCGATCTCCAACCGACGTGCCATTTGCGAAGCGGCCCACTCGGCGTTGCGGATTTCCAACAGCAGGTGCTGGTGTGCCAGCAGGAAGAAACCGAAGGACGCGGCGATGAACAGCAGCGTCCCCGCCAGATAAAACCCGGCGCTCGGTCCATATCGTACAAAGAGCCCGTCGAGGCGCGGTCCGAAAAGAGCGAAAACTGCGCGCACGATCATGAGGCCACCGATCAGTGCGAAGACTGCCGCGGTGAATCGCCCGCCAAGCGCCAACGCGGGCGGCAGGCACCATAATAACGTGGCGCCAGACAGAAGAAAGAGGGTTCCGATGTGCCCGTTGACCAGGAAAATCCGAAGATTCGCTGAAGGCCAAACATATGTGAATACTAAGGATCCGATGATGACGGCGGCGCCCGAAGCGTATGCGGCCGACAGGCGCGGGCGGCGTCCGCAGAACTGCCTGGTGCCATCGAGTACTAGAATCGGCGCCAGCGCGGCGAACACAGTCCCTCCTAGGAAGCTCGCCCAATGGGGTAGATAATTCCGAGTGGAGGTCCCGATCACGATCATGATCGAAGAGGCCGCCAGGCACAGGGTACCCAGCGTCCAACCGACACTTCCTGGAAACGAGTTGTGCCGCCGCCACGCAAGCAGCTGCAACAGTCCGATCAACAGAGGTACACATCCCGCGACGACCGAGAGTGACCGCGTGTCCAGTGTCATATGAAACAAAACTCCAACTCAGAACGCTACATCTACATATCGTCCAGCGTCGATTCACCGGGAGGTTTTCTTGCGGACAACGACCGCAATTTCCATTTTCGTCTGAGAGTCTCGCCCGCCGACCGCCACTCTTTCCATGCATGACTCGCATCGCCCGACTCGTCATTCCCGAACTCCCGCATTACATCACCCAGCGCGGAAACTATAGACAGAAAGTCTTTGACCGCGACGAGGACCGCCGTCTCTACCTCGTCCTGCGGCTCCTGCCCCGCCGTGTCGCATGAACTCCCGGATTCTTGGATGCAACAATCGCTACTGAAAGATCGCGCCCTCGAAGCGCTCGACGGCGCACTTCGCCCCGGTGTCACCTCCGCCAATGTCCTCGTTGTTGAATCGAAAGACCGGTCGCTTTCCACCAAGCACGGGCGCGCGCGGGGCACCTCGTCCTCAGACGACCTTGGGCTAGCTATGCCAGAGGCCTGCTATTCAAGCGCACGGGGACGCAAGTAGTTGAAAGTTTCGTGAGTCATTCGGCTTTCGATTCGCGCAACCCATATGAACGCCTATGAAAGTCGCCATTATTTACATGATCCGCCCCAACCAGAATGCCGCCGCCGGGCCTAGGACGGTGCAGTTGCAATACGAGACTCTGATGCGATCCAGCGTTGGGGTTCCACTACAACTAGTGCACGGCAGCGACTTTACACGCCCCTACGCGATACAAAAAGGGGTTCGGATTGCAGCCTACAGAGGTATGAAACTCGGTGTTGGGGACTACATCTCCGCCGGGCGAAACTTTTCTGTTGCTGTCATGTCGGGAGACGTCTCGTATACCGTGGTTGCGGGACACTGGGCACGGGTTCATGGCAGTGAAGACATCCGCCACGACGAAATCCCTGAGACGCCAGGGTTAACCAGGGGTGGAGCTTCAATTAGTCCATACGGCACATATACAGTGGCGGGCGCCGGCGGTTCCGGGAGAAATCCGGAGCCACCCAAGTAACGGACCGCTCGGGTTTACGAGGTCTTCAACCAAACCGGCCGCTTCGTTGCAGGTGAGGCTGGTATTGAGGCGCCGCAACTCCGGCATCCCTCGCCGACCGCGCGATCTCTCTGCTCTTGGCTAAAGACTTCCCGCGGACGATCGAAGGTCTCGAACGTTGATCCGCAATAAGTCATCTCGATCAGAAGTTCAACTTCATCGCAATCTGCATTCTGCGCGGCTGATTGATCTGGTTGCGCCACACACCGAAGTTCGGATCCTGAAGTGTTTGCGCACCGCCAACTCCGCCCCATAGGGCCCGGTTGAAAGCGTTGAACGCCTCACCGCGAAGATTGAAGCGTACTTGTTCGGTAATTCTGAAATCCTTGGCGAGAGAGAAGTTCTCACTCAGGTTTGGCAGAAACCGGAAGTTCGGGTTGTAACGTGTCATGTTGCCCAGCCGATCCGTGGGTTGATCGGGAAAGGCCGCGCGGCTGATAAACGTTTCCTTGAAGGGGTCGAAGCGATCGCCCGCTACTTTGGTGCGCCATCCCTCGTAGCTCGACACTGTGGCGCGATTGGCCCCAGCGAAGATGGGGAATCCAACGGTGGTTCCAATACCAACCGGAGTACCCCGGCTATAGGTTTGAACACCTCCAATACGCCAGCCTCCGAGCAGAACGTCGGAAATGCCGCCGCCAGTCAGGTACTTGCGTCCCTTACCGAAAGGCAGTTCGTACACATAGCTAAACTTCAGGTTGTGCGTTTGGTCGAACTGTCCGATCGAACGTTCCAGGCTGCGGTTGTAGTGATTCATCGCCGAGCCGCCAACCCAGGCGGAATCAGCGTCGGTGATGATCTTCGAAAACACGTAACTGGTCAGGAAAGTCAATCCGCTGGAATAGCGTTTCTCAAGTTTCAGCACCATCGCATGGTAGAAGGAAGATCCGCTGCGATCGCCATTGCCGCCTGCGGTGTCGATGGTGCTGAACTGTGGGAACGGCCGGTGGCCCCAGGCAACACTCAAGTTGTCGCGGAAGCTGGCAAACGGCTTGCCGATGCCAGCGGCTTGCGCGGCCGGGGAACTGATAGCGGAGTTCAACAGCGTGCGTCCTGCAGCCGTGAACGGGTTGAGATTCGCCGGTAGGCGCGAAAAGTCCAGTTGATTGTAGTTCAGCAGGCCGGCCTGCAGATGGGTGCCTCGCACGAAGTTGTAGCCAACTTCCAGAACGGTGTCTTTGTTGATCTGGCGCTGTACGTTGATCGTATAGGTCAGATTCTCAGGCGCGCGGCTGACTTCGTTGTTCTGCCACCACGGCTGCGAATTGTAGTTGTTGAAATCCGGTTTGAGGAAAGGCGGCTTCGGCCAATCCGGGAAACCATTCTGCAACTGGAAGGTTGGATTGAACCCCTGCGGATCGGTCTGAGGCGTATCGTAAATCTGCACAAAACCCTGGAAGTGGGTGGATCCGCCAACTGCGCGAACTGCACCGAACGTGCGAGCTGCGCCCGCGCGAATCACAGTTTTGTCGTTGAGACTGTAGGCCGCCGAGAGGCGCGGTCCAAGGCCGCCGAACCAGGTATCGGATAGCCGTCGGCGTCCTTCGCGGCCCTCGCCGGATCCGGCGAAGATCAGAGCGCCCGGGCGCCCGTTGGCTCCTGGATTCGGACGCAGCGGGTCGAAGTCGCTGAACTGATCGCTGGCTGAATAAGCAGAAACATTGACGTCATAGCGCAATCCAATGTTGAGAGTCAGCCGCTTATTCACGCGCCAGTCGTCCTGAATATAGCCGCCGTAATAAGGGAACCGTTGGGCCACATAACGTGGCGTATGGATATTGCCCGTCACGGCGCCGCCAAGCAAGAGACTGGCGAATCCGGATCCCGTGGCGTTTGCCAAGTCGCCTAGTTGGCCGGTCACGCGGCGGTTGAAGGAAGCCTGGCCCATAATGTTCTGCTGTCCGAACCCGCTGTAGTTCACCATTTCGTAAAGGCCACCCATCTTTATCGTGTGCTTGCCCTTTACCCAGCTGAAATCATCGTTGAACGAGTAGACGGCATTGTCGGAACCATTGTCCGAAGGGCCGCCCCAACTGGCAAAGTCGCCGATCGAAACATTGAGCAGATTGTTGTTGCAATCCGGCACGTTGGCGAGGCATACGGTATCCTTCCAGTTCTTCGCACCCACCGCCAGGGCGCGATTGATTTCGCGCCAGTCATTGCCGCCCGCATAGAAGCGGTTGATCTTGTTCGGAGAAATGGTCCAATCCCAACTCATGCGGTATTGACGGCTAAGCGTGTTGTTAAAGTTGCCGCCGTTGAGGAATCCAGGCAAGCCGATCGGGCCGGCTGCGCCAGGGGCCGAAGAGCGGCTGTTGCGAGAAAAGTAGCCGCTGAGGCGGTGCTTCTCACTGACGTTATGGTCGCCTCGAAGACTGAACTTGTCCCATGGCGCTACTTGAGATCCGGCTTGGATGAAATTGTTGCGGACGTAGGCGGAGGTCCCCGGAACCAGTCCTGCGATATTGGGAAGGGCAGTCTGTCCGATGGGACTCAGTTGCTTGAAGATGTTGTCGAAGCGCGACACCGGAATCTGATTGTTGGCAAAAGGCGTGCGCGTGCCAGAGGCCCCAGTGGTGGGATCGAAGATCAGGATTCGGTTGTTGTTGTTGTCGACCCAGTTGGCGAAATTGCCGTCATAAAATTCCTTCGGTGCGACGGAGAGAAAACTAGGATTCGCGCCTTCGCGGTTACGAAACGCTTCGTACGAAGTGAAGAAGAAAGACTTATTCTTACCGTTGTAGAGCTTGGGGATCCTGATGGGTCCGCCAAAAGTCCCACCGAAATCGTGCTGCTTATAGACCGGCTTCTTGGTCGCCTTGTTGTAGAAGGCCGAATCCAAGGCATCGTTACGAAGGAATTCAAAGAGATTTCCATGGTACTCGTTGGTGCCCGATTTCGAAACAAAGCTCATTTGCCCACCCTGCGCGCGGCCGTATTCCGCTTTGAATCCATTGGATTCCACCGAAAACTCGCTGATTGCATCCAGCGAAGGTGTGTTCATGGCGGCCCATTGAGTCTGCAGCGCGCGACCCGTGTTCGACGACACGCCATCCAGCGAGACACCGTATGTCGCGGCTTGGCCTCCACCGATGGTGAAGTTATCGTTCGCGTTGTTGGGCGCCTTCACTTCTGGAGCGAGCAGCGCGAGATCGAACGGAGATCGAAGTTGGCCGCCGACAACCAGCGGAAGCTGGTCAACCAAGCGATTGGCGACCGCTGTTTGGATGCGCGCATTTTCGGTTTGCACCTGAACGCCTGTTGCTTGTACTTCGACGGATTGCTGGGCGGTGCCGACCTCGAGCATGATGTCGACACGGGCCGCGCCTGAGGCGGTAACGACGATGTCTTTGGCGATTGAGTTTTTGAAACCTTGCCGTTCGACACGGATCGTATAGGTTCCGGTTTCGAGAGACGGAAGCGTGTAGTCTCCGGTTGAGGAAGAAGCCGTCTTGGAGATGGTATTCGTTTCGATGCGAGTTACGGTGATCGAGGCACCGGGCACAATTGCGCCGCTGGAATCCTTGACTTCGCCGGTGATCAGGCCGCGATCCTGCTGCGCTTGTAGCAAAACGATGCAAGCTATGGAGAAAAGAAGAACGATACGTGGTTTCATGTGCTCCCAAAGAATCTATTCGCCGACATCGTATCACACCTTTGCCGCTATACTTCTAGTTCAGAGGGATTGATTCTCTCTTGATGAATTCCTATGATTGCTCTGCTTAGTTGCGCTGTCCTGCTCTCGGCACAGCAGATCAAAGTTCTCAGTGACAACATTCATCACGGTGAGGGCGCAGACGGTAAGCTTGACCTGCCGCGCAGTGCTCGAGTCATTCAGTCCGTGGATCCCGATCTGGTCGCTGTGCAGGAGGTGGACCTTCGCACGAAGCGCGCCAACGGCGTCGATCAGGCCGCGGAATTGGCGCGGCCCACCCGTATGCATGAGGTCTTTGGACGCACCATCGATCATCAGGGCGGCTGGTATGGCAACTTGCTGCTCTCGCGCTGGCACGTGCGGGGCTTCACAGTGCAAGCCTGCGAGTTCCGTATCTTCGCCACACATCTCGACATCACTGAGAAAGACCGCTTGCTCGCCGCCGAAAGGCTGCCAAAACGGATCGCCGAACTGCCTGCCGGTTCACCCATGATTCTTGCGGGTGACTTCAACGCCGCCCCTGGATCACCTGCGTTCAAAGCGCTCAGCGAACACTGGACTATCGATCCGGAAGCCAAGCCGACCACGCCTGCGGATAAGCCGGGAAAGCAAATCGACTTCGTCGCTTTTCGTCCGCGCAATCGCTGGAAGATCATCTCAACGCGCGTACTCGATGAACCTGTTGCCTCGGACCATCGCCCCATCCTCATGACGCTGGAACCGATCGATTGATATGCGCTTTCTTCCGCTGTTGCTGCTCTGTTGCGCCTGCACCCCGTCGAAGCGCTTCGCGTTGCCTGCGCCTTCTGGATCCACACAAAACGTCGATTTTGTTTGGAAGGAAAATCCAGCACCGATCATGGCGCGCGGCGACACTTGGGATGCCGTCGATGCCCTGAATCCCTCGGTCCTCCAATGGCGCGGCACCTACTGGAACTTCTATTCCGGCTTCGATGGCAAGACCTGGCACACAGGCGCTTCGATATCCGCCGATGGAATGACGTGGGTAAACCGCCGCAAGATTCTATCGCCGGATTCTGCAACGTGGGAAGGGGCCTACATCGCCGCCAATGGATCCGCCATTGTTCATAACGACTCTGTTCTCTACTGGTATCAGGCGGGGTCTGGAGTTCCGGCCATTGGCTTGGCGAGGTCGCTCGATGGACTCGCCTGGCAGAGGGAACTGCGCGCGGTGTTGGATCCAGGGCCGCGAGGGAGTTGGGATGAGCGCGGCGTCGCCGATCCTTATGTGATCGAGGCCGGCGAATGGTTCTACCTTTACTACACAGGCCTTGATCGTGCCCAAAGACAGCGCTTCGGAGTTGCAAGATCGCGCGATGGTGCGGCCTGGCAAAAATCCTTGGACAATCCGATTCTCGACATCGGCGGCCACGAAGATTGGGATGAAGGCGGACTCGGTGAGCCAGCGATCTGGTCAAGCCACGGATCCTACTGGATGCTCTACACCGGCCGCGCGTGGGATGAAAAGCGCCGCATTGGGCTCGCCAAATCCAAAGACGGCATCCATTGGGAAAAGCTGTCCCGCAGGCCATTCGCAGGCGCTTCGGCATGGGATTCGGCCGTGATTTGCGATCCGTCCGTTGAGGTTTCGCCCGATGGAAAGTCGGTGCGCGTCTGGTTCGGTGGGGGCGACGTGGCGAAGCCCGATGAGCGGATCAACGGACAGATCGGCTATGCCACACTGGATGTTCACTGATGCTGCTTTTCTTCATTGTTTGCGCCTTTGCGTTCGGCCAACTCTCGAGCGGTCCGCTGGAGAAAGCGGATCCCAACGAGATCAAGCTGCTGATCGAACGGTTCACGGTTGACGCGGGAAATTTGGATCGATTCTATCCTCATGGGTTTTCACCCGCGCGTCGAATGCGGATGCGCGAATTTTATCGCGAAACGCTTGAGGGACTGGATCGCGTCGACTTCAACAAACTAAGCTTGGATGCTCAGGCTGATTACATATTACTTGCGAACCATGTGCGCTACAGGACTCGCGAACTCGATCTCGAAGAGCGCGACTTCGCTGAGGCCGAACCACTCGTGCCTTTCTTGCGCGGGCTTGCGGAGATGGAACAAGGCCGCCGCCGCTTGCAGAACTTCAATCCAGAAAAGACCGCCAATGCAGTCGCTGCGGTACGCAAACAAGTGGATGCTGCGCAGAAAGAGATCCTCGCTGGGAAATTGACCGGCAGGAAGACCGTGGCCTATCAGGCTGCCGGACTCACGCTCAGTGTCCGAGCGGCGATGAAGAGCTGGTTCGATGGCTACAACGCATACGACCCGATGTTCACGTGGTGGGTTGCGGATCCTTGGAAAGGGCTGGATCAATCGCTCGAAGCCTATGCCAAGACGCTGCGCGAAAAGCTCGTCGGCATCAAGGCGGAAGAGAAGTACGCGATTATCGGCAAGCCCGCTGGACGCGAGCGGCTCATGGAGCAACTCAAGGCAGAGATGGTTGCGTACACGCCCGAGGAACTGGTCGAGATCGCCAACAAAGAGTTCGCCTGGTGCGATCGCGAGATGCTGCGTGCCTCGCGTGATCTTGGTTTTGGCGACGATTGGAAGAAGGCGCTGGAGCATGTCAAGAACTTGCATGTCGATCCAGGCAAGCAGCCGCAACTGATCCGGGAGCTCGCGCAAGAGGCGATCGATTTCGTGGAAAAGCGCGATCTCATTACGATCCCCGCGCTGGCAAAAGAGACGTGGCGTATGGACATGATGTCGCCTGAGGCGCAGATGCGAAATCCGTTCTTTCTCGGCGGCGAGCGGATCCAAGTTTCGTTTCCTACGGCGGGCATGCCGCACGAAGCGAAGCTGATGAGTCTGCGCGGCAACAACATCCATTTCTCACGGGCCACCGTGCATCATGAGTTGATCCCAGGGCATCATCTGCAAGGCTTCATGGCGAGACGCCACAAGAGCTATCGCGGTCTGTTCGGAACTCCCTTCTGGACCGAAGGTTGGGCGCTCTATTGGGAGATGCTGCTGTGGGATCTGCAGTTCCCCGCCAAGGCCGAAGACCGCGTGGGCTTCCTGTTCTGGCGTATGCATCGCTGCGCGCGCATCATCTTTTCGCTCAACTTCCACCTTGGCCAATGGACGCCGCAACAGTGCGTGGATTTTCTCATCGAACGCGTCGGCCATGAGCCGGACAATGCGTCTGCGGAGGTGCGGCGTTCGTTTGAAGGCGATACGTATCCACCGCTTTATCAGGCTGGATACATGCTGGGCGCGCTGCAGTTCCGCTCGTTGGCAAGGGATCTGGTGGCCTCTGGCAAGATGACCGCCAAGCAGTTTCATGATCGGATCCTGCAAGAGAATCGCATGCCCGTTGAGATGGTTCGTGCGCTGTTGACAAAGCAAAAACTCACCGAAGACTTCGCGCCAACGTGGCGCTTTTACGTCGCGCCATGAACTACTTGGGACGCAAATTCAGGCCTGTTTCCGCAGGAGGCGGTATCCGATATGGATCGATGACCGGCCTCTGCGATTCGGTGGGCAATCTGCGGTTCTGTTACCAGCATGTTTCGGACGAGGGGCGTTGAAAAGCGGCTTCTGCGAGTCGCGGCCAGACTTGCTTGCGGATGGCCGTGTTCGACTGCATGAGCGCTGGCGCTGGACGGTTGGCGGCTCGGGTGAAGGCGAGTCGATTGTGGAGGAAGTTCGATATCCTTAGGCCATGTCCCTTTGGAATCGAATTCGAAACTCTCGCCGTGACCTCTTTCGTACGGGAGGTCTCTTCGCTGCGGCGCACGCCGCTGCGGTGGCGGCACCGCCGCTCGAGCTCGGTTCCAAACTCTACGAATCCATCGGAGTCCGTCCGGTCATCAATGCCCGTGGAACTTTCACGATCATTACCGGTTCGCAGTCGTTGCCGGAAGTCAAACAGGCCATGGCCGAGGCTTCGCGCCACTATGTGCAGCTCGACGAGTTGATGGAAGGCGTTGGCAAGCGCATTGCGGAGATTACCCAAGCCGAGTATGCGATTGTCACCAACGGCTGTTCGGCTGGCTTGTCGCATTTCACCGCTGCCGCAGTGGCTGGCTTCAACCCGGAACGGATGCAG
>Ga0163147_10005120_pt1 | contig 16207 bp, 17 predicted proteins | sample OliLakLV19MP6G1_FD_148597 | JGI IMG/M metagenome (GOLD analysis project Ga0163147, IMG submission 148597) | Freshwater microbial mat bacterial communities from Lake Vanda, McMurdo Dry Valleys, Antarctica- Oligotrophic Lake LV.19.MP6.G1 | ecosystem: Environmental > Aquatic > Freshwater > Lake >...
AGACTCTCCAGCCGACGACACTCAGAACGCTCAGCGCCACGACGCCGGCAGCGGTGAATCCGACGAGCCTGAGCATCCGACGGTCACGGGCTTCTACCTTTCGTCGAAGTTCGGCCAGTTCGCTGCTCAGCCGCCGCATGGACAGTTCAAGGTCGGTCGCGCCGGCGATGCCGGCCTGGTGCAGCCGGTTGGCGCGCTCGATCCGTCGGCGGTACGCGGCCTGCAGAGCGATGAGTTCAGCCGACTCGGGCGAAGCGGGATCGGCCGGGTAGGTGGGGTCAAGAAAACAGTAGATGACCTTGCGGCGAAGCGATTCGAAATGCAGCGCCTCGTACTGCGTGAACGACACCCGGCCGAACGTCGGCGGGGGCTGATCGACCGGGGGCTCGGCACCGTAGCGCGAGCCGACGAGTTGGATCATGAGGTGGCACGGCGCCATGCGCTGGCGGAGGACGGCAAGCAGTTCTCCGCCGTCGGTCGGCTCGACATCCTGCCAGACCGGCTCGTAGCCCATCGAAAACAGCACCTTGGCGACGAGATCGCGCGCCGAGCGGAGGTCGCTGGTGGAGGAAACGAAGATGGCCGGTTTTGCTGCCAAGAGATCGCCAGCGGCGGACGCGATCGGCGTCTATCCCCACTTTGTATGAGGTTATAATGATGTTCGCAGTCCACCACAAACTGGATGCAATTGGGGAGCACCCGCCGCGCGGTGAATGACGGGGGTTGCGCTGGCACGGTTGCGGCACAATGATTCGCTGCCGCGTACGAGAATTTCTCGTATGATACCGGTCTGTGAGCAAGCCAGATGACCCACGCGACGCGCAGCCGACGGGATCGACCTGACCAGAAATGCGCTGATCCTGAATTATACCTGCGCGTCACCGCTCACCACGATCCTCCTCCGCTACACCCTCACCGGCGACGCCGATTTGTCCGGCTCGGTCAACCTCGACGATTTCACCCGCCTCGCCGCCGGGTTTGGAACCCCCGGCACTTGGACCAGCGGCGACTTCAACTACGACGGTTTCACCAACCTCGATGATTTCACGGCACTCGCCGCCAACTTCGGCTTAATCGTTCCGGCCGATCTTCCGCGCGGTTCTGCGGTGCCCGAACCGTCGCTTGGTTTGGCGGTGCTGGCGTTTACAGCGTCGATGAATCGACGCCGCCGCCGCGATACCCCGCCGCAGAGTTGCCGTCCGGCACGGGTTTTACGGTCGGATAAGTTTTCAGTTTGACGCGCTTGTTTTCCTGATGGGTGTTGTCCAAAACTATTCTTCGTAGTCTTCCCATTCGGTAATTAAGCCCGCGCGGTTGCGGACGAATTTTATGAGCCGGACGTTTCTGCCTTATGAAGCGCGATAGCGCGTCAATAATCTGCGCTCGTCTTCGATGCGTTCAACCAACGTGACGGATTTTGGCGGGCCGAGTCGTTATAAAAATCAATGTTATCCGCGTCACCGAACGATGCTTTGAGCGACCGGCGGCGGCGAAAGATTTGGTCAACTTAACAGACGGCTTCGGCCAAACGCTTCCCGCGCCCACGCCGGCCCGCGTCGGACCAACTGCGGCCGTGCCCGAACCCTGCATCGGGCTGACGGGCGTTCTGCTGTCCGGGATGTTTTCGCTCACGCGACGTGCGCCACGGCGGCGCGCGAGCGCAACGACTTTCGTTTAGTCGTCCACCGTGTTCGATTGCGCCGTCTGTCCTCAAATTCCGCCGCCTGATACACGAGGAGATGCTATCGGGGTAGGGTGAGTAGCGAACCTCATCTAAGTTTAATTGATGACGGTCCTTAAATTGCTTATCAATCCCAATCGCGTACCCGGATACCGTCATCAAACTGCTCAAGCGATAGAACCTTCGGCTTAACGGCGGCAACGTGCCCGTCTGCGAAGCAGACATTCGAGGAATATCGATGACGGGTTTCACTCACGCGAGCCCGGCTTGCGCCGACGAGGTGGTCGGGTTTATAGACGCCGTGCTCCTGCTCTTGATAAATCTCATCCATCACTGACCCGGAAAACATGCCAGGGAAAAAGTCAGGCGTTTCCAACAGCCAGGGCAAGCTCGCAGCCCCTTTGATTCCTGATATTCTCACTGCCGGCGATCCCCACCACGGTAACGGCGCAGTTCGCGTTTCGAATGAAAACGCATTGAGCACGTAAGCGGATGGAATATCGGCTGTTGGATGCGATGGGCATCGAAAACTTCGAATACCTGAGATGTCTTGCCATCGCTGCAACGGCTCGCGGCGGAAGTATTTTGCGATCACAACCGGCCACATTGGATGATTTTTATACCCTTGCGCCGGGTTTCGAGGAACCCAGCCGTTATTCTCGGCTGTGTAGGCAAAAAATGCCTGTCCTAAGCGATGAAGGTTTGCAGCACATCCGGCCTGCCGGCCTTTTTCACGCGTACTCGCAACAACCGGAAGCAGCAGAGCGATCAGGCCGCTGAGAATCGCAATTACCACGAGCAGCTCGACAACGGATGCGCCAACGCGGCATGAGGATATTTGCGTTGGCTTCATGTTTGGAATGCGAATTGGCGACGCTCGTCGACTAATCGTACACGGTTTGAAGCACTGATCAGCAGCACAATTGATCCGGCAGCCATCATCGATGCGCGTGCGATGGGAATTTGCAATTATTCAGGTTTTCCGATCTTCAAATCATTCGGATCATCGATAAATCGGACGCTCGGTCGCACCGGCACGTCGCCATCCATCGTAACCACCTCGTTCAACCACCGCAGCACATCCGGGTCGGAAAACTTCGGGCGAAGCTGGTCCACCGCCGCATTCATCTGCTGGATAAAATCTGACTTTTTACAATGTCGCGCGAGACACACCGCCCGGTACCCGTTGACCAGCACGTCCAATTGCGACGGCAAGCGGGGCGCGGTGGTAACAACGGTTTCGGAGAACGCGGCGACAAAAGCCGGGCCTTTGGACGCCCATAGCGGGCTATCCGGCCCGGCGGCAATCAGTTCGGTGAGGAGATCCGAGGTCGGTCGGACGGCGCGGCCGAGTATAAGCCACTCGTCACTTAGCCGCTCGGCGATTGCGATCAACTGTTTTTCAGCGGCCGGATCTAAATTAGCGGCGGCTAAGATTGGCCGCATCTTCGGCACGGTGCAGACGGCTTTCAAGTATGTATGCCCGTCCAGTTTATCGTGGCTGCTTAGGATCAATAACGCCTGAGCAATCTGCTGCCGCGCCAGCTTGTCGGTTTCGTCCTTCAAGCAGCGGGCCAGGGTCGCGTAAAGGCTTTGACGGCCGACGTAGCGAGCGCTGGCAACGCCGCCGTCGCCGGCTTTCTTGTTCCCGAGGCGCGTCGTCTTCAACGTGATGAATGCCAGATCATCCCGATTGAAGTTCTTCGGGATCAGACCATTCTGAACGAGCGCCGCGATTTTCAACGCCGACGCCCGGACATTTTTCTCGTTGTTCGCGATCGCGACACCTTCACGGAGCTCCTGCATTTCGGCACGTAAATCAACGGGCGGCTTGTCTTTCGAGACTTGCAGTACCGCTTCAACCTGCTCCGCGAGGTCTATCTCTCCAGCCAGCGCCCCGCAGCCGCATGCGAGCAGGATTGTTGTTAATCGCCAAAAGCCCATTGCCTTGCCGCGGTGAAGGTTAACCAACTCTCGACGCAAAAATCAGGGCTCAGGTGCACATGTGCAATAGTTGATGTACTCACCCCAACAACAAACGTCCAATTCGGTGATTTCAATCTCGCCACAATTTGGATCAGTGAATCGAGAAGACCCGCTCATGCAATCAGCGCAATTTTGGCTGCCGCAGAAACAGCGATTAAGCCAGTCTGCACAGTTCGGACCGCCCGCAAGATCTGTCACTTGAAATTGGCACTTATCCGGCGGCGCGACTTGAGCACTCGCGTTATACGCAATGATGCCGGGCAAGACGGCTAATGCGACGATCAACAGAGAAAGTTTTGACGCTGAAAACCATTTCAAGCCGGAAGTCATTTTCATAACCTCCAAACATCATGAAATTGTTGTCAATCGAGCGATAGCCTCGTGGCTAAACCGATGATTTGTTACTTTCACTACTCTGGCGGCCCTGTCAAGCAAATTCCGCTCTTAAAATTTGACAATGTCAGATATTTGCATTGTCGCGTCCAGCACTTCAGCTAAAGATGTTTCGCACGGTTTGCTAGTTGTTCGTAGACGACTGGCCACATCGCCGCGATTATTGAATACTGCGCTGTATCGCGCACGCCGCCGTCAAATGCCGGCATGTCGGCTCTTAAAATGCCTTCGAGCTGCGCGCCCAGTCTTTCGATCGCACGGCGCGAACGGGTGTTGCGTGCGTCGGTGCGCAGCAGCACCGCATGCACGTTCCACACATCGAATGCCTGCCTGAGCAACAGCAACTTTGTTTCAGTATTGCACCGCGTGCGCTGCGCCGATGCCGCCAGCCAGGTGTAACCGACCTCCACAATGTCGGGCCGATCGACGCGCTGCGTCGCCGCGCCCGTCGGCCAATCCCACGGTTGATAACGCATGAAGCTCGTGGTGCCGACGATGCGATCCTGGAAAATCGTCGTCAATGGGAACCGCGTGCCGGCGGCGCGCATCGCCAGAGCTTTGTTGACGTACGCGTGGCCGCCATCGGCTTCGTCGGGCGTGGCGGTATACAGATAGTGTTCGCGTGACTCCCCCGCCGCCGCCGCAAGCGCTTCGGCGTCGTCGCGAATCAGCGGGCGCAACAGCACCTCTTCGCCGCGCAGCTCCAGATCGCCGGGATCGAACAGATGGGCTGCCATCGCGTCACCGAAAGCAAAATAATCGCCAAAACACAAAACACGAAATACAAGACACTCAACACTTCACGCTCACGCGATCACCGGTTTCAATCCCAGAGCCAGCGCCACCGCCACCATTGATTCCATCAGCGCGTCGCCGTCGTTGCACTTCCACGCGTTGCGCCGACGGACGTCGGCAAGCGTTTGCTTCGCGCCTTCGACAAAGCCAATCTCGCACGCAAACTCCGGCACGTCGCGCTTCGCTTTCGCCGAGGTGTATGCTCCGTGAAACGCGAAGATTTCTCCGAGCGCGTCGCCGAAGCGCTTGGGGTCTTGATTGACGATCCACTGTGCCGGCATAAACAGCAGCTTCGCCTCCCGCCCCAGCGCCGCGGCGGCCTCGCGGTAGTAATCGCGCCAGGTGAACACCGCATCGCACGTGGCGTTGTAGCTTTGGCCGTAGGTGGTTTTGTTCAGTGACGCGTAGGCAAAAAGTTTGCCCACATCGTCGCGATGCGTCGCCTGCCGCAGCGCCAGCCCGTCGCCGGCGCACAAAACGGGCAGACCCTTTTCAATGCGATCCCACGTGGGCGGATCGAACTCAAGATTGTCGATCAGCGAATTGCCCGGGCCATACGTGCAACTGGGCCGGATGATCGTCGTGGCGAATTTGCCTTCGCGATGCGCCGCAAGAAACAGTTTTTCGCACGCGAGTTTGTTGCGTCCATAGTCGCTGATCGGCTCCTGCGGAAATGTTTCATCGACCAGCACGCCCGGCGGCAACTTTACGCTGTACGTGCAGACAGTCGAGCAGAAAATAAACTGCGTACACTTGCCGGCGAACGCCGCAATCGTGGCTTGGGCTTGCGCGGGCGCGAAGCAGATCATGTCGATGACGACATCAAACTTGCCCTCATCGGCAACCTTGGCGAGCGCGACGGCGTCATTGCGATCGCCGGAGATCGCCACCACGTTCGCTTGAAGCGTGTTCTCGCGTTGCCCGCGGTTGAGCATGGTGATGCCGGCCCCGCGCGCCGCCAGATGCTCGACGATGCCCGTGCTGATCAAACCCGTTCCGCCGATGAGGAGTGCTTTCATTCTTGACTGGCTCCGTCTTGTTGTTCGATACGCAAGAGTAGTGCCACGGCTGCATGACTTCAATCGTCGGAAAGCGCGAAATGAAGCGCGCTCCCTCGGCGAGATTCTGATCCATCGGATTGAGCAGGTGCTTATCGCTGCAGCGTCGTCATCGCTTGGGCATTATACCATTTTGAACGGCAATCGCTGTGCTAGATTGCAAACGCCCGCGCCGAAAACCGTTCGTGTTCTTCGGCGAAATCGATGCCGATCTCGGGCAAATCCACCCATTTCGGCCGGCCGACGGCTTTGGCAATTTCGCGCTCCAGCCGGCCGGTGCGGCAGAGTTCCTGCGTGTTCGTTGATGCGAAGATGACTCCGCCGGGCGCGAGCAGCCCGGCGGCTTCATTCACCAGGCGCGAATAATGTTCGAGCGCACTCCACGGCTTGATCCCCTTTTTCTTCGAGCCTGATGCAAAGCTCGGCGGGTCGAGAATCATCAGGTCATACCGCCACGATTTCTTGCGCGCAAAACCGAAAAACTCGAACGTATCCATCCTGGTGAAAAAATGCTGCCGTACGTCGATCTGGTTGTGCGTGAAGTTGCGCTTGCCCCATTCAAGATAACGCGGCGAAACATCCACGCTCGTCGTCACCGCGTGCATGGCCGCCGCGACGGAAAACGCACAGGTGTAGGCAAACGTGTTCAGCACCGTGGGTTTGGTGCCGGTTTGCTGCGACCGGGCCAGAGTCCATTCGGCAATCCAGCGGCGGTTCTCGCGCTGATCGAGAAACAGGCCGGTGGAAAGGCCGTCATAAAGCCGCACTTCCAGATTCCAATCATGCTCGCGAATCAGCGTGGATTCAGAAACGCGCTCCCCCGCCGCCGGAATGGGATTGGTGACGCAATCAGGCAATGCGCCGCCGAGGCGCGAACGGTCTTTGGCAAACGGCTTGTGATAGACCGCCCGCACACCCAACGGCCGGAGCACATCCTGCGCGATGCCCGCTGCGGCGTGTGCATCAAAGTCGCCTGGTGGACGGCCTTCGTATTCAATCAGCACAGCGCCGTCGGCGTAAACATCAATGAACACGCCGTCGATCCCATCGCCCGCGCCGGAGAAAACGCGGAACGCCTGTGTGGTACGGCTGTCGATGAGCGCGCGGCGGCGATCGAGCGCGCGAGCAAGCGCTACACGAAACGCAGATGCGGGCCCGTCCGAGTGCATACCGTGCAACGATACCGCAGGCTTGCGAGGATTGTCAGGTGACCAGGGCAAACGCATGTAACGAGCGGCGAGCGTAAGCGACCCGATTTCAGCAGCACTGCGACCGATTCCCGCAGAACTACTCCGGTCGCTGACGCTCGCGGCTCGTAAATCGGGGCACATGCGATTGCCCTGGTCAGGTGACGCCTCGAATGTACCCTCTGTTGTAATCACCGGTTCTTCAAAGATATCATGTAATGGCGATGGCAAACGTGAGTGAGGCCGATATTTTCAGCCGGGTCATCGACCCGAGCAACCCTTCCTTACAGCCGGCGGCGGCACAGGCTCTGCTGGAGTTGGCGTTCACCGAGGCCGACCACACGCGCATGGGCGAACTGGCAGGCAAATCGAACGAAGGAACGATCACCCCGGACGAACGGCGCGAGCTTCACGGCTACGTGTTCGTGGGCGACGTGCTGTCAATGTTGCAGGCCAAGGCGCGCGCATCACTGCTCAAGCCGGCGGCGTAACCGAGTATGGAAGAGGCGATCCGCCAATTCGTTCGCACGCGCGCCGATCACCGTTGACCTTCCCGCCTGTTCATGCGACCAATGCACGCATGCAACCGCAGCAAATCGAAACCATTCAAAACTACCTTCGACAAAACAACCTCGACGCCTGGCTGATCTACGACTTTCGCGGCGGGAACCCCGTGCTGGCCCAACTGCTCGGGGCCAAGAAATGGACCACCCGCCGTGTGGCGCTGATGGTTCCACGCGAAGGCCGTGCGATGCTGGCGGTGCATCGGATTGATGCGCCGCAGTTTGATGCCGTGGATGCCGACAAAACGGTGTTCTTAAGTTGGCCGCAGTGGCAACAGTGGCTGCGCGACAACGTTTCGTCGCGGAAGCGCGTGGCGATGGAGTATTCCCCCAACGGCGACTTGCCCGCCGCCAGCTTTGTCGACGGCGGCGTGATTGATATCATCCGCTCGCTCGGCTGTGACGTGGTTTCATCCGCCGACCTGATGCAACTTTGCACGGCGCGCTGGTCGGCAGCGTCGCTCGAAGCACACCAGCGCGCCTCGAAGCTGGTCGATCAGATCAAAGATGAAGCGTTCGGTCTGATCCGCTCGCGATTGCTGGCGAAGAAAAAAGTGACCGAGTACGGCGTGCAGAGCTTCATCATGCGGCGGTTTACCGAAGAAAAGCTCGACCCCGATCACCCGCCCATCGTCGGCTGCAATGAACACAGCGCCGATCCGCACTTTGAAGTCAGCGCGAGCAACCCCAAAGAAATTTGCCGCGGCGATTGGGTGCTGATCGATTTGTGGGCGCGCTGGCCGGGCGAGGAACAAATTTTCAGCGACATCACCTGGGTCGCCTTCGCCGGCGATCGCGTGCCGGAAGAGCATCAACGCATTTTCGACATCGTGAAAAACGCGCGCGACGCGGCACTGCAAAAGTGCATCGACGCGTGGAAAACTAAAACCCCCATCATGGGCTGCGAAGTAGACGACGCCGCCATGGCCGTCTTCAAACAATCCGGCGAAGAAGAGCACATCATCCACCGCACCGGCCACAGCCTTTCGCCGGGCGCGAACATTCACGGGCTGGGCGTGAACATCGACAACTTCGAAACCCACGACACGCGGCGGCTGCTGCCGGGCCTGGGCTTCACCATCGAGCCGGCGCTCTACCTGCCGGGGAAGTTTGGGTGTCGCAGTGAGATCAATGTGTATATGGATGCAAACGACGGGCCGGTGGTAACCAGCGCGGTGCAGGGGGAAGTGGCGCTGGTATAGACCGGCATCGACTGAAGTGATAAAGTTAAGGCGGTGCGTTAAACATGCGAGATAAGGTGCGTCTATGATCCGTCCGACCGATATTCATACGCTCGACAGCTTCCGGCGCAAAACGAAAGCTCATATCGAACGATTGCACTCTACTGGCCGACCTTCCGTATTGACTGTCAACGGTCAGCCTTCCGTCGTTGTTCAGGACGCCTCGGCATACGAAGGCCAACTTGAGAAAATGCAGGTCCTCGAGGCGCTGGCGGAATCCGTGGCTCAGGCCGACTCGGGCAAGTTGGTCGACGCGCGAAAGGCCGTAAGGAAGCTCATCAATGAACTCAAACTGAAATGACCTACCGCACATTCATCACGCCTCGCGCACTTCAAGATTTGCGTGATATTCGCGATTACATCGCGCGCAGAAATCCTGATAACGCAGCAATATATCTCGAAAAAATTCTTGACGCCTTCGACGTCATCGAAGCATCACCACATGCCTACGGAAAGGCTGCTGAGGATCGCCTTGTTCCATACGCGCTTCACCAATTTGTCTTGCGACCGTATCGCATTCTTTATCGCGTCGAAGGAAATGTTGTTCAGATTCTTCACGTTCGACACGGAGCGAGGCGACGGGCGACGCGCGATGAACTGCCATAGTCAGGGCGGCGACCTTCCGTCGGGGTTAGCAAGTCGGGCGCCGTTACGAAGCCCTGCGCCGTGGGGACTGTAGCCTGCGTCGCAGCGCCTGCTTATGGCGCGAGATCGCCGCGGGGCCGTCAGTTAGTTGACCGCTCTCCGCTTGCGCAAATCCGACGGCAATTCTGTCTCTGATGTCCGCCGCGACCGCCCGGCCCGCGGCGCCTTGTTGGGCGTGGCGTATCAGTTCCCGCACCAACTCGCTCGCGCTGGCGTATTGGCCGGTTCTGATCTTTGCTTTCACGAACGTATCCATCTGTTTCGTGACCGATACATTCATGGTGTACTGCTTTGCCATGAAATAAGCCTACCATAGTATGCCATATTGTGAAGGCGTTACCGCCCCGCCTTCTTCGCCATCCACCGGCGCATGTTGCCGGCAAGTTGTTCGCATTCCACCAACGCGCCCATCGCATCAACGTTATCGCGGTCGTGAAACATGATTCGGTTGACGGCGGCGACGGGCCATTGCGGGCAGGGTTGTTTGATCAGGCCGTTGCATGATACCGGTAACACATCACCGAATGCGGAGTAATTTGAGGAAAACCTGTCGCCAGCGGCACCCACATTGGCGACGGGACAAATCATTGGTCCAATACGCCAACGGTATATCCACACACGGAGGTTTAACAGCATGTCCACCATCGGGAAAAAAGAAAAGCATCGTCTCAAGCGACAACAGAAGCATCGCGATATGCTGAAGCAGCGTAATCTTGGCGTGGCCGCGCAGCTGCGGTTCGCCGACTCCGGTGATAATGCCGGCATGCAATGCTTCATTAACGAAGGGTGGCCGGAGTATCGGCAGGCCAGCATCTTCGTGCTTCGTCCCGTCGGGCAAGGGCATGTGCTGGCGGCTTTCCTGGTCGATTTGGGTATGGCGGGGTTGAAAGACGCGTGGGGAGTCATGCGAATTTCGCCGGCGGCGTTCTTTGAAAAGTTCGTCGAGGGTGCTCGTGAGAATGTGACGATCGTGCCGTGCGACCTGGATTTAGCCCGACAGTTGGTTGCGGGCGGAATTCGGTACGCACACGATAACGCGTTTCGCCTGCCGCCTAAGTTCGAGCGATGGACGGCGGTGCTTGGTGGCGTGGACGACTGGCGCATCGTTGATACCAGCCGGTTTTGCAAGGAGTTTTCCGGATCGTATGACGACCTGTGCAAGCGTTATCTCGGCGGGAGTGTTGACGATTTCATCCGCAGGACCGACGTGGCGATCACACTTGGGAACGCGCCGCCGTCATTGGTGGATGACGATTCGGCACAACAGGATGAAGTGGTCAACGAGGCTGCGGAAAAATTTTCCGTCGGCATCACGAACTGGGCAAAACAGACCGGCCGCGATCCGCATCCGAAGCTGGCTGAAGCCGTTGCGATGTACTTCCGAGTCGTGTCCGAGCACGCCGCCAATACTGATCCGGATGCTGCCGATAAGGACCTCGAATTGTCGCGGGAGTGGGCGGACGCGATGCCCGTAGCGCTCAATAACGAACTTTCGCTGTACCCTCCGGACGAGAAGTCGGAACTGGGCGGTGCATTGGTGCAGGTGACCGAATTCATTGCATCGTTCGAGTCGCCGCTGGAGATGCTGAAATATCTTGAGGAATCGTCGTCGGATTAAGCACGCGACGTTCGCTTGCTCAAGAAATTCGATGCGGCGTATGCGCCGGCAGCTCCATGTCGCTGCTGTGCCCGGGGAACGCCTTGGCTTTGGGGTCAATCACCGTCTTGGCGAAATTCACCGCGATCGCCGCCTCGCCGAAGCCCGTCGCGATCAGCTTCAGCTTTCCGTTGTAAGTGCAAATATCGCCGGCAGCGTAGATGCCCGGGCGGTTGGTCGTCATCGTCGAATCGACCACGATGGCATTCTTTTCCAGCGTCAATCCCCAGTTCTTGATCGGGCCGAGCGTGTTGGCAAAACCAATGTTCACCAGCACATGATCGATCTCGATCATTTCGTCGTGATTAGTACGATTGTCGTAGATCGCGGCGCGCGTCACCCGGCCGTCGGCGCCGGTTTCGATGGCTCTCAATTCGTAGAAGACTTTAATATCAACCGGGCTGGCGCGCATCTTCACCACCGATTCTTCATGCGCGCGGAAGCCGTCGCGGCGGTGGATGAGCATCACCCTTGCGGCGATCGGGTGCAGCATGTTGGCCCAATCGACGGCGCTATCCCCCCCGCCGACCAGTAACACCCGCTGGCTACGAAATTCTTCAAGTGATTTAACAAAGTAGTGCAGTCCCCTGCCCGCCAGTGCCGGCTCATTCGGTAGCGGCAGTTTTTTCGGGCTGAAGCTTCCCATGCCCCCGCAGATGACCACCGTGCGGGCGCGATGCGTCGTGTGCGAAGTCTTGATCGCAAACCCGCCGTCGGGGTGATCATCCACGGTTAGTGTTTGCTCACCCAGGCAGGCGATGGCGCCGTATTGCATCCCCTGCTCCACCAGTTCTTTCGCCAGGTCTTTGGCCAGCACCTTGGGGAAGCCTGCGACATCATAAATATACTTTTCCGGATAAAGCGTGACGAGCTGCCCGCCGAGGCTTTCCAGCGAGTCGATGATCTTCACGGTCATCCGGCGCAGCCCGGCATAGAACGCGGCGTACAGGCCGACGGGGCCGCCGCCGATAATGGCCAGGTCGACGACATCAGACGAAATTAGGATTGATGATTCACTCATGCTTGGGCCGAGATTGTAGGCACTTCCGGCCCGGCGTGAAGAGCCAATCACCCTGCAATCCCGGCAGTGAGAATCGCTCACCTACCGGCTGCACACCCTAACTTTTGTTAGGTGTGACCCACCGTCTTGTATTGATGTAAGTCGTTTATGGCCATATAGTTAAGCGTGTTTTGGAGTGATTGTGCCACGTGGCACAATTACGAATTCTCGCCCAGACCGATCATTGTGCCACGTGGCACAAAATGCCGCGTGGAAGGGTTGCATGCACCATTGTGCCACGTGGCACAATGCGCCAACCCCGCCGTGATGCTCACGCTGTTGGGCTGCAGAAAACCGCCTACTGGGATAGTCGCCGCGCGATTGTGCCACGTGGCACAAAGCGTCGCACCCGTCAAATGCCAACCGCCGGCGGCGGGAAGAGCCCCCGCGGCCGGCGGTCGTGTGTAGCGAGATTGGGCGTATCCAAACGATTGTGCCACGTGGCACAATGTGCAATCAATCCTCGATCTTCACGCCCAGTCGGGCGGTCAGCTCATCAAACTGATCGAGGGTCGCATAGTAAATCACCAGCCGACCCTTGCTGCTTGTTTTAGCCTGTGTGCGAATCTGAACACGCATCCCAAGCTCTGCGGCCATTTTTTTCTCCAGATCCGCCAAGTGCATGCTGTTGCCGGCGGCCACCTTGGATTTTTTCGGCCCGCCCCCGCTGCCCAAAATCACCTTCTCAAGATTCCTTACCGACAAACCCTGCATCGTCGCCAATTGGGCCAGTCGCTGCTGCTCCTTCGCATCGCTCAGGCCGACCAAAAGTTTGGCGTGTCCCAGCGTAAGGCGCGCATCGCGAACCATTTCCTGCACCTGCTGCGGCAGTTCCAGCAACCGCACATAATGGGCGATCACCGCCCGATCCTCCCCCATCCGCCCCGCCAGTTCCGCCTGCGTCAGGCCGAGTTCCTGGACCAGCGTACGATATCCCATGGCCCGATCGATCGGGTTTAAGTCCTCCCTCTGGATATTCTCGATCAACGCCATCTGCGCCTGCGTGAAGACGTCCACCTCGCGCACAATCGCCAGGATAGTCTTCAACCCCGCCATTTTGCACGCCCGCCACCGGCGCTCGCCGGCGATGAGCTGCATTTGCCCCTCGGCGGTTCTGCGGACGAGGACGGGCTGGATCAGGCCCGTCGCCTTGATGCTCGCCGCCAATTCTCCCAGCGCCTGCTGGTTCATGCTCCGCCGGGGCTGGTGCGGGTTGGGGACGATGCTGTCGATGGGGAGTTCGACGACGGAGGCATTGGGGACGTTTAGAGGGTCGGCGCTGTTGCCCGATGCCGACGAAGAATCCGGAGCTGAAGCCCCCGGCTTGTTCTGCGCCGGCGCTCTTGGTGGCACCGGTATTGCCTGTTCAACGGGCAGGTCGGACGTATTAATAAGGCTCGACAATCCACGGCCGAGACGACGGGTTTCTGCTTTCGACATGATGGTTCCTCCTGGAACATTGCTGAACTGGGCGCTCCGCGCCGGTGCGAAACATATCGCAAATGCCGGCGCTGTAAAGCGACGGGGCGGTTCATCACTGTGTTGTTAGTATCTGCTAACCATTAACCTCCTGTCGGTGTTGTTCATGAGGAAGTAGCGCAGGGCGTCGATGAGGTGGTCGTGCTGGCCGTCTTTGATCGGCAGCTCGCTCACCACGTCGCCGTCGACGTAGCGGTAGCCTTTGAGCGCCGCAATCAGCCGCACGCATCGGGGATGCACAAACAACCGCGGTCGGCCGGCGGCGGGGCGGAGGGCGGCGCGGATTTTCTCCAATCCGTCCACGATCTTGCTGGCCCGGTGCCGCACCCGATACCCCGCACGCTTCAAGACCAGCACGTTGCTGGTGGCGGTCTGATCGTTCCTCCCCGCGCCGGCGGGATCGCACGCGGCCCATTCCACAGTCCCGTGGCTTCTTGACTGTATTTGCTGCAAATGCACATCAAGCGTCTGCTGCGTTTGCACGTATTCATCGATGACCTGGAGAACCGCCGAATCTCCGTAACCGCTGCTGCGAATCCACAGGCAGACGAACGGGTTGGCGAAGCCGAAATCGATGGCGAGGTGGAGGGTGGGTTGTAGATGGTTGGTTGGCGGTTGGCGGTTGGTTTTCCCTCCATCCTCCGACCCATAACCGCCAACCACCAACTCACCAACGTGCGCTTCCACATCAAACATCGGAAACACGCACCCGCGGACGCTTGGACGCCTGCAGAGCATTTCGGCGTTCCAGCAATCGTCGCTCACGCGCCGCTTAAGGGCGATGGCGTCGTCGATCGGAATGAAGCCGTTGCAATTTGTTTTCGCCACGCCGCCGCAGTCGTTCCACAGCGGGCACGTTTTGCAATCGCGGTCGGGTTCACACTTCTGTAGCACTTCCATTAAACACCACCGAATCACCCGCGGCGATCGATTGTGCGCCGCCGCGTCGAGCAGCTTCTGCATCAACCCGAAAGGGCGGTGGTGCGTGGAAAGGGCTTCGATGGTTCCGGTGGCCGGAATTGACGCGTGAGAAGTGTCGAGTGTCGAGTGGACATCGCCACTCACTCGACATTCACCACGCGTCATTCGAACCTGGCTGCGCGTGACCAATTGCGCCGCCTCCCACACATCGGGGTCGAACAGTTCCACTTCGTCGCAGCGGAGCTTTTGCACGCGCAGCCCGCGCACGGCGCGTTGCGATTGTGTGAGCACCGATGCGTTGCTTCCGCCGCGAAGGCGTAAGCGTTTGCCGGTGCTCTTGGGCTTGACGAGCAGATCGGGAACGAGTTTCTCGATGTCAGGGATTAAGTGTTCCCACGTGCGCAGCGATTGCTCGAAGCTGCCGCCGAGGATGCGCACCGATACGCCAGGCTTGTGGAGCAGATCGAGCAGGGTGGCCAGCGCCGCCAGCCGCGTCTTCCCCCCGCCGCGCGGCGCGTGCACGATCAGGTCGCCCGCCGGCTCAAAGTAAGCGGCCACCAGGTAATCAAACGGCGCGTCATGATGCGTGCACACCGGCTGGCGTGGGATATCCAGCGACGTGAAGCACTTCACCCAGTCGTGCAATTCCGTGGGGGTGCGGCAGGGGGTCAGCAGCAATTGCTTCCAATGACTGCTCTTCACATGATTCGTTTTCATGGCGTTATTCCTCAAAAAAAAGTTCCGAGCGATTTCCTGCAAGTGTGTCGTCGCGCCGATTCGATCCGCGACTTACGATTCGATCCGCGACTTACGCCGGGGCGTAAGCCGCGGATCGATGGCGCATCCTCAATCATCTCCCCCTCGGTGCGCCGGCATCGCAAACGTCAACGTCCGACGCTCAACTTTCATAGAGCACTTGAACGTTGGATGTTGAAGGTTGAACGCTCAATCGTCCGCCTCCTCCGCAGCGCCCAGCATTTTTCGAAGGATCGCGATTCGCTGCGGCTTGGAGAGCTGTCGCGATACGCCGGCGTCGGCCGGCTCCTCCGGAGGGCGTGTCTTCTCGCGCTCGATCTCGTCGCCGCGCTCCTCATTCGCGCGTGCCAGTTTGATACAGTCGCCGTAGGTTTTGCGCGACAGTTCGTTGAAGTCGCCGGCGCCGCCGCTCCCGGCAATGTAGCTGGTCATCTTCGCCGCCGCCTCCATCGCCGCCCGGCCCACTTCGATCTCGCGCCGCGCCGCCATCCCGCCGCACATCCGCCGGCACAAACGACGAAACGTGCGCGACTGCCACAGCCGCGCCAGGTCCTGTTGCTTCAGCCCCGCCAGCGCCAGGAACGAATCGAGCGACTGGTGAATGTCCCAGGCCGAACCGAAGAACTTCTCGCACTTTTCACGATCTTCCGGGTTCATATGAACCTCCTTTGGGAAAGTGATTGAGAATGATGGAAACACTCTGTTATTTAATGGATTGACATTGCAACGCCGGGAACGCCCGCACACTTTCATCGCGCGGCATGGAATGCCGTGACAGACAACAA
>Ga0163147_10005127_pt1 | contig 16187 bp, 10 predicted proteins | sample OliLakLV19MP6G1_FD_148597 | JGI IMG/M metagenome (GOLD analysis project Ga0163147, IMG submission 148597) | Freshwater microbial mat bacterial communities from Lake Vanda, McMurdo Dry Valleys, Antarctica- Oligotrophic Lake LV.19.MP6.G1 | ecosystem: Environmental > Aquatic > Freshwater > Lake >...
ATTTGATATGCTTTCTTTTCACCCAGATGACCCATCTTTTTGATTAAATAGCCCCACTATTCGCTCAAAAAGATAGCCCATCTGAGCAAAAACCAATCTATCTGAAACTTACAAGTTATTATTTGCCGGTTCCTTAGGAACGCGGCACTCAATCATCACCCAAGTAATCATTTTTTTACTCAACGCCGCACCGCAAACCGCTGTGCCTGCTTCGCGCCGTCGGCTGCCGTCACTTCCAGGTAATAGAGGCCTGAAGTCAGGTTATTTGATAACTCGACGGTATGCTGTGCATTGCCACCTGCGACCGAAGTATTCAGCAACATCTGGCCCTGTGCGTTGAAGGCGCGGAGTTGTACTTCCTGTCCTGCCCAGGCGGACAAATCAGCAAAAAGCATACCTTCTGTCGGGTTCGGGAACACGCGCAATTCGCCTGTAGCGAGTAAAGATGCGTCGTCCCGGTCGTTTATACCATCTTCCGGCTTGGATGAAGGCGCCGCCGGGGTGCCGACTGTGCAACTGAACACATTGATGTAAGTATCGTAGGAAGCTGCTCCGAGATGCGCCGAGACATAAATATAGTTCGGGTTAGCGGTCGGGGAAAGGGTATATTCAAATGCGTCCAACTGTCCGTTGGCGATGCCATTGGTGCCCTGACAGCAATACGAATGTGGCTGCTTCACAAGGCTTCATCCAGCTCCGAATTGCGCAGCAGGCAAATTTGCCGCAAGGCACCCGAATAGAAAACCGGGCTGGCATCTACTTCGACTTCAACGCGCCGGTAGCAACCAATACCGTGTTCCATACTGTGCAGCCGCTCTTTAAACAAACCAGCAGTGTGGAACCACCTCTTTTCGCCGCAGGCGAGCGCCTGAAAATCTGGCCCAACCCTGCCGACGACGTCGCGTATATTTCATTCAGGGATCATGCATTATTGCCGCGCAAACTCTCCCTCTACAACATAAACGGTCGCTTGGTAGCAGTCACTTTTTCTCGCGACAACACCGTGGCAGTGCAGCGCGGCAGGCTTCCGGCGGGGGTGTTTCTGATAAAAATCGAGACGGATGGCGGGAAGGTGCAGGTGGGAACGGTGGTGTTTCGGTAGTTTTAAAATCCGCGTCATCCGCGTTCCATTTATTGCCTCGGAAGTTCGCACTTTTGCCGCATGCTGTATCAAAGATCATGGCGCACCCTGCTGCTGCGCTGTCTTCTACTCTTATTCTGGGCCTTGACCCAAACCTCCACCCTCTGCGCCCAGATTGTCAACATCGAAGAGATGCGTATCCAGGGCACGAACGACTCGTTGCGCTGGTATGGCTCGATGAAAGCGGCCTTCCAGGTGGCCAAAGTGAAACAGGAGACGATGTTGTTGCGCGGCGAAGCGCGGGTTCAATACAAACACGCGCGGCAGGTGTGGCTCTTGCTGCTCAATGCCGATTTTCTTAAAGCGGGCGGCCGCGAATTCTCCAACGCCGCTTTCGCCCACCTGCGTTACAACTATAAACTTCTCTCCGCCATGTCGCTGGAAGTCTATGCACAGCAGCAGACCAACCGGCTGCTGCTGATTCAAAGCAGGACGCTGTTCGGCACCGGATTGCGCCAACGCTTTTTCATCAGCAACGCGCAAAACAGCCGGCTTTACCTGGGTACGGCGGCGCTGTACGAAAAGAATTTTTTTACGGAAAGCTACGGCCAGCCGACCTGGTACCGGTGGAGCAATTATATGAGCGTCACGCTGCGCCAGAAAAAAACCGGTGCCGTGTTGCAAGCGACCACCTATTGGCAGCCGCAGTTTCAGGATTTTCACAATTACCGCTTTTCGACAGAATGGTCGCTCGAACTTCCCCTGAGCAAACACCTGCGTTTCAGCACCGATTTTGCCTACAGCCTCGACCGGGGGTTGCCCAATGCCGCGCCGCTGGATACCTATACCTGGCAAAACGGACTGGTGTGGCGGTTATAAGCCCTGCTTTTTTCAGGCTAAAATCCGTTTCTTTGCGCCTCGTTTTCGTGGGCATAAGTACGAAGGAAAATTTCTCGCAAAGACGCAAAGGCGCAAAGAGTTCTGTATCAAAATTTTGCGTCTTTGCGAGAAATTTTAAACTAATTTAGGCCAGGGCCTTACGCTCCCGTTTCTCACATCTCACGCTCTCATACATGTACCGTACCCATACCTGCGGCGAACTGCGCCTCTCGGATATCAATAAAACCGTCACCCTCTCCGGCTGGGTTGCCATTGTGCGCAAATTCGGCGGACTCACTTTTCTGGACCTGCGCGACCGCTACGGCATCACGCAATTGGTGTTCGACATGGACGACAGCGCCGAACTCGGCGACCGCGCCAATAATCTGGGCCGCGAATTCGTGATCCAGGCAACCGGCACGGTCCGCGAGCGCGCCTCAAAAAACCCGGACCGCCCCACCGGCGACGTTGAAATCCGCGTCACGGAATTCAAGGTGCTCAATGCCGCCAAAACGCCTCCGTTCACGATCCAGGATGACACGGACGGCGGCGACGACCTCCGCATGAAATATCGTTACCTCGATTTGCGGCGCAATGCGGTGCAGAAAAATCTGATTTTCCGTTCCAACCTGGCCATCGAAACGCGCAAATACCTGGCTGCCCAAGGCTTTATAGAAGTAGAAACGCCCAATCTCATCAAGAGCACGCCCGAAGGTGCGCGCGACTTTGTGGTGCCCAGCCGCATGAACAAGGGTCAGTTTTACGCGCTGCCACAAAGCCCGCAGACCTTCAAGCAAATCCTGATGGTAGCGGGTTTCGACAAATATTTCCAGATCGTAAAATGCTTCCGCGATGAAGACCTGCGCGCCGACCGCCAGCCGGAGTTCACGCAGATTGACTGTGAAATGTCGTTCGTACACCAGGAAGACATTCTTAATACCTTCGAAGGGCTGACCAAATACCTGTTTCAGGAGGCCCTGGGTATGACGCTCGCTGATTTTCCCCGTATGACGTACGATGCGGCGATGCGGCGGTTCGGCAGCGACAAACCGGATGTGCGGTTCGAAATGGAGTTTGTTGACTTGAAATCCCCTGACGGTTCTGAGTTCGGAAGCGGAGCCAATCTTGTGCCTGCCGGTTTCCAGGTGTTCGACGGAGTCGAATCAGTCATCGCCATCTGCGCCCCCGGCTGCGCCGATTATTCCCGCAAACAAATAGACGAACTGACCGAGTGGGTAAAACGCCCGCAAATCGGCGCGAAAGGGCTGATTTATGTCAGAATTGAAGCCGATGGCACACCGAAATCAAGCGTGGATAAATTTTACACGCCCGACCAATTAAAGGTGTGGGCTTCCACCTGCAATGCAAAACCCGGCGATCTGCTCCTCATCCTCTGCGGTGAAGACGAGCGGACGCGCAAACAACTCAGCGAACTCCGCCTCGAAATGGGCAATCGCCTCGGCATGCGCCGTCCCGAGGACTTCAAACCGCTCTGGGTCATGGACTTTCCTCTGCTCGAATGGAACGAAGACGAAGCCCGCTTTTTCGCCATGCACCACCCGTTCACTTCGCCCAAGCCCGACGACATCGTGAAGATGGAAAGCGACGACCGCGCCGTACTGAAAGGCATCCGCGCTGATGCTTACGACCTGGTCATCAATGGCGTAGAGATCGGCGGCGGCTCCATCCGGATCCACGACCGCGACCTGCAAAGCCGCAATTTCCGCCTGTTGGGCTTCACGAACGAGGAAGCGGAAGCGCAATTCGGCTTCCTGCTCGGCGCATTTGAGTACGGCGCGCCCCCGCACGGCGGCATCGCTTTCGGTTTTGACCGCCTCAACGCCGTGATGAATGGCGCAAACTCGATCCGCGACTTCATTGCGTTCCCGAAAAACAATCAGGGGCGGGATATGATGATTGATGCGCCGGACGGGATTAAGTTGAAGCAGCTGGAGGAATTGGGGATTAAAATCAGTCTTTGAACATGGCAGATATTCACTCTACTCAATCAGAACTTAATACTGCGCAGATCAAGAGATGTTGGAAAAAAACGGTATTTTAAGGTTATACAACAGCGAGTATTATTTGGCGGAAATCTATCGAAGAGGGTTGAGTATAAGTTACTCAAAAAGGGGGAAGCCTAGACTTTTATAATCTATCATTGATTCTGTTCATAAAACTCCATGCCCTTTCCCGTAAATACAGAACACCGCGTCCCGCTCTCGGACTTTGACCGAAAGCAATTGCTCACCGAAAAAGACCGGCGGCATCAATGGCTGCGACTGGCTGGAGCTGGTATGGCTACCGCCGTCGCATTGACCTGCATTACCTTTAAGCCTAATGCGGAGGCTGGTGTATTCATATTCCTGATGATCGCAGCATTGGCGCTTATTACAGTGGCGTATGTACAAATTGAAAAATTGGATGCCATCAAGTTGGAGTTGGAGCATCAGACGACACTGGTAGTGGAGGGCGTTTTAGAACGCCGGGTTATTCAGGATGATGAGGGCAACGATAGTAATCACTTTTTATCTCGGTCCGTACGAAGTGGGCGGCAAAGAATTGAATAGAAACCTGGCAGATGGCGAGATTTGCATAGCGCGTTTGGCCGTATATTGTGGAGCCGTTTATTCGATTGAAAAAAAGTAGTGCGCGTCTCAAAAAATGCAACGACCGGAGCCGAACTTCGAACCTCAAACTTCAAACTTTAATGAACTTACACGCCGCTTCCGCCGCCCTCAAAAAATACTTCGGCTACGACCAGTTTCGTCCCCTGCAAGGCGACATCATCCAGACCGTGTACGACCGCCGCGACGCGCTCGTGCTGATGCCCACCGGCGGCGGCAAAAGTATTTGTTACCAGATACCGGCCATCACGCAGGAGGGCATCGCAATCGTCGTCAGCCCGCTCATCGCGCTGATGAAGGATCAGGTAGAGGGATTGAGTGCCAACGGGATTCCGGCAGCGTTTATCAACAGCAGCCTGAACTCTGCCCAGCAACACAATGTGGAAACCGCGCTCCTCGCCGGGTACATCAAATTGCTCTACGTCAGTCCGGAGAAAATGGTATCGCAGGGTTTTCAGCCGCTACTCAAACGATTGAAGGTCAATTTGTTTGCTATAGACGAAGCGCACTGCATTTCTTCCTGGGGACATGATTTTCGCCCGGAATACACGCAGTTGAAATTTTTGAAACAACAGTTTCCACAGATACCGCTCATCGCGCTCACGGCCACGGCAGACAAGATCACCCGGCGCGACATTGTGGCGCAACTCGGCCTTCCCGACCCGGCGATATTTATCTCTTCATTCGACCGGCCCAATATTTCCCTGAAGATCAAACCCGGTCAGCGGCGCATCGAGCAGATCCTGGATTTTTTAAAACAGCACCCCAATCAGTCTGGTATCATCTATTGCCTGGCCCGCAGAACCTGTCAGGAAATCTCCGAAAAACTCAACGCAAAAGGGTACAAATCCGACTTCTACCACGCCGACCTCCCCATCAGCCAGCGAAATAAAGTCCAGGAGGATTTTATCAACGACCGCACGCCCATCATTTGTGCGACCATCGCTTTCGGAATGGGTATTGACAAAAGCAATGTTCGCTTTGTCATCCATTACAACCTGCCGCGCAATGTAGAAGGGTATTACCAGGAAATCGGCCGCGCCGGCCGCGATGGGCTGCCCTCGGAGGCTGTCCTGTTTTTCAGTTACGCCGACGTGAATTCCTACCGGGAAATGTTTGAGCAAGGCGAAGGCAGTCCAGAGTCAAAAGCGTTGAAACTCAAAAAACTGGAGCGGATGTACCAGTTTGCAGAGGCGCCAGTATGCCGCCGCCGGACGGTGCTGGCTTATTTCGATGAAAATTATGACCATGATTGCGGTAACTGTGATGTATGCCTCAACCCGCCCCGCTCGTTCGATGGGACAGTCGCAGCCCAAAAAGCCCTGTCCGCCATCAGCCGGGTACAGGAAAAAGTCGGGATGAATACGCTGATCGAGATTCTGCGCGGCTCCGGTCGGCGCGAGATTTTTGAAAGTAATTACCACACGATCAAGACTTATGGCGCCGGCAAAGAATACAGTTACGACGAATGGCTGTTCCTGCTCTCTCAAATGCTTCACCTCGGGCTGATCGAGATCGCCTACGACGAGCACAGCGTGCTGCGCGTCACCCCAACCGGCAAGGCCGTGCTTTTTGAAGGAAAAAAAGTGAGCCTTGCGCTGCCCCAGCCGAAACCCACGGCCGAAGAAAAGAAAGCCGCCAAGGAAAAACTGCCGCCTGCGCTGCGGGCCAAACCGCAACGCGAAACCCTGCGCGACGAACTATTCGAAGTCTTGCGCTTGCTGCGCCGCACTGTGGCTCAGCAGCAGGGTGTGCCGCCCTACCTGATTTTCAGCGACGCCACCCTGGAAGAAATGGCCGAAAAACGCCCACTCACCGATTACGACATGCTACAGATAAGCGGTGTAGGCGAGCGCAAACTCCAGAACTACGGTAATATCTTCATTGAAGAAATCCGCCGCTATGTGCTCGAAAAAACCAACGCCGGCCTGAACGTGATGGGCAGCACCTTCCTACAGACCTGGGATCTCTGGAGGCAAGGCCGTACGGTCGAACAGATCGCCGAGTCGCGCGCCATCAGCCCTATCACGGTGTTCAGCCACCTCGCCACCATGTATGAGCGCGGCGAACTGCTGGACATCGGTCAATGGGTGTCGCCCGAAGAAATGGACATTATTCAGGGGGCGTTGCCGCTGTTCGAGGAGCCCTACCAGTTAAAGGTCATCTTCGAGCATTTTAGCGAGCGATTTTCGCATGATAAGATTCGATTCTCGATAGCGGATGCACGGCGGAAGACGGTGAAATCATAGGATGGCTTGCAGATTCGGCTTGTTGACGGCATGATTTTTCCTTTATCTTCGTCCTAAATTTTTTCGTCATGGGCGACATCCACAGCGGTGCCATTATCCGCCACACGCTCCGATCCCCTGTTTTTGGCAAGGGTTATGAATTGAAACCGCCCCGTCGTTTGACGGAAGCAGAGTTCATGGATTTTTGCGCAGACAACAACGACTGGCGCATCGAACTAGATAAAAACGGAAAAATCATTCTCATGCCCCCTTTAGATCATGATGGCGGAATTGCCGAAAGTAATGTCCACGGCCTCCTCTATATGTGGTGGTTCTCTCACAAAAAAGGTCAGACCTACAGCCCTACGACCGGTTTCACGTTGCCAGATACATCTGTCCGCTCTGCCGACGGTGCCTGGGCTTCTGATGAAAAAATCGCTGCGCTTTCGAGTGAGGATCGCCAAAAATTTGCTCCCCTGGTGCCTGATTTTGTGATCGAAGTGCGGCCCAGCAGCGACCGGATTGGCAAGTTGAAAAAGAAAATGACCGACACCTGGATGGCCAATGGTGTGCGGCTCGCCTGATTGATTGACCCTAAAACAAAATGCGCTTTTGTCTATCACCCTGGCCAGCCTGTGGAAGAACTGACAGGTTTTGAGCACATTCTTTCGGGAGAGGATGTGTGCCCTGGGTTTGAATTGGATTTGCGACAGTTGTTACCAATATAGGGGAAAAGGTATTATCTACTTACCAGCGAGGTCCTAAAAGAGTCAGTTTTGTGCTTTTTTCGCAACATTCCGGCGACTAAGGAACGGGCAAATAATAACTTGTAAATTTGATATGCTTTCTTTTCACCCAGATGACCCATCTTTTTGATTAAATAGCCCCCACTATTCGCTCAAAAAGATAGCCCATCTGAGCAAAAACCAATCTATCTGAAACTTACAAGTTATTATTTGCCCGTTCCTAAGGAACGGTGCTGGAATAAAACGGGCAAGCCCTTCACCCAAGAAGTACTTGCCCGTTTTGATTTTCAAAATCTATCGCCCAGCCCCTTTTCACCCTTCCCTGCTCACTCCTCCCTGCTCACTCTTTCTTCCTCCCCGACCGCACCCGATTCACAAACGCCTCCGCCGTCGAAGGGCTGGCGGCGATGATCTCATAGGTCTCGCCGTCGGGCATCTTGAACTGAGTTTCTTTGGTTTTCATCGCCAGCAGGGCATCCATGAAACGCGTGTTGTTCGACACCACGTTGAGTACACCGGATTGATAGCCAAAAAAATACCATTGATCGGGGCTGGATTTGAAATAGAGATAAAAGCGGTCGTCACCGGTGGTTGGCATTTTATACTCTACGAACGCATTGAGCATTTTGCCAATCGGCTCGCCGTTGATAGTCACTACCGGGATTTTATCTTCGAGGCTCAGGAACGATTGATACTCGGCATTCCAGATCACCGAATGGCGGCCCAGGAGGAAGGCATATTTGTTGTCTTTTCTGGGAATGTGTACGGCGTTGGCTTGCAGGTTGGCCAGCACCTCTTCCCGGTCTTTCACGTCGTTCAAAAATTCGTACGTAGCAGGCTGATAAAATGCAAGGTTGTTGTTGCAAAGCAGTGCCGGGGCATCGAAGGAAGTCGCTTTCACGTCGTTCACCATGATGTCTATGAGTTTGGCGGGCAGGTTGATGGTCATACCCGTCATCAGTTCGGCGGTGACCACATAGCCACTGGTATCAGTCGCGGTGTTAAAATCCGATTTGATACGCCCGGATGCCTTCACTTTCATGTAATTCAGTCCGGAGCCGATGTTGAGCGGACCTTCCCCTTGCAGCGTCCCGATTTTATTGTTGAACACCATTTTCGCGCCCACCATCACTTTGTCGTCCCAGATACGAGCCGAGTCGCCGAAGATAAAGCGGTCGTTTTTTGCGTCGTATTTGTAGTAATCCTGGCAGTTCAGGATGGCGCGGTCTACCCGGGCGTAAGCCGGGGAGAGTATCCGGGGATACATATCGCCTACTTCTTTCGACAGGTAAAAGCCGGTCACCAGCGGATTTTCTTCTTCATCCTCCGCTTTTTTGATGCGGATGATCGGGTTGTTTTTATCCACTTCGGAATTCAACAGGAACCAGTTGCGGGCGGGCAGTTTGTCGGCATCCAATTGGGCGTACCCCTCGAAACGCATATTCTGCTGACTCGAATTGAGGATGATTTTCCCTTTGAACAAGGTTTTAATGTCCATCCGGAAATTTTCGGTCGGCTTGATATCGCCGCTCGCGGAAGTCTGGATTTTGCGGTTAGCACTTTTGCCGTCCAGCGTCTGCAACTTGCCTTCGATGTTGTTAAAAAACACCTCCTGCTTGTAGTTTGGAATGTCGTACTGGTAATAACCGGTGGCTTTGTAGTCGTTTTTGCCCGCCACATCCACTGTAGCGCGGGTAATCGTGTGGTACTTGCTAATCGTGTCGGCCACGATTTTGGCATTGACGAGTTGTTTCATCGCGCCGCCCGGCTCGATCTCGATATCACCCGTTTCTGGATACACATACGCGTCAGCGGTCTTGATGACTTCGTTGCCCCCGATTTTCAACTGGCTGGTTTTCAGGTCATAAATAGCTGTTTTGCCTTTAAAAGCCAGCGTATCGCGGTTGGTGTCGGTACTCACGAACGCGGCGGGTTTGACCGGATCGGCTTTAAAGGTGATGATCTGCTTTTTCATGTCCCAGTTGAACTCGTTCATGGAAGTCCGGTACTGGTTGAGGGGGAGGTTGGTCGCCGCATTCTGAGTATTGGCTTTGAATATCCCGGACTGCGCGTCGAAATCCAGTTCGCCGTCAATATTCTGCGAGTTCACCGCGATGCCCTTTCCATCGAGGGCTTTGATATCGAGGTCAGCGGTGTCGGCACTGGCCTGGAACGGACCGTAGGAAATGATCCGGGAACGCAACTTGCCGCCCGCCCATTCAAACTCGCCCCGGCCCTTCAGACCGGTCGGTGTCAGGATCAACACGCCTTTGTGCGTATAACCTTGCGCTTTGAAGAGGTCGAAGGCTTTGGCTTTGCTTTCGACGTACATGGAGTCCTTGAACGGCAGCCAGTTCACCGACACGTTTTCGCCGCTGGCCTGCGGCACTTTTACCGCGCTTTTACGGTCTTCTTCCATGAAAAAGCGTTTGGCCGTCCCGGTCGTTTGTTTCGGCCGGAAGATCAAGTCTTCCGATTCGATGTCGGCCGTGAGGTATTCCAGTTTACCTTTTCCAAAAAAGCCTTTGTTGCTCAGGTCGAGGTCGCCGGTATAGTTTCCTTTCTTCGAATAAGTGGTGTAACCCGCAGGCGGCGTTTTATGCTTGAAACCGAACGACTTGTCCTCTTCGCGCACCACAATCGTCTCTTTAAAAGCCGGGAAAATCGTGGCGGCCACCATCTCACCTTTGAACTTCAGTTGGTCGGCGGTGTAATTGTCCAGGCTGTTGAACGAAAAAGGATCGAGTTTGAAATAAAACGAGTCGCGCTTGTACACACCTTTCAGCGTCTCCGGCTTGTCGTAATAAACAAACGAGTTTTGCTTCGACTGGAGCGACGGGAAAATTGCCAGATTTTCTTTGCCCGACTTGTTGCCCGGCGCGTCCACGAGCAAGGCGCCTGAGACACGTTCTACGGTAGAGTTCATGCCGGTTGCCATCGGCTGGTTGGTTTTGGGATCAATATCGCCGGTCGGCAAATAAAAATCGAGGTGCTGCACCGAGTCCAGCTCCACCTGGAATTTGTCGTAAGTGAAGTGCATTTTATCTCCCTCCAACAAAGCCAGTCCTGCGTACAATTTTCCCGAAAACCGCATGTCACGGTTGTGCAGCAGGGTCAATTGTTTTCCGTCCGGGATCAATGCCACTTTCTGGCGGTTGCTGAGTTCGAGTTTTTTGACCTCGAAAATCTCGGTCTCTTTCGTTTTCAGGTTGAGTTTGGCGTTGGCCTGCTGGCTCACCGACTCGATCTTGATGGCGTCAAAGTCTTTTTTGTTTTGACTGGCAAGCGCGTAATGGGTGAGTTTATCGCGCAGTTCAATCTGGTGACGATCAAAATAGTAGTTGATATAACCTTCGGCCACCATCTGGGCCAGCAGGGTCTGAATGCTCGAAAAGTTGAACTTGGGATTGAGTTGAACGGCAAAATCGTCGTCGGATACGATGTTGGTGCCGCGTTCGCGCGAGAGAATGAACAGCGTGGAAATCGGATTGCGGTCCGCGATGGCCTGCATCCGGTTGTAATCGGCCATGTCGAAGTGATTGCTGCTCTCGAACGTCACCGTCTGCGGTGCACCTTTTACGCCGCCGATGCGCTCGCCGACCACCAGCGAGTCGCGCTGCACGTACCAGGAAATCTTGTTGGTACCGAGGTTCATGTTATAGAACGACGAGAAAAACGGGTTCCGCGCCGAGCCTTTCTCTCCCCGCTCCAGCGTAATGACCTGGTTGGGAATATCCACCCGGAAGTTGGCCGAAGGGTGAAACAGACTGTCGGTGTCCATAAATAATTTGGCGTCCACGTCTTCGGCCACGATGCTCACTTCACGCTTGATCGTGAACAGCGGCCCGCGCCCGTAGAAAATTCGTTCACGTTTCTTATTGAAGATCATGACCTGTGCCGGTTCGTTGCCCGATCCATAGCCCAACAGCGAACTGCCGGACAAGCGGAAACCGCCTATATACTGTACACCCTCTCCTATTTTATTGATTTTCAGGCTTTTGTCAAATGACTCAAACCTGGGAAATTGGGTGGCGGACTTGTTTTCCACCACCACATTGTGCTCAAAGCGACCCCAGATTTTTTTGCCTGGGAAATAAAGCGGATAGGTCAGGCTGGCCGAGTCACATTTGAACAGGGGCTTTACAGACTCCACTTTATAGCGCGTGAGTTCGGCATATACATCTGCAAATGCGGTCGAGTCCTTGCCGCCTACACCCGCCCAGGTCACCCTGCCACCTTCACCGTCCCAGATGCCGTCATAAGGTCTGTATACGCCGCCCGTTTTCAGGATGACGATAGAATCCTGCTTCCGGGAGCCGATCAGATCTACGTCTTTGCAGCGCAACAGCGGGGTACGCTCCTGCATTTCAAACGCAAACTGGCCGTCCCGCACCTTCCAGGTAACCGAGCCGCCCTCCCCGGTTTTTAAGGCCCGGTGCTCCATAAAATCGCTCGAGAACTCCAAAAAGGAGCCGAGCGGCTTGCTCCGCCCCTTTTCGATGCCTGCCAAGGCCAGTTCGGCAAACGAGTGCCAGCGCGTGAACAACGATGTGTCCGCGTCGCTGCGGGCAGCCGACACCGCATTGATGTAGTTTTTAAAATACGGATAAGCCGACAAGTGCTGATCACGCAGAATATTGGAAACCAGCACAATGCGCGCCATGTCCGTTGCGGAGAACGAGCCGCCCTTGTACATTTTTTTGAACACTGAATACGACTCCTCCAGGTCGGGTCGCTTCGTAAGGGTCATGAATTTGCCCAATTCTTCCACAAACGCTTCGGGAGGGTCGGGGAAACGGGTTGCCTGAGCAGAAAGGGAATTGAATGCGGTGATTTGCAGCAAAAAGCCAAGCGCAAGAAGCGGTGTACGGAAGCAGGCGAGGATGGAGTATCTATGTTTCATTGTTTGAAACGACATGTAGTGATGTGTTGTATGGCTGCGTTCATTCAAATTTTTCCCTGCTCTTTTTGAAAAAGAGGGATTGGGCAGGCGTTGAAGCAGGGTCGGAGCGACTTCAAACGCCAAAAGTCGGGAATTGGTACGAAGTGGCAAGTACAGATGTTTACCACTTGGTCTGTTTGCTTGAAAACGCCAGTACCAACCCGCTTATCCCGAAATATAAACCCAACATCGCATCCAGCACTGGCACCCCAACCAGTAGCCCCGGCTCTTTGAATACCCGCACCGCCCGCGCCCAGCGGCACCATACAATGGTCATCCGGATCGCCCACAATGTCCAGGCCCAGGCTGCCCAAGGGGTGAATGTCAATGCCAACAAGGCCGCATAATGCCCACTGTGCGCCAACGCCAGCGCACCCAGTAGCAAGCGATGATGAGGCCGGTAAAAAACGCCTGCGCCCAGGTGGCGGCGTTTTTGGCCCATCCACGCGCGCCACGTTTTTTTCCCTTCGGAAAAGACGAAGGCTTGCGGGTCGAGGCAAACTGCGGTGTTGGCGCCTGTTGCGACCGCGCTGACAAATAGGTCATCGTCGCCCGACGGCAGGTGTTCATGTGAGGTAAAACCGCCTGCCCGCTCAAACAAGGACTTGCGCCACGCCATGTTGCGCCCTACACCCATATAGGGTTGACCCATTTGCGCGAATACGCAGTAGGTCCACGCTGTGTGTGCAGTTTCAAAGCGCGCCCAGAGAGCGAGCAGGGAACGCGGGGGAGGAAAAGCAAGAGATCGAAGGGGTGCATAGCCAAGCACAATTTCTACCTGTGGATTTTCCTGCAAGGGCCCGGTCATTCTGGACAACCAATGCAGAGAAGCGGGCTCACAGTCTGCATCAGTGAGGAGCAAGAGGTCGTTTTTTGTTGCTGCAATCCCTTGAGCGAGTGCATATTTTTTACCGGGAGCGGTTTTTTCCGGAATGCGCAGCACCCGTAAGTGGGCGTATTTTCTTTGAAAAAAAGCCAGCACCCCAGGCGTGTCGTCGGCTGAAGCATCGTCTACCACCACTACTTCAAAAAGAGGATCGCTGATCTGTTCTAAAATGGAAGGGAGCAAGCGGCGCAGGTTGGCCGCTTCGTTGCGGGCGCAGATAAGAATGGATACCCCCTGAGCGTTGGTAGCCGCTTTTACAGCAACCGAAACCAGTTTTTTATTTCTTCTTTCTAGTGGAAGCAGCACCGAAGCCGCATACCATACGATCCCAACGGCCGTCGCTGATGCGTACGAACAAAAAAACAGCGTTAGAATGAAATCACAGGTAAACATGCACGTAGAGCAGTCGTTGCACCGCAAAGAACGCTCAAAAACAGGGCATTCATCCATTCGTACCGGGTATTTCCAGGAACTCAAAAATCAAAAACCACTAAATTAACATTGCCTTTGATATTTCATCCGGACTCAAAAAAGATACTTGAAAACCGAAGCAAAAGTCCGCTCGTATATCCAATATCAGCAAGTTCAAACCGTGCTCATATTTTGTTCAAAATACTGAGCAGAAAAGTGAGCGTTGGCCGATTTTGCTCAAAACGGCTCAAGACAGCTAATGGCAATCAGAAAAGCCGCACTTTTGCCCTGCTAATACGCCACCCAACCGTGGCAGGCAGGAAAAAAAATGCAAGACCAGCTCATTATCCGTCTGAAACAACAAGACAGAGCCGCCATTGGAGAGTTGTACAGTGCTTATAACAAGGCTTTGTACGGGGTCGTGCTGCGCATTGTGCAAACGCCCGAACTGGCTCAACAAGTGATGCAGGACACCTTTGTGAAAGCCTGGCGCAACTCTGCCAGCTATGATCCGTCAAAAGGCCGTCTGTTCACTTGGCTACTCAATATCGCCCGCAATACGGCGATTGATGCCACACGAACTTCTTATTTTCAACACAGCCGCAAAACCGACAATCTCGACAACCTAATCTATAAACCCAGCGGAAATACGCTTAACCCCGATCATGTAGGGGTACGCGAAATCGTTGACACACTCGATGAAAAGTACAAGTTGTTGATTGACCTCGTGTACTTTCAGGGGTACACTCAAGAGGACGCCGCCGAAGAGACCGGCATACCACTTGGCACGATCAAGACCCGCCTTCGCTATGCGATCGGCGAGTTGCGCAAAGTGTTTACAAACGTCATTGTCGCTATCTTTTCAATAGGGCATTGGGTCGCCTCGTGGCTGACTTAGGGCCTGTTGTGTGATGCTACCAGGATTTCAACAACTAAATGAACAACAAATATTTGAAAACCAGTAAAATACGGTACAGAACCTGAAGAGGGGGTTGGCCGAAACAATAAAAAATGGATCTCCAGTCATTCATACAATCGGGCTTGCTCGAATCCTACATGTTGGGTCAATGCACCGCTAAAGAGCGGAGTCTTGTAGAGCAAATGCTCACCCAACATGCGGAAGCGCGGGCAGAAATGTCAGCCATTGAACAAGCACTCGAAGGCTACGCAAATGCCCATGCTATCCCGCCACCTGCGGGGTTGAAAGACCAGATAATGAACGCGATCGAACGCGAAATGAATCCGCATCCCATCGCGCATGCCTCTGGTTCCAACATTACACTCAGGGTATTCCAACTCGCCGCGTTGGCGCTGCTGATGGCCACAGTTTTTTTCTTTTTCCAGAAAAATCAGGCAAGCGAAGAAAAAACAGTTTTGCAACAGAAGGTGGCGCAACTCGAATTACAGATTTCCAATTGCACGCAACGCTCTGAAGCGGTGAAGCAGATTATCGCCGTGCTGCGCGACCCCGACACGAAGGCCGTTCGCATGACCGACAGTCCCGACCCCGCCACCGCCAAGGTCAATGGCTACGCATTCAACAATAAAGACCGTTGCAAAGTAGTGGTGGACATCAACACGTTGCCGGCGCCCGGCCCCGGTAAACACCTGCAGTTTTGGGCGTTGATGGAAGGCGGCACTTCGGTTAAAAGTATGGGCATGATGGATTTATATATTTCAGGTGGCTTACAAGCGTTTGAATGTGTTCCGGGTGCTACCGGTTATGCCGTATCAGAAGAAGATAAACCGGAAGGCAATCCTACTCCTACCGTCGTATTAATGGGTGGGTCCTAAAAGCACTGCTACCGCCAGCAATAAAAACTGACCGACCATGGTCGCGTCTATCCATACTTTCCGCCAGGCTGTCCTTTCAGACTTTCGGAACAGCACCCGCAGCCCTGCCGCGCTCAGTACCAAGGAGAGCAGCAGGGCTGCCGTCATATTGGAGGGATAGTTTTTAAGGAAAAAATTGGCGGCAACACAACCCGCAGACAACGTTAGCGCCATGTGGATCAACCAGAACGTATTTCCGAAATCCAGCCGGCGGGCCAGCGTATCCAGGCCGCGTTGCCGGTCATAATCCAGATCGTGAAGATCATAAGCCAGCGCAAGCGCAAAAATGAAAGCGGCTCTCCCGGCGAACATCCAGGCAGTCTTCCCCCAGATATCGCTCCACGCCAACTCCGAATTCAGTACGGGCAACATAACCGTCACCCAGGCCCACGACGCGCTCACCGCGAACGGCTTGAGCAACGGCCTTGCCCGCAGCCCGGCATTGCCCGGCCGTTGCAGGCCGTAGTACAATGCCCACAGCACCCCGGAAGCCACCACACCTGCCTGCACGGTTGGAGGGAGCCAGAAAAATATCCAACCGTGCAGGCAGGTGT
>Ga0163147_10005130_pt1 | contig 16185 bp, 13 predicted proteins | sample OliLakLV19MP6G1_FD_148597 | JGI IMG/M metagenome (GOLD analysis project Ga0163147, IMG submission 148597) | Freshwater microbial mat bacterial communities from Lake Vanda, McMurdo Dry Valleys, Antarctica- Oligotrophic Lake LV.19.MP6.G1 | ecosystem: Environmental > Aquatic > Freshwater > Lake >...
AGAGAGCAATAAACCGGATGAGGTCGAGTCCGTAGAAATAGACGTAAATAATTGCCAGGACGATGCCGAATGCCGAGACAGATTCGATGAGGGGCTGGACAACATCCTGGCTTCTCTTCACGCGCATGCTGCTCTCGACCTGAGTGTCGCTGACCCTTCGAAAGTGGGCGGTCTGGTGGTCCTCACGGGCAAATGACTTCACGACACGGATGCCGGCGAACGATTCTTGGAGGATTACCGACATATCGGCGGCTTGGTTTTCCTCAGCTCGCGATGCTTCTCGAACTTTCCGGCCGAAAAAAACCACGGGAATAATACAAATCGGAAAGAGAACAAGCGTGGTGAGGCTGAACTTCCAATCAATGTAAACCAAGACGGCGACACCGGTGATGACGGCGATGGGATCCTTGATAATGTCACCCGAGATCGAGCTGAGGGCTCCTTGGGCTTGGCGGGTGTCGTTCAGGACGCGCGAGCTGAGGAGGCCGGATTTTGAGCGATTAAAAAACTCCAACGACTGTCCCATAAGGTGTGCAAAAAGCTCGGATCGTAGATCACTCAGCACACGCAGACTCACCCATGTGAGGTAGTAAGTATTAAAGAATGAGAGCAAGCCACGGACGACCATGACGAGTGGAATGAGGAGACTTAGACCAATGACAGTCTCAATGCCTGGGCCGGCTGCCGCTTGGAGATTCATGAGTTCCTTCACGCCCGGCATCTTGCCCCCGGGCAGCACACGGTTGCCCACGACCGCAACGATGAGTGGCAGAAGTCCACTGATGACGCCGGCTGCCGCGCCGAAGCCCACGCCGAGGATGAAGTGCTTTTTGTAAGGCTTGAGGTACGAAGCAAGGCGGAGATAGGGACCCCAGAACTGCCGCATGAGTTGGGGAAATGGGATACGTTTAGACTTGGACATAAGAGGAATTTTGCTGGGCTTCGTGCAGCCGGCGGCGGAGGGCCGTAACTACCGCGCGGTGCACGACGTCTACGGTGATGCGTTGCATGCACACATTGTCTCGGCAGGAAGTCTGGCGATTGTTCAAGGCACTCACGCAAGGACTACACGCAAGCGAGGCGGTAATGGATTGGCTACGCGGGGTGAGGGTACCGAAGAGCTTCGGAGTTTCTGGGCCGAAGAGGACGACGGTTTCGATCGGCGTGAGGGCCGCAAAATGCGCAGGGCCACTATCGTTTGTGACGAGCACATCCGCCAATCCGTAGAGCGCAAGGAGCTCGCGAAGTGTCGTCTCTCCGGCAAGCGAAAAGGCGCGCGGGTCCCCGACCTTTGCGGCGAGGTGAGTAATCTTGGTGACCTCACTGGGGCCTCCCGTGAAGGCAACCCATGCTCCAGGAATTTCGCGCAAGATTTGCCGGGCAAGCTCAAGGTAGTTTTCATCATCCCACCGCCGCATGGGTAGGAGGTCGCTGGCGTTGGCATTGAGCAGCACAAGGCAGCCGTGAGCGTCTCCAGTGTGCTTGGAAATGACATCGCGCATGTGTTGCAACTCGCCTTCCGCGGGATGAAAGGGAGGCACCGCGAGCGGCAGCTCCGAGGCGACCCAGTCAAGACGTGGGAGTGCCGCTGGGTCGGCATCCACCGCAGCCACGAGCGCACGAAAAATAACACTCGTGTGCACATGGGGATTATAACGCAGCCGGTGCGTGAACAGATCGCCACGGAAGGGCCCTTCCGAGTGCCAGCTGTGGAATCCCACGCGGCGAGGGATCCCAGTAAAGAAAGCGAGCGCTGCTGTGCTCCGAGCGAAAAACTCCAAATCCACGCAAGCTAGCAGCCGCAGGCGGCGAATTTTCCAAATGAGGCTCCACGCGCTCATAACCATTGTGTGTGGGCCGGCCGTGTTGATAGTAAGAATGTTTTCTTCCGGTAAAATCTCCAACGCATCAACGATGAAACGATTCTCTTCGAAGACCCAAAAATAGACATTCTCACGCCCGTGGCGTCCCACCGCATCGCGGATCGCTTGGCTCGCCAAAACCGTAGATCCTTGCTCAGCAAGCTTCACAAAAAGCAGTCCCTTGCGTCCCTCCTCGCGTGCACTTCCAAATGGCCAGCACTTGCGGAGGATGGTCAACACCGCAGAGAGTGCACCTCCTACCCACGCATCTATCCAGCCCAGCACTTTCGGGTTACTTGAAAATTTACTCATTCTTGACGACAAAGAAAAATACCATCCAGTCAAAAGCCTATACTGAAGTCTGGCTGCAAGTCGAGTGTGCCCAGCGAGGTGTTTCTAAAATTGCGAAAAGTGCCCCTGCTTGCCATCGGGGATAATTTGCAACTAATGTCCTCACGCGATGAAGACAATTTTTGTGACAGGTGGAGCCGGATATATCGGAAGTATTTGTGTGGAGCAGTTGTTGAATGAGGGCTTCGACGTGGCGGTCTTCGACAATCTCACAGAGGGGCACCGGAAGGCAGTGGACCCGCGGGCACGGTTCTTTCAGGGCGACCTCTCCGACCGCACCGTCGTTCAGCACGCTTTTTCAGAATCCCAACCGCAAGCAGTCATGCACTTTGCGGCCAATGCTTTAGTCGGGGAGTCCATGACCAATCCGTCAAAATATTTTCGAAATAACTTCTGCGCGGGCATCAATTTACTGGATGCAGCTGTCGAAGCGGGAGTCGAAAAATTTGTCTTCTCTTCTACATGCGCGACGTTTGGAATTCCCGAGACTGTCCCGATCCACGAAGACCTCCCGCAGCGTCCAATCAATCCCTATGGTGAGTCTAAGCTTATGTTTGAAAGCGCACTGCGGTGGTATGGGGAAATTCACGGCCTTTCCTACGTGGCGCTACGATATTTCAATGCGGCGGGTGCCACGGCGTGCTTCGGTGAAGACCACCGCATCGAGACGCACCTTATCCCAAACATCTTAAAAGTCGCCCTCGGCCAACGCGAGTCGGTAGACATCTTCGGCACCGACTATCCGACGCCCGACGGATCGTGCATTCGCGACTACATCCACATCCTTGACCTCGCCCAAGCCCATTTGCTCGCGCTGAGTTCCGACAAGACCGCCGTGTATAACCTCGGCACGGGCGGCGGCACATCGGTGCGCGAAGTCATCGAGGCATGTCGGCAGGTCACCGGGCACGAGATTCCCGTCGTTGAGAAACCGCGCCGCGCAGGTGACCCGCCACGTCTCGTCGCGGCTTCCGAAAAAATCCATAGCGAACTGGGATGGCGTCCCCGTTTCGAGAACATCCTGCCCATCATCGAAAGCGCATGGGCATGGCACGTCAAAAATCCTCACGGCTACGGAGACTAATTTTTTCTCCTTGATCGAGCCCCGTGCGCCACTAGCTTGATCCCGTCTCATGTGGAAATTCCTTTGCCTTCTATCTCTCATCGTTCTTGCTCCCGCGCTGCATGCCCAGTTTGGAAGCTTCGGTGATCTACCCGTCGAGATCACGGCGGATGGCAATACACGCTTCGAGGCCGGCGTTGCTGTTGCCGAGGATAACGTGCAAATTCACTACGGTGCTTACAGCATCTACTGTGACTACGCGGAGTATAATCCCGACACACGCGACGTCCTGCTGGTGGGAAACATCCGTCTCTACACGCCTGAGCAAGTTCTCACCGGCCAGCGCGCTTTGTTCAACCTCGAGACGAAGCAAATGCGCGCTTTGGAAATGACGGGATCGCAATATCCCGGGTATTTTCAGGCCTTCAACCTACGCGCCCTCTCGCAGCGTGAGTTCCGAGTGAGTGATGGGATTTTCACTACGGATAATTCGTCGAAGCCCGACTTCCACGTGAAGTCACGCTCAGTGCGGATCTATGCAGACGACCGCGTAATCTTCTCAAACACGACGCTCTACATTGGGCAGACGCCGATTTTTTGGTTCCCTTACCTCTTTGCGAACATTGACAATTCCGGCTTCGCGTTCCTGCCCGGCTTTGACTCTCGCTGGGGTGGCTTTTTGCTTACGGCGTATAGCTTTCCTGTCGTGAAGGGACTTGATGCCACCGCCCGCGTCGAATACCGAACCAAGCTAGGCGCATCTCTGGGTCTTGATGCCACGATGCGGTATGGAAAGAATGATCGGAGCTTTGGCAAGTTGAGGAGCGATATCGTGCTCCAACGGCGGGACGTCACCACGATCAATGCGCCCGGCGAACCACCCGAGACACGATCAGTCAATCGCTATCGCGTTTCATTTCAACAACGCCTCTTCCTGACAGATGATATTTACGTAACGGCAGACATCAACGCGCTGAGCGATGTGGATTTTCTTGAAGATTTTTATCCCACAGAATTCCGCGTTGATCCACAGCCTGACAATTTCCTCTCACTCACAAAATGGGATGAGGCCTACACGCTCAATCTCATCACGCGCTTCCAAGTCAACGACTTTCAAGATGTGACAGAACGCCTGCCAGAGTTTGTCGCCGATTTTAAGCAAAGTCCCTTCTTTGGCCTGCCGGTGAACTACGATGGCGAGACAGGTGTGGCGAACTTGCGGCGGACGTTTTCAAATGAGCCATCCTTCGGGCAATCCGAGTTCCCGGACTACAGCGCCGTGCGCTTCGATAGCTTCCACCAATGGTCACTTCCGCAGCTCTACTTTGGATGGCTGAGCTTCACACCCCGCGTGGGTATTCGAGGCACGTATTATAGTGACAGCGGATCATTTCTTACCCCAGCCGGCGGAAATACTGGGCTTGATCCCGTGACGGGGCAAGTGGTTCAAATCAATAGCAAGTTGCAAACCACGGATCTCAACGTCCCCTCGCCTTTGCTGAATTCCAAAGGAGGAGTCTTCCGTGTGGTCGGGAACTATGGATTTGAACTCTCGGCAAAGGCTTCCCGTGCCTACGAAAAAATTCAGGCAAAATGGCTCGGTCTCGACGGCGTGCGCCATGTGATCCAACCCTACATAAACTTCTCCGGCGTGTATAACTTCGGGCCGAGTCCAAGTGAAATATATCAATTCGATCGCGTCGTTCCTTCGACACAATTGCTACCTCTTGACTTCCCTCAGTTCACGGCAGTGGATTCCATTGATACCTGGAATATCGTGAGGCTGGGTTCCCGTCAGCGTCTCCAGACCCGTCGCGATGGGGCAACCTTCCAGTGGCTCAGCTTTGATACGTTTGTGGATCTAAACCTCAACAACCCTTATTCCGACGCCGATGTTTCCAATGTCTTCAACGTCATCGAATTCAACCCTGTGCCTTGGGCTGCGCTCTCGATCGCATCGCAAATGCCGCTCGTGCAGGACGGTTTCACCGAGGTAAACACGAGTATCCGCTTCATGCCCACACGCGATCTCGCCTTCACTGTGGGCCATCGCTACATCGAGGGCAACGACTTCTTCTCCGATGACAGCCAGCTCGGATTCTCCGCCTATTGGCGCATAAATGACCACTGGTCGGTGAGCTTGTATGAACAATACGAATTTAATTCGGAGGTCTTACAATTCCAGCGCTACATGGTGCACCGCGACCTCTCGAGTTGGATCGCTTCCTTTGGAACCGAGATACGCGACAACGAAGGTGGCGACCGCGACCTTGGCGTGCTCTTGGTTCTCACGCTGAAAGATGCCCCTCAGATCACCCTGCCCTTGGCCTTCACCCAAAGCACGGATCCAGTAGCCCCAAACCAATAGCGGATTTCACGCGGCATTGGTTGTCTCTCCCTCACTATGAAACTTTGTATTATCGGATCAGGATATGTCGGCCTCGTCTCCGGAGCTTGCTTTGCAGAAGTCGGACATCACGTCACATGCGTGGATAACGACGCGCGGAAGGTCGAGATGTTGCTGGCTGGTAAAGTTCCAATTTACGAGCCCCAACTGGAAGATCTCCTCCACAAAAATGTCGCTGCCGGACGCCTACATTTCACGACGAGCACGGAAGAAGGCGTGGACAACTCGGAAGTCATCTTTATCGCCGTGCCGACACCACCGCAAGCGGACGGAAGTGTGGATCTCTCCTACATCGAGAAGGTCGCTCGCGAGATCGCCGCCGTCCTTAAGCCCGGCCAATATCGCGTCGTGGTGGACAAAAGCACAGTCCCGGTAAAGACGGGCGAAAAAGTTGCAGATACCATTCGACGCTACAACAAAACGGATGCGGACTTTGACGTCGTCAGTAATCCGGAATTCCTTCGCGAAGGCTGTGCGGTACCCGATCTTATGAAGCCCGACCGGATCGTGGTCGGCAGCAATAGCGAACGTGCTATTGCGCTCATGCAAAAAATCTACGAACCCTTCATGGCACCGGTTCTTGTGACAGATATTAATTCTGCTGAACTTATCAAACACGCGGCAAATTCCTTCCTCGCGCTGAAGATTTCCTACATTAATGCCGTGGCTCAGATTTGCGAGGCGAGTGGTGCCAATGTGGAAAAAGTCGCTGACGGCATCGGCATGGATCACCGCATCGGACGAAATTTCCTCAATGCTGGCATCGGGTATGGCGGGTCTTGTTTTCCAAAAGACATCGCCGCCTTTATCGCAATTAGCGAAAATCTTGGCGTTCCTTTTACATTACTTAAGGAAGTCGAGCGCATCAATGCCACCCAGCGCGATCGCTTCCTCGCCAAAGTGCGGGAAGCACTCTGGGTTCTGAAAGACAAGAAGATTGCGGTGTGGGGACTCGCCTTCAAGCCGGATACGGATGATGTGCGCTCTTCCGTAGCCGTAGAGATCGTGCGCGCGCTCGTCGCGGAGGGTGCTGTCGTGAGCGTTTATGATCCGAAGGGAATGGAAAAAGCCGCTGAGTTCAAGGTCGTTGAGGGCGTTCGCTTCGCCGAATCGCCACTCGACGCTGCTCGCGATGCAGAGGCGCTTATTATCGCCACGGAGTGGAAAGAATTTCAACAAGTGGATCTTCTGGACGTAAAGTCCGTGATGCATACCCCACTGATTTTTGATGGACGCAATCTTCTAGACCCGGCCACCGTGCGGAGCTTCGGTTTCACCTACACCAGTATTGGCCGCGACTAGGATGGTTCTCCTTGTCGGCAGCGCCAGGCTCCGTTAATTTTTCCCACCATGGCAAAGCAAGCACTCGGTAGGGGACTCAGCGCACTCATCCAAACGCGCGTGGCCAATCCCACTCCGGTCGAGGAACTCGGCGAGCACATTCATAAGCTCACTCTCGATCAGATTGTTTCGAGCCCCTTCCAGCCACGAAAAGATTTTCCGGAAGATCAGCTCTCCGAACTTGTCGAAAGCATCCGCGCGCAAGGAATTATCCAACCCATCATCGTTCGCAAGGTCGCTGCGGCTTACGAACTCATCGCTGGCGAGCGCCGCTGGCGCGCTGCACGTCAGGCTGGCTTGAAGGATATCCCTGCAATTGTTCGTCACGCCAGCGACCGTGAGGCTCTCGAACACGCGCTCATCGAGAATCTGCAGCGTGAGGATCTCAACGCCATCGAGGAAGCTGCGGCTTATTCCCGCATGGCAAAAGAATTTTCCCTCACCCAAGAAGACATCGCTCAACGCGTTGGAAAAAAGCGAGCCACGATCGCCAATGCCCTCCGCTTGCTGGAACTCTCGGAGGAAATTCAGGGCTTTTTAAAACAGGGGCTCATTTCAGTCGGCCACGCAAAGGTTCTCCTCTCCGTAAAATCTCGCGACGAACAAAAAGCCCTCGCACAGCAGATCATTCGACAGGGCTTATCGGTTCGCAGGGCGGAAAAGATTGCCGCCGAGCAGTTGGCTAAAAACAATCCTGGCATATCCAAGCCAAAGTTTTCGGTCTCTACGGCTCCTGCAATCTTGCACTTGCAAAATCTTTTAACGCACCGACTGTCCACCCGTGTCGTAATCCACCATGGCGCTAAAAAAGGGGCCATCCAGATTGAGTATTACGGCGACGATGACCTCAATCGCCTGCTCTCAGTCCTAGGGCTAGAAAACGAACAATAATCCTATGACAAATCGGCTCAAACGCTTCTTGCGACCAGTTATTCAGATGGTTGATTCGGACTATTTTCCTGAGGGTGCGGAGGTCGTCCGCTCGCAACCTGAGCGTTTCGATGTTTCGCGTAGTATCCCCTTCATCATTTTACATGTTGGCTGCCTCGGGGTTATCTGGACAGGCTGGAGCTGGGCGGCGGTCATCACCGCCGCGGTGCTTTACGGAGTTCGTATGTTTGCGATTACCGGCTTTTATCACCGGTATTTTTGCCATCGCGCGTATTTGACGTCCCGGGTCTCGCAGTTCTTCTTCGCTCTACTTGGTCTCACCGCCGTGCAGCGCGGTCCGCTTTGGTGGGCATCTGTGCACAGGCACCACCACGCCCATTCTGACGAAGAGAGCGACGCACATTCGCCCGTCGCCAAGGGCTTTCTTTGGTCGCATGTCGGATGGCTTACGAGCAGCAAAAACTTCCCCACGGATTACCGACTCGTTCGAGACTTGACTAAGTTTCCCGAACTCATTTTTTTGAACCGCTTCGACATTATTGGGCCGATACTCTTGGCCGTTTTCCTCGCGGTGCTGGGAGGTCTACTTCAGACCTTTGCGCCGTCGCTCGGAACCAATGCGTGGCAAATGATCGTGTGGGGATTCTTTATAAGCACGACGCTTCTTTTTCACGGCACATGTTCGGTAAATTCCTTCGCGCACACGCTTGGTTCGAAGCGATTTGAAGATGGCGACGAGAGTCGAAATAGCCTCATACTTGCCCTCATTACACTTGGGGAAGGTTGGCACAATAATCATCACCACTACCAATCCTCCGCACGGCAAGGCTTCTACTGGTGGGAAATTGATTTGTCATACTATGTTATTCGAGCACTCGGAGCTCTTGGCATCGTTTGGGGCATTCGTACGGTTCCCGCACGCGTCTATGAAAAGGCAGCAAGCCTTCGCTCTGTGATTCGGTGAGAGAACGCGTTGCGATTGTAGGAACAGGAGTCGCAGGGCTCGGTTGTGCATGGCAATTGCGCGATGTAGCCGATGTCACGCTGATCGAGAAAGAGGCACGACCTGGGGGCCACTCAAATACGGTCATTGTAGATGAGGACGGCTCGCCGGTGGCCATTGATACGGGATTTATAGTTTTCAACCACGAGACCTACCCGAATCTCGTTCAGCTCTTTAAGGAACTGGGCGTCGAAATTAAGCCGTCCGAAATGTCCTTCAGTGTTCGGCACATTCCCATGGGGATCGAGTACAATGGCATGGGGCTCAACAAAGTCTTTGCGCAGAGGGCGAATCTCCTCAAGCCGCGCTTCTACCACCTTCTCCTGCAAATCATGACGTTCTTTCGCGTCGCGAAGGCATCGTTGAACGACCCGATACTTGCGGACTTGTCTGTGGCTGAATTTGCTCAACGCCACGGACTTGGCAGCGATTTCCTGAACCTTTACCTCGTGCCCATGAGTTCAGCTGTCTGGTCCACGGAACCAGAAAAAATGCTCACCTTCCCGGCTCGGAGCCTTATCCGCTTTTTTGAAAACCACGGATTTCTCGGCGTTTCCACGCATCATCCATGGTTCACTGTTAGCGGAGGCTCGAAGTCCTATGTGGAGAAAATCCTTGCTGTTCTGCGACCAGTGCGACTCCCCGCCAAAGTCGTGTCGGTCGTTCAGCAAACAGATGGCGTTTCCATCGTAAGCGAAGACGGCACGAGCACGCTGTTTGACCGCGTGATCATTGCCGCGCATGCGGACGAAGCGCTTGCGATGCTGGAACACCCGACCGCCTTGCAGCAAAGGTTGCTCGCGCCGTTTCATTATCAACGCAACGTGGCCACTCTCCATACCGACGCGCGTGTCATGCCACAGCGACGACTAGCATGGGCAGCTTGGAACTATCGTGTGCAGGCGCAGGAAGATGGCACAACTTCCGCGACAACCCACTACTGGATGAATGCACTGCAAGGCGTCTCGAAGCGGCGAGATTATTTTGTCTCGGTCAATGGGGCGGATGATATTCCGGCTGAGAAGATTCTCTATCAAACGACTTATCAGCATCCCATTTTCACGCTCGACACCATGCGGGCACAAGAGGAACTCAGCGCGCTGAACTCCCAGTCCCCTACTCAGCAGATTTTCTTCGCTGGGAGCTATTTCAGACATGGATTTCATGAAGACGCATACGCATCCGCCGTCGCCCTCTCGCGCGTCGTGCGTCCGCTCCTGCGGCCATGAGACATTCCTGCCTTTACGAATGCACCGTCTTTCACCGTCGCTTCGCCCCAAAGCCCCACGCGTTTACTTATCGCGTTTTTTTGTTTCTTCTCGACCTCGACGAACTCGACGACATCGCCAAGGACATTCCGATTTTCGGAAACGATTCTGCCAATGTCTACGCGCTTCGCCGCGAGGATTACTTTCAGTTTCACAGCGGCTCGATTCGTGAGAACTTGGTCTCTTTTCTCCAGAGCGAAAACTTTCCCCACGCGCCACACCGGATTCGTTTGCTCACACTACCACGCTTCTTGGGCTACACATTCAATCCAGTCTCTATCTTCTACTGTTTCGACGAAGCGGAGCAGCCCCTCGTGAGCGTCATTCAAGTCGGCAATACCTTCGGTGAGCTCAAGCCCTTCGTCGTTCCGATTTCTGCGGAGGGATTTTATTCTCGTGCACCAAAAATGTTTTACGTCTCGCCATTTTCCGACCTCGATCTGAGCTTTGATTTTCGATTTAGCAATCCTGGCGCGCATCTCCGCATTGCGATTGATGATTACGATGCCACGCAAAAAACACTTGTGAGCACCGTCTCCGGACAGCGCCGTGACCTCACGCTCGCAAATCTCTTTGGTCTCACCCTCAAGTATCCGCTCATCACGCTGAAGGTCATTGCCCTCATCCACTGGGAGGCATTCAGGCTTTGGCTGAAGGGCGTTCCGCACCGTAGCAAAGAAGCTGAACCCCATCTTCAACAAGGCGTCTTTCGCGGGCGTGAAGAGTCCCGCCAAGCACAAGACTTGCCGCCTGCCGCGGAGATCCGTAAGGATTGAGGCAATGTCCCACCGCATCACGGCAAAATTTCAGGAGCTGGCCTCGAAAAATCAAACCGGCTTCATCGCCTACATCACAGCCGGCGATCCCCATCCGGACGTGACTACCACTCTCGTTCACGCCATGGAACGCAGCGGAGTAGATGTCGTGGAGCTCGGAATTCCATTCTCGGATCCGCTTGCCGACGGTGCCACCATCCAAGCGGCAGCCGGACGCGCCACAGCGGCAGGAACGACCGTTGCCCGCGTGCTGGCAATAGTGCGTCAGATTCGTGAGACATCAGAGATTCCCCTCGTCCTCTTTACCTATCTCAATCCCATCTTTGCTTACGGCTTCGAGGCCTTCCAACGGGAAGCTACGGCCGCAGGCGCCGATGGATTGCTCATCCTCGACTTGCCGCCGGACGAAGCTGCGCGCAACCCCGAGCTCGCCCGCTCGCAGGCCATCTGCGCCATCCAACTCATTGCCCCGACGACCCCACCTTCCCGCATGGCACTGATCGCCAACTCGGCCGAGGGCTTCATTTACTATGTTTCCCGCGAAGGCGTCACCGGTGAGCAGACGAGTGTTTCCTCGACTATCGCCGATCAGGTGGCCCACATTCGAGCCCACACGTCCCTTCCTATTGCTGTCGGCTTCGGTATTTCCACCCCCGCACAAGCCGCTGAAGTCGCCAAGCACGCTGATGCCGTCGTCGTTGGTAGTGCCATCGTGCGCCACCTCGCCGAGCAGCCGCCCAGCAGCGACCTGGCTGCTGCGCTCGAGTCCTTCGTTCGCCCACTCGTGCAGGCCGTCAAAAAGTAATACCGACGATCCCGCTGGCATCATTAGATCGGCTATAATTCCTCGGAGTTTATTCTACGATTCTTATTTGCATCGTCCTTTTTCGCGACTATGAAACGCGGGCGACGTTTGGTTTTTGTTGTGAACGTTGCTGCTCTTAAAACTTATGACCACCTTATTTCTTGCGCAAAGCCTCACCTCCGCCGCCCCTAGCGACCTGAAAGTCTGGGCCTACGTGGGCTTTGTTGCGCTGGTCTTGATTTTCCTTGCCCTTGACCTCGGCGTCTTCCACCGCGATGCGCACGAAGTCTCCATGAAGGAATCGCTCATCTGGTCGGCAATCTGGCTCACCTGCGGTATTTCTTTTTCGGCTTTTGTTTACTTTGCCTACGAAGGGCACTGGCTCGGTCTGGGACTCAACACACCGAAGTATTTGGATGGCAAGATCGTTCTCGGCGAAGTGACGGGCAGCGTGGCGATGATCCAGTATTTGACAGGCTACGTCGTGGAGAAATCGCTCGCGATGGACAATATCTTCGTCATCGCGATGGTCTTCGGCTTCTTCGCTATACCTCGCAAATATCAGCATCGAGTGCTGTTCTGGGGCATCGTGGGTGCCTTAGTGATGCGCGGGGGGATGATTTTTCTCGGGGCCGAGTTGATCATGCGCTACACGTGGATCCTGATTTTCTTCGGATTTTTCCTGATCCTTACCGCCCTGAAAATGGCACTGATCAAGAGCGAGGAGGATCCTAGCAAGAATCCAATCGTCAAGTTAGCCCGCAAGTATTTTCGCACGGTGGACTTCTTTGATGGGCAGAGATTTTTCACCCGCCGAACAGAACCCCCGGTTTACGAAACGGATTCGATCACAGGCAAGGCAACCCAACTGCCTGCGCGTCCGGGATCACTCTCGCTGAAGTCAGCCATTACGCCCCTGTTCTTGGCCCTGATCATGGTGGAGATTACGGATCTCGTTTTTGCTGTGGACTCGATCCCCGCAATTTTTGCGATCACGCCAGATCCCTTCATTGTCTTTACCAGTAATATCTTTGCCATCCTCGGTCTGCGTGCTCTCTACTTTTGCTTAGCTGCCCTTATTGCAAAGTTCCGCTTCCTGAAACCTGCACTCATCCTCATCCTCGCTTTCGTGGGCGTGAAGCTCCTCCTTCTGGCCTTCCCGCCATATTTTAACGACCTTGGGCTGACAGCGTCCGAAATCAAGAGTATAAAAATAGAACCGATGATTTCCCTCATCGTGGTTCTCTCAACTCTCTTTCTCGCCTCAGTGCTTTCGATCCTGCTTCCTGCGAAAGTCCAAGAGCATCCGGCTTCCACCGATAAGTAGCACGCTGCTGGGTTACTTCTTCCCGATGATGAGAAGTCCCACGAGCATGACACCCGCGCCGAGTATCGTCTTGGGTGTTATGTTCTCTTTAAGAATGAAAACCGCAAGAAAGACGGCGACAATGATGCTGCCTTTATCAATAAGGGCAATGGTTGAGACGTCGCCTTCCTTGAGTGCCTTGTAGTAAAAAACCCATGAGAGCGTCGTGGTCGCGGCTGAAAGCCCAAGCCAAAAATAGTTCGTGCGGGTCACCGCTGAGATCTCGGAGGGCGAGACAGCGAAGACGGCAAAACCCAGCACCATCACGAAGACGAAACACGTCCTAATCGTCAAGCCGAGTTCCCCGGAAATTCCCGACAGGCCGAGCTTGGCAATCACCGACGTAAGGCCGGCAAAAACCATGGAAACGACCGCGTAGATGACCCAAGTTTTCATGGCGTGGTGATTCTCTCTTTTTTAAGCAAGGTGACTTCGAAATGCGCATTTGCAACATTTAAGAAGACGACCCGCGCCGGGACGAAAAAGCAAAATCCGCTTTTGGATTCTATGCCTTTCCGATAAGATCTCTTTATGACTATCGGCATTCCCAAAGAAATCAAAGCCCAAGAATATCGCGTCTCCTTGTTGCCCTCGGCCGCGTATCAACTCATCAAGCGTGGGCACTCTGTCTTGGTAGAGCGGAATGCGGGTATCGGGGTGGGCTTTGACGACGACGACTATAAGGCAGCCGGCGCGCGAATCGTGGATGAGCATGAGGCTGTTTTCGCGGAATCCGACCTCGTCGTAAAAGTCAAAGAACCACTGCCCGAGGAATATGCCCTGTTACACAAGGGCCAACTGCTTTTCACTTACCTGCACTTGGCCGCGAATCGCACGCTCACCGAGGCACTCATGGCGACAGGCGCGACGTGTGTTGCTTACGAGACTGTCGAAGTCAATCACCGCCTTCCCCTGCTGGAACCGATGAGTGAGATCGCTGGCAGGATGTCCGTGCTTGTCGGCGGATACTTTCTTGCGAAGCACAATGGCGGGAAGGGTGTTCTGCTCGGCGGCGTTCCGGGCGTGCTACCAGGTAAGGTCGTTGTCATTGGCGGCGGTTCCTCTGGCGTCAATGCCGCTCGCATGGCCACAGGCCTCGGCGCGGATGTAACAATCTTGGAAGTTGACTTCGAGCGCATGCGATTCCTCGACATCACCATGCATACCGCCCACACGCTTTATTCAAGTGAGGCAAGTTTATTGGAAATCCTGCCCAGCACAGATCTCCTTATTGGAGCTGTTCTCGTGCCTGGCGCACGGGCTCCAAAGCTCATCTCACGCGAGATGCTCCGCCTTATGAAACCCCAGAGCGTGCTCGTAGATATCGCTATTGATCAAGGGGGTTGCGTCGAGACTTCCCGGCCGACGACGCACGATAATCCCGTTTTTGTTGAGGAAAACATCTTGCACTATTGTGTGGCAAATATGCCCGGTGCCTACGCGCGCACGGCGACCCTTGCACTCACAAATTCCACCTACCGCTATATCGAGACACTAGCTGATTTTTCGCTCGCGGAAGCGATTCACCGCCAGCCGGGACTGGCCAGTGGTGTCAATATTCACCACGGCGCGATCACCTGCAAAGCCGTTGCCGAGGCGCACAATCTACCCTTCGTGCCCTTCGCAGCATGAGTGACCTCACCGGCCAAATCCAAACCATGGGCCGACAAGCCCGCGCCGCATCACGCGCACTTGCGCAGCTCACGACTTCGAAAAAAAACACGATTCTGCGGGCCATGGCAGATTCGCTGGACGCTTCCGCAGATCGCCTCATTGCCGCAAATGCGCAAGACCTTGATCGCGCCGACGCTGCGGGCCTGAGTGACGCTGCAAAAGATCGCTTGCGCCTCTCGCATAGCCGAATTACCGAAATGGCCGAGGGTATTCGCCAAGTCGCTTCACTGCCCGATCCGGTCGGCGAAATTCTTCGACAGTGGTCGCGCCCAAATGGCCTAGACCTCACAAAAATCCGCACGCCTATAGGCGTCATCGGCATCATCTACGAATCCCGTCCAAATGTCACAAGCGACGCCGCCGTCCTTTGCCTCAAGACCGGCAACGCCGTCATTCTTCGCGGCGGTTCCGAGGCCCTGCAATCCAACCTCGCCATCGCAGAGGCCCTTCAGTGTGGCGGCACGCGCGCTGGCTTACCCGACCACGCGGTCCAAGTGATCCCAAGCACAGACCGGGATGCCGTGCGAATCATGGCGCAGATGAATGAGTGGATGGATCTGATTATTCCCCGCGGTGGCCATGCCCTCATTGAGGCTGTCGTCACGCATGCACGGATGCCCGTGATCAAGCACTACGATGGGGTTTGCCATGTCTTTGTGGATGCCAGTGCTGACTTCGATATGGCACTCGCCATCGCGATTAATGCCAAGTGCCAGCGTCCCGGAGTCTGCAACGCCATGGAAACGCTTATCCTCCACCAGAGTATCGCAGCAGATTTTCTCCGTTTTGCCGGACCAACTTTTGCAGAACAAGCCATCGAGATTCGTGCAGACGCCGAAGCTTACGAACTCCTCAACGAGCAAGCTTATCCGCATGTTCGCGCAGCCGACGAGACTGCGTGGCGCACAGAATACCTCGCCCTCATTATGTCCCTACGTATCGTCCCCAACGTGGCTGCTGCCATCGCGCACATTGAGACATATGGATCGCACCATAGTGACGCCATCATTACAGAAGATCCTGAAATGGCCGAACGCTTCCTCCGCGAAGTAGATTCCGCGACGGTTTATTGGAATGCCTCAACCCGCTTTACCGACGGCGGAGAATTTGGCTTCGGCGCAGAAATCGGCATCAGCACAGACAAGCTCCACGCTCGTGGACCCATGGGCCTGGAGGAACTCACCACCTATAAATACCTTATCCGTGGTTGCGGTCAGGTGCGGTAGTCGGATTTCAGAAAAGCCGAAAAAAGAGTTGGCGGAGGGGGTTGGAGGTCAACGCGGTGAATCGCCGCCTAATAAATCGTAGGCAAAGGTGGCCTGTTCGATTGTGCCGGACAGTGGGCCGTCGAGCAAAAACAAGTTACTGACCCCACCAC
>Ga0163147_10005132_pt1 | contig 16183 bp, 13 predicted proteins | sample OliLakLV19MP6G1_FD_148597 | JGI IMG/M metagenome (GOLD analysis project Ga0163147, IMG submission 148597) | Freshwater microbial mat bacterial communities from Lake Vanda, McMurdo Dry Valleys, Antarctica- Oligotrophic Lake LV.19.MP6.G1 | ecosystem: Environmental > Aquatic > Freshwater > Lake >...
AACGCCGAGTGAATGCGCTTGCGGGTATACACGTCATCCAGAAAGCGCCCGATCCGCTGGTAAGCATCGTGAAAGTCGGCGTACTCACTCAGATCGACTTCCTCTTCCTTAATCGTCCGCATTAGGCGCTCAGCATAGCCATTGTCTTCCGGTTTGCCGACTGCCGCCATGCTGATTTGGACGTGTTCTTCTTTCAGCAGGTCGGTGTAATCCTAACAGGCATACTGAAGCCCTTGGTCGCTGTGGTGGATCAGTGGACAGTGACCGCCCGCCAACGCCCGTTCCAGTGCCTTGAGCGTCAGGTGATGATCCAGCGACCGGCTCAGGTGCCAGCCGCGCACCGCACGCGTGAACACATCCATCAGCACCGCCAGATACACAAACCCGTGTTCCAGGCGCACGTAGGTGATGTCCGCCACCCAGATGTCGTCCGGGCGCGCAGCGGGTTCGCTTTTGACCAGGTTGGGATAGCGCGGGAAGGGATGGTCGCTGTTGGTCGTGCGCGTTTTCCGTTTTTTCACCGGACGCTGCAACCCCATCTGCTGCATCAGCCGCTGGATGTGCTTATGATTGACCTGCCAGCCTGCTCGGCGCAGGAGTGCGGTCAGACGGCGATAGCCATAGGTCGGGTACTCGCCGGCCAGCGTCAGCAGCGCTTGGCGCAGCTCGGCGGTTTCGGTCTGCTCGGCAGCATGGTAAAACGTGCTGCGCGCCAACCCCATCGCCGCACAGATGTCCGCCACCGGACACGCTTCCTCTCGCACCTCATGGCCGCTTGCCGTTTCTGCGTGACGTTCCATCCAGCAAGCGCGAGGCTTTTTTTGCGATCTCCAACTGCATCGTCAGCTTCCCGACCATCTGCTCCAGCTCCGCGACCCGCTCGGTTTCCCCGCTGCTAGGCGTGCTTTTCTCAAACACCTGCGGTGCGCCTGCCAGAAACTGCATTTTCCAGTCGTTGACCATCTGTGCCGACAGTTCGTACTCTCGACACGCCTCAGCGACCGTCTTTTCCCCGCTCAGGAGTTCCAGCACCACCCGGCTCTTGAATTCACTTGTGAACTTCCGTCTCGTTCGCATCTTTCATCCCCTTCTTGAACATAGGATACTTCATTTAGCCCTGTGTCCAATCTGTGGGGGTCACTACACAATCATTGGCAGTTATATAATAACCACACCGTGATTGACTGTACCCGCCAGAAGCGGGTGGTCAGCAGAAATACCATAGGCTGCTGCTATGCAGGTTATTTTTTCCCCAGACGGCAAGGTGTAACGCCGCTTCGTCCAACTTTGACCCGCGTCTGCCGAATAGTGGAGCCTAGAGGCTTCAAGTAACACGTTTTCTGGTTTGCGTTGAAAATCGTGCCCAATTAGAATCTGATCAATCCCTTCCTCAAACTGGCTGATGACCTCCCAGTGATTCCCCTGGTCGTTGGACTTGAAAAGTCCCCCTTTAGCTGTACCAGCGAAGATTGCATTGTCAACACCATAGTCGGTCGAAAAGACGAGGCTGGTCACTGGCGCAGAATCGACAGGGAAGGATACTGCTTTCCATGCCCGCCCACCGTTTTTGCTCCGGTAAACACCGCTTTCGGCACCGGCAAACAGGATCTCATCCTGTGAATATTGCGGTGAGACCGCCAGAGACAAAATTTGCAGATCCAGCAGCCCAAAATTCCAGGTAGCCCAGCGCGATCCGCGATCTCGGGTAATAAACACGCCGTCTTCAACAGTCGCGCAAAAGGCATGACCGTCTAACGGATAGTTGGGGGAAACCACCAGACCGGATACCACGGGTGGCGGCGACGGTAGTCCGCTGACCAGCCAGTGCTCGCCGCTGTCCGTTGAGCGTAGAATTGATCCTTTTACCGCCGTGAAAACTGTCCGGTCGAGACTGTAATCCGGAGAGAAGGCTACCGCGTGGGTTGGAATCGCGGTTTCTTGTCCCAAAGATTTGTAGGCATTTTGCCAGATATTGCCACCATCGGTTGAGCGGTACAACCCGGACTGCTGCGCGGCAAAGCAAATTCCGTCATGTACAAACGTTGGTGAAACGGCTATGGAAAATACATAATTCTCTGGGAGTACTTCGGTCATGGTATCCTGCTTCAGTTTGGATTAGGGTGTATTGCTTTGAGGAGGGTTACGCCGATGGACAAGTACATCCAGGGTAAGGGCGAGGGCAGCGGTGGTAACGGCACTCTGCAGAGCCGCCTTAACCACCCCCGCTGAATCCAGAATCCCTGCCGCGACCATCCCGGTCAATTTCTGGGTGCGAACATCAACACCCATCCCACTGCCGGACTGCCGGACGGGACCAATCCACGCTTCGAGATCCATCCCGGCATTGGTCAGGATCGTTCGCAAAGGCTCTTCCAGTGCAAACGCCAAAATGCGGAAGGCGGCTCGTTTTTCGAGCGGGTCACGGTCTTCAAAGCATCCTTTCAATGCAGATTGGCATTCCAACAGCGCAACGCCGCCGCCGGGTACAAACCCGCACCCAATCGCCGACCTAAGTGCCGATCCAGTGCGTTCAGACTGTGCTTTGCGGGCTTCGATCTCAGGTTCTGTCATACCGCCAACGTGAAGTATCGCGGATCCGCCCAATAGACGACCAATCCGCTCCTGAAGCCGACGACGCTCGCTAGGCTCTTTTACCTGAGCGTGGTAGGTCTGCAGCGCAGCGATATGCCGCCGCCACAATGGCGCATCGCCTTTTCCTCCGATGATTCCGAAATGATTCATGTCTGCTCGGGCCCGCCGTACCCGTCCCAGATCGGCGAGTTGCACCGTGCCTAAGCTGCGTCCGCTCGCGGTAGTCAGCGCCTGTCCGCCCGTGAATATCGCCATATCGGTCAAGTCGGAGGGTAGTGACAAAGGTGTCTTGACCGCAGCGATCTTCAATCGACCAGAAGTGTGATTCAGTCGGTAAAGGTAGCCAATCACAGCTTCACTCAGTCGGCTTGCGACGATAATCAGGTGATTGGTGCCATTGTGCATCAGTTCTTCAAGTATAGGTACTAGGTCTTCAGCGTCTTTAATATCGAAGTCGCTGATCAGTACGGCGGCATTCTCGAACTCTACTTGACGCGGAGCGTCTTCAGGCAAGAACACGCGGGAAATCAGTCCGGCATCCCAGTAAACCCCTTCCACATATTCTCGTTCAAGTTCTCGTCCTCGGCCCGAATGCACTTCAAAGCGCCCATATTCACCGATGATATCGAAAATTTCTCCAAGAAGTTTGGATAGGTCTGGATCGTAGCAGATGGTCTGCGCCATTTGCGTCAATTGTGCTTGCCCTTCCAGAGGCTGGATTTGAGCCTCCAGACGTTTGACAACCAATTGCAGCCCTTCTTCTAAATAACGGCGCAGCATCATCTTGTTACCGCCGTTTGCAAGAACGTGCAACCCGTCATTATAGATTTTTTGGAACATCACTGCGGCGGTGGCGGTTCCATCTCCCACGGTTTCGTGCAGTTGCCACAGCATCTGCCGGGTCAGCATTGCGCCCATATTTGCATCCCGATCCTGGATCTCGACAATGCGCCTAGCGATGATTCCCCCGTTATCGAGAAGCTCTGGCATATCGTTTACTGTCCGTTGGATAACGGTCAAACGCGGATGTGGCCCAAGGGTGGGACGGACGGCATTGACAATCAAATCGATGCCAGCTTTCAGTCTATTTTGCACATTGGGTTGAAACAAAACGCCAGGCTTGTTCGTAAGATTCATATTACCTCTGTAACGCCCGATTCCATTTCCAGCGATCTGCGGCGCGTCTCCCATCCATCCTCGAAAAGCCGCAGGAAATGATCTTGCCCGTAAGGATGGCGCGCTATCTCAACCTCGTCCAACTCGACGCCCAGACCCGGCGCGTCGGAGGGTTCCAGGTAGCCATCTTTTACCCGCGGCACACCGCGCATGATTTCGTGCGCCCACGGAACTAGGAAATCGTCGAAGCATTCTTGGATCAAGAAATTCGGAATGGAAGCGTGAATGTGGGCATTGATCGCTGTATTGAGCGGGCTTTGCGCCTGATGCAAGGCGATGAACGCCTCAGCCGACTCGGCGACAGCCGCCGCCTTGTGCGCCCCGGCTTCGATGCAGAATCGTACCACCCGCCGCAAACTTATTTCGTCCAACTCATATCCTGCCGTGAAGGGGGTGATCACGATTGGGAAAATGCCGCGCCATTCAGTTGTCAGTTTGTTCTCTTGGGTTATACTCATAGCCTCATCAACCTACTTTCAGGATCGCTACACCGTAGCGGTCTAAGTGCAGACGATCACCACACATAATATCCTTGAGTAAATCATAGCAACCTTCGGGGATAACCATGTCTTGCGGTTGTTCAGTATGGTTTAGTAAAAACAGCAATTTCTGATCCTGGCGTTCACGTAAAGAAACTTCCACCCCAGCCGGGGGTGTTACGATTGGACTGATACTGGCCTGATTCAGAAGTCCGGCGGCCAACCAATCGTAAAATTTAGTTTCCTTGACCACGGTGCCCACGTACCACCCCCATCCCTTGCCGAATCGATGCCGAGTGACCGCCGCATAATCCGCCAGATGCCATGATGCGTAGCTCGCTAATACATCTGCGCCAGTGGTATGCACCCAATCGGCGTAGTGAGTCGCTGTGAAAGGACCCAAGTCACCTGACATTGTTAAGGGATACTCACCGATTACTGCCTCGTACTCCTCTATGCTAATCCCCAGCATTTCCGACAACTTGCCCGGTAAGGTGCGATCATAGCACAAGCTGGTTTCATCCTTTACGGCAGTGCGGCAATCGGTTAGCAGCACACCCCCAGCCCTTACATAGGCGTTCAAATGTTCCGCGATGGTGTCGGACAAAATGTAGAGATGAGGTGCCAATACCAGCTTATACGGGGTCAGGTCTGCGGATGGAGGTACCATATCCACGTTAACGCCGGCGCGAAACAGTGCCTGATAGTAGCGCTTAATGGCGTCTTGACCCACATTGTTTCCCTCAGGGTTGCTGTACCCCGGTTGAATATCCAAAGCCCAAAGGCTTTCGTAATCATAAATGATGGCCACGTCGGCTTTTATCGTGGTGCCTTCCAGTTCCGGTGCTAGGCGATGATACTCATGTGCGACTTGTGCCGCCTCGTCGTAGCGCCGCAATGGACGCCCGTCATGTCCCAATAAACCGTGCCAGTATTGTTCGCGTCCTGCGGTGCAGGTGCGCCAGCGGAACCAGAGATTACCATCTGCCCCATGCGCTAATTGCTGATAGGCGATGCTGCGAATTTCACCCGGGCGCGGGTTGCGACCAAAGGTTGCCCACCCAGGCGCGCCAGCGGTTTGTTCCATAATCCAAAAGTTTTTACCCTTCAACCCGCGCATGACATCGGCGGACAGCGAGGCATCATACCGGATTTGAGGGGTGACGCCCAATTTCGGATAGTTATCCCAACTTACAAAATCTAGGTCTGTAGCCAGCTCATAATAGTTCAGCCCTTTGAACAATCCCATGAAATTATGGGTAATGAAATGCGTCGGACAAATCTTACGCAATATGTTTACCTGATCGCGCTGGAAACTTACATTTAGCCACGAGAAAAAGCGCCGCCAATCGAGGCAGGCACTGGGGTTGTATGTGCTATCATCCACCGGAATGACGATTTCGTCCCAGCCCTGGACTTTTTGCCCCCAAAAATGATTTCCCCAAGCGCGATTAAGCTCATCGAGGGAGCCATACTTCCGTTGCAGCCAGGTTTGAAATCCTCCCCGACACTCGTCGCAATAACAGTAGGGCTGTCCAAACTCATTGTCTGTTTGCCAGCCGATCACGTTGGGTGTCTGGGCAAAATGCTCAGCCATAGCCAAGGTGATGCGCTCGGACCGCTTGCGGTAGACACTGGACGTGAAGCAGTTGTTTTTGCGTACACCCCAGACGATGCGTGTGCCGTCTTTTTGCATAGCCAGTGTCTCAGGGTATTGATGTGCCATCCAAGCGGGCATTACAGCGGTTGGTGTACCCAATATTGCCGAAATGTTGCGCTTTCCCAAGATGCTCAGGGCCTCATCCAGCCAGCCAAATTCGAATTCGCCTTCAACTGGCTCCATATCCACCCAAGCAAATTCCGCGAGACGCGCAATGTTGAAGCCAGCCTCTGCCATCAAGTCGGCATCGGTTGTCCAACGGTTAGACGGCCAATGTTCGGGGTAATAGTCAACGCCGATATACATAGAGTTATCCTTACGCTCAAGCCCAAGGGAAATATGATTTTCCTATTCTTTATCCACCGTCAGAAGAATCGATCTATGCCAATACACGAAAAGTACTGTGTTCATTGCTACTATTATATGGCTACCGATAAATGGTATGAGCCAGCTTCTACTTCCCGCGCTTGGGTTTCACCTGGCAAGAGGACGGTGGCGGTCGTATTGGGAGGGATGTGGATATCCCATTCGAAGTTGCCATCGTGAATGTGCCAATCGCTGACAATCTGACCATAGAGCGACTCTAGAGAACCCCTGGCATGGGTCAGTCCGCCGCCGGGCTGTGGGTGGAAAAGGATGTGTTGGTAACCGGGTTTTTGCGGGTCAGCCTCGATGCCGGCCACAGTGCTGTAAAGCCAGTCGCCGATGGCACCGTAGGCGTAATGATTGAAGGAGTTCATGCTGGGATCTTGGAAGCCCTTGTCGTGGGTGCAACCATCCCAGCGTTCCCAGATGGTGGTCGCACCCTGAGTGACCGCATAGAGCCAGGAAGGCCAAGTCTGTTGCAGTAGCAGCCGGTAGGCGAGGTCCAGCCGTCCGTAGCGGGTCAAAACGTGTGGCAGATAGGGAGTACCGACAAAGCCCGTACTGAGGTGATCCTTGCGTTCCTCGATGTCGCGTACCAGCCAGTCCATTGCGGCAGGAACTAGTTCTTTGGGCAGAAGGTCGAAGGCGAGTGCCAATATGTACGAGGTCTGCGTGCGTCCAGTGACGTAGCCTTCGGGAGTGACGAAACGCTTTTGAAAAGCGGTGCGTGTCTCCGCGTAGAGTTTAGCGTATTTGTGGACATCATCTTCATTCCCTAGACAAGCCGCGGCACGGCTCGCTAGCTGGGCTGAATAGGCTAGGAAGGCGGTTCCGATCAAGTCCTTGGGTGTACCGCCGTCCCTGCGACCGGAGCCGTCCAATGCCAACCAGTCGCCGAAACCGGCGAAGGGCGTATGGGCGGCATCAGCTCGAATCAGTCCGGGGGAGGTGCGGGCGGCCCAGTCGACAAAGCGGGTCAGCATGCCATAGCTTTCTTCGAGCAGGCGGGTGTCGGCGTAGCAAATATATGCTGTCCACGGAACGATCACAGCCGCATCCGCATAGGCAGGTCCGCCGTCCTTGCTTCGTTGCTCGCCTAAATCAGGGGCGAACATTGGAATGTTGCCTGCCGCGCCTTGACTATCTTCCAAGTCCCGCAGCCATTTGGACCAGAAGCTGACCGAGAAGCTGTTGAACATGGATGTGCGGCAGAAGATTTGACCATCGCCTGTCCAGCCTAGGCGTTCGTCGCGCTGCGGGCAGTCGGTGGGAACGTCAATGGTGTTGCCTTTCCAGCCCCACAGGATGTTATGCTGGAGCTGATTCAAGAGTGGGTCAGAACATTCGAATGAACCGGTGACGGGCAGGTCCGAATGTAATACTACCCCCACAATCGAGTGGCGGGTCGGTTTTTCAATCGCCCCTTTCAGTTCCACGTAGCGGAAGCCATGGAAAGTGAATTTCGGCTCCCAGATTTCCTCGCCACCGCCCTTGCAGGTGTAGTAGTCCGTAGCGCGCGCCGTGCGCAGGTTGGCGATATAGAGGGAACCATCCAGGTTAAGGGCCTCGCCAAAGCGCAGGCGGACCGTTGTTCCGGGTGCGCCACGCACATGGAGACGGACACGCCCGGTCATATTTTGCCCCAAGTCGAAAAGGAAGGTGCTTCCGCCCCATTCATCCTTCGTCACGAACGGCTCGACCACGGGCTTGAGCTGTTCGTGCGTTTTGACCAGGGGGCAGCGCTGGGCGTTTATGTGCAGACTTTCAGGGTGGAGGAAGGTCTGGACATCGAACCAACAGCTAGTGTCAAAGTGGGGTCGATCCCAGCCAGGAAACTCCAACCGGCCGTCGTAGTGTTCACCTTGGATCAGGTCGGACTGTAATAGGGGTCCAAAGGCGTGTTTCCAGCTTTCGTCAGAGACGACTACCGTCTGGGTTCCGTCGGGGTGGGTGATGACCAAGCGGGCTAGCAGCTTTGGACGGTCACCGTAGAGCTGGCGATCACGCACCTGCAAGTGACCACAATACCAGCCATCCCCCAAAAGAGCGCCCAAGACATTCTCGCCTTCACGCAGGAGCCCGGTTACGTCGTAGGTCTGGTAATAAATCCGGCGGTGAAAATCTGTCCAGCCGGGTGCCAATTCTGCGTCGCCGATGCGACTGCCGTTCAGGAATGCCTCGTACAGCCCAAGCGCGGTAACATACAGTCGGGCAGAAGCCACCGGTAAGTCGAGGGCAAACGATTTACGCAGGTAGGGAACTGGGATGCTGGCACGCGGTCCACCGACTAAGAATGAGCCGATCCACTTGGCTTGCCATTCGTTTTGATCGAGCAGACCCATCTCCCACCAGGCTGGTTTGCTCCACTCTGATACCTGATCGTGTTGATCCCAGACGCGCACTTTCCATGACACACGCTGTCCAGACTTCAGAGTTGGACCGGCGTAAGCGATGTTGACGGATTGATTCGAACCCACTTTACCGCTCTCCCAAAGGGTCTGCTCATCGCCGGCTGATTTCCCGATAGCGAGGGGGACGGAAGCGATGATCTGGTAAGCGCTTTGTTTGGTGCCTTGTTCGCCGGACTCAAGTCGCCAAGATAGGCGTGGAATCGGCATATCGAGACCGAGCGGATTCTCGATATATTCGCAAAGCAAGTGTATTACTCTCATACCAATCGTTCTCCTAGGGAAACTGCTTGAAGTGCTGAACTCTACCACGCCGATGTGATGGCACAATTCAGCCCGATTTGAACGTGATTCCGAGTCTGGAATGGAGCCTCACCATACTCAGTCCTTAGCCGTCTTCGTTGTATGTCAGAAAAAAGTATATGCAGTCGCCATTCTGCATATACTTTTCGAGAGGAACAAATCCCGGAAGAATAGCCGGGTTTTCTACGAACCGGACTGCTTCCAGGCATCAATCTGCCGCTGCATCTCGGCGACGATTGTGTCGATACCCGCCGCTCGGAGGTTGGCTTGGAATTCTGGCAGTGCCGTCTCAGGATCGAGCATACCGCGCTGCAACGGAACTTCTACCTCACCCGCCACAGCCTGCACTTGAGCGATCTCAGTTCTGACCGGTTCCGGGTTGAAGCTGAAACCGAGTATTGCGGATACGGGCGCTTCGCTGTTTATCCTCATGGTCTCTTCCCAGGCACCCACCTGATCCGGGCTTATATAGTAAGCAATAAACTGGTCACCAAATTCCCAATCGGAATTGGGGTTATAGCCGCTGGTTTCAGCAGTTACACCATCCGGAAATTTGATCACCTTAAGGGCTTGATCGTCCCAGACCCAATGTCTGCCTTCGATACCTTTTGCCAGTAGATTATACAATTCTACATTCGTGTGGATCTCATTTATGTACCCCATGGAAGCTTCTGCTGAAATGGTATTCGCACCGATGGCCGTCATGGTCGCGCGGACTCCACCCGTGGTCAAAGTTGGAGGGACAATAGTATGGCTGTACATATCGAATCCCCAATCATTTTTTTGTTCGAGAGCAGCCCCCGGTTTCGTGGTCACGTTGTAGACAATGGATTTCTGCCCAGCCCTAATAAGCGCTTTCTCTTCCTCATTCGGGATGATTTCGGTGTCATAATAGCCCGCCAAGTACCAATTGTGAGCCAACCTCACGGAATTGCCGAAGACAGCATCATCAAACGCTATACTCCTGACTGTGCCGCTAGCATCGACCATGATGGTGTACGCGTTGGCAGGCCCGCCCAAAACCAAGTCCGATCCTGTGGGTCCACTCCAGAGCTGACCACATGGGTTGTCGGTGTTGGCGGCAATTGGGGCAATTCCTTCGCCCGCTTTCACTGCCGCTAAAAATGCCTCTGTCTCGGCGTAGGAATTGATGTTGGTCACGTCAAGCCCATAATTATCGGCATGGTCCTTGCGAACATAGAACCCGCCTGGGAAGGCCATGATATTGTTATTGGGTACGGCGTAAGTTTGACCGCCGACCCTGACGGCACCCCATATGCCAGCAGGAAGGCTGGCATATACATCTCTCCCAACTGTTTGAAGCAGGTCGTCTACTGCCAGGAAATTGCCTTGCGAAACATTTATGTCGTAAAGGTTTATCCAGGAAGCCGTGAAAGCCAGGTCGTAGGCTTCGCCCGCAGCGTTCATCAAGTTAATTCTCTGTTCGTAATCCCCATACGCGATCGTATTCAGTCGAATCGTGGCATTAATGCGGGTTCTCAAAATTTCATTCATGGCATCCTGAACCAACAGTCGATCCGTCTGGATAGTACCCGGGTATAAGTAGAGCAAATCGACCAATGGAGTTGGCGGGATGGTGGCGGTCGGTGTGACGTCTTGTGCGACGGTTGGCATGGCCGCAGCCAAAACTATACCGCCGACTGATGTCCCGGCCAGTTTGAGAAAATCACGACGGCTAACGGAAGAGGCTTTCTTTATGGACATTACTTTTCTCCTAACTAATACAAAATGACGAAATGGACATTTAGATTACTTAAGCGCGCCCAGTGTAATTCCGCGCACAAAGTACCTTTGCACCAAAGGAAAGATTAAGGCAATCGGGCCGATGGCGAGAACCGCCATTGCCATACGTACCGGCAAGACAGGCATGGTGATACCGGTGGTTTGCGGGTTCGCTGCCATAAAATTGATATTCACCGTGATCTCGTGGAGCAAGTACTGGAGTGGAACCAGATCTCGATTGTTAATAAATAACAACGCCAACCACCAGTCGTTCCAGAAGGTCAATACGCAAAACAACCCAACCGTTGCCAAGACTGGCGTGGACAAAGGTACAACAATCTGATGGAAGATCCGCCATTCACTGGCACCGTCGAGCCGGGCTGCTTCCAATAACTCCTCAGGTAGTTGGGCAAAGCTAGTACGCAGAATCAACACATACCAGGGGATAATCAACAATGGCAAGAACAGAATCAAGAACGTATCCTTGAGATGTAGATACCGGACAATTAGGATATACCATGGCACCAAGCCGCCATTGAAGAACATGGTAAAAAACACATAGAACGACAACGCTTTCCGGTATTTGAACTGCGGGCGAGACAACACAAATGCCAGCATTGACATAAAGAGTAAACCTAGAAGACTTCCTACAATGGTGACACTGAGTGAGACACCGTAAGCCTTTATAATCTGGGTTGGATCCTTGAGGATATAACTATATGCCGATGTGCTGAACTCGCTTGGCACGAGGGTGTACCCAGATTTTGCAATGCCCGCTTCAGACGAAAATGAGCCCGATATGACCAGCAGAAAGGGCAGCACGCATATGACGCTGTACGCCGTTAAGATCAGGTGGATGATGTCCCGCCGGAGTTTTTCGTTGGACTGATGGTTACCGCGTTTTATGATGAGTGCCATGATTCTATGCTCCGAAAACTAGAACAGGGACATTTCTGGGTCAACTCGGCGTACGATCCAGTTAGAAACGAAGACTAGAGTGAATCCGACGACCGCCTGATACAGCCCTGCAGCCGCTGCCATACCTATATCGCTGCTGCCATTGAGCGCCCGAAACACAAACGTGTCGATTACATCGGTAGTCGGGTAGAGCAGGCTGCTATTGCGAGTGACGGCAAAAAACAGACCAAAATCTGCGTTGAAGATACGACCGACCGAAAGCAGAATATTGATCAGGATGATGGGTTTTAGTAGAGGCAAAGTGATGTAAGTAATTTGCTTCCAGCGCGACGCGCCATCGATTTTCGCGGATTCAAATAATTCAGGATTGATCCCCAAAATGCCAGCCAGATATACAATGCTCCAAAAACCGCCGTGTTTCCATAACTGCACCAATGTTAGAATAAGGGGCCAATATTTTGGCTCACTGTACCATCTAACGGGTTCGTGTCCCACGGAAGACAAAAGATGGTTAATGACACCGTCATCGGTGGACAGTAGGGCGTATACTAGATAACCAACTACGATCCAAGAGATGAAATAAGGGAAAAAAATTGCAGCCTGATAGAACGTGAACCGCCGAGAATCTCGAACCTCGTCCAAAAGTATCGCCAACGTCAAAGCAACGATTAAGGTTGAAATGATGAACAGGGTATTCATCATCAAAGTGTTGCCTGTGATTCGCCAAGCACTTTGGGTGCCAAAAAGGAACCGAAAATTTTCAAAGCCGACCCAATCACTGCCGAGAATCCCTAGGTTGGGCTTGTAATTTTTGAACGCAATGATGATGCCCACCATCGGTAAATAACTAAAGATGAACACGAGAATACAGCCGGGCGCTGCCATTAGCCACAAGGGAAAAGTATTTCGCAAATCCTTCCAGAACCCTCTCGATGTCGTTTTAGAAGAATCTTCTAGCCCTTTATTGCTCTGTAAAATCTTCATAAATTTACGGTGAACCATATCTATCTCCGAACCTCACGACTAAGTTGGTAAGCGCGTTCAGCCATCGCGCGGATACTTACATTGCCGACACCCACCACACAGGTATGCAGTGTGTCATTAAATGGAACCGTCCATTTCTCCGGCAGCATTCCCGCGCCCAGCACCATACCCACCACCGAACCGGCTGTGTCCCCGTTGCAATCGGTATCGTAGCCCAACTGAACGGCTATGGTGATGGTGCGCTCGAAAATGACATTTGGTGTATCTGTGCCGTCGCCCCAGCCATACAGCAGTGAAGTGACCACCCGGCAAGCGTTGTTAATTACCCCGAAGAATCCATACTGATCGTAGTTTTGAGCAATGCGTTGACCAGTTTCCCACCAACCGACACCCTCCTTATACCACTCGATGACGCACAGGATGGACTCCGTGAAGCGTGACTGCGCCGGGACTTGCGCCAATCCAGCGCGGATAATTGTCTCCATGTCCCGCAATGTGAAAGCCGCTGCGTTCATAGCACTCACCCACATTGAACCATACACGCCATTCTTCCGATGCGTTAAATGGGCATCGCGCCAGGAAAACTCTGCCGTAAGGGCAGGTTGTCCGGGACAGACATAACCATACACATCACTGCGAATCTGCGCGCCAAGCCATTCAATGCCAGGGTTTAGGTATCCGGTTACAGCTTCTAGGTCGATTCCCTTCGAGTCATGGTCGCCTACTGCTGTCGCGAGGTTGAGATAAACAACATGCCCAGGACCCCACGTCCGCAGGAACGGAATCGAGTCGAGCCAGTTTATCCCGACATCAAGCGTTGTAAAGTCAGCACCGTGATTTTCCAGCAGCTTGATCGCCAAACACATATAATTCAGATCGTCATCTTCCTGAGCGTAGCGCACGTAGCCACGCATGCTGGGTACGGCATCACGGCGCAGCGTCCGTTCATTACGTGACCACGCGGGTACGAAATCGTTCAGAGGATAGGCGTAGTCACCTTCAAGGTAAGCCCGGATCTGCTCCATCGTCATGCCCATTTCCAGTGGTTTGCCCAGGATGCACCCAGCGATCCTCCCTAACCACGCGCCATAAATTTTCTGGCGGATTTCATCTTCGGCTAGATAGAAGATTGGTAAGGGCACTTCCGCAGGTCGTTCCTGACGGATGCCAACGAGGTCCGAGGGTTCACGATAGGGCCAATCGACGCGCAGATGCAGCGTCTTGAGCTGGTCGTGCAGCGTCAGAAGGGCGCTAAGGTTGCCGCGCGCGTCCTCCCACTGGCTCTGCTCCCCATCAAGTTCGTAGCCCTGAAGTCTGTGCTCCTCAATCTCGCGACGTACACGGTTAGCAATAACCTCAAGTGATAGCGTTATCATCGGAACCTGCTCCGTCTAAATCCGATTAAGCCGTCCACAGATCCGATAGCTATCAACTTAAATGTCTTAGTTAATAAACTAAACATGATTTTCACCATAAAATCTATGTTGAAAGAAAGGTCTTGGTTTCAATACCTCCTATCCTAATTCGAATGCTGATCGTAAAATTGCTATTTTTGATCGAATCACTTGCTGTTTTTAATCATACCTGATGAAAAACGCTATAAAGAGGTCTCTTGGCGATTCACATATTGACTGGGGGTGCAGCCGACACGTGCTCTAAACAGGCGAGAGAAGTGGCTAGGGCTGTAATTTAGGGCCACACACACATCCATCACACTCATCGATTTGTGGGCGAGATAGTATTTGGCACGTTCGAGACGCAGATCGATGAGATATGCTCCCGGGTTGCGCCCAGTTTGCTCAAGGAACAAACGATTAAGATGGGGAACACTGAGTGCCACCGCTTTTGCCACTTCAGCGATTACGCTCACTGTTTCGAGATGGGTGTGCATATAGTCAATAGCGGATCGGACAATTTCCTGACGGTAGCGGTCACTTCGTGATATTTGGCGCATCATGCTCAGTTCATTTTGTAGATTGAGATTCTGGTATGCAAGTTGGGCGATATAATTAGCAATCTGCCCTAGCAACCCTGCCGCCCCTTCCATTTGTTCAAGCGACATATGCGATGAGCGAGCGATTGCGGCCTCATAATCTACCCAAGGAATAGCGCAGCGGCGGGCGAACCGCCGATGCCAGCGTTCATCGAAATGGTCTTTCAAAATGACTGAATACGTCATCAAATCTCCCAATAGTCGTCCATCAATAACAATAGGAGCTACGGCGTTCGCCAACGTATTATTCAATCGTATTTGCACGTAGGGTTCGTTTGGATTCTTGGCATTTCCTGCATCCCGCGTTCGACGTGTGGAGTTCAATAACCTCCAACCGAGCGTCTCTCCGATGAGGAACCAGAGGTCTGCCCCAATTTGGTATTTCTTGCTTACGTGGTCAAGGTGTTTAGCGTATCGTTCTTGGTCTAGATACTGCTTCATCAAGGGCGCGGTAATCGCTATACCAGTGAGTTTCACCATATTTTCAGAGAGGTCACAGATTATTTGGGCGGGAATCAGTTGATACATTTCGGGTACCGGCACGCGAGGCAAACTACTCGGTGTCCAAAGTGAAAAATCACGGTGGTAAACCGCTATACGAGCCAACGACGTAAAATGGGACGAGCCGCCGGGCTTGCCGATAATCCGGAGTCCGGCGCCTGTGGCATGATCAAAGCGTAGTTGGTGAGTTTCGTAAGGACGGCGTTCAGCACGCGTGTCGTCGAAGTTGTAATTAGGCGTGATGGTGAGATTTTCCACGGATTGCCAAGTTTCATCGCGAAAGACTTCTACATCAAGTAATGTCCACCAGCCGCCATCCTCGTAGGCAAGACCCATCGTCATCTCGATGCAGTTGAAACTCAACTTCTCGGGAAAATGCAGCGCATACCAGTCTAAATCATGTGTACTATTTTTCCGAGTATATGTGTCATAGGTATTGTTCTGCCTGAATGCAGTTAGGGGTTTGCCGTTCAAATTATGGATTGCTTCGTTGAGTAGAATACGTGGGTCAGTATCTCCCCCACCCCAAGTCTTGCCTGTTGCCGTGGATATTTGGACACCATCTAGGAGAGCTAAGTTTTGATCTGATACTTCAGGAATTGGCATCTTTGTCATCCTTAAATTCTTTGTCGCTTCATTTAACCACAAAGCAATAGTTGGTCACTGTTCTAGCCCTGCAAATCATCGCCTGATTTCAACTTCATCTAGCGTTTTAGCTAGAAACTCCGCTGGGACTGCCCTTCGACGACTTACTGCCATTATGCACCGATTGACGAAGAACATCTACTATACCCGCAATCCAGCTATGCCCTCTCGAAAGTCGTTATCTGCACCTTGTTCGCCACGCTTGCCCGCTGCCGTCGGGAAGCCATGTCGTCGTCTACTGCCGCGACTCCGGTGGGGAAGAGCAGGATCGCAGCATCACGCAGCAGATCGAAACGGCACGCGAATACTGCCAGCATCACAACCTCGTGCTGGAACGGACTTACCTCGATGAGGCGCGGGTGTCATCGAATACGGAGAAGCGCGATCAACTCAAGGAAATACTCTTTGATCCGGT
>Ga0163147_10005148_pt1 | contig 16130 bp, 14 predicted proteins | sample OliLakLV19MP6G1_FD_148597 | JGI IMG/M metagenome (GOLD analysis project Ga0163147, IMG submission 148597) | Freshwater microbial mat bacterial communities from Lake Vanda, McMurdo Dry Valleys, Antarctica- Oligotrophic Lake LV.19.MP6.G1 | ecosystem: Environmental > Aquatic > Freshwater > Lake >...
GGCTATCTTTTTGAGCGAATAGTGGGGCTATTTAATCAAAAAGATGGGTCATCTGGGTGAAAAGAAAGCATATCAAATTTACAAGTTATTATTTGCCCGCTCCTTAGCATTCCCATCACTCATTCGTACGACAAAGCCGCTCAATTAAGCGCTCGTACTGTGCCAGTGGGTATCTACTTTTACTTCGTACTGCTTGTGGTCAATTTTAGACTCAGTAAAATGTATGATACCAAGGTTGTCCTCACAAAAGACAACTACGATGACCTTTATGATGCCTACCAACAACTTTCAAAAGACCTGCACATACTGAGCGAAGGGCGGGATATATGCAAAGAAGATTGGCCTTGGTGCGAGCGTCCGTTATTCAAGCAGTTAAATAAGGCGGTGAATCGGATATTGGACTACCATGCATTTTTGGACGACACGATCAAATGTCTCGACCAACCACTTTTTCCGCTACCAAAAGGTATGAAAGTTATTACACCCGATCAACTTGCAAAAGGCCGCGTGAGTGGTTACCAATATCTGGTTTAATGTACGACTCCTTTTGCGCTTACCAACTTTATGACAATAAGAAAATTGAGCATGGCATTACCATCCTCAATTTTCGTTTTAAGCCAGATAAAAAACGTATCATTCTGGTCAACGTGCAGATCATGGGTGAACATCCGATTGCAGTCATAAAATTTTATGACAAGGCAGACCGGGACTCAAAAGACAAATTCGGTACCCTAACCTAAAAGGGTGGTTTTACTCGCATCGTGAGCACCTGTGTGAACATTATATTGGAACTTTACAACAAGAATCCCTCTATGTCATTTGCTTTTGCCGGTGCTCCCACGCCTGAAGAAAGAAAGGCACAAAGAACCGAGAACACGAAGCGATTTAGGCTCTACTCGTACCTGATGCTGCAAAAGTTTAACCCTTCAACATTTCAGCACGTGGTCTACTCTCCTGACAGCATTTACATGCTGATCAATCGCGTGTATTGCGAGAATAGCCAAAATTTAACTGGCGATATTTTACACTGCATTCAACGAGCGCATCCTGAAGACGCTAATTGGTCGGCCCTCCACGCCGGAATAATTTCCCTTGAGAATGACGACGCTATCGCCGCGTGACATTTTTCCATTCTGTTTTTCTATTACTTGAAAGCCATACATCCACTAAGGCGTGCGACATCAGCATCAAGTATGAGCGCCGGATGCAGATAAAAGAATGGATGGCTCACCTTAACATCCAATGGAGAAACATCCTTTTCGAACTGCCAAACTACCGCACAGGCTGATTGTAGTCCCATTTTGTATGCTCAGCGCTCGGCTTCTCTTGCTCAATGTGCCGAGGTTCGAATACGCAACCAGCCTTACACTCGACTATTCGATAAATAACGCCAAAAATGCCTCTCTTCTGCCCAGTTGATGAATATCTGATGCAAAATCTGCTTCTCGATTAACTGATCCACACAATCATGTAGAACCCATTTAATCGAGGTGAGCAGTGCGCAAATACCTCAGTATGCTTTTTCATGCACAAAAAAAGTCCGGTGTGTGATACCGAACTTTTTTTGTGCAGATACCGCAACGACCACCCGCTTTGTCTTGTACACCGGAACTCCGTTCCGGTATTTTCTTATAACCGGAACGGAGTTCCAGTGTACTTATCCGGAACGGAGTTCCGGTGTACTTATCCGGAACGGAGTTCCAGTGTACTTATCCGGAACGGAGTTCCGGTGTACTTATCCGGAACGGAGTTCCAGTGTACTTATCCGGAACGGAGTTCCGGTGTACTTATCCGGAACGGAGTTCCGGTGTACTTATCCGGAACGGAGTTCCGGTGTACTACCTCGCAAACGCTACCGCCCGTTTCTCCCGGATCACCGTGACCCGGATCTGCCCGGGGTACTGCATCTCATCCTGAATTTTTTGTGAGATCAGGAACGACAGGTCGTCGGCGTACTGGTCTGTCACTTTATCGGCTTCGACAATAACGCGGAGTTCGCGCCCTGCCTGCATGGCGAATGCTTTGGATACGCCATCGTAGCCCATTGCGATCTCTTCGAGTTCGCCGATGCGTTTGAGGTAGTTTTCCAGAATTTCGCGGCGTGCACCGGGGCGTGCGCCGGAGATCGCATCACAGGCCTGGATGATCGGCGCGATGATGTTGTTCATCTCGATCTCGTCGTGGTGAGCGCCGACTGCGTTGATGATGACGGGGTGTTCGCCGTGCTGTTCGCATAATTTCATGCCGACCAGCGCGTGGCTGAGTTCCGTTTCTTCTTCCGCTACTTTGCCGATGTCGTGGAGCAGGCCGGCGCGTTTCGCCATTTTGACCTGCTTGGGGTTGAGGCCCAGTTCGGCAGCCATGATGCTGCAAAGTTCGGCGGTCTCGATGCTGTGTTTCAGCAGATTCTGGCCGTAGGAAGAGCGGAAGCGCATCCGGCCTATCATGCGAACCAGAGCGGCGTTGAGGCCGTGGATGCCGAGTTCGATGACGGTGCGTTCGCCGATCTCGATGATCTGCTCTTCGAGTTGTTTAGTGACCTTGGCGACCACCTCTTCGATGCGTTGGGGGTGGATACGACCATCGGCCACAAGGCGCTGGAGCGAGAGGCGGGCCACTTCGCGGCGGATGGGGTCGAAGGAAGAAATGACGATCGCTTCCGGTGTATCGTCCACGATGACCTCGACACCGGCTGCTGCTTCCAGTGCGCGGATGTTGCGGCCTTCCCGTCCGATGATCTGACCTTTCATGTCGTCGCTTTCGAGGTTGAACACCGACACCGTGTTCTCGATCGTGAACTCGGCGGCCATGCGCTGTATGGTCTGAATGACGATCTTTTTGGCTTCTTTACTGGCGTTGAGTTTAGCCTGGGTCACTGCGTCGCGTACGATGGACTGTGCTTCGGTCTCGCTTTTGGCGCGCACTTGTTCGAGAAGTTGGTCGCGGGCTTCCTGTTGGGTGAGCGCAGCGACTTTCTCCAGTGCTTTGATGCGTTCTTCGTTGGCTTTGTCCAGGTCTTCCCTTTTCTTCTGCACGATTTGCACCTGTTTATCCAGATTTTCGCGCAGCGCCATCAGTTCAAGGTCGCGGTTGTCGAGGTCGCCTTTGCGGGTATCCAGTTCTTTAAAGCGGGCATCGAGTGCGTCGCTTTCTACTTTGAGGTCTTTTTGCTGTGCGGAAATTGTGATCTCCAGTTCCTTGATTTCAAGTTGTCGCTTCTGTTTCTCGTTTTCCAATTCCTGCTTCATTTGCGCGTAGCGCTCTTTGGCTTCCTGGATTTTCTGCTGCTTCACGCGCTCATTTTCGGCTTCGGCTTTAGAGGTGATTTCCTGGGCTTTCAACTTCGCTTTTTCTACCTCTACGGAGGCTTCATCGGTGAGGCGTTTGGCCGCGAGGCGCGCTTCCTGTACGTTCAGGTCGGCTTGGCGATTGCTCTCTTCGATGGCCTTCGAATTGACTTTTTTAGTGGTCAGGCTGGCAATGATGTAGGCGGCTATTGCGCCGATCACCAGGCCTATTATGATTGATGTGATGTCCATTTGAGAATAATAATGATGAATTATGAAGGATATTGGGTTGGGGTTTGGATTTGGGTTTTGGGGATTCAACGTTTTCTTCTTTAGACTATCACCCAATCTTTGCCAAATCCAACTGCCTTTAAAACTTGATCTTTATGGAGGCTTTCTGGGCGTTTTATCCGGATGACCAAACTCTGGTCTGGCACATCTTCATGGATGGTAAACTGGGAGCCATGTGGCTGCCATGTAAAATATTGCTCTTGGTTTTTCTTGCTAAACCCACACAAGTTTTTGTTTTTGTTCCATTCCCAGCGGAACAATTCTGAATCGTAACGGATGGTATTAAATTCAAAAACTACAACTTCGGTCAAATCGTAAGACTTTATCAAAACTACAGTGCGGAGGTGTTTATGAATTTCCCGAATCGCAGAAATTCGCTCATTCCAAATTTCTAAAACTAATTTACCAAACATTTCTGGGTCAGTCGTGTCAATATCTAACTTTTCACCAAAAGAATAACCGGGTGAGTTGCGCCCTGATACAAGTCTTACTTTCTTCTGCTTGGAGGGTATTTTGGCTTTTACTGTTTTCGCTGACCAAGCCATATTTCCCAAAACCACGTCGTCCAAACCAACATTTGAAGGTTTCCACTCAGCATCTACACATCGGCTAAAAATAACTTCCCAATCGTTTCCTTCTAAGTCTGGACGGTCTCTTGTTGCCAAGAGATAAACCAATTCTTGGCCCAATTTATAGGGGAAATCCACTGGGAACTCATTGAGTGGAAATGGTGGCCGGACTTTCTCAACCGTCCTCAATTTTGGAGAGCGGTTATCTTCCATATTTCACTTCGTATTCGTGCAAAACATGCACAGGATCAACTGTTTTAGCTACAAAAGGGATGAGTTTAGAAGCAACTGCATTCACCACGTTGACTGGTATAGAATTGCCTGCTTGCTTCCGAGCTTGCATATCTGACACTACGATTTTGTAAGAATCGGGGAAACCCTGCAGCCTGAGCATCTCTCTTGGTGTCAGGCGACGCTGACCATTCACCAGTAAATAGTTGTACGAAGCACCGGCTCGTAATGCACAGGAGTATGGGTAGGAACAAATATTTCCCGCTTTGTTTTCATGCCAAATGGAAGGATGGTAAGATGAGCGATGTTTTTGGGTCCGTTTGTTTTGGATTGTTTCTGAAGCATAGTACTTCCGATCAATTTTTGTTTCTAAAATTTCTGAAAGCGGCTTAAAAGGCCGAAAAGGCTGCGGGTAACTGTAATAAATCGGCTCTCTATGCCCGATGATGAAGACTCTCTCTCTCTTCTGTGGCAAACCATAATCCAATGCATTCAACACACTGTGCTGAACATAGTAGCCCAAGTCTTTCAACGTTTGCATGATGGCTTTTAAAGTGTTGCCTTTATCGTGACCTACCAACTGCTTAACGTTTTCAAGGATAAACGCTTTCGGCTTTTTCTCGTTCAAAATACGGGCTACATCAAAGAACAGTGTACCTCGTGTGTCTTCAAAACCCTTCATTTTTCCTGCGATACTAAATGCTTGGCAAGGGAATCCTGCCAATAGCACATCGTGATCAGGTACTTCCTGCTCTAAGATTTTGGTAATGTCACCTTTAGGTAACTCCCCAAAATTAGCCTCATAGGCTACTTGACAACTTGGATCAATGTCTGACGATAGTACGCACTCTGGTACAAGATCGTACTTTCGACAGGCTTGCTCAAAGCCGATGCGAAAGCCACCAATACCGCAAAAGAGGTCTATAAATTTTATCTTTTCCATGACATATCATTTTCTGATTTGAGCATTGAGTTTCACCTCAAACATCCCCACCAACTGTCCCATCGCTGCATCAATTTCCTTATCCTGCAACGTTTTTTCCGGGTCTTCAAACACAAAACTTACGGCATAAGATTTTTTACCTGCGCCGAGTTTGGCTTCGTCCTCGAATACATCGAACAGGTTCACGTCTTTCAGCAATTTTTTCACGGTGCGGCCGGCCAGTTGGCGGATGTCGCCAAAGGTGACCGACTGGTCGAGGACCAGCGCCAGGTCGCGGCGCACAGAAGGGAAGCGGTTCAGTTCAGCATACTGGATGCGGTTGGAAGCCAATGTTTTCAGCACGTTTTCGAAGTGAAAATCGGCGTAGAATACCGCATTTTTCACGTCCATTTTTTTCAAAACTGCGGGCTGCACGGCACCGAAGGTCACCAATTCCTGTGGTCCGCGATGATAACGCAAAGCGTATTGAAATGCACCTTCCTGCACGGCAGTTTCCTGAAAACCCGTCACGCCGAGCCGGGCAAGCAGGTTAGCAACGTACGTTTTCAGGCTATAAAAATCCACGCTCTTTTTTGAAGTTGGTTGCCAACTTTCGGCATCATGCGCACCGGTAACAAGCACACTCAGACGCAGCACTTCCTTAAAACCGTCCAACGTCCCTTGTCCACCATCCAACGTCCCTTGTCCCTTGTCCAACGTCCCTTGTCCACCATCCAACGTTCGTTGATACGTTTTGCCAAACTCAAACAACCGCAAATCTGGATTTTGCCGGTTCTGGTTGTTGCGAATAGCCTCCAGACCGCCGAACAACAGGGTAGGGCGCAGACAGTCCAGTCCCTGGTTGGCGGTGTTGTGTACGAATACAAGTTGCTCTTTCTCCACCGGGAATACCGCTGCGTCGCCCGTGTAATAGGTTGAGTTGGACAGCGAAAGTCCCATACTTTCGTTGAAGCCGTTGGCCGCGAGGAAGTCGGCGGCGAAGTTGCGCACTGCATCCGGGTTGGGGCGCGGGCTGATCTCCATGCTGCTGTGGATGTGGGTTGGGATCGGTACATTGTCCAGGCCATACACGCGCAGGATTTCCTCGATCACGTCGGCTTCGCGGGTCACGTCCGGTTTATTGGTCGGCACCACGGCGGTAAATCCGTCGGCACTTTGGTCGGCACGTCGGATTTCAAGCGCATCGAGGATGGCATTGACTTTTGCCTGCGGCAAATTTTCTCCAATCACGGTGTTGATGCGGATGTAACTCACCGGGATACGGGCGGGTTGCACCGGATTCGGGTAAATGTCCACCACCTCGGAGCCGACCTGACCACCGGCCACCGACACGATGAGTTGGGCTGCCCGCTCCAGAGCGACCCGGCAACCGTTGGGATCAGCGCCTTTTTCAAACATCCACGCCGCATCGGTGCGGAGGTTGTGACGCAGCATGGAGCGACGAATCCAGATCGGACTGAAATGCGCGCTTTCCAGAAAAATGTCGGTAGTCGCGGCTTTTACGCCGCTGGTGGCTCCGCCAAATACACCGCCCATACACATCGGGGTGCTCTCGCCATCGCAGACCATCAGGTCTTCGGCGAGTAGTTTGCGTTCCACGTCGTCCAGGGTTTTGAACGGGGTGCCTTCGGGCAGGGTCTGGACGATGATTTTGCCGCCTTTTACATCGGCCAGGTCGTAGGCGTGAAGCGGTTGGCCCAGTTCGATTCGGACGTAGTTGGTCACATCCACCACATTGTTGATGGGGCGTTGGCCGACCGCGAGGAGGCGATTTTTGAGCCATTCGGGGCTTTCGCTGACGGTCAGGCCAGTGATGGTCAAGCCGGTGAATCGGGGACAAGCGGCGGCATTTAAAACCTCCACTTGAAAGGAAGGTTTGATAGCGTCCAACGTCCCGTGTCCAGCGTCCAACGTTCTAAGTCCTGCCGCCGGATTTTCGTGCGTCCGTATCCAGGCCAGCAGATCTTTCGCCACGCCCAGGTGATTGGTCGCATCAGCGCGGTTGGGCGTGAGGCCGATCTCAAAAATAGTGTCGGAGGGAAGCCCGAGCAAGTCGGAAGCAGGGATGCCGAGCGGGGTATCGGCGGGCAATATTTTGATACCGCTGTGGTCGTGTCCGATGCCGAGTTCGTCTTCGGCGCAGATCATGCCTTGCGAAGGAACGCCGCGCACCTTGCGCTCACCGATGGTGAAGAGTGTACCGTCTTTACTGAAGACATTAGCACCGGGCAAAGCGACCAGCACTTTTTGGCCTACAGCCACATTGGGTGCGCCGCACACGATGGAGCGCGGCGTACCATCGCCAACATCCACTTGAGTCGCGGAGAGGTGGTCGGTGTCGGGTATGGGTGCGCATGCTATGACATAGCCAGTCAGCACTTTATCCAAATCAACCGGTGAAGGTTTTATCGTATCCCATCCATCTACTTCCAGTCCCAGCGAAGTGAGTGTATCGGCGATTTCAGAGGGTGATTTATCTAAGTCGAGATATTCTCGAAGCCAGTTCAACGAAATTTTCATTGCTTCCTCAAAATACGTTCGGTCTTTCGCAAACAAAATATTTGCAATTTGCAAAGGTAGAAAGTATTGCAATAAAGTGGGCGAAAGGTTAACATACAAAAAACCCTGCCGTGCTTCAAAGTCCTTCCTTTTCCTCTAAATCGCGCAACAATACTTGCAGGGCGCCCGCCGACAAAAAGATTTCCACAATGCTGATGATCAGCGAAGCCATCAGCATGAGCAGGCTCAGGGCGAAGAGAATTTTACCCCCGACTTGCCATCCTTCATAGATGAAGAACATGGTGACGACGCACATCAGGATGCTGCCCAGTCCGAACACCTGCATCCACCGGATGAGCATGAGCCGTCGGCGGAGACTGCGGATCTGCGTGAGGAGGCCCCGGTGCTGCCGCGCATCAAAATCCGAAATCAGTTTGCGGATCAGGTTGGCGATGGCCAAAAATTTGTTGGTATAGGCCAGAATTAGCAGGGAAAGCGCGGGGAAAAGCAGGGCGGGTGTTTGAATAGTGAGTTCCATAAAAATATCAATTTCTTTGTGCTTTCATCACGTCACTCATAAAAGACAAGGATTGCCGGTTTCGTTCCATGTCCAACGTCCATGTCCACAGTCCAACGTCCACAGTCCACAGTCCACAGTCACCCATGTCCCTCGTACAAGAATTCAACGATTACCGCGCTCGTATGAACGACCGCATCCTCGCTCATGACAACAAAGTCATCAAGCGGTTCTGGAGCCTCGACAACCAGACTTATCAGGAAGGCGCCCTTGACGTAAAAACCAAAGAGATGCTCGGCCTGGTAGCCTCCATGGTGCTGCGTTGCGACGATTGCATCAAGTACCACCTGGGCAAATGTCACGAATTGGAGGTGAGCACCGATCAGATTTTTGAAATTTTTGCTGTGGCCAACATGGTCGGCGGTTCTATTTGCATCCCTCACACCCGCCGCGGCGTGGAGTATTGGGAGGAGTTAAAAAAGTAAAAAAATGTGGTCAATTTACATAATCTGCCAGGTATTCAAATGGTTCGGTCAATTTTCCACCCTCGGTTAGCATGCCCCGGCGGATGACTGCACTTTCGCGGCCCAGCAGCAGTTCGGGGAAAATCGCGCCCAGCAATTGCCGCCCGAAGAATGCAGAGGCATCGCGGGGAAGTTCGGAAGGCAGGTTATCAATCGCCATCACGTCTACTGCATTGGGGCTGAATGGGGCCGTTTCCAGGCTGGTAGCCGGGTCGAAGCCGTAGACCGGGTCAGCGATCTTGCTGGCTCGAATGGTGCATGGTACGGAAGAATTTGGCATCAGGTCGCAGGTAATGTCTGCAATGGTTTTGATATGAAAATCAGGCCGTTGCATCTCCTTCGTGGTGAAAAACATCGGCGCCTTGGGGTCGTAAAAAATGCCGTTGATGAAGATGTCGGCCTTGCGGTAGTAAGGTGCGAAAGCGCTGTCGTAATTGTCGCCATGGGCGTAGAAATGATGTTTGTCAAAAGCCGATCCATCGCGCCGGATGACATAGTCTTTCGCCTGAATCTGTGTGAATACGGCTTCCTGAAAATCCTGGTCGAGAAATTCCTGCGGCGTGACTTTACGAATGCCGATATCCATCAAGTTTTTGGCTGCACCCGTCGCTACCCGCCCGTTGCCGGTCAGCACGATGCGCAGTGGCGGCAATGCTAAACTTTCATAAACTGCCTGTACTGCTGCGTAATCCAGCCGTTCGTACAGGCGCGGCAAAGAGAATGCTCCCGTGCGTTGGCCGTAGGTCCACAGCCCGTTGTGAGCACCCACCACCCCGGCATAAAACCCGAATGCAATCAGCCGCTGGCCCTGCTCGTCAGTCAATACTTCGTAGTCAATCAACCGGATATTTTTTTCCAGAATGGCTTGGAGCAAGGGTCTGTTGTAGGGCTGCTTTTTAATGGTGTGCGAAAAGAACAGGTAGGTTTTATCAGGCATCAGCAAATGGATCGGCACTTCTTTGACGCCCAGGAGCACGTCGCACTGGCTCAGATCGTGGCTGAGCGTGACTCCATGCGCGGTGTATTCTTCATCTTTGAAGCATCGCACAGGCGAAGGCTCCACCAGGAATTTGACCGGAAATTCTACCTGCGCCTCGGCGCACTGTTCGGGCGTGAGCGGCACGCGCGCATCGGGAGGCACTTTGCCTTCCCGGATAATGCCGATTTTGATCATCGGATGGTGGTGGTGGATTTGGTTAGGTGAAAATTGTCATTCATGTCATGGGGTCATTGGGCAGCATTGGTCATTACGGATGACGCTCAATGACGTCAATGACCAATGACTTCCAATGGCTATACAATCTCCCCGTTGGCCATAATCTCCATAGAACGGGTGCTGGAAGTGGTGGGATCGAACAGTTGGTTGCCGTCGGAGGAAACGCCCTCGCCGATGGTCAGTTCCCATTCTTCGTTGATGGTAACCACTGCCCGGGCAATTTTGCCATCGCCCACCCGGGTATAAGAAATGATTTGTTTATCAATCAATTGGCCTTTGGAAGTAAAGGTAGCGAGGGTGTACTCGTAATTGAGCAACTCTGCTTTCCACCACACCAGCGCGATGAAACCTTGCGTATTGTCAATGGCAAAACAGGGGACGTATTCTGTATACTCGTCGTCCATGTCGGTGCCGACAGCAGGATGGATGAATTGGGCGATCATCGCATCGGAAAGCGGCTCATTTTCAATACCAAACGTGTGGTGGCTGCCTTCACCAATCGTAACGGGTACGGTGACCGGCGGAAATTTGGCGACAAAGTCGGCGAAAGTAGGTGTGTTGTTTGTCATGCGTGAAAGATTCGTCCTTGAGATGATTGGTCATTTATTGGGTCGTTCCTGAACACCCGGATGCGGCGGGCAAAGGTCAGGTTTTTAAGGACAACACATAGAACATCGGGGTGGTTTGATGATTGGAAACATCTGCACTTGTCATAGAAGGGTAGAAACTTCGTATTCCGATGGCTTTTTATCCTTAAAAAAACGCCGCAACCGATGGGGCGGCGTTACTTTTGCCGCCATTCCAAAAAATCAGGAGCAGTGCTTTGTTTTGAAAAACGACCGCCCTCAGAAAATTACCGTAACTATCCAGCCGTTTTAAATGCTTTTGCCATACGACCTCGGAGAGGTCAGAGGTTTGTAGAAAGGTAGCATTTCAATGTTTTCCTGACCTCGGAGAGGTCGAAGGTTTGCAGAAAATAGCGTTGAAACAAACGTTCGACCCCTCCGAGGTCGGGAATTAATGTCAACCCGATGCATTTCTACAAACCTTTGACCTCTCCGAGGTCGGAAATCATAAGTATTTAGGGGCGGCTGGATAGTTACCAAAAAATTACTTCTTCAGAAAAATTACTTCACAAGAAAAATACTTCACTGAAAATGAGTGCAATACGAGAAATAATTGCCCGTGAAATTCTGGACAGCCGGGGAAATCCCACTGTCGAAGCCGAAGTGTGGACTGAAACCGGCTTCATGGGCCGCGCTGCCGTGCCGTCGGGTGCGAGCACTGGCATCCACGAAGCCGTCGAACTCCGCGATGAAGATGCCGGCCGCTACCTTGGAAAAGGAGTACGCCAGGCCGTAAAAAATGTGGAACTCATGCTCCGCGAAGAACTCATCGGACAGGAAGTCACCGATCAGATCAAGATTGACCGCCTGATGATCGAACGCGATGGCACCCGCAACAAGGGCAAAGTCGGCGCGAACGCTATTCTGGCTGTCAGCCTCGCCGTGGCCCGCGCTGCCGCCGAAGAACTCGGTCAGCCGCTCTACCGTTACCTCGGCGGCGTGAATGCCCATGTGCTACCAGTCCCGATGATGAACATCCTCAACGGCGGCTCACATGCCGATAATGGGATTGATTTTCAGGAATTTATGATCATGCCTGTTGGTGCGGAGTCTTTCAGCGAAGGTTTGCGCATGGGAGTTGAAGTGTTTCACCACCTTAAAAAAGTATTGAAAAGCAAGGGCTACACGACCAACGTCGGCGACGAAGGTGGGTTTGCTCCGGGCATTAAAAACAATGAAGAAGCCATCCAGATGGTCATGACCGCCATCGAAGCAGCCGGATTCCGTCCGCTCGACGACATGGTCATCGCGATGGACGCAGCCGCTTCCGAGTTCTACGACGCAGAAAAAGGCGAGTACGTGTTCAAAAAATCCACCGGCGACCGCTACTCCTCCAAAGACATGGTGGCCTTCTGGAAAGACTGGTGCAACCGCTACCCGATCTACTCCATCGAAGACGGCTTTGCCGAAGACGACTGGGCGGGCTGGAAACTCCAGACCGAAACCCTCGGCCACCGCATTCAACTCGTGGGCGACGATTTGTTCGTGACCAACGTCGAGCGCCTCCAACGGGGCATTGACGAGAAGATCGCCAACTCGATCCTCATCAAAGTCAACCAGATCGGCACGCTCACCGAGACCATCAACGCGGTGAACCTCGCTACCCGCCACGCCTATACCTCGGTGATCAGCCACCGCAGCGGCGAGACGGAAGATACAACCATCGCCGACCTTGCCGTCGCGCTCAACACGGGCCAGATCAAGACCGGCTCCGCTTCCCGCTCCGACCGGATCGCCAAGTACAATCAACTGCTTCGTATCGAGGAAGAATTGGGCGACGCGGCGACGTATTTGGGCAGGTCTATTTTTGGGCTGTAAGCAGCAAGGTTTTAACGTTATTGAAATATGCGCGGGCGCTCCTGATGGATTCGGGAGCGCCCGTGTTGGTGGTTGGGGTTAGGGTGAAACCAGTATCTTTGTTGATAAAGCGAACAGTCAACGCCATTTTGGATGGTTACCCACCCTTCAAGGCAGAGGATTTGAACAATGCCTGAAATTACTACCGGTATCCAAGCCTTGGGACGAACAGAGGAGCGCGCCCCCGACAGCAAGGGAAGGTGCAAACGCAAAGAATTCGAGTACGTTCGCAACGGCACTACTGGACTGATGGCCGCCATTGATGTAGGAAAAGGCCGCATTGTTCAACAAATGCTGCATCCAACCCATACATCGAATCCGCTTGGTATTCACCCCAAAGCACTGCTCGGGATCAAATCCGATCGAAAACTGGTTTGCTAAACTTCAACGCCACGTGATTGCCAATGGTAATTTCTCTTCGGTCGAACAACTCAATGATAAAATAACAGCATATATAAAGTATTACGACCTATGCTTTGTCAAACCATTCAAGTGGAAGTTCCAAGGCTTTTTCAAGGATAAGGAACGGGCAAATAATAACTTGTAAATTTGATATGCTTTCTTTTCACCCAGATGACCCATCTTTTTGATTAGATAGCCCCACTATTCGCTCAAAAAGATAGCCCATCTGAGCAAAAACCAATCTATCTGAAACTTACAAGTTATTATTTGCCCGTTCATAAGGAACGCGGCACCAATAACTTAGTCATTTGATGCCACCCTTTGTTCCATCATAAGGCCCCTATTTTTCTTTAAATAGCCCCACTATTCGCAGAAAAATAGTGTTGTCTGATGAAAAAATGGTTGACCTAAAATGACTAAGTTATTGGTGCCGCGTTCCTAATGCTTTGAAAAATTTTAAACTGGCTAAAACTTAGAGCCTATGCCACTAGTGCCACGTCCGGTAATTGGCGTATGAATCCAGGAGACATGTTTTTCCTTCCTCAAGGCGCGAGGAGGGCGAAATACGGGATATTTTAACCGACGAGCAACGCAGAAGAAGGGGAAATAGGGGGCTGGATTCATACGCCAATTACCGGACGTGGCACTAGGTACAGTCGTGTGACTCCACTCCCTTACTTGAACTTCAACCTCTGAACTTCAAACTTATCCAACCATTTGCTGCCAGGTCAGTACAGTCTCAAATCCCTGCTGCTGAAAGTAGCGGCGTGTTTCTGCCTCAGATCGCTCACTGGTGGCCAGTACAAAGTCTCCGCCCCAGGCACCGAGGCTCTTCACCTCCCCCCAGAAGTCTGGAAAATACAGGGACTTGGCCCGGGGCAAATCCAACACCTGGCTAACCAGTGCCTCATGTGCCTTCAACACGGACTCAAACGACCGAAGATCTGCCGACGCTGCGCAAGCGAGTGTTAATTTCGTGATTTCGGCGATCCATCGTTCATTCCCCTGTGCCCTTTCGCGGTACCGTTGAATGCCCAGGCGGCTGTCCTGCTTTTTCCCGAGATAAACAAAGTAAAGATGCTCTGTAAACGGCGGATGAAACTCGACAGGTTGTATGGAAGGAGTTTGAAGTTCGAGGTTCGGAGTTTGAAGTTTGAGGTTCGAAGTTTGATAAAAAATCGGCGTTTCGGCAAATGCGCAGGCAATGTCGTAGCCGGAGCCACCGAGCGTTTCAGCCAGTACTGCATAAGGATCTACCCCCGCCCAGCGACTCAGTGCGGCGATGAGGGTGCTGCTGGTACCGAGTCCCCAGTTGCGGGGAAAGTCTACCCGGGTTTGGATGGAAACGCCTTCGGGGTGCTGTAAAAAATCGGGATTTTGGCGGCGGCAGGCTGTTAGGATCGAAGCCAGTGTTTCAGCAGTCGGGCGATCGCTGGTGTGCAGAATCGCCAGCGACGACAGTTCATACGCTCCTGAAAACCACACCGTTCCATCCTTTTCCTTGCTCACCCAGGTAAGCCGCCCTGCTTCCGGATAGGATTCCGCATCCAGCGACTGGCCATAGCATACCGGCAGCGCCAGTGCCAGCGCGCCGTCTAGCACAAAGTATTCTCCGGTGAGGAGCAGTTTGCCGTTGGCGTAAATGTTCGTCATTTTTTTATTGTCAGTCAATGGTCAAAAGTCAACGGTCAAAAGTGGTATCCCGCCTTTTTCAAATCTTCCCAGAACGCTGGATACGACTTCGACACCACTTCCGGATGCTCGATTGTGATGGGTTGAATCATGGCCAGCGGCGCAAACGCCATGGCCATGCGATGATCCCCGTAGGTAGCGAATTGTGGGGTTGTAGCCCAGGCCGCTTGTCCTTCGACAGAGAAAAACGTTTTGCCCGGTGATTTTTTTGAAAAGTTCGGCGGCAGTTTGGCAAACGAAACCCCGACTTTCGCCAGTTCGGTTTTCAGCGCAGCCACCCGGTCTGTTTCCTTGATGCTCAGCGTCTCCAGACCCGAAAAAAGGCCCTGCACGCCCAGCCCGCCACATACCACCGCGAGCGTCTGCGCGATGTCTGGACATTCAAGAAAATCCTGCTCGAAAAGTGGTTTCGGGGCCCTCCCTGTTTGAGTAAGGTGAATACCATTTTTTTCAAAAACCGTCTGAATGCCAAATGTTTGCATCATCTTAGCCAGCACAGAGTCGCCCTGCCAACTGTCGGCAAACAACCCGCCCAGCCGTAAGTCCAGATTATCAGAAAAGGTGGCCATGGCATACCAATAAGAGGCTGCCGACCAGTCTGCTTCCACCGTGAACGAGCGCGGCTGATACCCGCCTGGCTCCACCTCAATGCGGTCGTCCTGCCAGTCGGCCGTTGCGCCGAAATACTGCATCAACTTCAGGGTCATGTCCAGGTAGGGCCGCGACACCAGTTCGCCTTCCGGCACGAGCGTGAGGCCATTGGACAGGTAAGGACCGATCAGGAATAAGGCGGACAGGAATTGGCTGCTGGTATTGGCTGCAATCCGAACGACGGGGCGTTGAGCCTGGCCGCTTTGTTGCATTTCACCGATTTGTAGGGGCGGGTAACCTTCTTTTTCCAAAAAAAGGATGTCAGCGCCCAATTCGCGCAACGCCAACACCAGGCCGCCGACAGGCCGCTCACGCATCCGGGCGGAACCGGTGAGGATCTGAGTGCCAGGCTGGAGGGCGAGATAGGCTGTGAGGAAGCGAAACGTCGTGCCTGCGTCGCCCGCGTCGAAAAGGTCGCCGGGTTGGGTGAGCAAGCGATGCAGCGTCACGGTGTCCTTCGAAGTGCTGAGGTTGCTGAGCCAGGCGGCGGGATCGGCGCCGGCCAGTGCGAGGACGATCAAGGCCCGGTTGCTGATGCTTTTGGACCCGTCGAGCGCGATGTCGGAGCGGAGGGAGCGGTCGGGCTTGGAGAGGTGGAGGAGTTGCATGAAATCGAGTTAGGAGGCGATGAGGAAAAGGAAATTCAATCAATCATGCGTCCAAACTCGGCATTCATTTCCTCGTTGTCGCGGATGATCCAGCGTTTGAAAGCTGTGAAGTGGGCAGACCGGTCCAAGTGTTTGGCAATCTTTTGGCGGCACTCAGGTTCACTGAGGCTACCATTTAGCGCGAGATGTTCGTAGCGTTCCAGTTTGTCTTTCAAGC
>Ga0163147_10005160_pt1 | contig 16101 bp, 12 predicted proteins | sample OliLakLV19MP6G1_FD_148597 | JGI IMG/M metagenome (GOLD analysis project Ga0163147, IMG submission 148597) | Freshwater microbial mat bacterial communities from Lake Vanda, McMurdo Dry Valleys, Antarctica- Oligotrophic Lake LV.19.MP6.G1 | ecosystem: Environmental > Aquatic > Freshwater > Lake >...
CTTCCGAATGAAACGGAATCATCGACGAAGCAGGACGAGAGACGCGTGTTTTGCCCTGCGGGTGCGGTGCTGGAGTCAGAAACCGAAACATATGTATTGGTAATTACTGCCGAAGGGCGAACGAAAAAGACTGTTGTCGTCATCGGCGAAACCAAGGATGAAAGAACTGTAATCACCAGCGGTCTGAGCGGCGGCGAGAAAGTCGTCGTCAAGCCTGGCCCGGAGATTCGCGACGGAATGCTGGTGAAGACAGCTCAGTGATTCAAGATTGTTGAACGCCCAGTCGGGGGGCGCCGACATCGTGATTTGAACAATGCGATAACAGCCGGCGCCTGCGGCTGAGCGTTAAACGAAGCAGAAAACCACAGGAGCCATCGAGTGTCGGAAGTCAGAAGCAGCAGTAATCCGGTCGTTGTCGTCCGCGATGTCTGCAAGGAATTTCATCGGGAGCAGATATTGATTCCGGTGTTGAGCGGGATCAATCTGGAGCTGTATGCTGGCGACTATCTGGCTCTGATGGGTCCCTCGGGCTCCGGCAAAACGACGCTGCTGAATCTGATGGCCGGGCTGGATCGCCCGACATCCGGAACTGTGACCGTCTGCGATCGAAACCTTGGGGCGGCTTCGGAGGGTGAGCTGGCAAAGTGGCGGTCTCGTCACATCGGTTTCATCTTTCAGCTGTACAATCTGATTCCCGTGCTGACGGCTTTTGAGAATGTGGAGCTGCCATTGACGCTGACTTCATTGTCACGTCGTGAGCGTGAAGATCACGTCAAAGCGGCAATGGAAGTCGTCGGGCTGAGCGACCGCATGGACCATTATCCGAGACAACTCTCCGGCGGTCAGGAACAGCGAGTTTCCATTGCCCGCGCGATTGTGACCGATCCGACGTTGCTTGTGGCTGACGAACCGACCGGAGATTTGGACGCGAAGTCCGCTGGAGAAATTCTGGATCTGATGCACCGGTTGAATACGGAGTTCCAGAAGACGATCGTGATGGTGACTCACGACCAGAAAGCGGCCGATCGAGCGAAGCGCACGTTGCACCTGGAGAAGGGTGTGCTGGTGGAACAAACAGAGCGGTAATGAATTGTTTTCGCAGGAAGGGGCTGCTGTCCTGTTCAGTTCGCAAGTGACATGGACGGGTCTGGAGACCCGTCCTACAGACCCCCTTTGCGGGGTTTTATTCTGCTGATTGCCTGGCGAGTCAAACTATGCAACTTTTCAAATACATCTGCCGGAACATGCTGCGGAACAAGATCCGCAGTCTGCTGACGATTTTGTCTGTCGGCTTCAGTCTGGCACTGATGACTGTGCTGTATGGTTTCATGGCCTCCCAGGAGACCTGGAAGAAGGATGCTGCACAGGAAAACCGGATCGTCGTGATGAACATTCAGGGTTTTTCCGGACGATTGCCGATCGCCTCGGTTGACGAGGTGCGAAGCATTGACGGCGTGGTTGCCGCCGTTCCGTATGCCTGGTTTGGTGGCACTTTCCAGGAAGAAACGATGCCGTTTGCCCAGTTCGGAACCGACGCCGAACAGGTCTTTCAGGTGTGGCCGAATTTCAAGATCTCCCCGGAAGAATTGACGGCATGGCAGGACAACCGTCAGGGGTGTGTTCTGGATCGCCGGATTGCCGAAAAACGCGGCTGGAAGCTCGGCGAAAGAATTCGGCTGAAAGGAACCTTCTATCCGTTCGATCTCGACCTTGAACTCTGTGGAATGTTCGATTCACCAAAGAATACAGATTCCCTCTGGTTTCACTGGAAATACCTTGATGAAGGGCTTCGTCAGGAGTATCCGGAAGCCGCAGGCAATTCGGGAACGATCTTCGCCAAGATTCAGGACAAGTCCGAGATCCCGGCTGCGATCAAAAAGATCGACGAGCGGTTTGCAAGTTCCGAAACGCCGACGCGAAGTCAGACGGAGGCGGCTTTCGCCCAGATGTTCATCGACATGCTGGGCAACATTCAGGTCCTGATCCGCAATATCGGGTTTGCGGTTGTATTTTCGCTGTCACTCGTCGCCGCAAACTCGATGGCGATGTCCATGAGAGAGAGAGTGACTGAGATCGCGGTACTGAAGGCGATCGGATTCCCAAGGCTCAGGATTATGCTGATGATTCTGGGAGAATCCTGCCTCGTGGCATTTCTCGGAGGAGTCATGGGTGTAGGACTCGGCTGTGTGATGCTGCAGATGATGCACACCGCTGTCCCGCAGCAGTTTCCATTCTCGATCTTTGAGATGCTGGGTCCGTGGATTGCTTATGGTTTCGTTGTAGCAGCTTTGATTGGCCTCATCAGCGGTCTGGTTCCGGCTATTCGTGCGTCTCGATTGTCGGTCATTGACGGGCTGAGACGCGTTGCGTGATTGTGATTCAGATATCAAATCAGAGATTTGCGATTTCAGATCAACGAACCGACGTCTCCCATACTGGAATCCGCACGAAATGATCCCGGCGAAATACAATCTGCGAAATCTCAAAGTGCGCTGGGTCACCACGCTGATGACTGTTGTGGGGACAGGATTGGTCGTGTGCGCCTCTGTATTGACCATCGGGCTGGTCGACGGACTTGAGCAGGCTCTCCGCGTGTCTGGCCATCCTCTGGATCTGATCGTGGTGCGGAAGGGCTCGACGGATGAAACCTCCAGTGGCCTTGAACAGTCAGTGGCCAGGGATGTTGCCTCGCTGTCAGGGATCGCGAAGAGTGAATCCGGACAGTTGTTGTGTTCGGTCGAGCATGTGACAATTCTCACAAAACCACGTCGCAATAATGGCGGGACCACCAATCTGATCGTCCGGGGGCTCGAAGATGTCGGCCGACAGCTTCGTCCTGAATTCAGGATCAGTCAAGGACGCGATCTGACTCCCGGTGTCAACGAAGCGATCACCAGCCGGCAGATGGCTGAGCGATTTGAGAATCTTGGTCTGGGTGAGAAGCTGGAAATCAATCACGACAATTTTGAGATCGTCGGGTATTTCGAAGCCGGCGGCAGTTCGGCTGAATCCGAAGTCTGGACCGATCTGCGAGACCTGACTTCGGCACGCCGAACGCCGGGAATTGCATCGTCCGTGAACCTTCGGGCACAGAACGAAGCGGCTTTAGAGTCACTTGTACAAGAACTCGCAGAAGACAAACGCTTCCAGTTGTCTGCAATTCGCGAAACGAAGTATTACGAAGATCAGATGGAGAGTTCGGCATTCATCAAGTACATCGGATACTTCATTGCCGTGTTTCTGACGGTCGCCGCTATGTTCGCCGCGGCCAACACGATGTACGCCGCGGTGGCCAGCCGGGGCCGAGAGATCGGCACGTTGCGGGCTCTCGGATTTCCCCGCAGCAGCATCCTGATTTCGTTCCTGTTCGAATCCGTCGTGCTTTGTCTGATGGGAGGGTTGCTCGGCTGTCTGGCCACGCTGCCGTTCAACGGGCTGTCCACGGGAACGGCCAATTTCGCGTCCTTCAGCGAGATCACGTTTTCCTTCCAGTTTGGACCCCGCGTGCTGCTGCAGGGTGTCGTACTGGCACTGGCCATGGGGATACTCGGCGGTTTGCTTCCGGCGATTCGGGCCGTGCGACTGAATATCATCACGGCGCTGCGCGAACGGTAATGATGTACCCCGGCGAGCGGAGGCTGTGAGGCCTCCGAGGATTCGCACAGGGATCAGCCTCGGCATTGCCGTGAATTCAGTAGTGTTGTTGAAGTGGCACAGCTTGAGTGGCACATCGCGAGGGCTGCCTCGGAGGGTTCACACCCTCCGCTCGCCGGGAATTGCGGAATCAGAACACCGTGTAAATCCACGGTGCGGCCCCGGTTGCGGTGAGTGCCACCAGCAGCGTCGCTCCGATCAGGACCAGCAGAATCGGGGTCAGCCACCATTTCTTGTTGTCGCGGAGGAAAAGCCAAAACTCCCTGGCCAGCGACATCTGGGGTTCGTCGGCAAGATCCTCGAAGCGGTTCGGTTCACTCGGGTTGTTCGATGACATTTCAGGACATCCGATAGTAGCGGCTGGTGTCGGTTTCGGACTTCTTTACGTTCCACGCACTTTTTACGGTTGAATCAGCTTTCAGCGCAAGAGGATCGCGCCCGAGCAGCCGGGAGATCAACCCTGCCGGAGTAAAGACGGCGTAGAACAGCAGCAGCAGCACGACCTCACTGACGACAAACCCGATCGGCCAGGTCAGGATCGACAAACCAATGAACAACGGCTTCAGCAAACCGGGACGCAGCCAGCCGCACAACAGGAATCCGACTCCTGCAGCGCCCGCGAACACCATCGGAACCGCGCGAGCGGACCATAACCATGTCACCAGCGGCAGCATGATCAGCGTCGACAGCGCGAACTGCCGCAGTTGAGTCGTCGATGGATGGCGATTGATGTCGATCAGCATGGGTTTGCCATCGCAGGTACAGATTCAGAGACAATTGGGTTATAGCAGATTCCTTTCAGGCGAGTCGCTGCGGAAGAAGCGGAGTCTGCCATGGACACGACGGAGCGTGATCGCAAGAGTCCGATTTGGAAGTTGTTGAAGTTCGTCGAAACACGCCGAAATCAGGATGCATTCTCCGAATCGTGAAACCAGACTATGGACCATATTCCTCCTCTTCCAAAAAGAATGAACGATTGATGAATCGGACAGAAATCGTCACGAATCCGGCTGCGGCTCCTGTTGTAGAATTGTCCCCCGGAGTCGAGGTCCGGATCCTGGCATCCGGCGCGCAGGGGGCACGCGGCGTTACTACGGCACTCGCAAATTTTTCTCCCGGCAGCAGCTTGCCATCGCATCGGCATCCGTGCAGTGAAGTGATTATTCTGCTGGCGGGATCAGCGACGGTCTGCATTGAAGGACGATGCTATTCGCTTGGCGTCTGCGATGCGATGCATGTCCCGCGCGGCACGATCCATTCGGTCAGCAATCCGTCGGCCACGGAGCAGGCGATCTTTCATACGTCGTTTGCATCCGAAACTCCGATGCGGGAAACGGTCACGCAGGAATTTGCTGTCGAGAATCGAACGACGACAGATGAATTCGTCCCGGAGACGCTGGTTCGATTCAACGAGGCACGGGTCTACGAGCTGGCTCCGAAGACTCACTTCCGGGATCTCTTTGCCAAGCGATTTGGCGCAAGCGGGATCTGCGGCGGCTATGGGTTGTTTGAGCCCGGCTCGTCCCTTCCCTGTCATTTCCATGAATACGATGAGTCCATCACGATCATCACGGGACGGGCTGTCTGTCTTGTGGCCGGCAGTTCGTATCAGCTTTCCGATCGTGGAACCGCATGCATTCCCAAAGCGCGGCCTCATCGATTTCTGAACGAGTCAGACGAGCCGATGGCCATGATCTGGGTCTATGCCGGTGATGAGCCCGAGCGAACTCTGGTCGAGCCCGGTTGGTGTGACGGAACTGTTGTCTGGCCGGGTGCAAACGAAAGCTTGTGACGCCACTTCAAGCCTCTTGACGGAACTCGACAATGCGAGCCTGGCGATTCTATGGATTCGGCGATTTCCGCCTTGATGAAATTGCTGTTCCCGAATTGAAGCCGCGTCATGTGCTGGTGGAACCGCTGTGCGTTCAGCCCAGCGTCACGGAAGCGCAACTCGCGTTCGGAATCCCGACTCTGGCATATGATCGGGTCAAACGAAGGCTGGAGACTGAGGCTCCTGTGCAGCTGTTCGGGCATGAATTCTGTGCCAGAATCATTGCAGTCGGAGAAGGTGTTCATCGATTCAAGGTGGGAGATCGAATTGCCGCTCGCGCGAAGTTGCCGTGTGAGCAATGTCCGTTGTGTTTGTCCGAGCGAAGTTATCTTTGCCGCAAGGGGCCGGTGATCGGGTTCGACCTGCCTGGATGTTTCGGCGAAGTCGCCATCCTGCCGGAGATTGCGCTCGTCAAGGTCGACGACAGCATCTCGGACAGCGAAGGTGCCTGCCTGCAGTCGCTGAGTGACAGTGTGGCAGCTGTGGAAACGGCCCAGCTTCGAATGGGTGATTCCGTCGTGATCTTCGGCCAGGGCAGCATGGGGCTGGAATGCCTTCAGATTGCCCGCATCAGCGGTGCCGGACGAATCATCACTGTTGACGTTCGGGACGAGTCCTGCAAGATGTCACGCGAACTGGGAGCAGATTTTGCGCTGAACGCGAGCAGTTGCGATGTCGTTGCCACAATTCAGGAACTGACCGAAGGTAACGGCGCGGACGTTGTTTTTGAATGTGCCGGCGGCAGTCCGAAACAGGGAATGGCGGGAACGGCTACGGTGCGACAGGCGATCGATGCTGTCCGTTCCGGCGGCAAAGTCATCGGCGTGTCGTGGTTTGGTCAGCCTTTCGAACTCAATGTCGACCTGCTGCGGGAACGAAGCCTGCGTTACATGTTTCCGGACATCAGTACGCAGGCACATCTGGAGCATACAGTGCGGCTTGTCGCATCCGGCCGAGTTCGATTGCAGTCCACCATCACTCATCAGCTGGAAGGAATCGAATCCGTCCCGATGGCGTTCGAAATCACCGCCAACAAAGGCAAGTACCAGGCCATCAATCCCGCGCAAGTGATGATGACACCAAAGGCGCCATCACGCTCCGGACGGCTACGTTGACAGAATCGATTCGACCACTTTGCCATGCACATCTGTCAGCCGGTAATCGCGGCCTTGGAAGCGGTAGGTCAGGCGTGTGTGGTCGAGACCGAGCAGATGAAGGATCGTGGCCTGAACGTCATGGACATGGACTGGATTCTCCACAACATTGAAACCCAGTTCATCCGTCGCCCCGAGTGTCATTCCTGGATTAAGACCGCCGCCGGCCATCCACATGGTGTTGGAAAACGGATGATGGTCGCGGCCAAGGATGGCACCGTCGGCGGTGCGGCCTTCGCGAAATGGTGTGCGACCGAATTCACCCATCCAGACCACCAGGGTTTCGTTCAGCAGGCCCCGCTGCTTCAGATCTTTAATCAGCGCGGTGACGGGCCGATCCATCAGGGCACAGCGTTTGACGAAAGCATCGCGGAGGTCTTCGCCCGGATTGGTGCCATGAAAGTCCCAGCCCCAGTCGAACAACTGAACAAGCCGCACTCCTTTTTCAACGAGCCTGCGAGCCAGCAAACAGTTGTTAGCAAAGCTGGCCGCACCCGGTTCCGCCCCGTAGTCGGCCAGTATGTGAGCCGGTTCGGCTGAGAGATTCATCAGTTCGGGTACTTCCACCTGCATCCGAAATGCCATTTCGTACTGAGCGATTCGAGTGGCAGTCTCTGGATCCCCCAACTCCGCAGCCTGAAGTCGATTGAGGTCGTTAATGGCATCCAGACTGACTCGCCGAAGGGATCGGTCCATGCCTTCCGGGTTGGTCAGGTACAGAACAGGATCACCGGCCGATCGGCATTGAACGCCCTGATAGACCGACGGCAGAAATCCACTGCCCCAGCCAGCCTTGCCGCCACCGGGAAGTGAGCCGCCAGAGACAAACACGAGAAATCCTGGCAGGTCACGATTTTCGGATCCAAGTCCATAGGTCACCCATGATCCCATCGACGGTCGCCCGGCAGTTCGCGGAATTCCCGTATAGAGCAACAATTCAGCCGGACCGTGGTTGAACTGATCCGTGTAGAGCGATTTGATAAACGTCAGCTCATCGGCAATCGTCGACAGATGTGGTACGGCAGCCGACATCCACGCTCCGGAATCTCCAAACTGGCGAAACCGCTGAGGTGTGCCCAGCAGACGAGCGGAAGTTCCGGTAAAGGCAAACGGTTTGCCAGCCATCAGTGACGGCGGGCATTCTTCACCGCTTCGCCGCACGAGTTCCGGCTTGTAGTCGAACAGGTCAAGGTGCGAAGGCCCACCGGACATGCTCAGCAGGATCACGTTCCTGACTTTGGCCGGGAAATGTGATCTCTGTGGTGCAAACGGATCAGACAGCGTGTGATCCGCTGTGGCAGAGTCATTCAGCAACGACGCCAGAGCCGCGGTTCCGAGTCCTAATGATGAACTCCGCAGGAACTGCTGGCGCGTGATGGCAGCAAGGCGTTCGGTAATGGGAGGACGATGCTCCTGCTGAGCCGATGTTCTCGAACTTGCGGCTCGTGCGGCTTGGCTGGAGCCTCGCCCTCCCAATTGTGCGGCTTGGCTGGAGCCGCGCCCTCCCAATTGGAACGAGAACTCGTCAGAATTTGGCTTCATGATGGCCCTATCGCTTCGCAAGGAACTCATCGAGGTTCATCAACACATTACCAACGACCGTCCATGCCGCCACATCGACGACAGCGATCTCCGGCGGCAGCGGCCCGAGTGGTTTGGTCGCCAAGGCCGTCGCTTGTGCGGCGTCTGCGGTCAATGACGTGCGAGCCGATTCAAAGAGAGCGACGATTCGCGAAATTTCTGCTTCCGATGGTTGACGCGTCAAGCTCAAGCGCAGGGCATGCACGGCTCGGGATTGAGTCGAATCGCCTCCCTCCGTCAGCACTCGCCGAGCCAGTCCCTGTGCTGCTTCGACGAACACCGGGTCGTTGAGCGTCACAAGCGCCTGCAGAGGTGTATTTGTGCGGATTCTGCGCACAGTGCAGACACTGCGTTCCGGTGCGTCGAACGCGATCATTGATGGATAGGGGAGGTTGCGGCGCCAGCGCGTGTAGAGCGCTCGACGATACCGGTCTTCGCCCTTGCTGGTTTCCCAATCGGTGCTCTGCCCGAACGCAGCTGCAAGGCCATTCACCGGTTGAGGCGGATGCACAGGCGGACCATACATCTTTCGACTGAGCAATCCGGCCACAAACAGTGCCTGATCGCGAAGCGTCTCGGCTGACTGACGGACTCGCGGGCCACGAGCCAGCAATCGATTGAGCGGATCTCGCCGGGCGAGGTCCGAGGTGACTTGGGACGACTGACGATACGTCGACGACGTCACGATCAGTCTCAGCATATGCTTCGTGTCCCAGCCGCTGCGGATGTACTCCGTGGCCAGCCAGTCGAGCAGTTCCGGATGCGACGGCAGTTCACCCTGATTGCCGAACTCTTCGCTGGTTTCGACGAGTCCGATCCCAAAAATCTCCTGCCAGAGCCGGTTAGCAGCCACTCGTGCCGCCAGCGGATTGTCGGGATGAGTGATCCATTTGGCCAGTTCGAGCCGATCGAGTTTCACTCCTTCCGGAACCGGGTTGAAGACCGCAGGAACGCTGGCAGTCACGACCTCACCGATATTCTTATAGTCGCCGCGGAGTGCGATGTGAGTTTCTCGCTGGCCGATCTCCTTCATCACCAGGGTTGACGTACTGACGCCGGAGATTTCTGCCTGCACACTATCGAACACGGCTTTGGCGTCGGTCCAGTCTTTGGAGAGTAACCGGTGATGCGCGATGAGTTTATCTGTCTCTTCCTTCGATCGCTGATCGACGGACCTGGTCAGTAGTCCGGCAATGTCTGCCGGCAACGTTGCTCTGTCCGCCGACTGTTCCCACGCCGCAAGCCCGTCATCGACGAGTCTTGTAAGTTCGTCCAGTTTCGTCCTGGTGTCCGGCAGTCTTGCCAGCGCCGCTGCATACTCCCCATCGCGACCGATCTGAGCCACATCCAGTGCGGGCGGTTCGCTGTTGTTGTCTTCGGTACCGTTGAAGATCGCGAACAACTGATAGTATTCCTTGTGTGAAAACGGATCATACTTGTGACTGTGGCACTGAGCACATGCCAGCGTTGAACCGAGCCAGACCTGCGTCGTTGTGTTCACTCGATCCACAACTGAGGCGTGACGATATTCCTCGGCAATCGATCCGCCTTCGGTGTTATTCGTCGTATTCCGATGAAATCCGGTCGCGATGATCTGCGCCGGAGTGGCGTTCGGCAACAGGTCGCCAGCCAGCAACTCTGACGTCAACTGATCATACGGCATATTTTGATTGAGCGCGTCGACCATCCCGTCTCGCCAGCGCCAGATCGTCCGCGGCGGATCATGGATGTAGCCCTGCGAATCGCCATAGCGCGCCAGATCCAGCCACATCGCCGCCCAGCGTTCTCCGTAGGATGGATTGGTCAGCACTCGGTCGACTGCGCGCTCCCACGCATCGGGATTCATGTCATTCGCGAACTCGTCTGTCTCTGCGAGTGTCGGCGGTAATCCGGTGAGATCCAGAGACATCCGTCGCAGCAGTGCCAGACGTTCTGCGGCAGACGATGGCTGCAGTCCGTCACGGTCAAGCCTTGCGAGAATGAAAGCATCAATCGGATTTGCGATCCATTCCGGAGTGGACACGACGGGAAGTTCCGGCCGGATTGGTTTCAGATACGCCCAGTGTTGCGTGTATTCCGCATCCTGAGTGATCCACGCCTTCAACATCGCGATCTCATTCTCTGTCGGCTTTTTCCCGAACTCCACCGGCGGCATTGAGACGTCAGGATCGGAACTCAGCAGACGTCTCAGCATTTCGCTGTGATCCGGATCGCGCGGCACAATTGCTCGCGCGCCGCTCGACAGCGTCTGTGTCGCGCTGTCTTGCACATCCAGCCGCAAATCTGCTTTCCGAGCCGCCTCGTCAGGACCATGACACGCGAGACAATACCGTGCGAGAACTGGCCGGACGTCGCGACCGTATTGAATGCGTTCGTCTGCCGACAATTCGCCGCCGGTGAAGGACAATGTACTAACGATCGCAAGGATGTTGAGACAGCGATTCATGTGATGGACCATCCGTCGGCGCGCTCTGTTGATTCAGACCGCATCGGAGCATTGTCCGACGCAGCCGGGTCAAACGCAAACCGGCTTTCGGGTTCCGCTATCAGCGGACCTGCTTCATGCTGAACTCACATCGCAGGCCGATCCCGGAACCTGACATGCACTCCGGTCGCGGCAAACCGCGAAATCCTGCCCGGCAGGCAGGATCTACGGGACAGCGAAATCCTGCCCGGCAGGCAGGATCTACAGGACAGCGAAATCCTGCCCGGCAGGCAGGATCTACAGGACAGTATCGTGTTCGGTAGTTTGTCGACACGGCCGTCTTTACAGTAGCTTCCGCGAGTCCGCTTCGATCTGCCGATACGTTTGATCTCACCGATCGACCGACTCTGGCTCTCTCCTCGACCACTTCCCACCTCTGTTCAGGAGTCGTCATGACTGAAATCAGCAAGAGCGCGTCGCCAGGTTTTAATACGACTCGGCGCAGATTCGTTTCCTCAGCGGTGTCCGCAGCGTTTGGTTTCACGCTCGTTCCGCGGCATGTGCTGGGAGGCGCCGGATACCTGGCACCCAGCGAACAGCTTCAGGTCGCCGGAATCGGCGCGGGAGGAATGGGTGGCGGAGACATTGCGACGATCAGCAAACTCGGCGCGAACTACGTGGCTTTGTGCGACGTTGACGATGAACGAGCGGCAGGGACATTTGGAGCTCATCCCAAGGCTCGGCGATACAGAGACTTTCGCGAGATGCTCGACAAAGAAGCCGCGAACATTGACGCCGTGACCGTCGGTACGCCCGATCACACTCATGCCGTGGCTTCTATGGCGGCGATCAGGGCCGGGAAGCATGTCTATTGTCAGAAGCCACTGACTCATACTCTCTATGAATGTCGAGAACTCACCAAAGCCGCGAAGGCAGCGGGAGTCATGACATCCATGGGCAATCAGGGGCACGCCTCCGAGGGCTCCCGGCTGACCAATGAATGGATTCAGGCCGGTGTCATCGGCGAAGTGCGTGAAGTTCACGCCTGGTCGGATCGAGCCGGGAAACTCTGGAAACAGGGAATCGGTCGTCCGTCGGATACACCGGCTGTTCCCGCAACGCTCGACTGGAATTTGTGGCTCGGGCCGATCCAGGAACGACCCTACAATCCCGCATACGCTCCCTTCGGCTGGCGAGGCTGGTGGGATTTCGGCACCGGCGCGCTGGGAGACATGGGCTGCCACATCATTGATCATCCGGTGTGGGCTCTCAAACTCGCAGCCCCGACATCGGTGGAGGCCAGCACCACGCACGATGGAACGCTGAATGACAAGAACGAACTCAACTCCGAATCGTTCCCTAAAGCAGCCATCGTCACCTATCAATTCCCGGAGCGCAACGATGGCAAGTTGCCGCCCGTGACAATGACATGGTACGACGGTGGCCTGATGCCACCGACTCCGGCCGAGATGGCCGGCGCTCAGCGATTGCCGGACAACGGCGTTTTGTACATCGGCAGCAAGGGCAAGATGTTTCACAGTTCTCACGGGGGAATGCCGCAGCTTCTGCCCGGTGAACTCCTCGAACAGGCGAAGACTGTCGCCCCAACGATGGAACGTTCTCCGGGGCACTACGAGGAATGGTTTCAGGCCTGCAAGAGTGGAAAAGTTCCGGTAGACAGTTTTGAGTATTCTGGTCCGATGACGGAAACAGTGCTGCTCGGCGTGCTGTCACTGCGAGCCCCCGGACGACGACTGCTTTGGGATTCCGCAAACCTCAAAGTCACGAATGTCCCCGAGATCAATCAGTACATTCATACGGAATACCGAAAGGGCTGGTCGCTGTGAAACAAACACTGATAAACAATCACTTCGTAGCTGAAGTCGCGAGACTTCAGGTGTCTCGGTTCGGGCTGCTTCAGTTGATTTGCGCTGTGTTGTTTTGCGTAACAGGTGGAAATGGATTCGCAGCTGACAACGAATTAACGTCCGCTGAGAAGGCCGCGGGCTGGATTCTTCTGTTCGACGGCAAAACCACCGACGGCTGGCTGGATTCTAAAGAGAAGTCCGTGCCTGCGACTCATGGGCAGGATGGCACGCTGAATCCTCATCCCTGCAATTACATGCTCATCCACAAGGAGGTCTATGACAACTTCAGACTGTCTCTGGATTTCAAGATCAGCCCAAAGTGCAACAGCGGCATCTTCATCCGCACATTTCCGCTGACGCCTCGACCGGGTAAGGACGTCGGCTTCAACGGAATCGAAGTCGCCATCGACGACACCACAACTGCCGGATTGCATGACACAGGGGCCATCTATGACCTCGTCAGTCCCTCAAAGAATGCGATGAAACCAGCCGGTGAATGGAATCACATGCTGATCACCTGCGACAGGAATCTGATCAGCATCGAAGTCAATGGAGAAGAAGTCTCCGGCATGGATCTCGATCTCTGGACAACGGCCAACAAACGACCGGACGGCTCTGATCATAAGTTTGATGTGGCCTACAAGGATCATCCTCGCAAAGGCTATTTCGGACTGCAGGATCACGGCAGTGATGTCTGGTACAGAAACATCAAACTGCTGCGGCTGAAGTAGCGTGTGAATCGTGGGGCAGGCTTTCCAGCCAGCCAGTCGCCACTGGAAAGCCCATGTGTTGAACGAGTTCTCGGCAGGCTGAAAAGCCTGCCCCACAGCTCAATTGGCAGTCTTCAGTCCGACGCAATCCGACCTCACTTCTCCGGATTTCGTTTTCGGTAGTCTCCTTCAAACTCCGCATCGCAGACCGGGCAGGATTCCCAGGAACTGTAGTGCTGGACGAATCCCGTGGACGCGAGTTGCGGATGAACTACAGCTTCCGGCAGCAAATCTTCGATCAGCAGCCGATAGGCCTGCATTGCCGTGAAATGCGGACACATGTCAAAGGCCACGCCGCGCAGTGCCATCGCCGTCAACAGAGACAGGAGCACCTCCCAGGCATGCTGCTCGTCGCGGACATCGTCCGGCCGGGGCAGGCACAGTGGCTCCTCAAACAGCCACGTCAGCGGTTCGTCTTTTGTGCCATGGACGACTTCATCCCACTGCTCATACATCGCCCTGGTTTCGGGATCGATTCCAGGAATGACTTCATCCCAGCTGCGTGTCTTCGCAGGAGTCTGCTCATTGTCCCGCGTCTCATCCGGCCAGGGATATTCGGCGTCATCGTTGAAGTCTGAACTGCCGGATCCGGGGTCTGGCTCTGAGGCTGAAAGCCGGATCTGTTCTTCAAGATTCGCCGGAAACAAATCAAACTGGTCCTCATCATCCGTTGAGTCGGGTTGATCGCCTGACTCGCGAATGACAGCGAATGTGCCGTCGTCGTTGCGCACAACCGTCGTGAATTCCGGTGGCCCAACGTCCTCCGGTGACGGGATGGGCTCAGGTTCCGGATCCGCCAGATCCCTGTAGTCGCCCTCAAACTCAATCTTCGGGTCGAGCAGTTCCAGAACAACTCGCCCGTTCTGGCTGTACCATTCAAGAGATATCGACGATCGCTGTTCTTCAGGCGGCGTTTCACCGAGATCACAGGCTTCCAGATACTCATCGAGCGGAATCAGCGGAACTCGGACCATCCGATAAACACTGTCACCCATCGCACCCACCTGATCCGAACGAAACTCTTTTTCGAGTACCGGCCGAGGCTGCGGAAGATCGCGTTCTTTCACTTCAAACCGAAACGTCCGTCCGTCCAGCTTTCCACTGAGATTTCCGGTGAACGACAGCATGACCAGACTCGATTCGATGGTCTCAGTGCCGCCATGTTTTTCGTTCCGCAAGACCTCCAGCCATCCGGAAACACTGTTCCTCGCTCCGTTCCGGATTTCGCCCCGCACCACAAATTCATTCAATCGCCACGACATTGTCGCGATCTCACGGAGAAATTCTTCAGAGGCCTGCGGCTCGAACGTACCGCCATGGCAGAAACAAACAAGCCGCAGGCTACTCCCATCACAATGGGCCTCGCAATCTTCCCGCCTCAATTCATGTCCGATTTGCAAGGAGATCCGGGGCGGTCTGCTGGCCGCTCAAGGATTACCGCCAGGCTCGCCCCGGCGGGAGCAGGAATCACAACCGTAGCGCTACCGGATCAGCGCAAGCAGTTCTTCGGCTGACAGGCGCCCGGTTGTATCGGTGCCTTCCAGCAGGCTGTCGGCAAGGTCGCGTTTGGTGGCATGCAATTCCAGGATTTTGTCTTCGATCGTGCCGCGTGTAATAAAGCGGTAGATCGTGACTGGGCGCAACTGGCCCATGCGGTGGGCTCGGTCGGCGGCCTGGTCTTCCACCGCCGGATTCCACCACGGATCCATGTGCAGCACATAGTCGGCGGCGGTGAGATTCAGACCCGTTCCGCCAGCCCTCAGACTGATCAGGAAGACGTCGCCTTCACCATTCTGAAACGCATCCACACTTTGCTTCCGTTCACGCATTGGCGTTGAGCCATCAAGGTATTGGTACGAGACACCTTTGCGATCCAGTTCGGCTCGCAGGATCGAAAGGTGATCCACAAACTGGCTGAAGACCAGCGCCTTGTGTTTGTTCTCCAGGAGTTCGTCGATTGTCTCGGAGAACGCTGCCAGCTTCGCGCCCGGCAGGCCGCAGTCCGGAAGCAGGAGACTGGGGTGACAGCAGGCGCGCCGCAGGCGCATGATTTCTGCCAGAATTCGTACATGCCGGCCTCGGGCATCGGAATCCTTTGTGAGCTGTATCACGGCTCGCTGACGGGCTGCTTCGTAGAGCACCGTTTCTTCTTCCGACAACGTCACCGGCACCGTGACTTCGATGCGCGGCGGCAGTTCGCTGAGTACCTGCGTCTTCGTGCGACGCAACAGGAACGGCTGCACGAGTCGTTTTAACTGCTGACGAACGTCACGGTTCTGGTCGCGTTCAATCGGCAGTGCGAATCGCTGGTGATATTGCTCGATCGAACCCAGCAGGCCCGGATTGATGAATTGAAACAGGTTCCATAACTCGCCCAGGTGATTTTCGATCGGCGTGCCGGTCATGATGAGTCGGAAGTCGGAAGTCAGAGACATCGCGGCCTGTGAGCGTTTCGTCAGCGTATTTTTGATGGCTTGTGCTTCGTCAAGAATCGCCGTGTTCCAATGGACCGCCTGCAAACGCTCGGCCTCAGTATGCAGCAATCCATAGCTGGTGATGACCACATCACGCGGACCGAGTTCCGCGAAGAACGCATCGCGATCCCCCGCTCCAAACATGCAGGGATTCAGTGTCGGCGCGAAGCGGTGCAGTTCTGCTTCCCAGTTGAAGCAAACCGACATCGGCGCGATCACCAGGGCCGGGCCATCGGCACCGCGTCGCAACAGCATCGCGATGGCCTGCAGCGTTTTTCCCAGTCCCATGTCGTCGGCGAGGCACGCGCCAGCACCCCAGTGTGCGAGTCGGCACAGCCAGCGAA
>Ga0163147_10005161_pt1 | contig 16100 bp, 14 predicted proteins | sample OliLakLV19MP6G1_FD_148597 | JGI IMG/M metagenome (GOLD analysis project Ga0163147, IMG submission 148597) | Freshwater microbial mat bacterial communities from Lake Vanda, McMurdo Dry Valleys, Antarctica- Oligotrophic Lake LV.19.MP6.G1 | ecosystem: Environmental > Aquatic > Freshwater > Lake >...
TAACACGATGGGATAAATTAAGTCGCTATACAGAGAATGCATATCTGCAAATAGATAACAATCTTGTAGAAAATGCGATTCGACCGGTTGCTATTGGAAGAAAAAACTACATGTTTGCCGGATCACATGAAGGTGCAAAACGCGCAGCCATGATGTATTCCTTTTTTGGAACCTGCAAATTAAATAATATTAATCCACAAGAATGGCTGGCAGATGTACTACCAAGAATAAATGATATTATGCTCTCCCAAATAAGCGAACTACTCAAGCAAAGTTGGAAACCTGCAGTTAAGGAAATTATTTGATAGTTTTGGAGTGTAGTTTACCGTGTGGTTACATTTTAACAGCATGTTTTCTTTTCTTCAAGGCACACATTTAGTTAGTTCACCATGTGGTTTATTGTAGTTAGCAAGGTAAAGCCCCCAATTATTAGGGGTTTAATTGTATTAAATTAAATCTAAGATATTCCAGATTGAAAGCGATATAGCGAATAACCCAATAAATATTAACTCGCTTGCTTTTATTTTGGGAGATAACTTATCAAAATTAATATTTGATTTGAAAACCTTTTTAGTCAAGATTTCAAAAATTAATCCAAAAGAAAAAACTACATTAATTATGACTACCAATAATGGAATCATTGGCAACAGAAAAAATACAAATCCGTTTTCTAGGAAAATATAAATGAATAAAAAATGCAATAGAGAATATGCTATAAAAAAAATAGTAAGACCTTTTCTTCCCTTGTTCCACCAATTTAATATTTCCTTATTGGTTTTTAAATGTTCTCTACTAAATATGTTGTTAAAATATTTTTGCATCTTAGTGTCCCCACTGTTTTGGTGAGTTAGCATTTTGTTTTATAGGGTCGGCTAAGAATATTCTGTTATAAATAACATCCTTTGTTTGAACTTTATAAATATATCCTTGTCCAATGGCACTTTGGTCTGATGGGGAATCCCAACCGTCACCAACACGAACGGAATTTGCAGTTGCAGCAATTTTAGCATAACCCAACCCTATTCCAATTCTTTCCATTGATTGCCCCCATAACCAGTTTCCTGCATCATTTATGTTGTAACCAACCGTAGAATTTCCCATTAAGAAAAAGCCTCCCTTTGAATCGCCATCACGTATTTTGTTTTCTGATTTTAAACCGCATGCTGGCAACAAATAAGAATAAGAAAAATCCCAAATCTTACTAAACGGACTATTTTTAGCAGCTTTACTCCATCTTGTAGATACATTAGATTCATGCTTAACACCTGCATCATTCATTACTGCATTTATGTTTTCATCATTTAAGAATGTTAAGCCATGATCGCCAACTTTCAAACCCTTTAGTTGCGCCCTATCCAATGTCGGGTCGTTAAATTTGAAGTTTTTCTCTGGGTTAAATTGGTCTATCAAGTTACCTTTACCATCCTTAACCTGACTCATATTTCCAGCAACTCCTCTTATTCCTGGTATGTCTAAATCAACCATAGCTAAGTAACTACCTTTCATGTTAAAACGATAAGTTGTATCCCCAAAAATATCTGTGTAGAAAATTGGATTGTTTGCAAAAGCTGCATAATTACTTATTGAAGGATTTGGTTTTGGGTCTTGGTTCCAGCGTCTGCCCAATCTTGTATCGTATTCCCAAAACATTGCAGTAGTGTGGTTTCCGCTTCCGCTAATCTCGTCTGTTCGTTCCTGCCCATTAAATCCATACCTATATTCACTTCCAGGACTCCAACTTCTCCCAACCAGCAACATCCCAAAGGAATCATAATCCAATAGACTTGAAACATTTGTGGTGTATGATTCTTTCACGATTTAAAAGTAACGAAAAAATTGAAGATTTTGCATGTTTTAGCTGTTTTTAGAGACGTTTTTTTGATTATTAATATATTTCATTTCGCGATACACATTAGGTAAATATCTGTCATTAAATTATTTAAAAATCCCCGCTGAGCAGAAACCTGAAAAACACGATAACTACCATGTGCAAAATGATATTCTATGCCGTCTGCAATTTTTTCCGGAACATCAAATCGAATAAAAGCATTTGGCTCGGCAGCAGAATTCTCTTTTTTCTTCATACGACTTGCATGATACATAAAAGTCTGGAAATTAAACCCATGTTCTTTGCTGTAAGCAGCCATTGAAAGCTCTGTTTCTTTCCCTGCCCGACAAAGTCATTCAGGCGGGCATTGAGTTACATGCAATAGGAAATTTATTTTATCTTTATCCATACATGCAAAGAGAACATGAAGTATTAATCTTGCAAGATGTAGTTCACCATGTGCTTAGGTTTCTACAACTGGTTTGCCTTCCAATGGAAATTCCAGTCAAACTAAATTTGATTATTCATCTAGCGGCTTTGTATTTGAATATTGTAAAGCCCATGCCTGGTTCGACCAAGAAATGGAGAGATATTTATAATGTTTATCAATGGGTACAACTAAGCATTTATCGAATTGATAAATTCTAAGATAAACATCTTCATTATTTTTAATAGTAAAACTTAAAAGACGCGCGAAGGAAAGCCTGGGATCTGTTATCAAATATCCAGAGAATAATTTAGATTCGTTTATATAAACAATGGCAGAATCGTTAAACCCTGAATTAAAAAATATTTCAAACACTCCATTATTAATAGAGTCAATAGGATAAACTTTTTTTTCATACCACATTATAATCTTTTCGTTACATGTGTAATTTACATTTATTTGGGTAAATGTTTGTTTCGTAAAGCATACTGCTATTAAGTAGAAGATTAAAAATTTAATTACCCTTGGAAATTGATTGGCCATGAAATTATTATTTAGTTTGCTGTGATTTAATGGTATCTGTCATTTTTTTTGATTGACCTAATGTTGATCTGTCAGCCGGTATTAAATCACTATTATCTGGGTCTGATGCCGGATCTGGATTTTTAGGGGAATTCATTATATTATTAAAAATATCATCATCGGAAACTCCTAGGGCTCCAGGTAGGATATCAGAAATATCATTTCCTGGTTCCCAGAGATGAAATAGACCTGCGGTATGTCCTAACTCATGTGATCCAGTATGTGCAGTTCTTTCGATAGATCCTTCTAGTGAACCTCCTTGGGTATATGAAGTATATACATCATCTGGGAATCCAAAAACATTTCCTATTTTAACTTTGATAATATTTTCCTGAGAACTCCCAATTTCGTTTACTATTCCAACATATTGGGTATTACTACTTGGTCTATCAAACAGATTGATGTCATCAAATAATTCCATACCAAAGTCTCCTTCCACAAAGCATTCAACAAATTCATATTGAAGTTCATATTTATAAGTGGTTTTATTTAAAGGATCATAGTTATTGAAGGTTTTTGGCAAATAAGCTTGCATAGCTTGCATATATTGGTCACGATTATCTACATTTATCAAATGTGAATTATCAACAACCTTAATTTTTACGGTATTGCGAACAGTCGTTGTTCCTCTTACAAAATCAAATTCATTTGCTGATTCCCATTCTTTACCTTCAAGGTCTATACCATCTATTACACGGTTCTCAGCAAAAGCATAAGGGCTATTCCAAGGGTAACTCTTAGTCAAGGGATCAATACTCATAAATCGATCAAGTCTTGGGTCGTGCATCCGATATTCAAAGATTAATGAATTATTATTTCCATACACCTCAACATCTTGTTCTTGTCCATTTTAGCCATACCTATACTCACTTCCACCACCCCAACTCCTCCCCACCAGCGTCATCCCGCCGGAATCATAACCCAAATCCATGAAAACCACTGGTGAAATATGTTTCATGCGATAAATATACTCCAAAACTACAACTACAATTTCTTGAAAGGTTGATTGGTATTTGAGAATAAGTTTTATAGACCTTTTCCGGTTTTGGTTTAACCGGATTCAGAGCACTTTTACTGTAAAAAATTGTGTTAACATTGGCCAAGGACAGATCGATTGAAAAAAATATCATTATTTCGGAATCAAATCCGATAATATTATGTCTATTTCGGATTGTAATCCGAAAAGAGTATGATTATTTTGGATTGAGATCTGAAAATATTATGTAAAGTATGAATTACAGCCTTTTTAGGTGCTTATTTATTCCTTTTCAACCATTGCACTGATTCCTTCCTCATTTTACCCAAGAACCTTTCTTTCAATTCTTCTAATCTTTGCATTAACTTTGCCCTATGCCCGATTTTGTAGGAACCATATTGATGTTAATTATCTGGATTGTAATCGTGAATGGTATATCCAGGTTCTTTAAGAAGGTGACCGGTGCTGCCAATAAGGAAAAGGGTAAGCCGCAGTCCAAGCAACCACAACAACAACAAAAATCTACTACTTTTCAGGATATTTTTAAGGAATTGCAAAAAAAGGCAGAAGAAGCGAGGGCAAAACAAAATATGCCACCTTATGCAAAACCTGAGGTTAAAGAAGTTTCGTACGAAAAAACAAATCGGCCTCCACAGCAGGAAGTTTATACTTCAAAAGAATTAATTCCTGAAAAGGCAAAAAGATCGGATGCCGAGTTTGATAAATTTGTTTCAGAGCAGCGCAAAAAAGAACATGATGCTGAACAACGCGACCTTTACAAAAAGGCATACAGAATAAAAACGGATGATGAGGTGGATATTATTCCCTTTGAAATAGATCTTAAAAATGCAATTATTGGTGCAATGATTTTGGAGCGACCTTATTCATAAAGAAATTGCACAGTACTTCTCGTTTGTTGTTCCAATATCACCTTTTTATTTTCTGTGAGTTTCAATAAAATATGTGCATTATAGTGACGTACGGTGAGTAGTTCCAGGTTATCGTTTTCCTTTAGTGCAACATCACTGTAAAATTCCTTTAATTCATTAATTACCGGTTCAATTATATATTTATTATAATCAACTACAATCGAAACCGACTGCGCTGCAATCTGAATTACATTTATCTTCAATTTATGTTTAACGAAAATGGAATAAATATTTGCCATTTGCATTTCACCGACAAAGGAAGTGAGGGAGGGAACAATAGAAATTAAGGTCTGACTTTTTTTGTACATGATTACCGGCGGGTAATCGATGTATTTATCGTTAGTTTGTATTACTGTGCCATTTAATTCCGGATCAAGAAATGATTTCACATACAAGGGAATTAATTTTTGTTGTAAAGGCTGAATTGTTTTCGGATGAATTACAGAAGCACCATAATAGGTCATTTCAATTGCTTCGTAATAAGTGAGTTCGGGTACTTTAATAGCATCAGGAAATAATTTCGGATCGGCATTTAATACACCGGGAACGTCCTTCCAAATCCATAAACCTTCTGCCTCCAGAATATGAGCGAAAATGGCTCCGGTATAATCTGAACCCTCACGTCCTAAGGTAGTGGTGTAATCATAATTCGATTTCCCCAAAAAACCTTGTGTAACTATATGGGTATCTTTTAATTTTTCCGGAATGTTATTAATTATCTGTGCAGAAGTAATCTCCCAATCGACAGCGGCTGCTCTCCAGGTATCATCTGTTTGAATAAGATCGCGAACATCCACCCATTCATTAATAAGAGAAACAGAATTTAAATAGGTACTTAAAATAGAAGAGGAAATGAGCTCACCAATACTTACTATCTGGTCATAATAAAGTGGAAAACTTAAACGTTTATTGGTCTCTGAATTTTGAATAATAAGGTCGATAAAGTAATCCAATTTAACCCTGATATTAAGATCATTTATAATTGTCTGATGATAATCGCGCAAAGATTCTATTTCCTTTGAAGTTTCCTCTCCATCAAAACTTTTCTGAGAAATAATTTCCAGCGCATTCGTCATTTTGCCCATTGCCGATACTATAATCACAATGTTCTCTTCAGGGAAGCGCCTTAAAATAGAGGCCACATTTCTCACCGATTCCGCATCTTTAACTGATGCCCCGCCAAATTTGAAGATCTTCATTTGTGCAAAGGTAATAAATTGAGGAGGCAATTGTGAAATATAGCATTTTCAACAATGTAATTGTCAATAATGTCATTGTCAATTTGTTAATTGTCAATTTAATAATTGGAACAGCCGCATTAATTCGGAGTGAAAGGATACGGCTTTCGTGGAACTACTCATAACTCATAACTCATAACTCATTATTCATTGCATGAATGTAACTAAAATCTTCACTCAGAGCAAATTAAATCTATTAATCTGATTTCAGTTTACGGAGTCAATTTACAGGTTCTCCAACCATCTAAAAACTCCGCATCATATTTTTTATAAAAATTAATTGCTGGTTCGTTCCAATCGAGCACCTGCCATTTGAGAATAGTTTTATATTGTTTTGTAATATTAATAATTTCCTCAAATAACATTTTTCCAACTCCTTTTCCTCTATAATTTTCTGTCACAATAAAATCTTCTAACCAAATATATCTTCCTTTCCACGTTGAATAAGCAAAATAATACAATGCCATTCCGATGATCTTGTTTTCTTCAAGATCGATATCTTCGGCAACAATAGCCTCAAAATGATTTGCCGAAAGGTCTGCCTCGTACAATTCGGAAGTAGTAATAACCTCCTCGGGAGCTCTTTCAAATTCGGCAAGTTGTTTAACAAGAGCATGAACTGCTTTCATGTCGGCGAGGGTTGATTTTCGGAGTTGTATGTTCATGGAGCAAAATTAATGAGTAATGAGTAATGAGTAATGAGTTTGCTCCCGATTTGCCGGAAAGTTATTCTAATGGGAAAAGAATAAAGCTTGGATGATAAGTTAATCCGGACTCACGAAATTAGGTGAATGGTCAAGGGTGAGTGGTGAGTAAATCCTGGTTGGCCGGAAAGTTATTCTAATGGGAAAAGAATAAAGCTTGGATGATAAGTTAATCCGGACTCACGAAATTAGGTGAATGGTCAAGGGGGAGTGGTGAGTAAATCCTGGTTGGCCGGAAAGTTATTCTATTGACAAAAAATTAAACCTCCAATGATAAGTTAATCCGGAGACACGATTCAATTGTCCATTATCAATTGTCAATTTTTTCGGTTGTTCCATTCTCCATTCTCAACTCTCCATTCATTTTCACTACCTTTGCACTAACAACTACTCTGTTTATGAAGGTAAAAACCCTTGGCGAATTTATTATTGAGCGACAAAGCGATTTTCCATTTGCTACCGGTGAACTCACGAGACTGCTTGCTGACTTGAGCATTGCAGGTAAAATTGTGAATAGAGAGGTAAATAAGGCCGGACTTGTTGATATTTTGGGAGCGGAGACCAGTGAAAATATGAGTGGCGAAACGCAACAGAAACTGGATATGTACGCCAACAAACAATTCATGAATGCATTGATGGCAGGAGGGGAAGTTTGCGGATTTGCAAGTGAGGAGGAGGATAATTTTATCAGTTTTGACGGGGCAATTTCTTCTTCAGGTAAATATGTTGTGTTAATCGACCCTTTGGATGGTTCAGGAAATATAGATGTGAATGTTTCCATAGGAACGATATTTTCAATTTTCCGTCGCCTAAGCCTTAGTGGTGGTGCCACTTTGGAAGATTTTTTACAAAAGGGAACAGAACAGGTGGCTGCGGGTTATATTATTTATGGATCCTCTACCATGATGGTTTATACCACCGGAAACGGAGTAAACGGTTTTACACTGGATCCTTCTATCGGAGAATTCTGTTTATCACATCCCGATATAACCATTCCAAATAAGGGTATCATCTACTCTATAAATGAAGGAAATTACGTGCATTTTCCGGAAGGAGTGAAGCGTTATATAAAGTACACCCAAGAAGAGGATATAAAGACAAACAGACCCTATACTTCAAGATATATCGGTTCCTTAGTGGCTGATTTTCACAGGAATATGCTTAAAGGTGGGGTATATCTTTACCCTGAAACAGCAAAATCTCCAAAAGGGAAGTTGCGACTTTTATACGAATGTAATCCCCTCGCATTTATTGCCGAACAAGCCGGTGGTTCCGCTTCCAATGGAAAAAGACGCATTTTGGATATAGATCCTAAGGAATTGCACCAAAAAACACCACTTTATATTGGTTCTTCGGCAATGGTGGACAAGATAAAGGAGTTTTTGGAAAGGCATATAGAAGTTGGAGCTTAAATACCTCAAACAATTATCACATAAATTTTCCGCTTTCTTCCTGTTCGTAAAAGAGGTCTATTTCCAGATTATTTCCCTCCGCAGCCTCTACTGCAAGTTGGTCGCATCTTTCGTTTTCCGTATGTCCGGCATGCCCCTTCACCCATACAAAGTGCACCTTATGTTTGCTGTAGGAGCGCATTAATCGCATCCACAAATCCTGATTTTTTTTACCTTGAAATCCCTTTTTCATCCAGCCGTATATCCATTTTTTTTCAATGGCATCCACAACATATTTGGAGTCAGAATAAATGGTGATTTCCACTCCTTCTTTAGTAATTGCTTCCAAACCTGCTACAACAGCCATGAGTTCCATTCGGTTATTGGTAGTTTTTCGAAATCCGCCCGACAATTCCTTTTCGTGTTTGCCGAATTTGAGTATAGTTCCAAAACCACCGGGACCGGGATTACCTCTTGATGCGCCATCCGTATATATTTTCACCATTCTATAACCGTGATTTAAACACCTTTTACGTATTGTTTCAAAAAATATTTGTTTACCATATAAAAATGCATAAATTTTACACCTCAATCGGAACATTGGATCCGAAACACACCCGTTAAACAAACTAAATACCACACAGTATGAAACAAATATTCCTAATCCTGAGTTTTATTTCCATTTGCACTGCTTGTAACAAAGTTGAACGCGGTGCAGCCGAAAATGAAACCTTATCCCGTAAATTATTTGACACATTACGCGATAACGATTTTGATAAATCGGTAATGCTCATGCCCGACAAAGGTACGTTCCGAAAAATTCAGGAACACAATGGTCAGAAGATAGAAGATGTGAATAAGGTATATGATGAGCTTCTGAACGAGTCGGAAAACAGGTTTAATGATGCGAGGTCCATGTTCAATAAATGGGAAAGTTGTAAATATCTGCATACCACAACCGTTCAGGGGAAATATGGAAATCTGCCCTCAGAAACCGTTACAACAAAATTTAATGGTGATGGCGGGCCCTATAAGATCTCCTTTACATCTGTAAAATTCAACAACAGATGGTATTCCATGGGTGATGTTAACTGGGTAGCCAAAACGGACTGATAGTAATTATTTTGCGGTCCAAGTCAATAATTGGAAGATTTCAAATGGAATGCTTTTCAATTATATTATACGCCAATTTTAACCTGTTAAAATATTTTTTCCTGGTTCTGCGTTCATTATCAACAATGTGATGTTTATTCATTTTGATATGATTTGACCTTTACTACACGTTATTAACCGTAATTTTCGCCACGTTTTTACATTACTTATTTATTGGTACGATATTTTACTTACTTGAATTTTATATGCTGAAAATAAAAATAATAAAACTCCTGGTTTTATCTTTTCTGATAGTTGCAGGGGGAAGATCATTTGCTCAACAATCACTTATACATTCGGATGTTTACGCCGATTATAAGAAAGCATTTGAGTTGTATGAAAATAAAATGTATTCCACTGCCCGTGAAATGTTTGACCAGGTAGCCATGATAATTCCCGAAGGAACCGAGGACGAAATTTTTAATTATATATCCAACAGCAAGTATTATTCTGCACGCTGCGCAATTGAACTTCGCAATCCTGATGCAGAAAAACAAATGCTGGATTTTATTTATAATAACCCGGGAAATGTATTAATAGGATCAGCGTATAACGAACTGGGAAAAATTTATTACAATAAAAAAGAATATACCAATGCAGTAACCTGGTTTGAAAAAGTAGATGTTAAGGATCTTTCTTTGGAGGAAAGAGACCTTTATAAATTTCAATATGCATATAGTTTATTTAACAAGAAAAAATTTTCGGAAGCAAAAATTTTATTTGCGCAATTAAAAGATAAACAGGGAAGCACCTATTATTATGCTTCAAATTATTATTACGGTTTCATTCAGCAGGATGAAGGTAATTATGAAAATGCATTAAGTTGTTTTGAGATTGTTAAGGATGTATCACCTTATTCCGCAGTTGTACCCTATTATATTTCCAATATTTATTTTCAACAGGGCAAATATGAAAAGGTGATCTCTTATGCAGAACCTTTAATGGCAGATACCAAATTAGTGTATTATGCGGAGATAAACAGTTTGCTCGGGCAAGCATATTTTTATAAGAATAATTATAAAAAGGCATTGCCATATTTAAGTTATTATATAGAAAAGGCAAAAAACATCCGTTCGGAAGATTATTACCAACTCGCGTATACCCAATATAAGACGGGTGATGTAACTTCTGCTTTAACAACATTAAAGGAAACTTCCGATGATAATGATACTTTGTATCAGCATATTCAATATTTATATGGTAATTGTTATCTAGATCAAAATAAAAAGGAAGAGGCACGAAATGCTTTTATGGAAGCTTCCAGAATTGGTATTGATAAAGAAATACATGAAAATGCTTTGTTGAATTATGGTAAACTATCTTATGAATCGGCCTATTACACCGCAGCAGTTTCAGCATTTCAGGATTATTTAAAGAAATATCCTTCCGGAAAAAATAAATTGGAAGCACAGGAATTATTGGCAACTTCCTTACTTAGTACAAATGATTATGTTGCGGCAATGGAAGTGATAGAAAAGATGCCACAAAAAACTCCGAAATTAAAAGAAGCATATCAAAAAGTTTCTTATTACAGTGGAGTGCAATTACTTGATCAGAAAAATTATGCGGAAGCGGAAAAAATGTTCAATCAGTCACTGGAAAATCCGGTAGATGAAAACCTACAGGCGGCATCTTATTTTTGGATTGGGGAAATTCGATTTAATGAAGCGAAATATCCTCAGGCAATTAATAACCATGTCAAATTTCAGGAACTCGCAAAAGTAGCAAAAGATCTTCCGGCTGAAACTTCAGTGCCCTATTCAAATTATACAATTGGATACGGTTATTTTAAACAAAAATCGTTTAGTAATGCTGCAAATTACTTTTCGAAAGTTACCACTTCACTTAAAACAAGTAAAACCGATTTGATCCAGAATAATGTTTATATAGATGCGGTGTTGCGGTTAGGTGATTGTTATTTTATGACCAAAGATTATAAAAAAGCAGAAAGTAATTATACTAAAATTATAGATAACAATAATAAGGGTGTCGACTATGCATTATTTCAAAAGGGAATGTTATTAGGACTTCAGAATAATGGTTCCGGTAAAATTTCAACTTTGCAACAACTTACGTCTAAATACAGCAATTCGCTTTATGTAGATGATGCTATGTATGAAATTGCAAATACACACTTTATTCTTAAACAAAACAGTCAGGCAATAGCCGCCTTTAAGGATCTTATAAATTCAAAACCAAACAGCAGTTACTCCATTAAGGCATATCTTAAATTGGGATTGATCTATTATAATGAAAAAGATTATAATAACTCAGAAAAATACTACCGGCTTGCCTATGATATGTCGCCAAACTCGCCGGAAGGAAAAGAGGCGAAAGAGGGATTATTGGATATAGTAACAGTAACGGGCGAGACCGGTGCTGTAGATGGAGTGGCGGCAACATCCGAAATTGACCAGAAAAAATATGACTATGCTAAAAATAAATTCGATGGTGCTGAATTTGCAGGAGCAGCAATTGCATTTTCTGATTATTTAAGAGAGTTTCCGAAAGGCCAATATAAAACAGAGGCTGAATTTTATCGCGGGGAAAGTTATTTTAAAGTGGAGCAGTATGCTAAAGCTCTACCGGATTATGAATCTATCATTAAAAATAATCGTGCAAAATTTCTGGAATCAGCATTATTGCGTGCTGGGTGGATCGAGTATTATCAAAACGAAGATTATAAAACTGCTTACGATTATTACGATAAATTATATGATGTTGCAGATTATAAAGAAAATACATTTGTAGCAATGGTAGGTTTATTGCGCACTGCTTATTTCCTTAACAACTTTGATGAAGTTATTATAAATGCAAACAGAATACTGTCAAGTGATCTTGTTTCTAATGACGAAAAAATAGAAGCACATTACTTCTCCGGACAGGCACATTTATCAAATAATAATATTGATAAGGCCTATGATGCATTTTCGAAAGCTGCCGCTTTAACTACAAATGAATTCGGTGTAGAATCTCGTTTCCATATGGCGGATATTTTATTCCAAAAAGGTAAGTTAGAGGAATCAAAAACAAAATGTCAGCAAATTATTAACGACATGCCGGCATATGAGGAATGGATAGTGAGAAGTTATATTCTTATGGCAGATATTGCTGCAGCGAAAGGAGATTTTGCGCAAGCTAAGGCCACATTAAACAGCATAATTGAAAGTTACACCGGCGACCCTGATCTTGTGGAACTTGCAAAACAAAAATTGGAGCAAATTGAAGAAATGGAAAAATCAGGAAAGAAAAAATCAAATCCTGATGATTCGAATGAGGAACTTGAAATAAATTTTGACAACAATTAAATATGAAAATGACTATGATATTTCATTTAAAAAATATAAAATTCATCTTTTTATTTTCTTTTGCTCTAATTGCAAGTAGGGTTTTACAGGCGCAGGTGACTGGTAATGAAGATGTGGATGTAGTAAGTGCTTATAATCCTATTCTCGCAGACGCAGTAAAAGAAAGTTTCGATGCACAAATACCGGTAAATAATATCAAACCGGAGAAACTGGATTATAATATCCCGATCGACTTTTATCAGATCCCATATCAGCCGGTAAAGGTAAAACCAATAAGATTGCCGGATGCACCTGCTGAAGAGCTGGATAATATTTATGTGAAAGCGGGATTCGGAACACAATTTACTCCACTAGCTGAAGTATATATCAACTCCAACAGAAATAAAAAATATACTTATGGATTATATGGAAAATATATTTCCTCCAATGGTAGTTTAGAAAATCAAAATTATAACGATCTTAGGTTAGGAGGAAATGCGAAATTTTATTTCGACGATAAATATGCTTTGCCTATAAATGCGTATTATTCACGCAACTCTTTATTTTATTATGGATACAACGATGAGGATACTACAATAAAAGGGACCGACATTAAACAGGTATTTAATAAATATGGATTTGATGTAGGATTTCACAATATTGGTGATAATCCGCTTAATATGGATTTTGGAATGAAATTCGGATTTACAGGAATTACCGATATTAACAAATACAAGGAAATTAATCCTTTTATTACCGCCTTTGGTGAAAAGAAATTAGAAAATAAAAGTATTTTAGGTACTGAGGTCTCTTATGAATATTATGCTTATGAAGGAGCAGGGGAAAATGCCAATTCACTGTCTGGATTGAAACCTTATTATAAAATGATCAAGAATGAATGGAGTTTAAATATTGGCACCGGAGTAAAAGTTGACAAAGATGAGAATGCCTATTTTTTACCTGATATCCTTTTTTCTTATGATTTGATAGGTGACAAATTTGTATTTATAGCGGGAGCTCAAGGTCATCTGCAAAAAAATAATTTCGCAAATATTGTAGAGGAAAATCCATTTGTAAACGACACTTTAGATTATATTAATTCGCCAATTCAAGAAATTTTTGCAGGATTACGCGGCTCCACCAATGGCAATTTTTCCTTTAGTGTTAAAGGGTATCAGAAATCCGCCAAAGATTTGCCTTTTTATATTAACGACAGTTCTGACATGAAAAGATTTAATGTTGAGTATAGTGATGCTACTATCTGGGGAGGAAATATTGAACTCAGCTATTTTAACATTGATAAATTCCGGTTTACCGGTTCGGTTAATGCCTTTACTTTTTCAGAGATAAAAAGATTTGACAATCCATACCATCGTCCAACACTAGAGTGGACACTTAGTGGAATGTACCGATTTAACAAAAAGTTAAACATGAATGTAGACATTTTTGGACTGGGAAAAACCTATGCCTTGTTACCGGGTGAAATTGAAGAGGAGATAAACGGCGTTGTTGACTTTAACCTGGGCGCAAATTATAGGTATTCTAAATACTTTAACATTTTTGTAAATGTGAACAATATGGCCTCTTTTAAATATCAGCGATATTACAATTATCCGTCGTACGGCATACAGGCATTGGCAGGGATATCATTTACGTTTTAAACATATGGTGGATTTCTTCTCCTGTTTTTTATGTTATAGCTTAGGATATTTGCAGTTAATTACGACTGTTGCAGAAGATTACACAGCATATTGTTAAGTTACTACACGATCACAATTATGTGATTGTGCCTGGTTTTGGTGGGTTTGTGACCAATTACCAGCCTGCAAAAGTGCATCCTACCTCATTTATTTTTAATAGTCCTTCAAAATCGGTGGCTTTTAACGTAAATCTCACCTCCAACGATGGTTTACTGATCAGTTCGCTTGTAACAGAGGAATATGTAACCACTAAACAGGCAGAAAACCTTATTTCTGAATTTGTTGTGAAGATCAGAGAAGCACTGTATGAGCACAAACCTGTGAAACTTGCTGGCATTGGGCGCTTGACACTTGATGTGGAGAATAACATTCAATTTTTACCTGACAATTCACAAAACTTCTTAATGCAGAGTTATGGACTTTACTCGTTCACGGCTCAACCAATTACAAGAGAACAAAAATCATTTGAAGTAAAACCGTTAAAAGCAATAACTGTTGCGAAACCACGTAAAAAGAGAACTTTTTCTGATTCCCTTTTACCAATAGCCGCTGTGCTTTTGCTCACAATGTTGACCATGCAAATATTTATTCAAACGAGCATGAATGGTTTTGATTATGCAGAAATATTCGGGATGAAAAAAATATTTACGAAAAATACTTTTTTGCTTGAAAAATACGAACCTATAAAGTTTGAAGTCAATACCGGTATTGCATATTTCAGAAAAGCCGATAAGCTCAGTGATAGACAAATAATAGCTCCAATTGAAGAAGTAAAAACGGCACCTGAGGTAAAAAATAATTTAACGCCTGTTGTACAAAATGAAAATAAATATATTTTAGTTGCGGGTTCCTATTACACTTCTGCGCAGGTAGAAATTATTCTTTCAAAAATTAAATCAAAGGGTTATACCGGTTATATAAAACCCTGGGGCAAATATCAATTAGCTGCTATTTCAATTCCCGATAATATTTCTCCTTCCACCTACCGCGAGATATTTATTACGGATACCGGAATAAAGGATGCCTGGGTTACGAGGAATAAGTGATTTAGAAATCGAATCTGTTTGCCATTTTTTAAATTCACACGGAGTGAAAGTCCGTTGTTACAAGATGGTTCGTCCCTTTGGGACTGGTAATGGTGGAAACAGTAACCTTATTTACCTTAATTATTAGCAATTAACAACCCCAACATTTTTTGTCCTTTTTTTATCCGCCAAATCAGCGTCATCGGCGTTCCCCCTTTATACGTACCACGGAGTGAAGTCCGTTGTTACAAGATGGTTCGTCCCTTTGGGACTGGTAATGGTGGAAACAGTAACCTTGTTTAACTTAATTATTAGCAATCAACAACCCCAACATTTTTCATCCTTTTTTATCCGCCAAATCAGCGTCATCTGCGTTCCCCCTTTATACGTACCACGGAGTGGAGTCCGTTGTTACAAGATGGTTCGTCCCTTTGGGACTGGTAATGGTAGAAACAGTAACCTTGTTTAACTTAATTATTAGCAATCAACAACCCCAACATTTTTCATCCTTTTTTATCCGCCAAATCAGCGTCATCTGCGTTCCCCCTTTATACGTACCACGGAGTGAAGTCCTTTGTTACAAGATGGTTCGTCCCCTTGGGACTGGTAATGGTAGAAACAGTAACCTTGTTTAACTTAATTATTAGCAATCAACAACCCCAACATTTTTTATCCTTTTTTATCCGCCAAATCAGCGTCATCTGCGTTCCCCCTTTATACGTACCACGGAGTGGAGTCCGTTGTTACAAGATGGTTCGTCCCTTTGGGACTGGTAATGGTGGAAACAGTAACCTTGTTTAACTTAATTATTAGCAATCAACAACCCCAACATTTTTCATCCTTTTTTATCCGCCAAATCAG